>ENA-ORBV01006082-ORBV01006082.1-microbial-mat-metagenome-genome-assembly--contig:-NODE-6082-length-21564-cov-5.786941_pt1 | contig 21564 bp, 22 predicted proteins | sample MGYA00237777_ERZ505514 | MGnify/ENA primary metagenome ERZ505514 (study PRJEB26160, sample SAMN06269048) | microbial mat metagenome | isolation source: Oligotrophic lake microbial mat | place... | reverse complement strand
TTTTTCAAGCAGAAGACGGCATACGAGATTCGCCTTAGTCTCGTGGGCTCGGAGATGTGTATAAGAGACAGATGAGGGCGTTGCGACGCAACAGCACGCCGGCAGTGCCGACGACAAATAGCGCGAACGAGAGCATGAGGTAGTAGGTCGTTGGCATCAGTGGTGCTCCGCCGCGGCATGGGAGTGGGCCGCATCGGCCTCTTCGGCGCCCGCGCCCACAATGGACGATGGGCGAATCTGCGCACGAACGGCCTTGTCACGGTCCGCGACGGCCTCGGCGTGGTGTTCCTGTTTGGCCGACCGGGAGACCACGAGGCCTCCCACGATCGCAACCAAAAGCAACACCGATATCGCCTCGAAAGGAAATACGAAGTCGGTGAAGAGGCCTTTGCCGATTGATTTCACCGTGCCAAACGCAACATCCACGTCTGCCGGCACGCCCAGCAATTTGGCGAGCGCTCCGGAACCTTCTATCTTGCCATCACCAACCGCGGGCGAAACCGCGCGAACGACGAGCAACGTGACAAATGAAAATGCCCAGGCTGTCGTCACGACGCCGAGACCGCGCGAAAGGATGCCGCGCCACGAGACCGGCGCGACTTCGTCACGATTCAGAATCATCACGACGAAGATGAAGAGCACCATGATGGCGCCCGCGTACACGGCGACCTGCATGATTGCCAAAAAGTGCGCAGACAGACTTGCATAGATCCCGGCGAGGCCCACGAAGGTTCCAACGAGCGACATGACCGCCGCAACCGGATTGGTGCGCGTGATCGTGAAAACCGCCAGACCGAGGGTTATCGCGGACAGAACCAGGAACACCATCGATTGCCAAAAACTCGCGGCTTGCACGACTAGGCCACCTTTCGAATCTTGGCCTCGAAATCGGCCCGGAACTTGGTGAGGAAGCCCAGCATCGGCCACGCAGTGGCATCGCCGAGCGCGCAAATCGTATTGCCGGCGATGCCACCGGCAACGTTGGCCATGAGTTCGACATCGCCTGGACGGCCTTCGCCGCTTGCCACACGTTTGCAAACCCGCGCAAGCCACCCGGAGCCTTCGCGGCAGGGCGTGCACTGGCCACACGATTCGTGTGCGTAAAACTGCATGATCCGGGCGCAAAGCCTCACCACGTCGGTCGAATCGTCAAACACCACGACGCCACCAGAGCCCGCCATCGTCTTCAAACGACGACCGCCACCAAGATCAAACGGAACACCCGGCTTGATCTCGACATCTTTAATGCGGGGATCGGTCATGAGTGCATCGAACTCGACCGGCACGTCAAGCTCGCTCTCGTCGAGCGGCGGCATCGAGCTGCCACCCGGAATCAATCCCTTGAACTTGCGCCCATTCGGGATACCGCCGCAAACGTCAAACACAAGCTCGCGAAAGGGAATGCCGATGGGCAATTCGTAAACGCCGGGCATATTCACGTGGCCCGAGACGCAAACGATGCGCGTGCCGCCCGAACGATTCATGCCGATCTTCGCGAAATACTCCGCGCCCTTCGAGATGATCTCGGGAAGGTTCATGATCGTCTCGACGTTGTTGACGGCCGTCGGCGCGTCGAACAGGCCCTTGATCGCCGGAAACGGCGGTTTCATGCGCGGCCAGCCCCGCTTGCCTTCCAGCGAGTTCAAAAGACCGGTTTCCTCGCCACAGATATAGGCCCCCGCGCCGCGGTGCAACGTGATGTCGAGTTTGAAGGTTTTGCCTCCGGCGACCTGAAGGGGCTTGCCGAGAAACCCTGCGTCATACGCTTCGTCGATGGCATTCTGAACGATTTGCGCCTCGCGCATCATCTCGCCACGAATGTAGATGTAGGCGTGTTTGCAGCCGATCGCGTAGGAACTGATCAGCATGCCTTCGAGCAACAGATGCGGATCGAGCGCGAGCAGCTCTCGATCTTTGCAGGTGCCGGGCTCGGATTCGTCTGCGTTCACGACGAGGTAAGTCGTTGGCGCATCCTTGGGCAAAAAGCTCCACTTCATGCCGGTGGGGAAGCCTGCGCCGCCACGGCCTCGCAAGTTCGACTTCTTCACCTCTTCGATGAGCGCCGCGGGTTCCTGGGCAAGTGCTTTATTGAACACCTGCCAACCACCACGCGACATGTATACCGAGATCTTGTTCGATCCGGGTACACCGAAATTCTTGGTTACGATCTTGATGTCTTTGCCTTCAGGCCAGGCCACGTTCGTCTCCTAGGCTTTGCGGGGAATGGGTGTTGCTCGACGCGGACGCGCCGAACCGGAATCGCTGCCGACCGAACCGAGCCGGACGAGAATCTCGTCGACTTTTTGCGGGGTAAGGTCGAGGAAGTATTCGGAACCGCAAATCATCATGGGCGCGTTGGCACATGCGGCCAGACACTCCTCTTCGATGAGCGTGAAGCCACCGTCGTCGGTGGTCTCCCCGCGCTTGATTCCAAGGCGTTTTTCGAGATGTTCAAGGATGTCATAGCCACCCTTCAACATGCACGAGATGTTGGTGCACACCATCAGTTCATGACGGCCCACCTTCTTCTCGTGAAGCATCGTGTAGAAAGTCACGACGCCATGGATATGTGCGTGGGGAACCGAGAGGGTGCGGGACACAAGGTCCACAACCTCTTCGGACAGGTGTCCGAATTCCTCCTGACACACGTGAAGCACGGGAATCAACGCAGCCTGCTTGTTTGGATAACGAGACAGGATGCGGTCGACGTGCTGTTTGGTTTGTTCGTTAAACTCCAAGGCCATTTTGAGGTCCGGCAGGCAGGGCCAAGCCGCGGCAAACCTAGGGTAAACCCCGCGGGGTGTCAACGGCTCCCCGACCGCGCGCTGTATTCAACCGCCAGGGGAGCGATCATGGACCCGGAACGACGACGAAATCGTACAGACCCCCGGCGAGCGCCTCGTCCACGGAGGACTGATTGGGAAGGGCGGTGCGAAACGTCAGAATTCCGGTTAACCCCCGACGGGCGGCCCGCAGCGGCGCGCCGTGACGAACGCAATGCCCGAAACCAATGACACCCACCACCCGTTCGGCACCGGGTTTCGCCAGGCGCCCCACGATCTGCGCTGCCATGGTTTCATCCCGAATGACTTGAGACGCGTAGAGCCGCTCAAAGCGTTCCCCGGTGACGACGCCATGCGCGCCCGAAATCTGCGCGCGAAACCATTCCCGGTGGGCATTCTGCGTCAGATCAAGCTCCGGCAATTGCGATTGCTCGGCGGGCGTCAGCGAAACCAATCCGCTTTCGGAAACCTTTCGCGTGAGCTCCTGTGCGGGATTCACCGCCAACAATGGATGCGTCCGCTGCGGCCCGAGCAAGACGATGGGTCGATACAATGGCCAGTCAAACCCCCAACGGGTTTCGTACTGCGTTTGCGCAAGCAGTTGCGTTTCGTCAACAAGACCCGCAGCAAACTGATCCAGCACGGACTGAAAGCCCACCTCAAATTGCTCAAAGGCGATCGTCAGGCCTCTGGGTTGAGCGGCCCCCAGAGTCCGAACAACCAGGTACTGCAAAGAATGGGCAAAAAAATCATCATGAACCTCACCCGCGCAAACAAACCGTGCCACGGACAGCGCTTGCCAAAAGACTGCGGGTGGCACCACCGCACCGTTGGTGCCGTCAACCACCCGAAATGCCAGGGCTCCGGGTGCCGTGTATCCCGGTCCAGGTACGGTGAGATCGCTATCCGGAACCAAAGCCATGCCCGGGCCCATCGCATCGGGCATCGAGAAGCTTTCATTGATTTCGGCTGAACCGCCGTCACATGCAACCGCAATCACCGCGGCGAATGAAATGACAGGGACGCGCAAGAAATAGAGCGGCATCAGCATCGGCGCATTGTTGCACACGAAATCGATAGCCCTCCGTCCATCGCGGATCAGCACGTCAAGGACGGCCCGATCGGTTGTCGCACGCCGCCGCTATGAGTTGGTGCACCCGACATGAGTCGAACATGTAACCCCAGGCTTCGTAGGCCTGTGCTCTATCCAGTTGAGCTACGGGTGCGGTATCAAAATATTTGCGACAACCTAGCGACCACGCACGACCTTCGCAATGCGAATTGCGCGCGCGAATTGGAGGAGAGAGAGGGATTCGAACCCTCGATAGAGGTATTGCCCCTATGACGATTTAGCAAACCGTTGCCTTCAGCCACTCGGCCATCTCTCCAGGAACCTATATTTAGTTTTCAATAAATTTGAGGAGGGGGCGAGATTCGAACTCGCGGAGGGTTGCCCCTCAGCGGTTTTCAAGACCGCCGCCTTAGACCGCTCGGCCACCCCTCCGTGACCCAACCCCCTTGGAGGCCCGTATACATACTCGGGGTCGCGTTCGGGCACAAGGGCCCGGTTATTCCGATTTTGCGGGCGCACCGACGCGGTCGAGTACATCCGGCAACTCCGGAAGCATCGGCGCTTCGGCTGGCATCCCCGCAGGCGGAACCGCCGACGCCACCGCCACCGGTTCGCCCCGACGTTCGTTGTGGCGGCGCTCACCCGGAATTCGCCAGTCCATCGCCACCGACGGATCCTTCAGGAACTCGGCTGGATCCGTCAGGGCCAGCGCCTCACGCAGCACCGCATCCATGTGGCTGACCGGAATGATTTTGATCTGGGACAGCACGCGCTTCGGGACATCGCGCAGGTCGCGTACGTTATCCTGAGGAACGATGACCCGCTTGATCCCGCCCCGATGTGCCGCCATGACCTTTTCCTTCAGCCCACCTATCGGGAGCACCCGGCCTCGCAGCGTGATCTCACCCGTCATCGCGACATCCCGGCGAACCGGAATGCGCAATAGAGCCGACGCGAGCGCTGTGCAGATCGTGATGCCCGCGGACGGACCATCTTTCGGGATCCCACCCTCTGGCAGGTGAACGTGGATATCCGCGCGCTGGTGAAACTCGGGATCGAGGCCAAGCGACAGCGCCCGCGAGCGGAGGTACGACAGGGCCGCCTGCGCGGACTCCTGCATGACATCGCCGAGCTTTCCGGTCAGCACCAGTTTGCCGCGTCCGGCGACGATCGAAACCTCGGCCGCCAACAAGTCACCGCCATGAGACGTGACCGCAAGGCCATTGACCATGCCGATTTCGTCCTGTGTTTCCGCCTTGCCCTGCCGGTATTTCGACGGGCCGAGAAAGCGCGACAGAAGGCTGCCACTGACCTTCCAGACGAGCTTGTCCGGATGTTCGGCAACCTCGCGGGCGATCTTGCGACAAACGGCACCGATCTCGCGATCAAGCGCACGAACGCCGGCTTCCTTGGTGTAGCCAGTGATGAGGCTGCGCACCGATTCCTCGGGGAACTTGAGCGAGACGTGTTCGATGCCGTTGTCGCGCTTTTGCCGAGGGATGAGATGGTTCATCGCGATCGCGACCTTCTCGTGCTCGGTGTAGCTTGGGATCGAAATGATCTCAAGGCGATCTTGCAAGGGCGCCGGAATTTCATGCAGGTAATTGGCCGTCGTGATGAACATGACGTCCGACAGGTCGTAATCGAGATCGAGGTAGTGATCGACAAAACCCGTATTTTGTTCCGGGTCCAACACTTCAAGCAGGGCGGCCGATGGATCGCCGCGGAAGTCCGACGTCATCTTGTCGACCTCGTCGAGCAAAAAGAGCGGATTGTCACTGCCAGCTTTTTTCATCGACTGAATGATCTTGCCCGGCAACGCGCCCACGTAGGTTCGTCGATGCCCACGAATTTCAGCCTCGTCGCGCACACCGCCGAGGGCCAGGCGCACAAACGTACGACCGGTCGCACGTGCAATCGAGCGACCCAGGGAGGTTTTGCCGACGCCCGGAGGGCCGACGAGACAAAGGATGGGTCCGCGCGACCGTGGCGCAAGTTTTCTTACCGCAAGGTACTCAATGATGCGTTCCTTGATCTTTTCGAGGCCAAAATGTTCCTCATCGAGCGTCTTTTTGGCAAGCACCACATCAATCGTTGCAACTGACTTTTCACCCCAGGGCAAGCCAAGCACCCAGTCGACGTAGTTTCGTATCACAGTCGCTTCGGCCGACATGGGCGCCATCATGCGCAACTTGCGAATCTCCTTGAGCACCCGCGATTCCGCTTCCTTCGACAGCTTCTTTTCGCGAACGCGCTTCTCCAGCTCGTTTAGTTCATCCTTGAATTCGTCGCGTTCGCCACCGTCGTTGGTTTGGCCCGCATCGTTTTCTATCTGGCGTTGAAAATGCTGGATCTGTTCGTTGACGATCTGCTGTTTTTCATTCCGCTCTGCACGGCGTTTAACCTTGGTCTTGATCCGCCGCTCGACCTTGATGACCTCGATCTCCTCCTTGAGGATTTCGTAAAGACGCGTCAGGCGCGCGGTGGGCGAAACGAGTTCGAGCAAGCCCTGCTTTTCTTCAAGCTTGAGCGGCAGGTGGCCCACGATGATGTCGGCGAACTGGCCCGGATCCTCGATGGTTTCAACGGCGTTGAGGATCGCTGGCGCAATGCGAGGGTTGAGCTTGACGTAGGTCTCGAACGCGTTGCGGACCTCGCGCAAAAGTGGTCCAAGCTCGATCCCTTCCTCGACCGGAATTTCGATCGGCGAGACCTCCACCTCGAAGCAACCGTCGGTGCGCAGGTACCGGGTGACCCGCCCGCGACGCACGCCTTCGACCAGAACCTTGACCGTGCCATCCGGGAGCCGCAACAGCTGAAGAATGCTTCCGATGGTCCCCACAGCGTGAAGATCGGTCGAGGTCGGCTCGTCGACATTGGCGGTGCGCTGCGCGGCGAAAAAGATGTCGTTTCGCCCGTTTTTCGACATCGTCTCTTCGAGCGCCAGCAGCGATTTCTCCCTCCCCACGAAGAGCGGGACGACCTGGTGGGGAAATACCACCACGTCGCGAAGGGGCAGCAGCGGCAACTCTAGCAATTCGCGATCGTCGGCCATTTGCGACTGAGCGTACCAACGACCGATCCAGGCTGGAAATTTTCGTACACGATCCGTCAGGCCAGAACGCCAGGTCGGAGGCTGGAAAGCGACCGGAGGCGCGCTAGCTGCCGCTGCCGCTGCCGCTGCCGACAACGCGCTTTTCAAAAACAACGACCGGTCGCTGACCCTTGTCGATGGTGTCTTCGCTGATGACCACCTCTTTGATGGCGGGCGACGAGGTGGGGACCTCGAACATGATGTCCTGCATGGCGTGCTCGACGATCGCACGCAGTGCACGGGCACCTGAAAGGTGCTTTTTGGCTTCGGCAGCAATGGAGGTCAGTGCCCCCTTGGAGAACTTGAGCTTGACGCCGTCGAGCTCGAAGAGCCGCTGGTACTGCTTGACGAGCGCGTTCTTGGGTTTGGTCAGGATCTCGATGAGTGTGGCGTCGTCGAGTTCGTGCAAGGGAGCCGTCACAGGCAAACGTCCCACAAACTCCGGGATCATGCCGTACTTCAGCAGATCCTCGGGCTGAACCTCGCGCAACAGATCCCAGATTTTGCGCTCCTCTCGCGACTTGATCACCGCACCGAAGCCGATCTGCTTTTTGCCGATCCGCTGCTCGATCACGTCCTCAAGTCCGACGAATGCACCACCGCAGATGAAAAGAATGTTGGTGGTATCGACCTGCAAAAACTCTTGCTGCGGGTGTTTACGACCACCCTTCGGAGGAACGTTGCAAACCGTCCCTTCCAAAATCTTCAAAAGCGCCTGTTGAACACCTTCGCCCGATACGTCACGCGTGATCGACGGATTTTCACCCTTGCGGGCGATCTTGTCGATCTCGTCAATGTATACGATACCGCGTTGTGCGCGCTCGATGTCGTGATCCGCATTTTGCAGCAGATTCACGATGATGTTCTCGACGTCCTCGCCAACGTAACCGGCTTCGGTGAGGTTGGTGGCGTCGGCGATCGCAAAGGGCACATTCAGCACACGGGCCAGGGTCTGTGCAAGCAAGGTCTTGCCGGAACCCGTGGGTCCAATCAGCAGGACGTTGCTCTTGCCAAGCTCGACATCATCGTCGGTCTTTTGGCCTTTTTCCTTGCGCTCTTTCTCACCGATTTTGTGGTCGATGCGCTTGTAGTGGTTGTGTATTGCAACCGACAAGATCTTTTTCGCGCGGTCCTGGCCAATCACGTAGTCGTCAAGGATCGCTTTGATCTCATGTGGCTTCGGAATCGAGGTGAATCCGAAGGTCTCGGTTTCTTTCTCGATCTCTTCGGCGATGATGTCGTTACACAGGCCAATGCATTCGTCGCAGATATAAACCGTGGGGCCAGCAATGAGCTTCTTGACCTCCTTCTGGCTTTTGCCGCAGAAGGAGCAAGCTAAACTGCTCTGCTCGTCTTTTCGTCGCTCCGCCACGGTGTCACTTCAGGCTAGCACGGTATTAACAGCGGGGTAGCACGGCCGTTATTTGGTCTTTTCGCCCTTGCCATCCCGCTTGTGCATGATCTCGTCGATGAGACCGTAGGTCTTGGCTTCTTCCGAGCTCATGAAGTAGTCACGCTCGGTGTCGTTTCGGATACGATCAAGCGGCTGTCCGGTGTTCTCCGACAGGATCTTGTTGAGCGTGTCACGCGTCTTGAGGATTTCGCGAGCGTGGATGTCGATGTCCGTCGCTTGGCCCGAGAAACCACCAAGCGGTTGGTGAATCAAGATGCGTGAGTGCGGCAAAGCGTAGCGCTTGCCCTTCGCACCCGCGGCGAGCAGGAAGGCACCCATCGAAGCAGCCTGGCCCATGCACACCGTCGCAACCTGGGGTCGCACGTGCTGCATCGTATCGTAGATGGCAAGGCCTGCTGTCACCAAGCCACCGGGCGAGTTGATGTAGAGCATGATGTCCTTGTCCGGATCTTCGCTCTCGAGGAACAAGAGCTGCGCGATGACCACGTTGGCTATCATGTCGTCCACGGCGGTACCAAGGAACACAATGCGATCCTTCAGCAAGCGCGAAAAAATATCCCAGCCTCGTTCACCCCGATGGGTCTGCTCGATGACCGTGGGAATGATCATGTTTCGGATCTGCAGGTCCTGTTCGTCTCTCGCCATGACAGCGAGTATCCCCGAGGTCCTGCGTGGGCGCCAGAGCCCTTTGAAAAAACCTACTTCGCCGGGTCAACTTCGGTGATCTTGGCCTGCGATACCAAGAGGTCGAGGGTCTTTTCGTCGGTCAACTGACGACGGACGCCCGCCAGTCGGCCGTTTTGCTCGAGCTCAGTGCGAACTTTTTTGGCGCTTTCCTTGCGGCCAGCGGCGATCTCGGCGATGCGCTTTTGCAGATCGGCATCGCTCGCCGTCACGCCTTCTCGCTCAGCGATGGCCTGCAATAGTACCGATGCACGGGCTTCGCGTTCGGCCTTGGGACCCAGCTCCGCGTGCAAACCCGCGGGGTCAATGCCCCCGGCCTCCAGGTCGATCCCCGCCATCATCATCTCCATCCTAAAGCGTTCGAACATGGCCTGCTCGTAACGGGCAACGAGTGCCTTGGCGATCGGGAAGTCGTTCTTCTTGACGATCTCTTCCACCAGCTTTTGCTTGGTCTCGCTCTTGACGGCTTCCTTGTCGGCTTCGAGCAACTGCGCGCGCAGTTTTTCTTTCAGACCCGCGAGGGTCTCGGCCTCGCCGGTTTTCTTTGCAAACTCGTCGTCGAGCGCCGGAACGTTTCGTTCGCGCACTTCCTTGATCGAGATGCGCAGCGAGACTTCTTTGCCAGCCAGTTCGCGCATCGTCACATCGTCACCGATGGTGTACTTGATCTCGAGGTTCTCGCTGTTGGTTGCGATGCCGCGCAGCTGCTGCGCGAAACCGGGCAAGGGACCACCCCGTTCGTCAGCGAGATCGACCACCGTCGTCCGCTTCTTGATCTTGTGAGGACCCACACGGCCGGCCACTTCGACAAGCACCATGTCGTCGGGATTGGTTTTTTCACGGCTGGTCGTCGGAACGAACTGCGTGAGCTGCCTGCGTCGCGCCTCGATGGCCGCATCGACCTGTTCATCGTTCACCCTGGCAGGGCGAACCTCGATCGCAACGCCCGAATAGTCTTTCGGCGATACGTTGGCGCGAATCTCAACCATGGCCGAGAACTTGAAGGGCTGGCCCTTTTTCATCTCAAGCTTGTCGACCCGCGGTGGCGCCACCGGTTCCAGCTGTTTTTCCTGAATGGCCTGACCGAGCGAGCTCTCGATGAGTTCGCGGGCCACATCGTTTTCAACCTGTTCGCGATACAGCCGCTCCAAAACGGGCCGTGGCGCCTTGCCTTGCCGGAAGCCCTTGAGGGTCACCTGACGGCGCAATGCGTCGTAGGCACGATCCAGGCGGGGGGCGACATCACCCCAGGGCAGCTCAAAATCAACCCGCTTTTCGACTGGTGACAGGTCTTCGATGGTCAGTTGCATGGAGAGATCGCAGTTATTGTTGACGACGGCGGTCCCGTCAACCTCCACACCGCGCTTTTGCGAAGGTCGCTGGCCAGGGGTAACACGCCGCGCAGCGCAAAAAAAACGACGGATGATCCGCAAGGGGGGTTGCAACCACGAGGAACGTCGTCCAGATTAGCCGCCCCAACCGAGACAGGAACGACGAATCATGGCCCAGGGAGGATTCACGCTCGGCGACCGGCTTGGCGCAAAGACAGTCGATTGCCGCGTCCGCGGCTGCAAGAGGACGTGGCTTGACCTTTCCAGTTCACCAACTTTTGGTGGCGGAAGTGGAAACGAAGGTCTCTGTGATCCTTGCAAAAAGAAGCTGCCTTCGCTGAAGGACCTGGACGAGCCATGCGCCCGAACAGGTTGCACGGGTACCTGGAAGCTGGACCGCGAGGCTCAGATCGAGTTGTTCGCCACCGGCCGCCCCACACCGCGAGCCCTTTGTGCAAGCTGCGAAGACGAGCTCGCAGCGCTCACGCCGAAGGAACTCGACTGCGGGGTTCCCGGATGCACACGCAAGGGAACCATCTCGCCACGACAGCAATTGATGGCTGCCGCCCCGGGTGCGACGCCCGAAACACCCGAAGCCGGTGCAAACAGCGATTTTCTTGCCGGACCGATGTGCGAGCCTTGTGCCGACGTAAGCCGTCGCATTCAAGATCGCGAAGTCGGTTGCGGCATCAACCATTGCAAACGGAACTGGATTTGGTCGAAGGCCGAGCAAATGCAGGCTTTTGCAGCGGGGAAGAGCTCAAACTCGCCGCGCCGCATGTGTTCTCCCTGCCGGGAAAACTTCGGGAGTCTCGCTGACCGCGACGTGCGCTGTCGGGCCTCCGGGTGCAAAAATCACTGGACGTGGGTCCGAGAAGAACAGCTTGACGCCTGTGTGGCCAACAAGCCCTTCCCCAAGCCGCCAGCTCACCTTTGCGAGCGTTGCTTCGGTATCTGGGAAAAACTCGAAGATGTCGCGCGGCCCTGTCGCCACCCAGGCTGCAAGAACACCTGGTTGGATCGTCGCGGGGGACAACTCGCGCGCGCATTGCGTGGCAAAACTGGTGAACCACACCAGTATTGTGAGCAACACACGGCTGCCCTCGGAAGCCTGGAAGACCGCCAGGTGAGCTGCAAAACCGACGGCTGCGACGGTCACTGGTCCTGGACCAAAAACCAACAACTTGCCGCAGGGGTTCGCCCGGAATTGCCGGAAACCGCAAGCGAAGGCGCGTCTGACGACGGTGAGGAACCGTCGGAAACGGACGCGGTTGAATCCACCGCGGATGCGAAAGTACCGATCGAAGGAGCTACCACAGGAACGGAAGCCCCCGAGGCCGGTTCCGGGGCACAGGGTGCCGGCGGAGATGCCGCTGGAAAGAAAAAGCGCCGTCGCCGACGTCGTCGCCGCGAGATCCAACCTCCGGCTCGACACTGTGCAAAGTGTTCACAATTCCTTTCGTCGCACATGACGATCGAGATCCCGTGCGCTCAATGTGCGACGCCGATTTTCTGGCCGCCCGAAAGCCAGTTGCAAACGGATCTCGGCAACTGGGAAGCACCCAAGCTTTGCGGCGCTTGCAAACGCGACTTGACCGAGGCCGATCGGCAAAAGGCCCGGGAGCAGCTTCGGCGCCGGATCATCATCACGACCGAACCTCAGTCGGTGGCCGGTCCGTCGTCGACGGACAATATTTCTACCGAATCGGAAGCTCCGAACGCCGGGGCACCCGAATCGGCGCCAACCGACGCGCCCCAGACCGATTCGGGTTCAGAATCAAACTAGGGACCCGTGCCCCTTTTGCCCTCCGCACCAAGCAAGTGCCCCTCTGAGGAGGCGCTTTCCCTGTTTGCGGAAGGGACGCTGGCGAAGCTGGCTCTGGCCGAATTTGAAGAACATTTGGATCGATGCGGCAACTGTCGCGAATTGCTCCACGCGATGCGGGGCGACCGCAAAACGGGAAGTCGCGGATGGCTTGCGCGCGATACGATGGGAACCATTGCACCGGGTACTGTCGTCGCTGGACGATATCGTATCACAAGGCTCATTGGCCGGGGCGGCATGGGCGAGGTCTATGAAGCCGAAGACCTCATGTTGCATACCGTCGTCGGTCTGAAGAGTTTGACCGTGCGCGAGATGAAACAGGAGGATTCTCAGCGGCGGTTGCGTCGCGAGGTGCTGATGGCTCGCCAGGTGACCCATCCAAACGTCTGCCGCATTTTCGACTTTGGCGCGACGTCGGACCTCTGCTTTTTGACCATGGAATATTTGCCCGGAACGACCCTGCGAAAATATCTGGTGGAAAAGGGCCGCCTCGACGAGGACGCCGCGCGTCCATTCGTATTTCAAATCACGGCCGGACTGCAAGCGGCACACAACGCAGGTGTCATCCATCGCGATTTGAAAAGCGAAAACGTCCTGCTTGTGGATAGCGACCGCGGCCCCCCTCGCGCTGTCATCACCGATTTTGGCCTGGCCAAAACCACGTCGCCCGGAGGGCCCCTTTCGACCATCGGCGGCCAGTTTGCCGGAACGTTGACTCACGCCGCACCGGAACAACTTCGTGGCCATCGCTCCACGCCGCTGACGGATATCTACGCCCTCGGCGTGATCCTCTTTGAACTCATCACAGGAGGGAAACTGCCACTTGCCGGATCGACGCCCTTCGAGATCGCGCACGCCCGCCTCTCGCAGCCCGCGCCGACGCCGCGCTCGCTTGGAATTGTGGTATCTCCGGTCTGGGCGCATGCGATCGCTGCATGTCTCGAACGTGAACCCGGTGGACGACCCCCTCGGGCAAGCGACGTGTTCAAGACGCTCTACCCTTCGTGAGCAGTTCGACCATCGGGAGATCCGCAGGTGGCATTTTCAATGTTGCCAACACCGTCGGTATGACCCAGTCGACGGCCGCCACCTCGACTGCGTGAGGCGTGCCGGAAACAACCGTGCACTCGTAAAGAGCCATATCGAGATCGAAATCCTCGTAGGCAAACGTTACACGATGAAACAGGGCACCGACGGCGATCGCACAGCCCAGTTCCTCGCGGATCTCACGAATCAACGCTTGTTCTGCGCTTTCGCCCGGTTCGATCTTGCCGCCGGGAAATTCCCAGCACAGGGGAAAGGATTGATCGGCGCGCCGCTGCGAAACTAAAACGGTGGCCCCCGCTCGAATCAATGCGGCCACCACCACCTTCTGAGCACGCGCACTCGACATGGAATGCGAAGCTACGCGCAGCCCACCGGTCCGTTGATCGGGGCACGCGCATTGGGAACGCCTTGCACGCGCTTCTCGAACAGCTCCAGGAGTTCACCAAGCTGAAAAGGTTTGTTGATGAAAGCCGTAACGCCACGTTCCAGAAACTTTCGGGTATCGGGCGTGAAGGCGCCACCCGTCACAAAGATGAAGCGCTCTGCGAGTTCGGGCCACCGCAGCTTGACCTCCTCGAAAAGCTGCGCCCCCGACATACCTGGCATCTGCAAGTCACACAGCACGATGTCAAACGCACGATCTTGCTCGAAAAGGCTCAGCGCGTCCGCAGCGCTGTGCTTCGTTTCGACGTCGTGGTGATCGATCAACATCCGGCGATAGGCTTTTAACAACAGAGCCTCATCATCGATGGCAAGTACGCGACGGCGCAACGGGGTTAGAATCCGCTCACGAACCGTTTCGGGCGCGGGCGTGTCTTCCGGCATGGCGGGGAGGTAGATGATAAAGCGTGCGCCTTTTGCGGGCGAGCTTTCGACCGAGATGTGTCCCCCCAGGCCACGGATGATGTCCCTGCAAATCGAAAGCCCAAGACCCGTGCCCTGTCCGGCCGGCTTGGTCGTGAAAAAGTTGTCGAAGATCCGGGGTAGTATGGCGGGAGCAATCCCGGGTCCGTTGTCTTGCACCTCGATCACAACCCAGTCGCCCCGGTCGTGCGTTCGCACAATGATTCGGTTATGGGCCACATCGCTTTCACTGAGCGCCTGCGCCGCGTTCAGGATGAGGTTCACCAAAACCTGACCGATCTGCGAAACGCCGCCCAATACGAACAAGCGTGATCGCAAGTCCCTTTCAATCGTGGCACGATATCTCAATTCATTGCGTGTCATTCGCAACGACGAATCCACCGCAACATTCACATCCACGGGAACTGCGTTCCCTTCTTCGGTGCGCGCGAATGCGCGCAGATCCCGCACGATGCGGTAGATACGGGCCATACCTTCCTTGCTCTCCTGCAGGATGGTCATCGCCTCGAACAAAGACTTGCCGACGCCGGCCTGCCGCGCCAGTTGAGGATGTTTTTCGAGGCGATCGTCAAGGTCGGCTAGCAGCGCGGAAAGCGAGTCGAGGTTGGCCAGAACGAACGATGCCGGATTGTTGATCTCGTGTGCCACACCGCTTGCAAGCCGACCAAGCGCTGCCATTTTTTCGGTCTGGATTCGCTCGGAACCTGCAGAATCCATACGGTCATCGAGAGTCTCCGGAGGCTTTGTCATACCAAATCCATCTGCTCGCTGCGTCATCATACGCCTGTTCGAGCATGTATCTCAAGCAGTTTTGCGCATCTGCCGAACGTGGATAATCACCAATGGGTCACGCAGCATCAAACTTGTCGGTATCCGGTTCGCTCACGAGGCTTGCGCGAATCCTCTATGTTGATGACGAGGTCAACCTGTGCCGGTCGATGGAGCGGATGTTCGGTCGTCATCGTACGATCCAGCTGGAAACTTTCACGTCGCCGAAAGCAGCACTCACCCGTCTTGGAGAGTGTGGTTTCGATGTCGTAATTTCCGATCTTCGGATGCCCGAAATGGATGGCATCGAGTTTCTGACAAACGTGCGACGCTCGCGACCGGAAGCACGTCGACTGTTGGTTTCAGGTTTTGCCGACTTTGAGACGGCTCAAGCGGCCATCAACAATGTTGGCATCGATCGGTTGCTCACCAAACCCTGGAACAACGATGAGTTGATCCGAGCCGTACAGGCTGCGGCAGAACACGTGACGCTGCTGCGCGAAAACGCACGGATCCAGCAGGAATTGCGCGACGCTGCCGCCGAGCTCGGACGCATCAACCGGTCGCTCGATGCGGAGATTGATACGCGCACCAAGAATCTCTTCGAGGGCCTGATTGCGGCGCTCGACATGCGCGATTCGGAAACGAAGTGGCATTCGCGACGCGTGGGCCTTTATGCGCGCCGCTTGGCCACCGAGATGGGCATTACCGGCAAAGAGCTAGACGACATCGAACGCGGGTCTATCTTGCACGACATCGGCAAGATTGGTGTTCGAGATTTTGTGCTGCAAAAGCCCGGTCCGCTTGACGAGTCCGAATGGGCCGAGATGAAACGGCATCCGACTCTGGGCTTCGAGATCTTGAAGGACATGAGCTTTCTTGCAGAGGCGCGCCTCATTCCCCTGCATCACCAGGAGCGGTGGGATGGCAGTGGGTATCCGGCGGGCCTCGAGGGCGAAAAGATCGCAATCGGTGCGCGCATCTTTTCGGTGGTCGACACGCTCGACGCCATCACGTCGAATCGACCCTATCGAAAGGCACGGGGCTATGACATTGCCCGCGCCGAAATCGAGCGCTGCAACGAAACGCAATTCGATCCAAAGGTCGTGGCCGCTTTTCTTCGCGTGCAGCCCACCGAGTGGTCCGACATCCGAAAAGCACTGGAGCAACAAGGCGCCGACGATTAGGCGCGACCCGGTGCGGTTTCCGCCAGGGCGTCGATCTTCGCAGCAAGAATGAAGTCATTCTCGGATAATCCCGAGATGGCGTGGGTCCATATCTCGAAATCGAGCACGCTGTAGTGGACGCAAAAATCAGGGTGATGCGCCTCGGCCTCTGCCAGTTCGGCGACGCGGCCAACAAAGGCCATCAGGGAAACGAAGTCATCGAAAAGAAATCGTTTCTGCAACTTTCGGCCGCCTTGCAGACTCCAGCCCGAAACCTGCGCCAACATGGCCTCGAGAACCGCTCCCTCAATCCTTGGTAAACCCCCTTCGCAGGGAACGCATTTCTTCAGTTTGAGGTCCATCTTGTCCGCTCCTTGTGCCGACGATCGTAAAATACCCGGATAACACGCAACGCAGCCGTTGCCATTGGGTTGGCATTTTGGCACGTTGTGGATCCATGTCTACTGCGGTCACACGCGGCATTCGCGTTTCGGTCGAAAGTCGCTACATCCCCGATCGCTCCCGGCCCCAAAGTCGGCAGTACGCGTTTGCCTACACCATCACCATCACCAACGAAGGACCGTTCACGGCCCAGTTGTTGGGAAGGTATTGGGTCATCACTGACAACACCGGTGGGCTTCGCGAGGTGCAAGGAGAAGGGGTGGTGGGCGAGCAGCCCATCCTGGAACCCAACGAATCTTTTCGTTACACAAGTTGGTGTGTCTTGCCCACGCCATCGGGTTCGATGAAGGGTCTTTACGACATGATCATCAAGACCGGCGAGGAGCGCGGTGACACCTTCAAGGCCGAGGTTGCACCCTTCCGCCTCGGTGTCTCGGAATCGTTGAACTGAGGGAGCTTTCGATGCGCCTTTTGACCGGAACGAGTGGCTTCGCGTACAAGCAATGGTGCGGGACCTTCTATCCGGAAAAGCTTGGTTGAAGGTTGAAGGCTGAAGCCACGTCCCGCAGGGCCAGCAATGGCAAAGGTAGGATAATTTCCTACCTGGTCCGATTGGCTCTATACTGTCGATAGGAGTTGCCATGCCCGCAAGGCCCATCGGTTCGAGCAGCATTTCATTTGGCCTGGTCGCCATCCCCGTGCAGCTTTTCAGCGCCACGGAGCCGAAGGCCGGACTTTCCTTCAACCTGCTCGACGCCGAGACGAAATCCCGCCTCAAGCAACAGTACGTACGACCCTCGGACGGCCAGATCATCGGTCGCAACGACATGGTCAAGGGTTACGAATTTGCAAAGGGACAGTTCGTCACCTTCAAACCGGATGAACTGAAGGCGCTCGAAGAGAAATCGACGCACACCATCGACATCACAGAATTTGTCCCCATCGCAGAAATCGATCCGATCTATTTCGACAAGCCTTACTACCTTGCGCCCGAGCAGGGCGGCGAAAAGGCCTACCGGTTGTTGACCGAGGTCATGAAGGAGACTGGCCGCTCGGCCATCGCCCGATACGCCGCACGGGGCAAGCAGTACCTCGTGATCATCCGCCCGGTAAAACTGCCGGGCGGCAAAGCTGGCAACGGACTCGTCATGCAACAACTCTTGTATGAAGACGAAGTCCGCCCCTTCTCCGATGTCCCGATAGCCGAGATTGAAGTGAAGATGAGCGAGTTGCAGCTGGCCCGGCAACTGGTCGAGCAGATCGCCTCGCAAACCTTTGAGCCGACCAAGTACACCGACGAGGTCCGCGAGCGGATCATGCAAGATATCCAGCGCAAGATAGACGGCCAGGAGATCGAAACCACCGCGCCTGAAACCGCGCCCGCTCAGATCATTGATCTGATGGAAGCCCTGAAAGCGAGCCTGGGCGCGCACAAGAACAAGACACCTTCTGGATCGGTCTCAAACAGTCCACAGACTGTGGCCAAGTCGCACGAATCAAGCGATCGGAGACCAGCCCACCGTTCGGAGAGCGCCGACAGCGCAGGCGACGAAGCGAACAATCCACAGGCATCTGCTGCACGAAAACAAACGTAGTCGTGCCAAACAGTCGGCAATTTCGCTTCAAAAACTTTTCCATTCATGATCATTTTCGTGACGGATTCTAAACATGGGTCTATCATCGGCCGCGACGATGTACTCAGCTCGCTCGGTTGCGAATGTTCTTGGTCTTCCGTCCGGAAAACTCCGATCGTTCATGCGTGCGGGTTTTGTACAACCGAGCAAAACCAACGCGGGTGAGCTGTTGTTTTCGTTTCAGGACCTGGTGGTGCTTCGCAAGGTCCATGGCCTCGTCGATGGATCGGATTCGCCCCAGCAGCAGAACCGGACGATGAAGCACCTGCGCCGCGTGGTCGGTACGGGACAACCGCTTTCTGGCGTCGAACTGCGGGCTGAAGGCGACACCGTCGTGGTCCAGGAAGGGCGCACGCGATGGCGAGCGGATTCCGGACAGTTGCTGATGGACTTCCCTGCCTCCGATTGCCTGCCACCAGCCAGGATGGAAATGCCCGAGGTCATCTCCCTCGCAGAAGTTCGTCGGAGTCGCAACACACCGTTGCCCGAAGAAAATCCTTCTCCTCCTGAAACCCTGACCGCATTCGAGCGGGGCTGCTCGCTCGAAGATCACGATCCCGAAGCTGCGCGCGCGGCCTACGCCGAAGCCATTGCACAGGATTCGAGGCACGCCGACGCTCACGTGAACCTGGGTCGACTGCTTCACGAATCGGGCCATCCCGATGCAGCGCTGGCCCATTACCGTGTTGCGCTTTCGGTTCGCCCTGCGGATCCGACCGCCTCATTCAATCTGGGTGTGGCGCTCGAAGATACTGGCAGCTCAAGCGAGGCGATCCGGGCCTACCAGGCTTCCATCGCAGCCGATCCGACCAACGCCGACGCCCATTTCAACTTGGCTCGACTGTTGGAACTGTGCGGCCGGCCCGATGCAGCCTTTGCCCATCTCGTCATCTATCGAAAACTGACGCGGGCACAACAGTAGGCCGACTTGAGATCCGCGAGGGCGATCCAGGCCTTCCGCGCGATCGCGAGAAAGCCTGGATTGGGAAACCACCTTCAGGCGAGCTTTGCGTCTACGGTCAACTTCGTTCCGGACGACAACAGGCGGCCGATCGGGCAGCCCGTCCGGGTCGATTCGGCCAATGCCGCAAAGTCAGCGGCGTTGGTGCCAGGAATCGTGGCAACCGCTTCCAGGTGAATTCCCGTAATGGTGAAACCTGCGTCGGTCTTCTCAAAAGTGACGCTGGCCTTGGTCTCCACACGCGTTGGCTTGAGGCCCGCCTTCTCGGCGCTGGCCGACAGGGCCATGGCGTAGCACGAAGCATAGGCGGCTCCGATCAACTCTTCCGGGTTGGTGCCGGCTTCGTTCTCGAAACGTTGGGTAAAGGAGTAGGGGAAGTCCTTGAGGGCACCGCTTCCGGTCGCGAGCGTACCGCTTCCGTCTTTGAGACCACTTTTCCACTGGGCGCTGGCGTTGCGAATCATGACTTTATTATCCTTTTTCGGGGTCGAGAAAAATCCGGACGAAAAACCACACACGGCTGCCCGGGAACAGGGAAAATACCACTCCATCCCATGGCGTCGAGTCCCGTATTTACTCCCGTTTCTTTTCCCGAACTGTGTATTCCCACGGCGGTGCACATGCGCAGCCTGGGAATCCGCCTGGGTGCCGTGCTGCAGCAAGGTGACGCCGTGGCACTGAAGGGGCCGCTCGGTGCCGGCAAGACGACTTTGACCCAGGGGATCGCCTGCGGACTCGGTGTTCCGGAAACGGTCGCAATCACCAGTCCGACTTTTACCCTCGTCAACGAACACCGCGGTGGTCGAATCCCGCTATTTCACGCCGATCTGTATCGACTCGATCACCCAGGCGAACTGCACACACTCGGCCTGGATGAAGCTTTCGACGAAGGCGTCGTTGTCATTGAATGGCCCGACAAATTCCCCGAGGTCCTGCCGGCCGATCACCTCGATCTGCGCCTTGATCGTTTGGCCGATGGGACTCGCATTGTGGTGATGCGAGCCCTCGGTCCACGATCCTGCAAGCGCATCGAACTACTGCTGTAGCAATCGGAATTCGATGCGTCGGTTTTGCTCACGGCCCTTCTTGGTCGCGTTGGGCGCGATCGGGCGATCGTGACCCAGACCCTTGGCTTCGACGCGATCGGCGTTGATGCCGGCCGACACGAGGTAGGCCTTTACAGACTGAGCTCGCTTCTCCGACAGCTCGCGATTGAGCGCCGCGTCGCCTTCGCTCGAAGTGTGACCTTCAACGAGGATGCGCAAATCCGGATAGTCCTTCAAAACGCGTACCGATTCGCCCAACACCTTGAACGAGGTGCGTTGAATCGAGGATGCGTTCTTGCGGAACTTGATACCCGGAATTACGCCGGTGTACTTCTTGATTTCGGCCGGAATCTCGTCGGGGCAACCGTCTTTGTCCTCGTAACCGTTCTTGGTTTCAGCTTCCGTAGCACAGCGATCTTCGGCGTCGAGCACGCCGTCGCCGTCGTTATCGGGATCAGCGCAACCGTCTTTGTCCTGGAAACCGTCTTTGTCCTCGGCCTCGGTGGGACATTGATCAGCGCTGCCGGAAATACCGTCGCCATCCTCGTCCTGTTCGGGGCAGCCGTCCTCATCGTCAACACCGTTTACCGATTCGGGCTCGGTCGGGCACTTGTCGGTATCGTCGCCAATCCCATCGCCATCGTTGTCGAGCTCCGGACAGCCATCGGCGTCCTGGAAACCATCGGCGTCTTCCGGATCGGCGGGACATTGATCCTCGCCATCGATCAGACCATCTCCATCGGAATCGACAGGTGTCGCCGGTGGTGGCGGTGGGGCGTCGGCCTTGGGACCCCATTTGTACGACGCGCCCAGCAGAAACTCGAAGTCGGGCGAATATCCACCGGCAGAGTAGTTTGGTAGCACAAGTACCCTGGCATCCGCGCGCAGCAGAATGGCGTCCGTCACGTCAAACTTCACACCACCGCCTACGTGAAACTCGCCGTCCACATCGGTATTTTCGATGCCGACGCCGAGACCGTTCGGAGCAGGTGAGCCGTCGGTCGAAGCGACCTGCAACACGCCACCACCGAGCAGCACGAAGGGACGCACGCGGCCATCGATCAACTGTGCGACGTGAATCAAGGCGTGGAGCTTGTACGCCATGACAAACACCGATTTGTTGTCGGGATCGTCTTTTGACGGGATGCCACCCAACTCGGCTTCGATTGAAAACCAGGGCAGCCAGTTGGCCGCAAGCCGCAGTCCGAACTCAGGGCCGGGCTTGATATGTGAAACAAGACCAGCCCCGTCCGGGACGCCGAGCTCAAGATCGGTTGCGAAAACGTGCAGGCCGCCGAAGAGACCCACTTCCAGCTGGAACCCTTGATTGGGCTTCGACGAAATCGCTGCCTCAGGGGCGGACAGCTCGACGGCCGCCGATTCCGACGCCTCCACGGGTAACTCTGTCTCTTATACACATCTCCGAGCCCACGAGACTAAGGCGAATCTCGTATGCCGTCTTCTGCTTGAAAA
>ENA-ORBV01006078-ORBV01006078.1-microbial-mat-metagenome-genome-assembly--contig:-NODE-6078-length-21574-cov-4.845839_pt1 | contig 21574 bp, 15 predicted proteins | sample MGYA00237777_ERZ505514 | MGnify/ENA primary metagenome ERZ505514 (study PRJEB26160, sample SAMN06269048) | microbial mat metagenome | isolation source: Oligotrophic lake microbial mat | place... | reverse complement strand
GGGCGGCACCGGGCCCATCCCCTGGCGAGCGCATGTGCGCCTCGAAGGCGTGGCCGGTCTGCCCCTGGAGCCGGGCGATTGGCGCCTGGAGGGCGAGCAGATCCTGCTGCGGCCTCTGCCCGGCCAGGAGCCGGGAAGCGTCACCGTGGTCGCCGCTCTGCTGTCGCAACTCCTGCGCATCGAGGGCCAGCCGGATGCCCGCCGCTTTGTCGAACAGTTGCGCTTCCGCGGTCTGAGCTTCCGTTACAGCGGCTGGGGGCCAGTGGGCTACACGACTCAGAGCGATCCTGGAGTGCCCGCGGCGATCTTCGCCGAGGGCTACCAGCACGGCGCGATCGAGGACTGCCTCATTGAGCACGGTGGCGGCTACGGCATCGAGTTGGCCGACGGCTGCTGGGGTCTGCGCATCATCGGTAACCACATCCATGATATGGGCGGTGGTGGCATCCGGGTCCGCGGTACCTGTCCACTTTGGCACGAGGCCCCGCGTCAGATCGCCGCCCCGGCTCCAGCCGTATCCGCGCCGAGCCCAGCCTGGGCCGCAGTCCAGCCGGCAGCGCCCCAGGCGCCGGACCTACATGCGCGGGTGAGCGGCCGCATCCGCATCAGTGACAACATCTGCTCAGCCCTGGGCCGGGTCTTCCCCGCCTCGTCGGGCATCTTCATCCAAGAGGCCGCGGCATGCGAGGTCCGCCATAACCGCGTCAGCGACCTCTACTACAGTGCGATCTGCCTCGGTTGGCAGTGGGGTTTCGGCGGTAATGTCTGCCGTGACCACCGCGTCGAACACAACCACTGCTTCCAGGTTGGCCAGGGCCTCCTCGGGGATCTCGCCGGGATCTACGTCCTCGGTTATCAGCCGGGCACGGTGATCCGCGGTAACCTCGTCCACGATGTTCAGGCCGAGCACTTCGGTGCCTTCGGCATCAATCTCGACGAAGGCTCCTCGCACGTGCTGATCGAGGGTAATGTCATCCGCGATGTGGGCGGCCAGTGCCTGCATCTGCATTTCGGCCGGGAGAACCAGCTGCGTGGCAACATCTTCGCCTTCGGCGCCCAGGGCCTCATCGGCATCAGCCGGGGCTCGGCCCAGGTCTGGCCAGAAAAACGCGCCTTCGCCGACGGGCACTGCTCGCGGATCCTCACCCTCGAAGGGAACCTGCTCCTGAGCAACGGCCAGCCCATCTTTCTTGGCGCACTTGGCGACGAGACTGGCAGGCTTGCCACCCGCAGCTTCGCCAGCTTTGGCAACCTGGTCTGGGATGTGCAGGGCTCGCCATTTTCTGGAGACGGTGTCCACGGCCGCAACGGGCGGAGCGGCCTGAGCTGCACCTACGAATGGGCCGACTGGCGGCGCCTGGGCTACGAGGCCAACAGCCTGGTGGCTGATCCCCGCTGCCACGATCTCACTCGGCGCGACTTCCGCATCTTGCCCGACTCGCCTCTCAGCGTACTCGGCATCGTCATGCCCGATGTCAGCCGGGTCGGCCCCCGACCGGCGGCGGAACGAGATGAGCCATTCCCCTTCCCGCACCCCACGACGGTTTAGCCGACGCCAGGACCCCGTCGAGCACCGGCCAGAAGCTTGCGGCCCTGGTCACCGTACCAGCCGTCTGAGCAGCGCATCTCGCTCACGCTACCGAAGTAGGCGAGGTCTATGATAATCCCGTAGCTCGGGGTCAGGCGTCTCGCGCGGCGGGTGAAGCCAGGCGCCTGCGTGCCCGATGGCATAGCACCGCCAATTTCCCGAGACTTATTCCCTCTTGTGTCGCCAGCGTCTTACGATCCACGCGGGCAATTATGCCCCGGAGAATCCGTTGCTGGATAGGCTCAAGTCGGTCCAACAGTTGGAAGTCCACCTGCGTGAGTTTGTCGGGCATGGCCGCCGAATGCTCATCGTACAGGATCATCTCGCGACAGCGCCGGCGTCGCAGTACTCGGCCCCGCATCAGCATCCGCTCTTCCACCAACCGCCGGGCCACAGCTGGCAATGGCAGCTCTGGTGGCAAGTGGCAGCGGCTGCGCAGGAGTTCCAGCACCGCGTCCTGGACTGCATCTTCGGCATCGCCCTGCTGCGGCAGCCGGCGCCGGGCCTGGGCGCGAAGGGCCGGCAGCAGCGGTGCCAGCTCGGGCTCCAGATCCACAGGATCGCCCGCTTCAAGCCAAACACGGTAACGGCTGGCGATCATGGCTAGTGCCCCTGGTTGCGCATGACAATGCCCAGATCGTTCGCGTCCACTCGACCGCTACCGTCCAGATCACAGCGCGCATCCCAGCCTGCGTCACTGCTGCGCCGGCCGAACTGGCCCTTGATCAAGTTCAGGTCGCTGAAATCCACCACCCCATTGCCATCGACATCGCCGAGCTTGCCACTGCCACCGCCGCCTACGGCACAGTTCCAGGTTCCGGGCGTGACGGTGAAGACATAGGCCCCGTTGCTGGCGCCGCCCAGTCCGACATAGGTCACGCCTGCCACCGGCGTGGTTACCGCGCCACCACGCAGCATGGTCACGCCATTGATGCTGACATCGCCGCCGCCCTTGGTGGGCAGATAGAGCTGCACGCTGGTCATGCCGGCAGGCACAGTCAGAGTGGCGGTGAATGCGTTGGCGGTCTGCGTGAGGGCGACCGGCAGGTCGCCCTTCAGAGTTGAAACCCTGGTGCTGAGACTGCTGAGCGAGCCCAAGGCGGGCTGGATCTGCATGGTGGCGCAACCGGGCGTGAGGGGATAGATACCGGCGCCATAGCGATTGATCATTTGCAGGCTGCCGCCGGCCCAACCATGATCCATGGTGCCGTTGCCTGAATTCCAGGTAGTGGTGCCCGCGGGTGGGAAGTTCTCCCACAGGGTGGTGATGGGCGAGTTGATCATGGGGGCATACTGCGATTTCATGCGGTTCACTGCGTCATCGGGATAGCCCATCAGGTACAGGGCCTGCTCGCACCACTGCTCAGAGAACACCGAAGCGTGGAAGTGGCTGGTCAGGGTGCCGCGGATCTGACTGTATTTGCTGGCATCGGCCAAGCCGTTGATCACCGCCCAGGCGGCGCCGCGTTCATCGGTATCCCCGGTATAGGCGGGCAGACTCGGACTGGACGCGGCGCAGGCGGGTGAGCGGTATTCGCTGCCATTCCAGAAGACGGTGTTGAAATTCTGCTGGATGCTGGTGATGCGCGCGTTGACCCAGGCGAGATCGGCAACGTGACCGCCGATTTCGCCAATGATCTTCTTGGTGGCCAAGCAGGCCGAATAGTACAGCCCCACCTGGTAGACCCAGGCATCGTGGTTGGGCTGGCGTCCGGAATTGATATTGCCGTCATCCCACCAGTTGCCCTGGTACGCGGGCATGCCAGTGCTCGGATCAAGGCTCCAGCTTTGCAAGATGCGGGTGAAGAAACTCGCTGAATAATTCAGCACCGCGGTATCGCCGCTGAACTGGTAGTACATCCACACGCCCTGGGTGCTGAGCACCGGCAGCATCTGGTTCTGCAGCATGAAGCCGTAGGTGCCCGGCGGCGACAGCGAGTACATGCGATTGCCGTCATTTCCGGAGAAGAAGAGCGCTGACTTGTAGCCCTTGCGGATCATCGGATAGACACTGGCACTGAAACCGTACAGATCCTGACCGATCTGGCTGGTCATATCGCCGATCCACTGGCCGCGTTCGCGGTCAGGGCAGTCCATGTACTGATGGCGCTTGCTGATGTAGACCGTGCGTTTGGCCTTGGTCATCAACGTGTTGAGTGCGGAATCGCTGCTGCTCATCGGATTGAAGGTGGTGTTGTAGCCCAGCTCGCGGTATTTCAGTCCCGCGACCACCACCCCGGCGGGGAAGTCATACGTCACTGCTTCGCCATTCATCCAAATGAACCCAGGGGCTTCCCAGCTTTGAACACCTGCTTTGGTCAGATACGTGACCTTGACCTTGTTGAGCGGATTCGTGGTCGTGATGACGATGCTCTGACCGGCCTGGGTTCCAGCACCAAGTTCAAGGGCTGGCGAGATCTGAGCATTGTAGGGCAAAGCGCAGGTGGTGCGAATGCCAGAGGTCGATTGGCTGACATAGCTCATCAGGCCGTAATCCTTCAGCACCGGCAGGCCACTGCTCCACAGATTGCCCCACGGCGCGGTCGGCGGCACCCCCTTGGCGGTGGCGGCAGGCCAGCCGCTGTCATCGAATCCGACCTGCGTCCACCCACCATCATCCAGACGCGCATCGAAGGTGATCGGGCCCTCCACCGAATTGCCAGACCCATTGCCATTGCTGAAGGCGGCATTGAGGCTCGCCTTCCAGGACGAACCAGTCTGGATCACTACGCTGCCTCCCGTGGAGGCCTCAAGGATGAAGCCGCCCTTACCGGAATTGACATTGGCGTTGTAGCCGTCGCCGCCACCTTTGCCGAGGAACTCGACTAGGGCCGCGATCGTGTTGCTGCCGGCATGCAGGTAGGGACTGAGGTCCACGGTGTCATAATAACCATCATTTCGCGTCGGCCCACGCAGGGCGTTGCCATCGCGCACCACCGGCGTGCCGTTGACCCACAAGGCATATTTGCTGTCGCACGAGATGCGTGTCGGCAGCGAACTGTAGGTCGTGGCAAGATTCACCGTGGTGCGGAAGCGCATGAAGGAATAGGGCGTGCCGTTGCTGGCGTCCCAGATCCAGTTCGCCGTCCACGACTGAGAACCGTCAGGATCCGCGGTCGCGGCACGCAGCCCCGGTGATCCCATGGCCAGCACCAACAGGCCAAGGGCGAGCACGAATCTGCCGAGTAACCAGGCGGAAGGGGAGCAACGTGATGCGGTGATGTGCATGGGCAGCCTCGTGGCAGAGTGACGTGTCGCCCGTCCGCGATGGGACGGTTGTCACTGTTGCGCTGAGTAGCCCGGACCTTTCGGGGGGGGATTTTTCGTCCCGCGTTCGTTGGATGCGCCAACGAACGCCCGGCGTGCGGAGTTCCATCGTCGACGGCACCTGCACACCGTGTCACTCTTTCAGGACGTCGCCGAAAAAACCGCTGTGAAGGAAATCGACTGTTCGTGCGCTTTGCCGTGTGGTCGGTCACTTGGGCGGCAATGCCACCTGCTCACCGGTCATCAGATACGCGATGAGATCGCGGACCTGGATTTCGCTCAACACTTGCAGCAGGCCTTCCGGCATCAGGGAGGTGTTCGATTCCTTGAGGTCTGCAATGTCGGTGCGCTCCAAGATCGCCTTGTCGGTCATGGTCTGGACCGTGATGGTGCGTGCGGTACGCGCGCCGATCGTGCCGGTCAGCACGCGACCATCCGTAAGGGTGACCACTGCCATGCGATAATCGGTCGCGACCACGGCACTGGGATCGCCAATGTTATCCAGCAGGAAGGCGAGGTTGGCACGACCACCGCCGGTAAGGTCTGGGCCGATGACGCCGCCCTCGCCGTACAGCCGGTGACAGGCCGCGCACGTCTGGCTGAAGACCAGACGGCCCTGTGCGGTTTCAGCCTTGGCCAGAACGTGGGGCGTCAGTTTCGCGGTCCACTGATCGATGAGGTGGCGTTTGTCTGCCGACGAATCGCGCAGCAGGCCCCAGACCTCGGTGAGTTTCTGCGTCAGGACCTGATCGTTGAAGCTGCGGATCTGACGGGCGTGAAAAGCGGTGATATCGCTGCGCGGAATCTGCTCTGCGCCGGGACCTACCTGGGCCAGCAGGATGCGGGCGAAGGTCGGGCGCGATACCAGTGCCGCGATCACCTCAGGTCGGACTTCTGGGGCAAAACCGTTGCGGTAGCGGCGGACAAGCTTGTCAGCGATGGCGGGCGCATCGAACAAGGCCAGACCACGCACTGCCATCACGGCGAGCTGACGGTCGTCGAGCAATTTCTCGCAGATGACGCGCAGATCAGCCGGGCGATTGTCGATCAGCGTCTGCAATGCCGCGCTGCGCTGTGCAACCGGCGCTGATGAGTCGAGCGCCAGCCGTCGGCTTTCCGCCACCGCCTGATCGTCGCCGAACAGTGCATTCATGTCGCGCACCCGATCGCGTAACGTGGCGTCCGTACTCTTGGCCAACAGCGGTAGGAGGGAATCCCAGCCGATCGGGCGCTTCGCCTTGCGTTGTCCTTTCAACGCATCGCTCAAACCGACGACCAGATCCGCGCGGAAACTCTCGTCCTTGCCCAACGAAAGTTGGACCAAGGCACCGAGCGGTGCCGGCGCTTTGTCGTTTGCCTCGCCCAGTCGACGTGCGATGAACCGCCGGATCAACGGGATCTCGCAACCTGCTGCCAACGCCACCAAGGCGTTCGGATCCGTGACGGCAAGGTCCTTGATCCCGTACCACAGCATGAGTGGAAGGTTGTGGTCGGTGGCGTCCTCGGCCTGTGCTAGCAGCGGCGCAGCGATCCCCGCGCACTGCGTCAACGGCAGGCGTTGCAAGGCCGCGGCCAGGGCCAGTCGCACGAACGGCGAACGCTCGGCCTTCGCTGCGCGGGCAATGGCGGTGTAACTGGCACTGGTCAACGTGGTCGACGCCGAAGCCGTCGAATTCCCGCGCAATGGCAACGGATCGGTCACTAGACGCAGCGCCCAGGTGCGGACGTGCTCGCTATTGTCACCCAGTTGCTTGACCAACCACGCCTCGTCCGCGGCACCGATGGCGTAGAGCGTCCACAAGGCGCGCAGTCGATGCTCGATTTCACGGCCATTCGAGAACAACGTGCGCAGCTCCGCGGTTATTCCTTTCAGCTCGGCGCCCGCCGCTGCGCGCTGCTGTAGCACCTGCCGGGCCTGTTTGGCAAACCAGTTGTTGGGGCTGGTCAGCGATTTTACCAAGTCGCTACCGTCGTTCCTGGCCAGATCGAATGCCTTGGGTGGTACAGCTTTGCCATAGGCGATCTTGAATATCCGACCGCTGTTGCGGTGGATGCCATCGTCATCGTGGCATTCGCCGATATCCGACCAGTCGAGGACGAAGACGCCGCCATCAGGGCCGCTGGCAAGGTCGATGCCGCGAAACCACGGATCGCCGAAAATGATCGGATCACCGCCGTGGCGCCCGACGAAGCCTGACCCTTGGCGTTCGAGCACCTCGGCATTCACCCGGCGGCCGTGCAGGTTGAGCGTGAACAATCCACCGCGATAGGTCGCCGGCCAGTTGTCACCCTGGTAGATCATCATGCCGACATGGGCGTGACCGCCGCCAGCACGCAACGTGCTGGAACTGAGACTACCTTTGCGAATGGCATCCCAGTTTTCATTGGTGTCCCAATGCACGTGATCGGCGTGCTGTTCGATCAAACCGTAGACGTGGGGATCCAGATCATCGCCGTACATCCGGCGATAGTGCGCCCCTGGAATCAGATGCCAAAGATGACCGATGACGGTGTTGATGAAAAACGCCTCACCACGTGCGTCCCAATCCATGCCCCAGGGATTGGTGGTTCCATGGGCGACCACTTCGAAGACCCGCCGCGTCGGATGGTAGCGCCAGATGCCACAATTCAGCTTCACCCGCTCGGCCTGGGGACTTCCTGGAACACCGACTTGAGACGTGGCAAGGATTCCGTGTCGGCCATACAGCCATCCGTCCGGACCCCATTTGAGACCGTTGGCGAGCGTATGGCGTGCTTGCTCCTCTCTGAACCCATCAAGCAGCACCTGGGGCGGCCCGTCCGGTTGGTCGTCGCCGTTGGCATCTGGAAAAAACAACAAGCGCGGCGGGCAAAGGGCAAAGACACCACCGAATCCGACTTCAATGCTGGTGAGCAGTTGGGTAGTGTCCGAGAAGACACTGCGCTGATCGAAGCGACCATCGTTATCAGTGTCGGAGAACACCAGAATGCGGTCGTGCTGCGAGCGGTCGAAATTCTTCTGCCGCTCAGCGTAGGTGTAGTTTTCCGCCACCCACAGCCGACCGCGCGGATCGAAGGCCATGGCGATCGGCTGGCGCACATCCGGTTCGGCGGCGAACAGCGACGCACGAAAACCCGCTGGCAGCGTGATGCCGCGCAGCGCCGCATCCGTAGGCGTCAGTGGCTGACCGTCGATCTTCTGGGTATCTGGCGGCGCTGGGAATTCACCTGCCTGCGCAGTGGACCACCGGACGACGGACAGGAACAGGATCACGATCACGCAGAGAAAACGGGACATGGGTGGCTCTCGGCTCGAGTGATACAGCCGAAACCACCTCTTGGCGGATCGGCTTTGGCACCACTGTTGTCACTGGCCAGCGGAATCTTTCGCGGTTTCTGCTCGGTTGGTCCTACAACCTTGCAGATCTCACCTCGCGCTGGTTTCCTGCGTCGTCATGTTCTCACGGCGCTGATGCGCCTGGCACACCTGTGTCTGGCCGCATGCGCTCTGCCGGGATCAGTTGTTTGGGGAGCGACGGCGAACTCCATTCCAGATTGGCGCAGGAGGTACCATAGATCTGGAAGAACTCATAGACGATGCGCGCCGGGATGCCTTTGCGCAGGCGCACGATTCCGCGATTGGCGCCGCTCTTTTCCGACGCCTCCAGTTCATGGCCCATGGGATTGTTGACCACTACGGCGCCATCGACCCAGACCTTGCCACTGTCGTCGCTGATGGCGTAGATGGTGTAGTCCTCATCGTGTTCGGGCAGCAGCCAACCGCTCCAGCGTACGCTGAAATTGGCCGCGCCGATGCGCGGATCGGGCGAGCCGCGACCCCACCAGAAGTTAAGTTTTCCTTCGATTCGGCGGAACACCTCGTCGGTGAACTTCTCGTCACGGAAATAAACTCCGAGCAGGCCGTGGCCGCTGGCGGCGGCGCCACCAGCGGCGACCTCGCGCACCGGACTGCCCTCGCTGGGCGTGAAGCGTACTCTGCCTTCCTGCACCCGCACGGCAGTACCGTCACTGCCAGCATGGAGCGAAAAGCGCGTGCCGATCACGGCGATGTCGGCGCTCGTCGTGTGGATGGAGAAGTGATGGTCGGGCGCCTGCTTAGCGACCACGGCGTCCAAGTTGCCGCTCAGCAGGCTGACCTGCTGATCGCTGTCCAAGCGCACGCGAGTACCACCTGGGCGCAGCGACAAAATGGTGCCGTCAGGAAATACGATGCTCGCCGCACCATCGACGTTGGCACTGAGCTCATTGCCCAGTCCCAGGATCGCTCCGGCAGTGGCTGGACGCACCACACCATCCGCTCGCAGCTCAACGTTACGCGCTTCGGCCACACGGATCGCGGCCGATGGAGTCGCAGGTGTTACCACGATGGTGGGCGTGGTGGTGGTGACCGACGCACGGTGCGACTGCACCAGGTAGCCGCCAAGTCCGAGCGCGGCCAACACCCCGGCAGCCGCCAACCAACGTGACGGGAACGCCAACGACGAACGAGGCTGGCGGCCAGTGCGGCGATGAGTCATACGCCGCGATGGCGACACGCCAAGCCGGCGTTTATCAGCCAGCTCGGCTAACTGCACCGATTGCAGCAGCACGTCAGCGTAGAAGCGGCGCAGCTCAGCATCACTCGCCAAGGCAGACTGGATCGCGGTTTCACCCGCGGGGTCCAGGTCGCCGGCGATGAAGCGCATCACCTCGCCACGCAGATCACCGGCCTCGCTGGTCATGGGCTGCCGCTCCCGCGGCTGATGCAGGTAGAGAGCTGGCCATGGATGCGGCTGAAGGCGATGTAGAGCGCGTTGAGCGTCCGCTTGGTGGCGGTGGCAATGTCCTCATACGCGCGGTTGTTGAAGTAGCGCATCTCGACCAGTGAGCGGCTGCCGCTCGGCAGCTTGTCAAGGCACTCGCGGAGCATGCGTTTGCGTTGCTCCAACTCGGCCTCGGCTCCCAGGTGGTCAAGATCATCGCCCAACCCCTCCAACAGCTCGGCATTGAACAGCGGCAGGGTGCGTCCATTTTTGCGCAGGAGCGCGAGCCCGATCCGCCGGGCGACACCGCGCGCCCAGTTCGGAAAGGGACGGGTCTGGTCGAAATCGGCCCAGCAACGGGTGATCTCCACCGCGGTGTCGGAAACCGCGTCCTCCGCCAAGTGGGGATCGCGCACGATGGCCATGACATAGGCCTTCAACATCGTGCGATGGGCGACGAAGTGGCGAAACGGGGCTTCATAGGCAGTAGAGTCGCTAGGCGGTGTGTCCATGGAACCCTTCCGAGCGCTATTGTGCCAACGTCGACGGACCTTTCACGGTTCTTTCGTCCGTGTAAAGGGCGAAGAGAAGCAGATCGAAGCAGATTATCAGTACGCCAATGAAATTCGGCAACGGCTGGGTAATGTCGAGTTAGCGTGCGATGCCAGCGGCCGGTGAGGAACCGGTGTTTCGTTGCCGCTGATGCCGCTGATGCCGCTGATGCCGCACTAGTACAACGCGGCGACGGAGCTTGGCGCCTGTACCGCATTCGGGCTTCAGCCTGGTCAGCACACCCGCAGCGATTCCTCCGACATGTCTTACGGACGCAGGTCATACCAGTGACCGTGGCTATTAGAACGTTCCAACAGAGCCCTTGCCCGCCAGGATCCGGGTCTGTATGGGCACCGGTAGTGCTGCTGTTGTTGCTGGGCCTTGTGCCCCTGGCCTGCGGCGCGGCGGCGTCGGAACGCGCACACTCGCCGGAGCGCGCGGCGGTGGTCGCAGCGTTCGACCAGCACGTCAAACCGCTCTTCGCCACCTACTGCCTTGACTGCCACGGCGGGAAGAAGGTGAAGGGCGACACCAACCTGCGATTCCTCACTGATGGGGAGACCGCCATGCGCGATCAGGCGTTGGTGCGGCACGCGCTGACCAAGTTCCTCAGCCACGAGATGCCGCCTCCAGGGGAACGCCAGCCGAGCGATGAGGAACGCACACGGGCCGGACGGTGGGTGGCGGCGGTGCGTCGGCTCGCGCCGCCCGATCCGGGCACCCATCCGGTGCGTCGTCTGTCGAAGGTGGAGTACGCCAACACTCTGCGCGATCTGTTCGGGGTCGAACCGGCGATCGCCGATGAGTTGCCGCACGACGTCGTCGGGGCCGGCTTCAACAGCAGCATCGCGCCGCTGCTGATGGAGAAGTACCTGCTCATCGCCGATGAGGTGCTCGACCGCGTGATAAAACCTGGGCAGATGAAGCTCGCGTGGCGTGCGGGTCAACTCGATGCGCAGAGCGAGGGCAAGGTCGATGCTGGGAAACCTGACGGCGGCGAACGTCAGCTCAGCGGTGCGGTGCAACTTGGCAGCGTGCTGCCGGCGCCGGTCGATGGCACCTACACGTTCAAGATCCGCGCCGCGACCGAGAAGCTCGGCAAGGAGCCGTTGCGTCTCGCGCTGCGCATCGGCACGCAGGTGGTGGGCGAACTGAAGATCACCGCGCCGCTCAAAACCCCGGCAACCTACACGCTCACCGCCAAGCTGCCCGCTGGTCGCGCGCCGCTCACGTTCATCGTGGTCAATCCGGTGGTGCAGCCCGATCCGGATGCCGCCAAACCGCCCGCGGTCACGAAACCACCGACCAAGCCAGCAGCCTCACCCAAGCCGCCCGACAAACCGGCAGCGCCGCCAGTCACCGGTGATCAGCCACAGAAACGCACGTTGTGGATCGACACCATCGATATCACCGGTCCGCCAGCCGCCGCGCCAACCGAGGTGCAGAAGCGCTTGTTCATCGCCATGCCGAGCAAGGACCTCGACAAACGCGCAGCTGCACGGCAAATCGCCGAGGCCTTCACCCGCCGCGCCTTCCGTCGACCGGCGACCACGTCCGAGTTGGATGTGCTGCTGCGCGTGTTCGATCTGGCCGACCAGCAGGACGAGGTCTTCGCCGAAGCGATCAAGTTGATGTTCAAGGGCGTACTGGTCTCGCCGCAATTTCTCTACTTGGCCGCCGACACCAGCCGTGGGTCGCCCGACCAGATCGTGCGCATCGGCAACCATCAGCTCGCCGCCAAGCTGTCGTACCTGTTCTGGGCCACCATGCCTGATGACGAACTCGCGGCGCTCGCAGATCAGGGAAAGCTGCAGGACGCCGCGGTGCTAGAGGCGCAGATCCGCCGCCTGATCGCTGATCCACGGGCACGGGCGTTCTTCGACGGCTTCAGCGCGCAATGGCTCGGGCTGGACCGCCTCGCCACCATGCCGGTCGATGAACAGAAATTCCCGCTGATGGATGCCGGCCTGCGCCGCGCGATGTACGAAGAAGCCGCGCTGCTGTTCGAGACCGTGCTACGTGAGAATCGCAGCCTGATCGATCTGGTGACTGCGGATTTCACTTTCCTCAACGGCTCGCTCGCGCGGCTCTACGGCATGGAAAACGAGGTGAAGGGTTCGCAGTTCCGTCGCGTGACGCTCAGCGACGCCAACCGTGGAGGTTTGCTGACGCTGCCGGCGGTGCTGGCGGTGACCTCGCTGCCCTCGCGCACCAGCCCGGTGAAACGCGGACGTTTCGTGCTGGAGAACCTGCTTGGTCAACCGACGCCGACGCCACCGATGAACGTGCCGTCGCTAGATCAGCAGAACGTGGCAGAGAACGCCACGCTCAACCTGCGTCGGCGCGCGGAACGTCACCGCAGTGATCCGGCCTGTGCCGGCTGTCATGTGGTGATGGATCCCATCGGTTTCGGCCTGGAAAACTTCGACGCCATCGGTCGCTGGCGTGAACAGGATGACACCAATCTGCGCGTCGACGCCAGCGGCGAACTGCCTGGGAAACTCGCCTTCACTCAGCCCAAGGAACTCAAACGCCTGATCGCCAGCCGACGCGACGAGATCACCCGCGCGTTGACGCACCAAGTGCTGTCGTATGCGCTGTGCCGCGCGCTCGACGGCTACGACGAGGTGGTGGTCGATGACCTGAGCGCCGCGATTGCCAAGGACGGGTTCGCCCTCCAGTCGCTCATCGTGCGCGTCGCGATGAGCTACCCATTTCTGAATCGTCGCGTGACCCGATGACCGCTGAAAGGAACCACCGATGCGCAAACATTGGCTGATCGACCGCCGGACCTGCCTCAAAGGACTTGGTGGTATCGCGCTGGGATTACCGCTGCTCGAAACCATGGGCTGGGCCGAGACGCCCAAGTCCGGCGGTGCGTACAAGCCACCCGTGCGCCTTGGTTTCATGTACCACACGTGCGGGGTGTGGGCGGACGCGTTCTGGCCCACGGATCCCACGACCTTCCCGGTCAGCCTGCCGCCGTCGCTTGAACCGCTGCGCGAGGTGGTCGATCAGTGCCTGCTGCTGGATCACTTGAAAGGCGCCGAAGACGGCAAGCCGTGGCCGCCGCCGCACTGCCGTGAGCTGGCGTCGTGGCTCACCGCGGCGATGCCCAACCGCGATAAACCCGGCGAACTCAATCTGGCGATCTCCGCCGATCAGATCGCCGCCAACAGCATCGGCATCTACACGCCGGTGCCCTCGCTCGAACTCGGCTATAAGGACAACGGCTTGAGCGGCCTCGGCGAGCAGGGTTTCAACAACCGCTATTACACCACTGGCACCTGGGCGGGGCCAACCCAACCGCTGCCGGTCGAGACCAGTCCGGCCAACGTCTACAAACGTTTGTTCTCCTCACGCCAGTCGAAGCGGCGTCGCGTTGGCGGGCCGACGGTCGACACCGGCAAGTTCGCCACCGTGCAGGACGACACCGGCGAGTCGCTCGACCGCAGCATGCTCGACCTGATCCTGCAGGGCGCGAAGGACTTGCAGGGCAGCGTCGGGCGCGCGGATCAGCGGCGGTTGGATGAATACCTCGACAGCATGCGTTCGCTGGAGAAACGCGTCACCGCCATCGAACGTCAGCAGGCCGAGGCCGCGGCGGCGAAGGCCGGCACCGGCAAGAATTCCAAGGCCGGCTTCACCAGCGCACCGCCGATCGAAGTGAAGGTGCCCACGGGATCAGTGAAATGGAGTGAGCACATCCGGGTGATGTGCGATCTGATGATCCTCGCGTGGCAGACCGATCTGACGCGGGTGTGCACGCTGATCCCAGGGCACGTCCACGCGATCTCCTACCCTGAGATCGGCGTGCCGGATTCCCATCATGATATCAGTCACAACGACAATCCCGACAAACCACCGAAGCTCATGAAGGTCGATCGCTTCGCGATCGAGCAATTCGCCTACCTCATCGGCCGCATGAAGACCCTCAAGGAAGGCCCAGGCACACTGCTCGACAACTGCATCGTCATGTGGGGCTCGGGCATGGACCAGGGTTGGCACAGCTTCAAACGCTTGCCCACTATCATCGCCGGCAAAGGCGGCGGCACCATCCGCACCGGCCGCTACGCCAAGACCAACGGCAACATCGGCGATCTGCTGATGGGAATCCTGGCGCGCGCCGGTGTGCCGATGGACAAACCGATCGGCTGCGGAACCAAATTACTGGCCGAACTGGCGTGATACTCCTGCGCCGCTGACATCAGCGGCGCAGGAATGTGGCGATCACCGCGTCGGGTAGTCGGTGTAGCCTTTGGCGTCGTGGGAATAGAACGTGCTGCCGTCTGGTTCGACCAGTGCCACGCCGTCCTTGATGCGCTCGACCAGGTCGGGGTTGCTGACGTAGTGATGGCCGAAGGCGACGGCGGCGAGCGCGCCACTGGTGATCGCGCTGGCGGCCTCGGCTGGGGTGTAGCCCATGTTGCCCATCAGCGCGCCACGGAAATTCGCGCGCGCGGGCGTCATCACGTCGCCCTTCTGGATGCCGAAGAAATCGCCGCGCATCATGTGTAGGTAGGCGATCCCGCGTGTGTCGAGTTCCGCCGTGACATGGGCGGTGAGCGCGACCGGATCGCTATCGCGCATGTCATTGTAGCTGTTCACCGGCGAGAGCCGTACACCAACGCGCTGTTTCCCCCATACGCCGATTACTGCATCGGTGGCCTCCAGCAGCAAACGCGCACGATTGGCGATGCTGCCGCCGTACGGACCGCTGCGTTTGTTCGAACCATCGCGCATGAACTGATCAAGCAGGTAGCCGTTGGCACCATGGACTTCGGCCCCGTCGAAACCGGCGGCCTTGGCGTTCTCGGCGGCTTTGCGGAAACCAGCGATAATGCCGGGCAGTTCATCATCGTTCAGCACGCGCGGGATGACGTAGGGTTTCTTGCCTTCCGGCGTGTGGGTCTCGTCGCCGGTGATGGCCAGTGCGCTCGGCGCGACCGGTTGTGCGCCGTGGTTGAAATACGGATGGCAGGCGCGTCCGCCGTGCCAGATTTGCAACACGATGCGTCCGCCCTTGGCATGCACCGCGTCGGTGACGTTCCTCCACGCGGCGACCTGCGCCGGAGAATGGATGCCCGGTTCGCGGCCATTGAACGCCGAATTGCCGGCCATCGCCATGGTTGCTTCGGCGATGATCAGGCCCGCGCTGGCGCGCTGCGCGTAGTAGGTCGCCATCATCGGCGTCGGCACGTGGTCGACGTCAGCGCGACAACGCGTGAGTGGCGCCATGACGATGCGATTCGGCAGCGCGAGCGCGCCGAGAGTGACGGGCGTGAAGAGCGGTGTGGTAGACATAGGCGCACCTGAGTAGGAGGAGATGATCAGGACGCTAGAAGCCACGCTTTTCCTCGCCACCTAGATCCGAGGTTACATCGGCAAAGTTCGCATTGGCACGCCGACGGTCGATGGTCGATGGCAGCGGGACGGGAAGGTTGGGTTAGGATGGGATGAAAACAGCAATCGTTCCGACCGCAGCGACGACCCCCTGGGAGCGCCGGTTATCAACCGGCGTTGGACTTCTGCTGAAGGAGGGAACATAAGCTGAGCAACAGCCGTTCAGGCATCAGCGCAGGCATCAGCGCGGGCATCAGCGGGAGGCGTCGCGGCGGGACCAACGTGATCCTGGTTCGTCTGCTTCTGGGGGCTGTCCACGACCATGCGATCGGTGGTGCGCGTGCGCGCGTCGGCGAACTCGTAGGACACCTGGGTGATGCGCCCGCGCCAATAGGGCTTCGTTCCTTCAGGCAGGACCCAGGCGACCTCGGCCTCCAATGGCACGCGCATACCCGCGCGCACGGCGTAATTCCAGAACCGGCCTTCCCACGGCGCCATCACCACCGCGCCATCCACCATCCGTCCGCGCGCTTCGGCCCGCACCTGCTCGATCATCCCGTCGTCGGAGAAGCCGACCTGCAGCGTCACCGTCACCGCGCCATCCTGCAGCGTGGCGCGGGCACGATGCTCATCCACGGCTTCCCAGCGCACGCCCTGGCTCGGCAACAAGGCCGTCGGATACCACACAGCTTCGGCGAGAAAACGCATCAGCTCACCCTCCGCCAGCGCTCCTGGTCCCCGCAGGTTGGCCAGCGGCACCACGCCCAGCACGGCGGCATGCAGCCAGCCTTCACCTGTCACGTAGGCGTCGTGTACGTGTACCGCTACACCGGGCATTACCCGGATGCGCGCATCCCAGTCGAAACCTGGGCGGCGCGTGATGACGCGTTGAGTGGAGGTGAACGCTTTCCAGCGCTCGACCTCCGTGCCCAGGTTGAAAGTGCCGATATGGCGCACGCTGACGGCCGTCACCATCGGCTGCCCGTTGGGCAGCGCCCGTTGAAAGTAACGCTGCACCGACGCCGGAAGTGAAGCGAGTTCAGCACTGCGGTAGCGATCAGGAACGATGGCGAGCCGGCCGGCTTCTAGCCGGGCGCGCAGTCGGCGCGTGCCGAAGATCCAGCAGAGCTTGCCGATGCCGATGGCCAACAGGGCCAGGGCGATGAGCGACCCGCAGACCAGCAGCATGACCGACGACATGACTGGGTCCTTTGTCAGTGAGGAGATCCCAACCGCTGCCTCAGGCTTTTTTCAGCGTCTTGAGTCCATGTTTGATCTCCTTCAAGGCCAATTTCACAAACGCGAGTTTATCCTTCAGGAAGGACCGCTCGGCTTCGAGCAGCGCGCGCTTGTGGTGCAGGTGGAAAGACTTGGGGGAATGGTCATGGGTTTTCATGGGCTGTTCCGCAAAAGCGATCGTTGGTTTGTCACAGCGGATTATACGCCAGCGATCACGGTGATAAGCAAATACAAAAGCGCATCCCGTGCCGAGCCCAGGTTCAGCACGGTGGTGGGTCGGCTTGAACCGCTGACCGGTCGGGAAGCTGTACGGTTATCCCCTGCCGCCACGCTACTGGCGGTCACGAGCACTCCGGTTCGCAGAGGCAGGCATGCATATCGCAGTGCGCCAATCTGCCGCCAGACGGATACGGCATGGCAACTAAAAAGGGGGAGAGGGCTTGCATCGTGTGACGTCTTCTCCCTCCGGTCCTCCCTATTCAATCCGGCTGTCCCAGCTCAAGTCCGGATGGGAACGTGCCCTCTGCGCGTCACCACGAACCACAGATGATTCGTTCGGCAAACCAGCAGCCGTTGTCAGCCGTAGGTAGCTCGCACGGCCATGGTTGAGCACGCACGGTGTCACGATCCCCAGGGGGTTGCGTTAGACCCATGAGGATGCGGTCATGACCACGCTGTATCGCCTGTTTTTGTTGGGCTGTCTGGTGTTACCGCTGTCGGCGGCCACCCATGATTCCGTCGATGAGGCGCTTGCCGCGTGGAAAGCCTGGAGTGACGGCCAGATCGATATCTACCAGAGTGCGGTTGATGTGGCGCAGCGCATCTACGGGGCGGAAAAAACCAAACTCGACGCCGCCGCCATCGGTGGCTTGATCGCAGTGGGCAAACGCGAAGCGCGCAAACCCGACAAGGCCGTGGCGTTGTCGGCTTGGACCGAGGTCCTGCGACTCGACGAGTCGCACAGCGAGGCCACCGCGTTCTTCACCGCACTCGGCCAGCTCGAACAGGTGCGTGCGGCGCTGTCGCCGTCGGCTGCGCCTACTACTGATTTGCTGGGCAATGCTCCGGCTGCTACGGCTCCCCCCGCACTGCCGGAGGCGGTGCAGAGCGAAGTGCGCAAACGCGACGACGGTCTGACCAAGGCGCGCGGCGTCTTCGCCAAGGCCGAAGGCGCCGCACGCACGCGCTTCCGCGAGGCCGAGGCCAAGGCTCGCACCAAAGCGGTGAAGGACCTGGGTGCACTGGCACAGAAGGCCGACCGTGGTGGTGACCTGCCTGGTGCAACCGCGGCATGGAAAGGCGTGCTGCAACTTGATCGCGAGGACACGCGCGCACGCGTCTACTTCACCGGACTCGGCCGCCTCGACGCGCTGCTTGCGGAATTGCCGGTGGTGCGCGATCCGCTTGGTGATCTGCCGGATCCCGATCGCGGTTTTGCCCCGCTATCGTTGCGCGGCCTCACCGTGTTGATCACCGGTTCGGACAAACCGGATAGACGAGGCCCGTTCGAACAAGCACTGCACGAGCATTGCGCCGCTGCGGGCATGGTGGTGACCTCTGCGAGTGTGGACAGCCTAGTCGGTGACAAGGGCGACGCCCTGCTGAAGGACAAGCAACTGGTCATTCTTGCCGGCGGGCTGAGTGACGCCACGCGTCATAGTTGTATCGGCGTGATGCGTAACTTGCGCGCGCCGGTGGTGGTCACCGATCTCACTCTGGCGGAGATCAGCGGCTTGATCGGCCGCCCGGCGTACAATGGGCATCTGACCGAGTACACCGACTCCATCCTGATCAAGGCTGGTGCTCATCCGCTCGCCGCGGGCCTGGCGGGCAGCGTACGGATCCTTGATCCGCTGCCGGCAAGCGGACCGGTGAAAGCGGTCCCGATCGAACAGGATCCCGATCTGCTCAAGGTCTACGTACCGAAGCTCGACATGCCCCCTGGGGCAGTAGTTGTCGCTGGGCTCGCAGCGGACCGCAGCGCGGGCATCATCGCCTTCGACACCGGCCATCCGGTAATCCTGGGTGAAAGCAAGGCTGGCGAGGCCGTCACCGCCAAGCTGCCAGCGCGGCGTCTGGGATTCTGGATGCTCAACCAGTTGCGCCCGGATCAGACCAAACGCCTATCGCGTGACTTCTGGCGTCTGTGGGATGCCAATCTGACGTGGGCTCTGCGCGGCACGATCGCCCCGCCGATTGCGCCCAGTCAGCGTTGATTCACCAACAGCAGAAAAAGGAATCCGGCATCGCCACCAGCGTCGGTGGGATGCGGCACCGGATTGATTTCCACCGCCATCACCCGGTGGGGTAGTCGGTGTAGGGTGTAGCCCTTGGCCCCGTGGGAATAGAACGTGCCGCCATCGGGTTCGACTAGTGCCACGCCGGCCTTCATGCGTTCGACCAGGTCGGGGTTGCTGACGTAGTGGTGACCGAAGGCGACGGTCGCGAGGGCGCCACTGGTGATCGCGCTGGCGGCCTCGGCTGGCGTGTAGCCCATGTTGCCCATCAGCGCGCCACGGAAATTCGCGCACGCGGGCGTCATCACGTCGCCCATCTGGATGCCGAAGAAATCGCCGCGCATCATGCCCCCGTCTTCTTCCTGATCACTGGCCCAATCGGCTGCCACGCCCTCGCCCGTGCGGTGTGGCGGACGCGGAGTTGAGGTGGGGCAACTGGCGGTCTACCCGCCGTCCCTCGGTCCGCTCGTTCGCTCCGCATTAGGCTGATCGCTGGCGCTGCCTTGGCGGCTTGCAACCGCGATTCCACCTCCACTTCCTGCCCACCAGTGCCTCCTGGCTGAACACGGTCGAGTGCTTCTTTCGAACCCTCAGCATTCATCGCCTACGCCGCGATTTATTCGCCAAGGTCGACATCCTCGTCGCCATCATTCAGCAGCACAGTCAGCAGCTCAAACCCTTCATCTGTGCGGCCAAGGCCAGAGATATGCTCGAAAAGGTCAAGCGCGCACGCGCCGTGCTGGATAGGCGACTGACAGGCTGACGCAGTACACTTGGGTGACGACCCAATAATCCTGGAAAAGGCAGCGGCGGCACTGATTTGCTGCCAATTTCCTCTGGTCGTAATTACGGCGGCGTAATTCCTGGCCCTGGCATCATCGGGGTCGGAGTCACCACTGGCGGCCAGAACACCAGTAATGCCACTCCCACAGCCAGTGCCACGCCGAACAGGATCAGCAAGCGCCGGCCGAGCACCGCGCCGCCGACTACATAGGCAGCGATGGCCTTGAACACCAAGTTGGCGAGCGCCGCCACCAGGATAACCCGCCAGGCGATGTCGTATTCCAAGAGGTGTTGCGACACCATCCGCGTGGTCGACAGCGTCACCGCATCCATGTTCATTAATCCCGATATCATCGCGACCACATAGATGCCAATCACACCGAACCAGTCGTTGGATGCCGCGATCGCCAACGGCACTACCGCATAGAGCGCAGCGAAGATCAGGGCGGATTTCAGTTTGGCCGGATTTCCCGCCGGCGGCAGATGGACCGGCGCGCGGCCGACCAGCAGGGCCTGGGTCAAGGACAACACGATCAGCACGGTGAGCATGATGCCGAGGGGAATGCCAATGACGGCGATCGCCGTCGGTGCGACGAAGGCCGCGACCACCAGCACCCGCACCAGGGAAACGGTCGAGGCCAACATGATCACGGTTGCCGCCAGGGGTGCGACTTCCGGCGCACCGTTTACTTGTCTAGCATAGGCCAGCGTGGTGGCGGTCGATGACACCATGCCACCCAGCGCACCGCCCAACAGCATGCCGGGACCTTGCCCGAACCAGCGGTACAGCAGGTAGGCAGCAAACTGCACGCCGACGATCAGCACCACCATCAACCAGATGTTCTGCGGATTCATCACCTGATATGGACCATAGGCTTTATCCGACAGCACGGGCAGAATCACCAAGCTGATGAGGACGAACTGCATGACCGCCTTGATGTCGTTCACTTCCACGCGTTTGAGCATGGCATGCATCTGGGGCTTCAGGGCGATGTACTCCGTGTCGCGCGATGAACGGGTGACCCTGGCGATCAGGCTGCAGGAGAACCCGCGCCGGATAGATCGGAAAGTGCGATGGATCGCCTCGGCGATCCGATGGTCGTCGCCAGATGGCCTGGGCTAAGCTACCCACAGGAGAACACCATGGACCTCAAGCTCATCACCCGTCATCTCGATCGTCGTCAGTCGTTGATCGATCTCGCCCACCGTCGCGCGTCATTTGCTTTCGCTCGGTTCAGCGCCCTGGTGCGAGGGATCGAAATTCGCCTGAGCGATGTCAACGGCCCGCGCGGTGGCCAGGGGATCTTGTGCCTCGCTCGCGTACGTCTGGTCCATGGCGGAGAAGTCATGGTCGAGACCGCGTCGAGTTCGCCGGAAGACGGCATTGAGCAATCCATTGCACGACTGACCAACCGCGTCCGCCGACTGGTGTCGCGCCAGCATGATCGCAGATGACGACGCGGTGAGCGTGATCCAGCGATGATCAGGGTGCCTGATCATCGCTGCCCTTCATTGGAATCGTGCCATCGACCGCAACGACCCAGAAATTGCGAAGGTGGTGGAAGTTGAGTTGGTCGGGGTTGAGCGCAGGACGATCCATAGGGCTCTGCTATGGCCGAACCTGCCACTACCGATGCGCATCCACGAGCCGAGGGCGTACGTTTCTCTATACCTTAGGAGAACACCATGAAACTCGACGCTCCTCTCACCTACCTCGGCGACCAGTCCCTCTGGAGCGAGGACGTTACCTGGCTGGCTGACAACCGTGCCTGGTACACGCTCGGCCATCTCGCGCCGCGCATCCGCTGGATGCACCTCTACCT
>ENA-ORBV01006075-ORBV01006075.1-microbial-mat-metagenome-genome-assembly--contig:-NODE-6075-length-21579-cov-6.307227_pt1 | contig 21579 bp, 10 predicted proteins | sample MGYA00237777_ERZ505514 | MGnify/ENA primary metagenome ERZ505514 (study PRJEB26160, sample SAMN06269048) | microbial mat metagenome | isolation source: Oligotrophic lake microbial mat | place... | reverse complement strand
GATTTTTGGATCACGAGTAAACTAGCTAGATGCATCTGTAATGATCACACCTGACTCATGACTCACTGTCGTCACTAGCCAATGTACAACTACGGTACGTAAGCTAAGTACCGTGACACGAATCACACGGGATCCCGGTATTGTTTTACTCGTGACTGTGGTATTGTTTTTTGGATCCCGAGTAAAAACAAATACCACAGTCACGAGTAAAACAATACCGGGATCCCGTGTGACTCATGACTCACTGTCGTCGCTGTTGTACTAACGCTGGTTGATCAAGTGTCTTTTAGCTTCCGGTCTAGTAAGCTAAATATTTATTTACATACAGTTCTATTGCTGACACATCTGTAAATAGTTCTTACGCCGTTGGTGGTGATTGCCACTGACAACATGTTGCCAGCGATGCCAACAGAGCTGTCACTCCAATAGCTGAGTAGTAGTCTACTAGCTAGCTAGCATAGTAGCTGTGGTTAGTGGCTAACCACTCAGTAAATGGCGTCAGCCGGAAACGGATCATTGTGTGTCTGTCAGCAAAGAAAATGATTCAGAGATATAAACTAAATTTTTAATGACTGACGGTGCATGTGTGGCAGTGTGTCTTTTCCCAAGAGCAAAACGAAAGAAACTTTTCTTTCCTCGAGTAAAGAGGCACACAATTCATCTGATTCGAAAAATACAAGCATCGACTCAATCTCTTACTACTACTAACATACACAGTACACAATGCCTCGATCACCCATGTCTACCTACTCGGCTGTCCGCCTTGCCGTTTTGTCATTGGCCTTGTTTGTCCACTGCCAAGGCTTCACTGTTCCTTCTACGCCTTCTATTCCTTCTACCATCAGCGCTCGCACAACTTCTACCACGACGGCCAGACAAGCTCACGCTAGAAGGTCTCACACGATCACGCCCAAGATGGACCAAAAGCAAGACGCCACTGCTGCAGCAGCTACCAGCAAGAAGAGTCCCGCTTCGCCACGAAAGAAATTCCAATTCCAGCGAAAGAACACGAGTGAACAAGTTGACGTGACTGCGCAAACTATGTTCCATGCGATTGATACTGATGGTAATGGCAAAATTGATGCGCACGAAATGAGAGAGTACTTGGTCAGTACTGGAGTCTATACAGAGGCTGTGGCCAAGTCAATCTTTGAACGATTGGATACAAGCCAAAAGGGACACTTGCAATTGAAGGAATTGCAGCAGGGAATGCAACACCATTCACTCTTTGGTGAGAAAGAAGTCCCAAATAAACAACAAGTCGTCGTCAAGGACCCTCAACAAACGTACGTTCCCATCAGGAACAAGCAGCAGCCACTACAACAACGCCGAAATCGCAATGCCAATCAACGAGTCTTTCAACGACGCCTTTCTGTTGAGGCTCAAGCCTTTTTTGAAAAGTTGGATGCCAATCGTGATGGCTTTGTGTCCATGAAGGAATTGAAAGAACATTTCATGGTCCAACGCATGCAAGCTGCCGCACAGTCGAGTGGATTGTTTTCAGAACAACCACAAGAACAACCAAAGCAACGGACGACAAGCGAGGACAACAAAAAGGCCGTCCCATGGCATCATTCCGAAGCTGCCATTCAAAAGCTCTTTGAAGTTTTGGATGTCAATTCGGATGGGCGTATCTCCCTCCAAGAACTTCGAGATGCCTTTGTCCAAAGTCCGACTGTACGACATGTCTTTCAAAACTAATTCCGTAATCGGTCAGCCTCTCGAATGAAACCACCCGAACAGTCACGCATACGTTTTTATACAGTACATAATCCTATTTAAATAGTACTTACTATTCTATGGAGTATGATCTTTACAACTCGACAGACAGATCTCCTTCTTCCAATAGAAACAAATTGTCCCTTGTCTTGTTCGTTCCTGGCGCCACTATAGGATGCTGTACACTACAGACCGAAACAGAATGTAAATAGTGGAAGCTGTACTCCGACCCTCCAAACCCAAGAAACGTACCAGTAAAAATGTGACGGATGTATGGCAATACAATTATCATTTATACGAGTAGGAAGCGGCGTGTACTCTTCAATAGTGGTGGCAACCGTGGCTGGATTAGGAGCAAGTCGTTCCAGAAGAAATAGGATATGACATGATATTGTCGTTGGAACTAAATTGGGTTCCGTACAAAAAATTGAGTTCGCCGAGTCAAGTATGAGTTTCGCTGGGAGTACCAAACGCAAGGTCAGCGTCCGCTTTACATTCTGTTTGGAGCTGGCGGTGAAGGTTGGTGACAGGAACTTCATACTCTTCGGATCAAGCCACAGTATCAAGCAGAAGAAAACTTTTCATCGACACAATCTTCATTTTGTTTTAACTCTTGGAAACTGTACCGTGCCTAAAATCTACGCAGCGTCAGTCAGGCAATCAGGTCCTTTGGTCACCATCAAAGCTACTGTACTCCAAAATGCCAAAGTAGAGAAAGAAGGAACAGGATCCGTTGGCGCGCATTGGAAAGATTTCTTTGCCGAGTCTCGCTGACATTGCGGGTTGCACACGTGCTCGATAAAATAGAACACACATAGGCTCAAAGAATGCTGGTGTCAACTTATTGGACCTTCTTCTAAGTGTTCCGCACTAGCACCCGATACATGAGCTCACTCAACCCCCACAGCACCGAGGCAATGTCCCACATGTCCGGATGAAAAACTCAGCGGGTTCAAAGGTAGAGAGGTGCGTCGAAGACTTTCGGGTGGGGAAGGGCTACCACGACGAAGCGACAAGCATGGCACCCGTTTTCGACGATAGGAACTGGGGCGCTGCGGGACAGGATGCATGGATCAAATAGTTGTGGCAGAAGGTCAGATTTACCGATTTTTAGAAGCATCCCAAATTGTCTGGGAACCCACCAGTATGGTCGACCGAAAATCTGTACCGAGACTGGCCAATGAAAGGAGCCGTAAAACGTCGCCATGGCAAAAGACGGTAAGCCATCCATCATTGAGCACAGAATCTTGCAGCTGAAGCCTTATAAAAGAACACAGGTCAAGAAATACAAAACCGTAAGCCATTCGAATCCCACGATGGAGGTTGCTCCACTAATACGAGTAGGAGAAGTATCGCCGTCGCTGCCGATGTTGTCGCTGGCTGTCTCAGGTGGTGTAGCATCAGGTGTAGCACCCTCGTTGTCGCCATCATCGTTGTCGCCATGGCCGATTTCATTCAAGATACTTGCGTCCACGCCTTCGGGGAAAATTGGCGATCCGTCATTGGCATAAACAAGACAGGTGCCCGTCACTAGATTTTCGCAATCCGTACATTCCACCACCTTTCGTGAACATAATCCGGGTGGAGCAAACCCCCGCATTTGAGGATTGCCCGTGAGGTTGAGCAATTGCAGAGTGTGCAAATGTCGAAATTCATTTGGAATAGTCCCCGTGAAATTATTGTTGGACAGGTCGAGTTTGCTGATATATGTAATCGTTCCCAGTTCGGACGGTAGGCGTCCAGTGAGTTGATTATTTTGGAGTCGCAAGTTGTTCAATTTCGTTAGACCAAGCTCGGAGGGAAGCTGGAATTGAAATTGATTGTTATCTAGGAACAGTTCTTTTGTATAAGTCATGAAACCCAGTTCAGAGGGTAGGGATCCACTAAGAAAATTGTTTGCGAGGTATACTTGAAGAAGCCAGGTCGATAATAGACCCAGTTGCGACGGAATGGGTCCACTGAGTTGATTGTCAGTTAGGTACAACAACCAAAGAGCAGGTAGCGTTCCGAAATTCGTGGGTATAAATCCGGAGAACAAATTATTGGTCATGGAAATGGTGGTCAAATTCTTCAACAAGGCGAACTCCGAGGCGATAGTTCCACTCAACAAATGGCCATTCAATTCGAGACTCTCAAGACCACTGATCTGAAACAACTCTGTGGGTATTGGACCTGTGAGTTGACCAGCAAAATCCATTTTGAGCGACTTCAACTTGAACAACAATCCCAGTTGAGAAGGGATTTGGCCTGTCAGTTTGTTGTACCACAACTCCAACGTGTCTAGAAGTGACAATCGGCCAATCTGAGTGGGGATTGTGCCACTGAAAATATTTCCATTGAGTCTTAGGTGAGATAGGGAGGTCAACAATCCCAGCTCCGATGGCAGGCTTCCCGTAAGTCGATTTGTTCGTACATTGAAGGATGTCAATTGTTGCAGCTGCCCAACTTCTGTGAACAACCCCCCCTTGAATCTATTTCCAGTCACCCCAACACTGGTGAGGCGAGTCAACAATCCCAATTCGCTGGCAAGGGTTCCTGACATGTAGCATTCGTTGAGATTGAAGTTGGCGAGCAAGGTCAGCAATCCAATCTCACTTGGGATACCACTATTCAACAAATTTGCGTCCGCCCGGAAATCTTGCAACGAAGTTAGGTATCCAATCTCGGGCGATATTCCTCCCCGCAATTCATTTCCGGACAAGTGTAAAGTCGCCAGCTGCGTGAGGTTGTTCCAAAATTCCCAGGGAATGGTACCTTCCATGTTACGACTACCGGTCCATATCAATTGCTCCAACAAGGACAACATCCCAATCTCTCTTGGAAGAGTACCGGTAAGTTTCCAACCTTCCAACACCAAGTCTTGCAGTCCAGTCAGCACACCAATCTCGCTGGGAATTTGGCCTTCTATCGGTGTGTAAGATACATCCAGTGTTTGGAGCTTGGTCAGCAAGGCAATCTCTGGTGGCAGTTGAATTGGAATAGTAACGGCATCAAAACCAGTGCTGGTACCAAGCCGTCCCAATTCGATCGACGTAATTTTCTTATTGTTGTCGCTGTCGTTGCAGTTGTTGTGTGTTTCATTTCGGACGCCACTGCTGCCCGACATGGGCCAGAAACACTCGTGTATGGAAACATTCAGCCAAAGGTAGTTGTGATTGTCACCACTCCAATGTTCCATATCCAAACTGTAATACAAAACGGCCATGGCAAACAATTGTTGTTTTCTCCATTCTTCCAAAGATACTTCTTCTTCTCTTTCTTCTTCTTCTTGTCGAGCAGTATCCGTGTCGGCCTTCAAGATGGCATCGTAATTCCAAGCCAACCAATGGAGTGCCTGCGCTTGAGGCGACGAGTCTCCCGCGTCAAGAATGGTTTGAAGGGTCGCAGCGGGCAAGTCAATCGTTACATTATGGCTAGTATGGTCAGGGTTGTCGCTGCTCATGCTGGTAGTAGCCGAGGTCTTGGGAAACCACAGAGACACCGTTTGAAAGTCTCCGCTGCTCGTCGTGGAATTGGTGGCATTCGTCACGGAAATAGAGGACGTCCTTGAAGAAACACTCAGTGCCACCGTGAAGAAGAAGGAGGAACGAATTGTCCGCCACATCTTCAGAGCTGTGCTCTAGCTAGCTAGCTAGCTAGTGATGCCGTCGATGATGAAATTGCTTTTCCACAGTGCTTGGGAATTTCTACATCCGTAGCAAGTACACTACTACAACCACAAACAGATGTCCATAACCTCGTGCTTCTGTTGTGAACTGTTGTCGTGGCACTAGCTAGTTAGCATGCACTGCGAGCTAACGAAGTAATGATAATAGCGCGATTGGATCCAAATCTGCGAACTTCGAAGACTGCATTGGCATGGATCCACGATCGTTGTGAATAAGGTTAGGGAGTCGGACATTCAGGACTCAAGAAAAACACACACACCTGGCCCATCAATTGCTGTTCCTTTCTTGGCTCAGCCAGTCTCTTGTGATGCTTCTTCCAACAGGCTTGTTCAACCAAGTTTTCTTGCTTTCATCTTCACTACCCACTGCATGCCACGAGACATGTTTCTGCTATGATGTGTCCAATGACAGCAAATGATGGGCCTCCTGCGGCACCAAACAAGTTGGATTGAAGAACCAATGTTGTGCAGATTGTTTCAAGATTTGCAGAACTGTGGTGCTGTTGGGATCTTTGATTTCCTTGCATCTTCACAAACTGCTGCTGTTGCTTCTCAGTTGTTGAATGATTGTTCTGTGAGTCTGCAGTGAGATGCGATGATGCAAGACAAGATTGGGATGTCATGACTTGTTTCTTCTTGACACCATCAAACACATTCATGCTCAACTTCAAAGAGTGACTGATCCATGGTCAATGGATGGGAATCGCATCTGAGGCCATTGTTTTGGAAACAATCAGGAAATGATTTCTTTTTTGTTCAAGTTGGTTCCACATTGTTGAGTTTTGCAGCGCATGTGACAACTTTGTGTCTTGGCGGATTCGCTCATCTTTGCATGCATGTGGAATCTGCAATTGTGGCACCCCACATGTCCTTGAAAGGGCTGTGAAATGAAGAAAGACTCATTTGATGATCTGTTTGGCCACATGGTGGTCAGGGCTGAAGCTTGCTCACATTTTGTGTGAAGAGTGGCTCTGCAAATGCAACAAAAACTGCCCATGTTTTGTGTGTTGAACAGACATTTGAGGAGGTTGTTGTGGACCAACATTTCCAGTTCATTTGGTGTCAAAGTTTGTTTTCCATCCCATTGTCATGTGCTCGGGAAGATGTCGCTCAAGGACCATGTCACAACGACAGACTGTTGCATCAGGAGATTCACATTGTGTCTGTTTGCAGTTCAAAAAACACAAAGCAGATGATGTCACTGGCCGTGCTTTTGCTAATGACTCTGGTGACATCACCATGGCAACTCTCCATGGATCTGTTTTTCAATTGGCCCGGGCAATGCCAACACAAATCTGGTTGGCACAACGCTTTCATTTTCAAGTTCAATTCTTGCTTTGACACTTGGGGGACCTGTTGCAGAATTGTCTTTTGCTCATTGTCAGTCAATTGACATGGCAACATCACTTGCCAAACTTCTTGTCAGGTGAACTTTCAACATTGGGAGGAGGAGGACCGATTCCAACCTGTCTTTCTCTCCTGGTTTGCTCTGCTACTACTAGCAGGTCTTTTTGTTATTTATTGTACCAGAAGCTTTTGCGATTTGGCACTGAAATGTCTTGTTGAAGGGAACAAATGCGCACAGTCGGTCCAATGCGAACCGGAAGCTAGCCGAAAAAAAGATATAAATAGCCGTGTTCACGTCGCAGTGACCTTGACGATTACGTGGCTACGACTCCCTACGAGGGGGAGGTGTGTTGACGACCTTTTTTTGTGTAGCCTGTTTTACGCTTGACGAAAAATGCCCAGCCTGGCCGCCTTCGTGTTACCGTTGATGTACCCTAACCCTAACCCGTGTTACCGTTGATATCCTTGTTCACCCGACACTTCTCCGTCTACAACTTTTTACCGGTGGCGCGTTAAGCCATTTTCATACTCTTTCCCCAGGTAGACGAGCCGGGGAAATGAGAAGCGACAAATAAAAATGTTATAGGACAATTTTATTACTCCGAGTACTTTTGTACTACACGCTTGCTGATGTTTCGATTCTGACGCAACCATTGGTCATCAACTCATCATTCCTTCCAATGAAAGTGCTGACATTTTTGAAACGCTACGGGAACACTTACTCTCATGCATCATTTGCGGGGAACATAAAGAAACGAAGTTTCACCAGAAGTTTGTACCTGGACCTGGTACTAGCTAGCTACTAGTAGTACGTTAGGAGTTCTCAATATGTCGCCAGGAAGTCTAGCTACCAGGGTTTTTGCCAGGATTTCCTACGAGCAAATCCCAAGACAGTTGCGAGTTATTGCAGTATACCCTCAATGCAGGATTGGCGCTTTGCGTAAGTTGGCGGAAAAACTATTTGTAAATTTCTACTACTGCAGCTACAACGTCGGGTAGCTACCTATCGTGGCAGCTACCCAGCTATTCTAGCTACTACTAGTAGTAGTTCTACTGTTCTAGCTAACTCGCAGGTGAAATATTGCCTCAGTTCGTTTGCTGGCGGAGATGCCATCCGCCCATCCCAGCAACCACCTTTCACAATGTTGTATTTTGCCGCCTAGGAACAGGATCGAAAGCAAAACTTCGTAATCTTGATCTACAGTTTCCCTAAGGAACACGAAGCGCTTCTTTTAGTTCAACGAACTTTGCGGTCAGCGGTGTAGTTCAAAATAATTGTTCCACAGTTCATGATCAAAGCGGTCATTAATAATCAGATATTCGGAGTACGAGTAGAAAAGATGCCCAAAAAGAACCCTATTCGATGTGCTGGAATCAAAGGAATATGGTTGGTGGTCAGAATGAGGGGAGGTGCCTGCAGTATTGAAATAGTGTACTAGACTTTATTCGGATAATGACGTCGTTCTTGACACCTCCCGGAGTTTATACTGTACGGTAAGATTAGTACTCCGAGTACACTGTACATTAAGCTAGCATATGTAGTACACCGGACATATTGCTGAAGCATCATAGATATGCTACACAGAGTAACAGTACATACAGGGAGCACATGATCACCGGTTCGTCAGTCTCTTTAACTAAACGAACGAACTTGCCCTACTTTTTCCTTTCAAAATGCTACGACCACCACTAACGTTCAAAGCATGCTAGCTGGGCAGCCAACAAGAAGCCCTCGACATTCGGTGATTAAGTTCAACCAGTTTACCAACCAAGAAGGTAGTGGCCAGATGTACAAGGTCTGGTGCGAAGGCTTCTCTGAGCTGTGATTGGTGGTTGATTGCATTGTCAAAGCTTCTTGAGTGATCTTTCGATTGCTAACCACTCAAGCCTACAGCCTGCAGCCTAGTAGGACTTCTACCAAAGGTTGGGAAGTTTGATCCGCCAGCAACAGTTTGTCATTTATTCTTTTGCCTTGGTTTCTCATAAATTAATCATCCCCCTTCTTTACAACACTATTCATTGAAGTAAAAGCCAAAAAGCCAAGCTAAAATGGGTTCCTCCCTCAGCCTCAGTTCTTCTCGCTCGTCACTGCGAGCCTACAAAGGCAAAGCGCAACGCAGAAACAAGTCCTTGGATTTTGATCGAGTTCCTGTCGCAGCCTTGACCACGATTTCGGAGCAGCAAAAGCAGCAGCTGAAAAGGCACCTGAAGCAGACACTCAAGGGACAGCAAACATGCTGTGATACTACCTGTGTGAGTGGCAGCGGCAGAGGCGCGCACAGCTACTCCAACTCCAAGGCCACCAAGATTTCTCTGGATCTGACTGAACATCCTCTCGATCTCGAGGATTCTCAAATTCTGGCCATGTTGGTCAAGTACTTTGCCAAGTACAGTTCCAACAATAATACCAGTGAAGGCATTGAGCTCGAAGTCTTTGCTTCATCTCCGTCGGCTTGTGGCTCTGCCTCGGTTCCTGGTTCCCTGTCCAACTACAATCACTATAATTCTCCTCACGCCGTCGACAATATTGACTTGTTTGACGGTCTGCCCGGTCAAGAGAATGACCAAGATCAAGAAGCACACTTGCCAGTAGATGGATTGGTCCGATTGCTGCACCAATCTCCCGTCTTGCGCAATCACTTGACAGTCCTTCGAATTGGACAAGGCTGTGTGCTGGAAGGAAATTTGCTGGGGTTCTTTGCGGACACGTTGCCCACACTGCCCAAACTTCGACATTTGCACTTGGAAAACTTGCGGGTCAGTGCCTGTATTGCGGCACGAATCTTTCCGTCTTGGAGACAACACAATGGAGCCGGACAACCGAGTGCCTTGGAGACAATTTCCCTCCACAGCTTGTATGGAGACTTTGAAGGCTTCTTTCGTTCCATGGCCATGAATCAATCCTACTTTCCAAAAGTTGCATCTGCACCATCTTTATGTCTGTCGTGCAGGGGCAGTGGTCCAGGCAGCAGCGGAATATTTGGCGGCAACCGGCAAAACATCGTTACCATCACCCCTCGAAAAATTGTGCCTGTCATTCGCCGATGACTTCGACTGCCAATTACAACCACTGGCACGAGCCTTGTTGGCGGCCTCCTCTTCCTTGAAAATACTTTCCATCAGGCATGTTCAAGGACGTCACTTCCCAATCAAGTCCATGCAGGAATTGGACTTGTTTTTGCAGTGTGCCAAAGAATGTCCGTCTTTGCAACAATTGCGACTCGACATCAACCCGTCCCACATTACGGTGAACCCCTCCGCCTACCCTTCCTCCTCCTCGTCATCATCGACATTGTCATCCTCCCCGTCCCGCAGTAACAGTGACGACGAAAGCGACGACAATGAATACAATGAAGTAGACCAGAAAGAGCAACTTGCCATGGCACAAGAAAAAGTGGAACAGCTCAATATGCAGCTTCGGCTCAACAGGTATTCGTGCGGACGTCGCTTGCTACAGACTACAACCACACCGACACTCCAGGATCGGGTCAATGCCATTGTTCAAGCTAAGGATGATACCGTCGTCATCTACCATTACTTGTCACATGATCCCAGTTGGATCACAGCAGCCAGCAAACAATAAAGAAGAGAACCCACCCGACAACGAGGCCACCAGCGACCCACCCCAAGCGATACACCTGCAACCGTTTGTAACATTTGGAAACTTTTTGAAGTCAAGCAACCAGGGCCGCACATGATCGGTAGGCAACACGGACAGATTTCCGGAGTCGATTGTATCGCTCCTTCTTTGTCCGCGACAAGGTGCCCCACACAATAAAGATTTTGATCCAGCATCGAACAATAAAATGACGTCATTGGAAACGGTGATAGTAATAGAAAAACTATAGAATACATCTATTTATACGCATACTTGAAGCCTCTGAGGTACGAATGTATTTTTCCGTCATGCTTGGGCTTCCAATCGCCGGATCTTGGTATTTCGAGGTACGCAGCGTTTTGTGAAAGACAAAACGGCACACATAGTGGTCTCAATGGCATGGTTTCAGCATCAAAAGAGTACGAAAACGGCACCAGCGCCGACGCGACCGCAGACTGTGGAACACGACGCGAGAGCGGAAGAGGGAAAAAAAGCGGGGGTTGTTGCATAACGAAACTCGGTAGCGCTACTGCTCCGGGACGATCGCGATCGTTGTGATCTGAGGAAGATTCTAGCTAGCTAGTAGCCATACACGGTTAGTTTTATTCTTGCTAGTTATTAGTGCGCCTTGCCAACCGTGCCATTGTTTTGCGCTCTAACAATACAAAGACATTGCCTAGAAACTCGGCAAAAAAAAACCCGAAACAGCGATCCAAATGGCCTGCTATAAAGAATGCAAGTAGGTGAGGAACAAGTCAAATCAGCACGGGCGAATAAGTCTGAAAAAGGCGAATAAGTCTGAAAAAGGCGAAAAAGTCTGAAAAAAGCGAATAAGTCTGAAAAAGGCGAGCACTATAAATCAAGAAAAAGAAAAAAAAGTGGCCAAATGTCAAATGAGGTGTGAGGCGATATAGAAACGAAATTTGAAAAATGCACGAGCCTCTGGCATCCGGTTCAGTACATCGACAATGCGGCAAAAGCAAGACAAAATGAAGTCGAACTGTAGTAGCAGTACGGTCAATGCGTGGCTCCACCGCGCCAAAACAACGATTTCGAAAAATTTCAAAATCGGCGCGAAGGCCTACCGTTTCTTTTCTTCGTACCCCTTAAAACACGAATGCGCGATTCGCTTCTCTAATCCCATCATCCCATCATAGCAGCTATGATCGGAGCAAAGCAGCTATAATGGGCTATGTTACGAACATAGCTGCTATGATGCGATTATAGCAGCGATAATGGCAAAAAAAGAATTTCACAAAAAAGGTAACGGAAAACCAAAGGCAATTCATCCACGGCCTTGTTTCACGGGGGATGTCTGCCATCGCGAAGCAAAATAAGATCTGCCTCTATCTATCCAAATAGCCTTGAATGCTTTCGAAGTGGCAGACGATCTCCGCGCTGCCGGTCCGTCAACACACGGTGCCGACTCTTGTCGTTTCCCTAACGAAGTTGTTGGACTCTGGTTGTTTCCCCAACGAAGTCGTCCACCCCAAACGTGTGAAATACAGAGGGAGTTTAGAAGGCCGCCTAGCCAGTCTTACGTCTGCTAAAAGTCGCAACCTTACTTTGCCGTGCCATTATAACAAATCGGCTTTCCAATCAGCCGACGGTGTGGATGCTTGTCTTGAACCGACCTGTAATTTGCATGTCTGGTTATGGCAACTCGTTGCTAACCATTCCAAATAAATTAACTAGTACATTGTAGTAGTTTTGATTCGCATGATAGTATCAAGCTAATCTAAAAGCCTCGCTGGTACTACTAGCTACTAGTTACCCGGCTATTGCTGTATCGTGATAGTAGCCTTTTCGTTAACCTTCAGATCATTCTGTCCCGCAGCAGCAGCCCACCCGGCGCATGAGAAGCATACCTTCTTGCAGAGTGCATCGTGTATGAGCAATCCTACTGAAATAGAAGGAAGGCTTTGAGTCCTACCGAATCCTGAATGTTCCTACTTCAATACTGAGCTCAAAATATCTATCCAATGGTTAACAACATGTGCCCTAGTAGCTTGCGTACTCTGGAGTACGTACAAGAGGTTTGGTCCATTCACGAGACAAGACGAAACAACAGTAGTACAAACTACAAGCGCTGTACCATGCCACCGAATGTTCACAGGCGTATTGACACCCCTTGCAGGGGATAATAGTGCATTCCTTATTGACACCGTTGCTGGACAAAGAACCTACTGGTAAAATTAGAGAAGTAGCTGCATACTAGGTCGCTAGCTAGCTATATGATTTGAGGACCTCACCTTGTGTAGTTGGAGCTCACAACTTCAATGTGCCAAAACCTGAGAACAAACCATAAAGCAAAAGACAAACACAAAACAACTCATAAATATAAACGCTAATACAAACTAAATAAAACCATGTCTTATCCAAGGTTCGTTTTGAAGACAAAGTCGAGGAGGAACGGAAGAAATTACAGCATGAAGTGGAAGAAGAAGGCAAATTGGGAGTCGCACCCTGCAGGGACGTTTTCCGTCGAGATCCTTTGCGCATGCGCCGTCGTGTCCTTTTGGGCGTGGCCCTGATGGGCCTTCAACAATGGTGCGGGATCAACGCGGTCATGTTGTATCCTCCCGACAGTCTGAATCAATTCTGTTCCGAAAATGCTTCTATCATTCGTGCTTTTGTGTTGAGTCTGAGGATTTTTCTGGCGACCTTCATTACGGTCTTTACGATTGATCCATTGGGTCGCACCAAACTCTTGGTGGTAGTCCTGGCTGGACTCTTTGTGATTGGGTTTGCCTTTAGTGGTTGGGGGGTCCCATCTTGTGGGTATTGGTCGGAGCAATGTTTCCGTACCCGAACTCGAGGCAAAGCGGCCGGACTCATGGTGATGAGCAATTGGATATTCACCACGTGCACAAACGGCATCTCTGGCGGCGTGCTTTTTCTTTTTTGCCATTGCTATTTTGGTGGGCGTTATCATAGTGTACTTGTATCAAGTGGAACCCATGGATAAAACGAATGATGAAATGGATGAAGCCTACATGAATCATAAGCCTGCCTTAAAGCGCAAGGACTGGTAAAGACAAAAGCAGAAGGAAAGACTAGTTGTATTTGTAATTGGAACTAGATTAGATTATACTAGTAGTATAGTACAGTCGAGTATTTAAAAGGAATAAAAGGTCTTGCCGTCGTCTTCTTCCTCTTCCTTCTCGGCCGCTTCAAGGTAGGATTCCTCGTCCTGGTCACTGTCCGAATCACTCTCGGTATCGGTATCCGTGTCGGTATCGGCGGCGTCTTGGTCCTCTTCCAAATAGACTAGGCAGGTGCTGTCGTCTTCGCTTTCCTCTCCTTGTTGCTTAGGTGGTGGTAGTTCTTCCTCCGTGTCCGTCGTCGCAGCACTGTGATCTCGATCGACCCATTCCAACGGCGCCACAACCGCCACAATGTCGCGTTTGGCTTGAATCTTTTGGACATGCCACTGTTGCAACCGACGTCGATTGCAATTGTGCACCTTGTGCGCCCAGAGTGGTTGCAATTTCAATTGTTTGGGCGTCAATCGACGTTGAATCCGGTGCGTGTGCCGACGCTCCAATTCTATCGTCACGGCATCGTCCCATTGAATCGTCTTGTTGTTATTATTATTGTTGGTATTGGAAGAAAGGCGCGGAGCTGTCGTACTACTCGTCGTCGTCAGAGGAATGTCGTACAAGTCCGTATAGAGGGCGTCTTCTTCGTCTTGTTGCTCTTGACTGCTACTGCTGCTGTCACTGGGACAAGTACTCGACGAAGACGCTTCGGATTGGTCGTCGTTGTCATTGTCGTCTTCTGCTCGTGCTCGTCGTTGGCGTGGACGAGCCGAAGCATTATGCACTCTACTAGAAGTTGTACTAGTAGAAGCTGTCGTACCAGTCGCACTGTTGTTCGCAGCAGTACTTGTACTCGTGCGGACCGTACTAGTACCAGCAGCAGTGCTTGTGGTGGGTGCTTCTCTCCACATGCGTCGTGTCAAACTCGTTCGTTTCACCAAGAATTGTCGTACGCGTTGTTGTTGTTGTTGCTTGACATCGAGGGATTTATTGCCTCGATGGAAAAAGCTGGTTGTCGTGGTAGGGGCAGCAGAGGGACTACTTGTAGCAGTAGTAGTGTTTGTATCAGTAGAACTAGAAGCAGCACTAGAAGCAGCAATGAAACTGGAACGCTTGGGACGCTCGTCCACGAGTGGTTTGCTAAGGGAAAGTCGCTTCAGCATTTTCGGGCTTGTGTTGCTCATTGTGTGTAGCTTTGGTGGCACTAGTAGCTCGTCTTCTTCTTGTTGCTACTAGCTACTCTAAACTGCTATGCACAGCAGCATGGAATTGATTCCATTCAAACGAAAAGTGGGAATTTTGTGCTGCTCTAGTCTAGAGCTACTTTCAAGGAGAGCAGAAGTGAGAAGGACACTGCTTGTCGTGGATTGACAGGCATGCAGCACACAGTTACATGTGCACACACTACAATTTGTACTGCTGAAGCGACGAAGAATAGTGAAGGGTGTCGTTGGTGCCACTGCGTGCCGGTTGCCAGTCTTGGAAGCATCTTGTTGTCTCTTCATGCACAGACAAAGCGATCCCGCAGTTCAACGGAGAGTGCTTCAGAGCAGTCAATCTCTTAATTCCACTGGTTTTAAAACCATAGGAACGTTAGGAATTACATTTAGAGATGACTGACTTACCTCCAGTAATTTTTAGACGCCAGGGAAGGAGCATGACATCACGTTTAAAGCATTTTGTACAAATGTGTCCATCCATCCTAAGTCGAGAATGTCCTTGACATTTTTCGAATGGATCATGCATTGACATCACGCTGGTCCCGGCGACTCATAATTTACTCTTCATTGGAAGAAATGGGACAGACGGTATTCGAAAGTTAAAACATCATTGCTCCAATGCGAATCTGTATGAAGATTTAGCATTTAAGGTCAACGAAACCACTGGATCGGATCACTGGATGGATCACTGGTGCGACGCACAGCACCTGGTAGGTGGTAGCATAAGTGCTATGCGCCACGTTCTTGAAGCACCGGTGCAGGTAGTAGCAGGCCAGCAGTGCTTGACTGCTTGCACTCGAGTTTAGCCGCTGTAACTGCCCTGTGCAGCTTCTGTAACCACCGGGACATAGCCTATCCACTCATCATCGCGTGGCCGTTGGGTGCCATTGGAACGATTCGATTCATGCAATTCAAACGACATTTACCAATGTGAAAGTCACTGTGCGTCCTTCACAAAACCTCGGAAAGTGGTCTGCTTTGAGCACACACCTGGACCACATCCTTGGGAAGCAAAAACACACGTTCAAATTTTGATCTGCTCATTTGCTCTTAAATGTTAGTTGTCCTGTCACTCCTTGGCTCCCAACCATGAAAAAGTCGGATTGGTGCACAGCAAAAACAAAAACACAAAGTGGCGAACTCGTTTGCGGCTTTCGCCTTGTTGTTCAATGACTCGTCAACATGTCTGTTTGTCTTCAACAAAATGAAGATGTTTTCACAGCCTTTGATGTGATGACATTGACCAGGTGTTCCTAGCTTCATCCAGAAAGTCTCCAGTGCCACATTTTCTCCAATGCTGTCAAGCTGTTTTGCCCAATGAAACAACTGTGATGACGGGACCGACTTGCGGCAATCAGCAGGCCTGCTGCTTTTGTTTGCCTTCGAAAACTGCAATTTCTTCATGCGGCTTGCCTAACGAACATAAGAATTGTTGTTTTTTGCTTTGCTTCTTTTGGAGTTTGTTGCAACATGACTGTGCATCCAGGTGAGAAACACAGGCAGACAATGTTCATCAGAATGACATTGTGACCAGCTCAATCCACAGATCAATTGTTGTTCCTTGTGTTTCATGTTGTTGTTCTGCAGGGGAACAAACTCAGATTGGTCACAGAAAGGTGTTGAGAGAATCTGAACAAGTCTCTCACTCACAACTTTGATTGTTGATTTGATTTCTTTTTTGTCTGTTGAGGCAGGTCTTCATGTCACGATTGTGGAATGAAGGTGCCAATGTTTCCAACGTGGCGTGTGATGTTGTCTTTCTTCAAAGAACATGTGATGTTTTCATTGTTGAAATTCATTTGACTGCACTTTTCAGGGTGTGCCTTCACTTTGATGTCAATGTTTTGACTTTGTCAGAGACCTTTGGAAATCTCTGTTTGAATTGTGGCTTCGTGTCTCCAATTTGCATGTTTCTTGCATTGCTGGACTTGACATTGCATGTTGTCACGGATGCCCCAATGGTGTTCATTCGCATGATCAACCCTTCTCTCCTTTCTGCTTTGCCATTGTGTGCTGGTTTGTCAAAGTCTTTGGACATTGTGCAAATTCTGCGCTCCCGGGAAGTTTTCTGGAAACATTTCTTCAACATTCATGAATCTGTGATGAAGCATTCATGCTTCAAATCATCTTGTGTTGATTTTGGCTTTGGCATTGGCATCAAAGTTGTTGAGTGGGTCCATCAGAGACCAACATCAAAGAAGTCTTGTCTCATTCCAATGAGTCATGTTTGTGTTGTCAGCTTCACAAAATCATGCCAACTCAGTTTCATCAAATCGTGATTGAATCACAGCTTTCACAGCAGCAAAGTCAAGCATGTTCATGATTTCATGGTTTTTTGTCTTCAGTGCTTTCATTCAACTGCAGTTTGCAGTTTCACATCTTTGTGGCTTTTGCAGAGTCGCAGATTCACGGCATGGCATCATCACAGCAGCTGCATTCCTAACTCACATCACAGCAGCTTTCAGAGAACTTTTTCTTGCATTTTCACATCATCGTCTGATTCTTCTTCGGGTTCCATTTTGTGGACTCCGGTGAAAAGGCGTGTGTTGGCCTTTTTGGCTTGGAGGATCAGTTCAAAATCAACACCTAGTTCTTCACACAACTTGCCCGTCATGTCAGCGTCATCAACTTGAGGTGGTGTTGCTTCGTGATTCTTCGCCTCGATGACTGAATTTTCATCCTCGTCATGCCATGTTGACTGGCCTCCATCTTGTTGACTTCTGCGTCTCGTGACACGCACTCTTCACCCTTGTCAAAGTGACAAGCAGTGACAGTCAACTTGGTCTTGTCGGAGAGAGTCCCATTTCACTTGGTCATCCTTTGGAATGGAATTCCAGGTGTCTTGGGTCACATGGGCACGTCTCCCCTGCATCTGGTCAGCTTGACATTTCTGGTTGCTCATTCCTCCTTGTTTTCTTGGGACACATCGACCAAATCCTTTGTCACGCTGAGCGTTGACATCAGCTTCTGGGATTTTGCTGAGGTCAGGCTCCTGATCGTCATGGTCATCGGCTTTGTGAACAGTCGCTTCGCATTCCATTTTGTCTTCAATCAAGTCGCGGACATCAGCCTTTCTTCGACATCTGCTCTTCGCACGGGTGTTGGCATTGTCATGTGCTTGAGCCTGTTCGGACAGCAGAGCACAGCACTCGTCGAATGAAATGTTGATCGTCAAACCAGCTGCCTTCCTTGCTTGCCTGTGCTGACCAAGTGCTGGTGCCAAGTTTGGGGTTCCGCTGACGACGTTGTGTGACATCCGCACGGCATGAGGGTCAGAGATCATGGAACTTGTTCTTCTGGATCTTGCAGTGGTTGATGAATTTGCCTTGACCACGGTTCCAATTGGCCTTGTGCAGTTCAACGTCTGTCAAATGCGTCATCAGGACATCGGCATGCATGGCAGCAGCAATCAAACTGCCATGGAAATCGCAAAGTTCCTCCCAGATGCGTCGAGTGTCTTTGTCCTCAGTGTGCTTCTTGACAATTGACTTGGCTTCGTGGCGCAAGAAGTCATCCTTCATCACCTTGAATGGAAACTTTCGCTGGGCGCTGACAAAGTCATTGCCATGAATCATGGGATTCTTCTCCACCAAGTGAGCAAGATTCTGGGCTTCTGGTGCAATGAGGAAAGACGTCTCTTTGCATTCGATCCATGAGTTCATTTCCCCAAACAGCTTGAAGTCACGTGCATCAGGCTTGATGGACTTGTTCCAGTTGGATGGACCTTCACTCTTCGCGGTCATTTTCCGCCAGGGAACAATGGGTTGAGTGGGGTCACAACTGGTTGCCCAAAACGCTTTGAATTTGGCTAGCGTGCGTGAGGGTGCATTTGTGGCAATGCCACCTCATTTCTTGTGGGACAGTTTGTGTCAGCAGGAGAGCAGAACTCAAAGTTGTGACTTGTGCGCTGTCTCAAGGTTAACTTCAACACCGGCACCGGGGTCGTCACAAGTCAACTTGTTGATTGCATCCGCTGTCAAAAAGATGAAATCTCCATTCCAACGAAGGATGGCGGACTTCCGTGGCGTCAACAAGATCGGATGGTCATCGATGTCAGCACCGGAAATCTCCAACTTTCTCATGATGGCTGTCAACAATCGCAACGCATCGAGTTGTGACTCTGCCAAGACCGGTCCAGGTCCTCTTCCTGCAGCAGTGGCCATCTTGACAAGCAGAACTGATGCGACTGTCAATCTGAAATGTGCTCATTGTGTCACCAACAACTCGTCAACTGCAGCGCAATTGTCAGCAATTTTGTTTGTTTTGGTCTGAAGTTTCCAACTGCAATGTTTCACCAAAGCAATTGCTTGTGAATGTCTCAAACAAGAAACTTGAAAGAAATCAAACTGAGGAATGTTTTGATCACAAATGATCAGATCCCCGCAAAATCAACTGCTCGTTTTGGACAATTCACTGCCACAATTCGCAGAACTGCGCACAACAAGCCTTCTCAAAAGGATCCAAATGACCGCTTCTTTTCTCCACAGTCATCAAGATTGTCGACGTTGTTCATTGTCAGCACCAGGGGAACCAAGTGGAATGCCACACAGCATGGAACTCAGTGTGCAACTTCACAGAAGATCGCAGAAGGGCTTTCAGCTCGTGACGCAAGCCGGCTTTCTGACCAACTCATGTCTGAAAGATGGGAATCGCCATCGTGACTCAGGTCGAATCACGGGCAAAATCGCACATGTTTCTTTCTGATGCTTCAGAATTGTGTGGTGCAGTGGATGGATGGAAGCCCTGTGCATCTCCATGAGGAGTGCGGTGACATTCTTCACAAGGTGACTCACAACAAAAGGCCAGATGCACTGACTGTTCCAGATGAGTCAGCTTGGATGACAACTGTGTCAAAATTGGTTTTCAGTTTTGTTGCAGGTTCTCTCAATTGATTGGGTTAGATTGGGCTGATTCCCCAATCATCTTGTTTCATTAGCTGGGTTCAAGTTGCAGCAGCCCAAGTCAATGATCATCTGCTGTGTTCAGGCTGATCTCAGCTCAGTGTTCAGCAATGGGTTGTGCATTTCCATGATTCCTTCACCCCAAAGACACAAACAGGAAAAGGGAAAGGAAAACTTTTCAACAGAAAACCAACTTTTCTTCTTCATTCAAATTGAAGGAAAGAAAAACTGATTGTTGGTCTTTTGCCACAGTTGGCATGCTGGATGATCAACTGTGACGGGCTGAAATGCAGTCAGAATGAGCACTGGGATTGGTTGGTTTTCTTCAGTTGACAGATGACTAGCCAAGGTGCTGTCTTTTTGCCACGACTTGTGACATCCTTGAAATCATGCAGCTGTTGGAGCACTGCTGATTCTCAAAAGTGAAAACATGAAAAAGCTGCAGCATGCCAACAATTTGTCAGAAATCAACCAAGAGTGATTTGTTGAAAAATTGAAGCAACAAATTGGTCAGGAAATGCAGGAAAAGCAAGTTTGGTCTTGCTTCCTCCTTTGTCACTGAGGACTCAGAAATGTGACCTTAGGAATGAAAGGGTGCACTGCATGCCAAAAGGACCAAAAACATGTTTGACTTGACAGATGAACAACAAAGAAAGAAATTGGAGATGTTTGCCACACAGGCCAAATTTGAAATGATGCAGAGAAGGATTTGAGGTGTGGAATCAGACAACAAGAGATTCGGAGGAGCAAGTGCAATTGTGCCACAAGCCCACACAGAATTGAAGTCAGACAATTGCATGCAAAATGCACCAACAGTTGTCAGACAACTGTCAAAACCTCAACAAATGACATCATCTGTGGTGCAAACATTGCTTTGGGATTTGTCTGTTTGTTTAACAAAGTTTGTCATCACACAACAACTAGCAAACATCATGGTGCTCAAGAGCACAATTCTGTGGTCAGTTCAGTTTGGTGCTTTGCTCTGCAGTTTGGTTGAAAGACAAGCTTGCAACAACCAATTCTTGGCAATGCAGCATCTAGCAAAGCACTCTGCCATGTGAAACAAATGAAACCTTCATGGTTTGTGTGAAGCATTGCTAGCAAACTGCTGCCATTAAACTTTGACATTTCACAAAGCAAAGACATCGTCCACACTGTCAGCATGCAATTGGTCTTTGCATCAACCTTCAAATGACAAGACGTCAATTGCATTGATGACAATGTCGATCAATCTTCCCTCATTGCTTAACAAAACATTGCAGCAGCAATTTCCAAGCTGAGCATGCAAGACTCCATCAATCGCTGTGCCTCCCACTGTCCAGAAAGCATTGACATCTGCGGCTCAGACCAGACAACGGAATGGGCTTGCTGGCCCAATTTTGTTTGTTGATTTGTTTCAGTGGCATGTTTTTCACTCTGAAGAATTTCCTAACATTTACCCAAAACCAAAGTTTTGATCAATTTTCATGGCAATGCAGGGTTTGATGGCTTGTCATTTGGTGCTTTGAACCTGTTTCCATTTCAGTGTTCAGATTGACACACAAACAAACTGCACTGATTCAGCCACAGCTGCCATTTGGTTGCACTGCATGCATGGGTTGTGGTGTTTCATGTTTCACATTTCTGCAGAAATTGGTTGGTGAGGGAAGACACTTTCCAAAGTGGAGGAGATCTCCTGTTTTTTTGTTTCAGTGTCTGCAATGTCACATGGATCAACTGTGTCGTAGGAAACAACGCGATAGGGATCAGGTTCAATTTATCATCCGGAAGTGAAGAAAGGTTGTCGCGATCGGAATTCTTTATGTCCAAGGCGAGGACAAAAGTGTCGTCTAAATGATTGTCGCTTAGTCGCGTGTGGTTCATTTCACTATCATCTTGATTGTACACGAAAAGAGAAAGCATATGGCAAAGCGTTTCTGTGAGAAGGACACGACTCTCTGACGTAGCACAATTCTGACGTTTCACTCGGTACAGTATGTGGAGTAGGCTTACGTAGTCCCGTCCCCAAATATTGAATGGACCAATGCCCATGTGGACAGGTTCTGTGAATTGTCGGATACCACACCTGTACTCTGTCTCTTATACA
>ENA-ORBV01006074-ORBV01006074.1-microbial-mat-metagenome-genome-assembly--contig:-NODE-6074-length-21579-cov-6.409311_pt1 | contig 21579 bp, 9 predicted proteins | sample MGYA00237777_ERZ505514 | MGnify/ENA primary metagenome ERZ505514 (study PRJEB26160, sample SAMN06269048) | microbial mat metagenome | isolation source: Oligotrophic lake microbial mat | place... | reverse complement strand
GTAATAACAGTCGTCGTGGGCCAGATCGTTCCAACTTGCCTTTGGAACATGGCTGTATTTGCAGTCTCAAAGACAAGTTTGGATTCATTCATTGTGCCGATCGACCCACGGAAATCTTTTTTCATTACTCGGAGGTTACCAACGTTCATCCAGAGGACTTGAAAATGGACGATGAAGTCGAATTCCGAGTCGGAAAGTCGCGTGACGAGAAATTGGCGGCCCTGGAAGTGTATCGTGTACCGACTGGTACGGTCAAGTGGGAGTACGAAGAAACTCCTGGAGAGCGCTTTCAAGGATTGATTGATCGGCCTTTGATGAGAAGTGGAAGTATGAACAATCTCAACAATAGTCGACGCAGCAACAGCAGCAACAACGACAATAATAATGAAATGCCAGAAGGGTTGATACGACTCTTAGTTCCAGCTGCAGAGGGTACGCCAGGTGATGACAACAATCCCGTTGCTGAGGAAGACAACAAGAATGACAAGAGTAACGAAGATGGAAACAATGAGGAAGACACGCCAGCAGCGGATGCCATGACCGCAGATGGTCCCAAGATTCGTTTCACTGCGAATGATTACAATCCTGATGGAAATGATAGCAACTCAGGAGATGGTGGTGGTGGCGGTGGCGGGCCTACACTGCTGCGCAAAAGTTCCAATTCCTCCATGGGGTCATCTCCCAATCGTTTGTACCGTGGCGATCTTGTCGAGTTTACTTTGGTAGTGGAGAAGCGAACTCGACAAAAGTTTGCGCGAAACGTGGTCTTGTTGCAGTCGGAACGTGAACGGGCTCGTTTGGTCAAAGAGGAACAGATGATGGCCAATGCTACTTTGGAGCAAGGCGTCGTTGTCAGTCTAAAGCAAGACTTCGGCTTCTTGCGAAGTAATGCGCGTCGGGAGGAAGTCTACTTTCATTACTCTCATATTCAACTTCCCGAGGCTACAAGTAAGGACGGCGAAGGCGGCGAAAACAAAGAGGAACACGATGAGCATGAGCTTCAAGTTGGCCAAGAAATGGAGTTTTTGGTCGTTACGGAAGATGTGGAAGATCGAAATAACAATCGCAAGCAAAAGACAAGTGCCAGACAGGTCAAATTTATTCCAAAGGGCACTGTCCAGTTTGAAAAGATCGTTGCAGAGGGCGTTTCAGGAATCGTGACAATTGTTCCCCGGGCCGACGCGGGGCGAAACCCTCAAGAACAGCAAGATCCGCAGTCTATGGGTTCCATCCGTCTCTCGCCGCCGATTACCACAACGCACCCCAAAACTAACACGCCAGGCGAGACCGTGTCGACGGTTTCGTTGCATGTTAGTGACTCTCCAGGAGGAATTTTCACGTGTTCCAGGGGAAACGCGCTGGGATTGTGGATCCGAGAAGGCGACACACTTTTGTTTGATTTGGTGTATGATTTCATCGATTCTGCTTATCATGCAAGACCAACTAAGCACTTGGTACCTGGTGATGATGCACTGGAGGACACCTTGTCGAAGACTGAGAGTGTCGAGGAAAAGGCGGATGCCGAGAATACCGGATCGGGAAAAGAAGGCGAGAAAAGCTCAGAAGGACAGGATGGCGCCAATGCTGCAGGCGCAACAGGCGATACTAACAAGGAGAACAACAACAAGGAGGGCAACAAGAAGAAAGAAAAAAAGAAGCAAAAAGGGAAAGACCCACCGGGTCCCTCGGTGCGATTGATCGGTCTTTGTATGGCAGGGCGGGCGGAGGGTACTGTTCATACCATTAAAGAAGCCTACGGGTTTGTTCATTATGCGGAACGACCTGTCGACGTACATTTCAAGAACTTTGAGTTACTACCCGATGCAGTTCAGGAGGACCTGCGTCGTAACATGGGATTGTCTATGAGCCAGACAACGAAAGCAGAGATGATGGGACTCCACAGCTTAAGTGTTGGAACGGAGGTGCAATTTGATTTATCTGTTCACGGAACGGTCATGACACAAAATCAACACCCCCATCGAAACAAACGAGGAAACACCCCCCAGTCGAATCAGCACGAAAGGGAGAACTTGAAGGGGCAGAGACTTTTAATCCTTCCAGCTGGTACGATTCTGCAGAACAAGACGGTTGGTCTAGGTGTAAGGGCTGTGATTACCAAGGAAGACCCAAATCAGCCTTACGCGGGGACCTTGGAGTTGGAAGAGGAACTCCCTCAAATGACTTTGGAGGAACGACATCCCCTGGTTGTGAAGATGATTGAAGCGTTTTTGAAAGACCAGGAAGCTGAATCTGTGGTTTTCTACGATATTCAGTCATCAAAAGAGGAAGATGTCATCTCTGATATCGTTGAAGTCAAAGCACCCGGCAAACTCACTTTTACACACATTCCTCATGCGGGCGATCCCAATTACCCGGGGCGTCTTTGCATACGGAAGGTGTCGCAGTCTGGCCCCTCAAACGGCGACGGTGCAGAGGAAAAGGCCGGAAGTGTTGAAGCAACGGAAACGAAGGATAACGCAACAGATGAAAAGAAACCTGAAGCAGGAAAGGAAGAAGCGGGAGTCAAAGCACGCGCGAGGTCCAAGTCACCGAAAGGGGGGCGCTCCAAGTCACCAAAAGGCCGTGCAGCGAAGAAGAAGAAAGCACTGGAGCTCAAACTCAAACCAATCAAGACTGTTCGCTTCGACAAGTCGAGTTTGACTCATGATGCTAAAAGCGAGGTGCCCCCCGGGACTGGCGATATCATCATTTGTGACGTTCACCAGATCCGTCGAACGGGTAAGGTACACTTGGAAAATCTGAGCGTCGTCGAGCGTAAGGTTTTCGATGCCTCAGAGGTTGCCACTATGGAAGGGGGGACCGGTGTAGGCGTAGTGAAAGAAGTTGTTCTTGCAAGTAAATTCGGTTTCATCTCTGTGTCAGATGAAAATGCGTCGAAGCGGGAACTGCTGTTCTTTCATTTTGATAGTGTTGTTGACCCACACCATGTTCACAATCACAACCAGCAACCGAACCAGGGGCGCAACAAGAAAGGCGGGACTGGAGCTGCCGATGCAGTCATTCATAAAGGTGATGAAGTGAAGTTCAAAATTGGAACTGAAAAGAATGGCAAGCGAGTTGCTGTTGACGTGGAGATTGTTTCAGCAGCAGCTGGGACCATTCCAAACAAGGTCGAAAAGAACGCTTGTCGTGGATATATTTTGGTGGAACCAACAGATACGAAGGTGGGGGGCCCAGTTAAGCCATCCCGGTCTTTCAATCGTTCTCGAGAAGCTCCCCACCCTCACAATAGCGGAAGCAGGTGGGACAACGTCAAAGATGACGATCACCACAAAGATTCGCTCGGCAACAAAGGTGAAGGCGTCATTCTTCTGCTAGAGGACCCATCAAAGATGTTCGCAGTAGTCGGCGACGAAGGAAAAGTAAACGAGGAGTGCCACCTACACTATCAGAACGGAGCAATCGCTTTATATGGGGCTGGTGCACCGACCACTATGGATAGCTCCACGAATCCTCGGCGTGGCGATTTGGTCACTTTCGTGAAAGCAAAAAGCAATGCTAAGGGTGTCAGGGACATTCGTGTTGTTACTAGAGCGGCTGCTACGCTGGTGCGAGGGCATTTGGAAAACATCGACCACTTGAACAACAAAGCGAAATTTGTCGGTACGGTGGGAGGAGAACAAAAAGAATACGAAATAGGTCTCAAGGAGGTGGTGAGCTGCGAGCCGAGACAACTGAAAAATCGAGTGGAAGTAGAAGGCGTGCTCCATGGGGATTCGATTCACGGCGTATGCCGCACGACCGATCTTCGTCTCGAGACTAAACTCGGAACTGGAAAAAAGGAACGGCCGAGGTTGAATTTAACAGTGAAGAAGGATCGTGCTGGGACGATCATGGCGCAATCGATGATGGCGAAGGTGAGACTATGATTATTTTTCAGCCCACGGAAACTGCGTGTCCTCTCTTTTTGTACGTTCAACTCATCCTATGTTTGCACAATTTGTAATAATAAAGGGCCCCGACGGGCAAGGGCTAGGTTTTCATCCAGGATGGACCAACCGCGTGAGCAAATACTCCGGGGTTGCTGGATAGAATGTTCTTGCAGTGTAGAGGCGAAGCTTCTTGAAGAAGAAAGCTTTGTCTAGTTCTAAATTAAGTTATTTAAAACGAACAGCCACGGCCAACTACATTTCTTTAATTGCATCGGTAGACTAGAATCATGTTGTAGCACTTAGCTTTTCTTCCTCTACAAACTGTGGATAAAGCTCGTTCATTCTTTCAATAATTTCATTTCTTTCCTGTGAGCCTTGTCCTGCATTCTCATTCTCCAGCGCCTTCAGTACGCTGAGGAAGATCTCAGCCGATGGTTTCGCAGTTATTTCTCCTCTCGTGAATGTCTCACACAATTCTAGTAGCAATCCTTGGGCACGGTCAATGTTGCTGTTATTAAGCCAGGCTGAGATTACCGCACCGAAAGTGATCGAAGTTGGTTGCAAATCCTCCTCACCAGCTGCAGACTTCGCCTGAAGTTCATTCAGGATAGCCTCGCACCTCTTTCCACTATCAATGGTATCGGAGTGGGCCAAGCACCACAAATAGCTGTTGAAGCTCACAATGTTAGGCTTCCCCCCCGACACCTGCATCGCAGAAAGAGCGTCATCGGCTTTCGAGAGGGCGCCTGGACTTCTCGAGCGAGCACATGCCGAAAGAAATGAATTCCAGGTTATAATGTTTGGTCCAACTGTTGTATCTTTGCTGTGATGGTCGGTGCTCATCAACTGCAACAGAGCCTCAGCGTTCTCAATATCTCCCATCCGAGCGAACGCTGCAACGACTGTATTGTAAGAAGTCGTTGTTGGCTCGATTTCATTGTCCCCCGAATTGATCATTTTTTCCAAAATAGCCTTCGCGCGCATAGCAGAGCCCGGCAACCGTGATTCTTTCCAACAATCCATCAGTATGTTGTAGCTATGAACATCCGGTTTTAAGCAGAGTTGGTGCATACGATCAACGAGAGCTTCGGCGCGGGAAGGAGCATCGGGTGCAGAAAAAAACCTTGCACGACGAGCCCACGCTTTCAAGGCACCATTGAAACAACGCACAGTCGGCGCATCGTTTTCTGCTTCCTTTCCACGCCATTTTATGAATCTCTCCAACTGCAATTCTGCTTCCTCTGCTAAACCTACGTTGGCATAAGCTTCAATGACAGTAGAATATGTCCATTCCGTTACCTCTATCCCAGCTCGTTCCATTTCTAGAAAGAGTTCCTCCGCAACTCGACAAGACTCCTCCGTAGATGCATTTGCAAGGCAACTCAAGACCACATTGTAGCAAGCATTGTTAGCCTTGATTCCTGAAGAAATTTGTAATTCTTGTAGCTTGCTCAAGACTTTTTCCACTGAGTCATTGCTATTGGCAACAGCCGGCGATCTGGAGAAAGCTACCAACAGAGTGCAAAGGCTTTCAACTCCAGGCTTTACGCCAGGGGTCTCCTTCATCTGTTCGAAAAGATTTTTACAACGGTTGAATTCACCCAGGGCAGCAAGGGCTTTCATCGCTGTATTGTAAGAGACGGTGTCTGGGGAAACTTGACTTTCAACTTTCATCTCACACAGAATATGCTCTGCACGGTTGCCTGCATCCTTTCTACCCGAATTTGAATAAACGCTGAGAAGCGCATTGTATACTACTGTGTCAATGGGACCGACCAAATCTCCAGCTTTGGAAAGATCTTTCATCCATTCCAGCAACGCCTCTGCCCTTTCGGGTGCTTCCGCTGAGCCACTCTTAGACCATGCGCTGATGGCAGCCGAAAATATATTCACGGTAGGTTTCATAGATTGGTGTTGATCTGTACCCTCATCATGCTTATAATAATCTTCGCACGCTTTACGAAGGACTCGTTCCGCGTGTTCGGCTTTACCAGCATTGGCGTATCCTTGAATGGTAGCAGTGTAAGAGACAATATCGGGCAGAAGCCGCGAGCTTAGCATCATGGTATCCACGAGCAGCTTCTCGCATTCCTCGCCTGCCCCTCGTCGTCCTGACCGTGCAATGGCATGCAGGAGGCTATTGTAACTTTGCAAGTCCGGGCTGATGCTAACACCATGGCCCAACACCGCCTTGGTAGCCATAGACTCCATGCGTGTCATGTGTGCTTTGATTGTATCCACTGCGTCGGGTAGACCAGATCGTGAAATTGCCCTCAAGAGCGTGTTAAAGATAACTAAATCTGGTCGGATATTTCTGTTGTTATTTACCAGATATTCGTCCATCATTTCATTCAGTAACTCCTCGGCTTTATGAGCTTCTCCAGCTTTAGCGTACGCCTTCATCAATGTAGAATACGTGATGAAGGTTGGTTGAACTGGAGAATTCTCTGTTTTCCCCAATCGTTTCATGTTGTGGAATATATTCTCCGCGCGGTTGCAGGCATGAGGGATCCTTCCTGCCTGTTCCGCCCAATTCTCCAAGAGGATGGTGTAGCTGATGGTATCCGGGGCGACGTTGCGGAAAACTCCGCTCTGGTGTAATTCTTCCATCATCCTGAATAGTTCTTCCACTTTACAGAGGGGAACGAGGCAAGCAAGTGTGTGAGTAAGGTCGAGGCTGCAATGCCATCGTTGCAAACTGAACAGAATGAATAAATACAACCAGCCTTCACGTACCTTTGTCGTGTTGTTGATTCTTGGTCCACGCAGAAAGTACCAAATTGAATGATTTTGTATTGGGCTCCAGCTGCTTTTCCAGAGTGGTATCGTATTCTTTGCACATTTGTTCCAACAGCGATGCAGCCTCGTTTGCCATTCCCCGTCTGGAATACATTTCCAGAAGTATATTGTACGATACCCGGTCTCGCAGATTTACGGAACCCATTTCTTCAAAGATTGATTCTGCTTTCGAAACAGGATCTACAACATGCGGATTGTGCAGTGTACATGTCAAGAGCGTATTATACGTCCGAGTTGTTGGCATCAAGTCCAAAAGTTCACTGCCTTCAGTGGTATTCGCAGATGATATTGACGCGTGATAATCCTTCATTTGTTGGACCAAATTCCAGCACTCTTCCATGGTATGCGATGATTTGGGTCCCCGTGCCAGAGCTGTCAGCACCGAATGGAACATGCGCCGACTCGGTTCTACTGGTGATAATCGCGAGCTTTTGTTGGTGCTGCTGCTATCTTTACTTTGGGTGTACTTGTCGTATTCATCACAAAATTCTTGCAGACGTCGATGAGCCCGATTTCCATCGCACACTAGTTCCCAAGCATCCAACACTGCTTCGTAAGCTCGTCGATCGGGTATACTACCACCACCACCGGCTCCAGAACCAATATTGTTTTGCTGTTGTTGCATGCGCTCCAACAACGAGTCTACAAATTCTGCCGCTTGCCTCATGGAAGGTGTCGCAACCAGAGCATCCGCCTGATTACTCCTCCCTGTTGAAGATGTCCGTCGTGGTTTGCCATTGAGAATATCCCGACGAATGACAACTTCCATAATCATAGTGTACACACGAGCATTCAGCTGTAACAAGGAGTTGGATTGACGTGAAAAATCCTCAATGCGTTCCAACAGTGATTTTGGATCTGGCAATAGATCCCTATGACTGTCTCCATCCGTATTCTCTGGATGAGTTGCAGTCTCAATAGATTGTCGCTGTTGCTGATGTTGTGTATGTGCTTGCGATTGCTTTTGATCCACAATTTTCCAATTGTAGACAATTCTTTCCACCCAATTGTTCCCATATCTAGAGTCCAGCATGACTTTGGCGAAACTGACGACATGTTTTTGTTGTTGTTGCAGTGTACTGACACCACCATCCGTATCTTTGGTATGATGAGCCCCAAGTTCTTGAATCAGTCGTTCCAGCAAATCCAACGAGTTGGGCACGCTGTAGATCAATACCGACGAAGGCAATGCCCGTGCCACATAAAATCCTCCTTCCACATTCTTGCTGTTGTGTTTATTATTCGTCATTTTAAGATTTCGTCGTGCATTTCGTTTCTTCTTTTTGGAACTGGCAGGACCTGCCTGACACCAATATTGAAGTACATCTTGAGCATCCCTCCAATCCTGATCGGTCAATTGTCCTAAAGGCTTGTTTATGAGAAATTTTGTTTGAGCATCCGCAGCTTCATACCATTCTTGTGCTGCTCGAAAGAATTGGTTGGATTCTCGTGAATTTTCTTGTTGCCATTTTAACTGGCGTTGCAAATTTTGGTTGTACGCATAATATTGTGCTTGTTGTTTGAGGGGTGCATGTCTTTGTCTTGAACTCTGTTTGTGTGATTCTTGATTGAGATGATCGAGTGGCGGTGCCTTTGGAACCACAAGTCCTTCCTGTTCTCGTTGTTGCTGTAGCGTATTTTCAAGGGCCGCTGTTGACGAAGTTGATAGTGATTGCCTCCTTCTTGGTTGGATCAGACGCGTATTGATAATATCACAAACCAAACCATGACTATTCTTTTTACTATTACTCCCAGCTCTGACCTGCAGTAATCTTGTTGCGTGGCGGCTTTGTGACATCTTTCTTTTGATACTCTGTAAAAATAGTATTGGAATTCATTGGAATAGTTTTAAGGTCCTTCGAGCTACTTTAGTAGAATAGGTTCTTGTCGTGAGAGCGCAACATTCATTGTGACGCTGCCACCAGGACAACAGCAGCCTGCTCATTCTTGATTCATTGATTCTTTATTGGTGATGATGGAAAGATCACCCACAGGCGCCAGTGTGCGACAGCTACTGTAGCTAGCTAGTCTCACAGGCACCTGGAAATACTACTTTTACGCTACTAACCGTGTGCAGTACAATCAGTACTGAAGTAGTACCGGTACGTACGTAGTCGAAAAGTTAGTGATCGCAATGAGAAAGATCCTAACTTATCCCTAAGTGTTAACGGCATTAAAAGACTTATTGAATTTTCAAAAATAGGCTTCGACTTTCCATCTCGCGCCGGCAGTCTTATCAGCGACAATCCGTCTAAATAACAAGAGAAAAGGAGATAATAGATAAAGTTAGTATGGCAGGAGTCGCGTATGGCCAATTAAATTATTGCGCCCAACGCGCCGCCATACGACTTGGCCTTTTTGCTGCCGACAACGATCGATGCGATCAACTTGCATGTGATAGCATCCCCAAGTTTGGCCAAGACGAGAGAAAAATTGTGGACAAGACAAAAGAGAAGATCAAACGTACTGTAACCAACCATGGTCTAGAGCTGATCGACAACTTTGCTCGATCAAAAGATACCTAACTACCTACACTACCATAGAGCTATCGATATAGGCATAGCAGCCAGAAGTATAGAGCCAACGAAACTAGCGGGGCCTTGAAAGGGATAGTCTTCAGAAGATAGGGTAAATAGCCAGCTCTACGACTAGTAGAGACAACAAGTGCAGGCAACTTTTACACTTAATATATTTACAATAAACAATGATGCACTCCACCTACAACCCAAATAGCAACGCTTCCCAGCAACTGAAGATGATGGACGCTGCAACTCGCAGCATTCAATTGCTAGCACCTCAGCATTCGCTTGAGCAACGCGTCAATGATTACATGCGACCCTTTCATACGGCGTCATGTCAAGAACATTTGATTGGAGCATTACAACAACTGCCTAGATCCAATACCTTTGCACAGGAAGATTCCAATATTCGTGAACAAGTTGCTTTGCGACTCTTGCAAGAAGTGATTGTCATGGGAGCCCAAGAACAAGAAGCTTTGGATGCTTGTTTGGTGGCGTGTGGGCCCCTCGAATCATTGTCGGCGTGTTCCACTACATTGCAAGAAATTGCCGCCAACCATGGGAATGGGAAATCCAAACGAAAAAAGAAAAAGAACAACAACAACTCATCCGTGGACTCGCCCTCTATTTTGGAAACAGCATTGCGAACCATTCGACGATGGCTGGTCAAGGGAGTTAGTTTCCCACCCCAGGTAGCTTATTATCACGACAAGTGTTGGGTAGAGCATGTCACGGCTGCTTTGGTACAACCGAAACACCACAACAGCCATCAGAATCATCATCATCCGTATAGTCAACCGTACAGCAATTCTCCTCATCCAATGCCGACCACAACCATCAAAGATATCAACTCGCCCTTGGCCAAAGCCTGTCTGGAAAATCTGACCAAATTGGTACTATTATTTCCCGTACAAGTAGCCAATGCCTGTCATGCTCTGGGAGTCCAATTGCCATCCTGGGCTATTGGCTCTAGGTATAATCCCCGCCTCGTGGAAGGAGCGCTGAGCATGGCACTGGTCATGACCGAAGTAGATGACACAGAGGAAGCATCCTATTCGTCATTGTACTTCAAAATTCTGGCACAGCACTTGGTGCGCAATCGCAATCCGGATGATGTTGCTCTGGGCCTGTACAAGTATCATGAACGACACTATCGTAACAATGGTAATGCGGAAACCAATAGCAGTAGCAGAAATGGCAGAACAACACCCACATCCAAAGCAACTCCTGCTGCAGCCTCCGCCAACCAACCGAAAGCACTGTGCCAATTGCTCTTGCAGTTGCATCGACATACCTTGTCCGCACGAGAATCGGCGTACCTGTTGCGGAGTATAATGATTTCCAGCATTCCACGACAAGCCCATGCTACCAAGATTGCGTCCACGCAATTGACTGATCTCTGGCAGCGACACTTGTATCCTTACATTGAACTGTCTTGTCGCCCCATTTTGGTTGCATCAAGAAGGGTTCGAGAAGCTTTTGTCCGATTGTTGGTCTTGTCACCTAGTTCTGTCTTGACGGAGGAATGGCCTGATCGGCTACTGTGTCATTGTGTCGCATCTTTACTGGCCAATCCCATGCCATTGGCGACGGACGACCCAAACGACACAAACAAGAAGAAAGTAACAAGAAAGGATTCCGACTCGTCGTCAAGTAGTAGCAGTAGTAGCAGCTCCTCCAATGACAGTGATGATACCGACAGCGACGAAGACAGCGACGATGAGGATGACACTCACGACAATACTCATCAACAGGAAAAAGTTGTAGAGCACCATGTTTGGCTGGCCAAACATGTGCAGGAAGTCATTGCGACATGGTCCATGGCTGTTTTTGTCAGACAAACCGATTATCGGTTGCAAAGACATGTGACAAATTTTCTTCTCAGTGGTATGTGCTTTCTGCAGCTCCAACAAGCGCAAGATCCAAGCAATACTAGCATGGCAGCTGGAGGAGGAACAGGGGGGGGCTCTGTAACAGACAACCACAAGGGTCACCCTCTCACCTCGGATTTGGTGGCGGGACTTTTGGAGGGTGTTACCGTCCGGCTCGAGTCGTCGATCCCTGCGATTCGTAAAGATGGGATGATGATTGCCGAACGTTTGGCGCAGAAAATGGGACAAGAGTTGCAGTTTGAGGAACTGGAGGAAGAACGGAATTCGACGGAAGAGGACGAAGCGACCTTTTTGCAAAGTGTTATGACTGCATCCGAGTTTCCATCCCACTACACATCAAGTCGTGTGGTGGACGTTCAACGACCGAGATCCCCGACAAAGCACCACCAACCCCAAAAAGAATCACGCCGTGATAGAGAATCAAGCCGTGACAAAAAGTCAAGAAAGAAAGAGAAAAAACAGAAGAAGAAAGAAAAAGAAGAACGACGAAAGCGGCGGCAAGCAAAGCAGGAAGGGAAGAGCGATACCAGGATACTGGATGCCGTTTGTGGTCACATGAAGTCGACATCGAAGCAACAACGCTCCCCGCGGCGGCGGGGTTGCCAAGATTCGTACGAGGACTCGTACGATGATTTTTACGCCAATAGCCGGAGTCAAGTCTCCCAACATGTGCCCGTCACGACGAGCCTCCACCAATCACCCCGCTCTAATTTGCACCAACAGTTGAAAGGTTCGCCATATCCCCTACAAAATGGTCTGCCGGAGTGTCCCCGCTCCACCCCGACCAGCAGACGACAAAAGTATGATAGCTATGATACTTCCTCCACACAAGAGAATCATCATCATCTTCATGAGGCACCAATCATTCAAGAGAATTCTTTTCACGCGCAGGCCCCGCTTGCGGACGCTTCTCACTTAAAAAGCTATAATAGTCCTCAGCACAGCAATGGGTTTAATAGTATCCCCCGTCAACCATCGCAACAGCCCACTCAGGGCTACGTGGCCCCGCGGCAACATGGTAGCCCGTACGGGCAAGAGCAAGCAAGGCCGCCACCAATGCCCAGGCTTCAACATACTAGTCCGTACGAGCAGGAGCAAGTAATTTCCTCACCACAAACTCCCGAGTATCACATGACACCTCCTCCGCGGCAGCAGAACGTTCGCCACCAAGGAGCCGATCCAGGGTTTGCGAGTCCTAGTTCTCCCAATTCCCGCGGACGTGTTCGCGAACAAGAGCAAGTATCGCCGTATCAAGAATATCCAGAAGAGCTTAAGGAGGCGGGCGATAATGGGCAGCACGTGACGTTTGATAGCCATGAATATGTGATCCCGGAATCAGAAGAGGCCCAGCAAGAAGAGTATTGGCAGAATCAAGTGAAACAGCAGCGTCGACAGCAACGCTATCAACATCTTCGTGCTGTTGAAATGCAGCTCCAGAAGCAACAGAAACAAAATCAGCAGTCGAAGGAGACAGAAAAAGAATTGGAGCAGAAGACAACTCTCCGTATTGCTTCGCCGAGCCCTAGCTATCACGCGCCTCAACCAAAGTCCCCCAATCTACCGCCTATTATCACCGTCGACGATAACGATATCACCATCGACGACGAGGTCGAGAAGAAGTATTATGAATCACCTAGGCGTCGCCATTCTCAAAATGACCAGGGCAACTGTTCTGGTGCTGTTTACGACGCGTCACAAGAGCCTTATCCCGAATATCAGGGCCAAGCAGCCGATGTTAAGAATAGGGAAGAGGCGACCAAATCCAGGCATTTTGATTTCAATGAGAGCGAAGAGGATGACGACGGTGCCATCGCTGCCTGCTGGACCCGGCAGGATGTGGAAATGGTGCTTGAAAACAACCCTCCTCGGCACTCCGGCCATAGCCCTCGGCACCAAGCCTCCCCTCGGCGCCATGTGAGCCCGCGGGACTCTCCTTCTCCGCAGCACAATCGCCATGTGTCAAAAAGTCCCAGGAAAACCAGCAGTCCGCGTAAGGCTCCCGAACATACGCAGCACCTGAGGGTTACGACGTCGTCCAGTAGTGAACAAGATAAGGAAGTCCCTTCCTTAATCTTTGCAATGGTTGACGAGGACGAGGTCAATAAGAATGCAGTCGACAACAGAAACTCACCACGAGACACAATGAGAGATAGAGGAGTGGCCCATATCGAGCATGTCTCTCCCAGGAGGGGACCAAGGGAGAAAGTTGCCGATGAAGATGAGAATGAGTCATCCGACGAAGCTCCTCCGAAGAAGCATAACAACGCGGGTATGCCTCAAGGTAAACCTCCGCTGTCACCAAGGGGCCGCGACGGCTATGGCCACGAAACAGCTACTAGGAGACCTAATTCACCGACGAAAAAGAGGACTCCTTCCGTGCCTTCAACGCAAACATCAAGACAAAGTGTTAGAGATAGACGGCACCCTCAAGTTGACCCTGCTGAAATTGATGCACGGATTTTGGCGGCGGCTTACGACCACGAATCTGCGGCGTCGACCAATTCAGCCCCTTCTTTGTCCGTTTACTCAACTTCCTCGGAATTTTCTTTCGACTTGGGCAACGACCGGGGCAGGAACGGAGAAAGCCAGCGAGCTACCCGCCCTCAGAAACCAGCTTTCGCTAATGCATTCGAGCATATGAAAAAGAAGAAGCAACAGGCACGGCAGCAAGAGCAGCCATCTAGGCATCGTTCGGCCATTATTTGTGATGGCAGGACGCCGAAAGCACCGAATACACATGTAATGATGGTAGACCCCGACGCTGCGTACAACAGCGAAGAAGATGACGACGAGGAGGAGCACTCCGACGAGTACGAAGATGACGAGGATTACGATGACGACGACGGTAGCAGGTCGACCGAAGAAGACGAGGAGGGAGACGATGATGAAGACTACACTGATGGATCATATACTGATGAAGACGAGGATGATGATGATTCGGCTTGGGATGAATCTGAGCGCCATCTAAAGGCCTACGACGTGGAAGATGACGAGGAAGACTTGCTTGATACGCCGAAGCCTCGCTATCTTCGAGATTGTCTTGAGCTCCTGAGAGCTCCTGAGTCAGATAAGGACGCCTACAGCAAACAAAGGACTGCCCTGAAATCTTTACCAGGGCTGATCCAGGGCAAGGACAGACCAGCAGACTTACCCGATCTTGCAGTACCTATCGCATTAGAACTGATGCGCTTGGAGAATAAATTTGACATCGAAAACTTCGAGGATGAGAAACTGATATCCGTGATTGCCTTGGCGGTGGAGGAGCCACTGTCGGTGGGCCAGAGCTTGATTCTGTTGTTGTGGGAGGACGTCGCCTTTTTGGATCGCTTGAATACCTTGACGGTATTGAGCGAGGCTGCATTTGAGCTATCAGGAAATAAGGAACTCGAAGAGTGGCACAAGGCGAAACACGCGTAAGTCAACCCTAGGTGGCGAGTTCATCAATTTGCACAAGATACTCTTATGCGTATGCCTAATTTTTTTTACTGATATTGTTTTCGTGTAGCGGGAAGAACGAAGTGGGATCTCACGGAAAGCGAGCGTACGTCAAGGACAACTATAGTCTCTTGAGTTGCAAGGATAATTCGACTACTCTAACAGGAACCGACATGGGCAGCATCGTCTCTGTGCATGCTGAGAGGGCGCTTGGCCATGTGGAGTCAAAGACTCGTCGCTGGGGACGGGGCCGAAAACAACAAGACATGCTAAAGTTCCGCAGTCGTTTTGGACCCGTAGCTCATGTGTGGTATTATTCGCTCGTCGGCGGCTTCTTGCAGCGCAAAGACAATGCTGCGCTTTGGGGTGGCGCAATCGGTGCTAGGTTGCTCGCGAATTTGTTTGTTACCTTGGCGACCATTGTGGAGTGTTCAGGACCGGCACCGGGGACGGAAGTCTTAGCGAAGGACCTTTTTGAATTGGTCTGGGCGTTCCGGACCGTGGATGTGGCTGAAGTGCGAATGGGGGTGCTAGTCGCCGTGGCAGCAGCATTATCTTGCCTCTCGGAGGACGTTGTCCTGACCATGATGTTTGATGGCTCCTTGAGTGGCCTTCCAGAGGGTCTGCAGCAAATGTCACAACTTGACCCGGACGAGAGCTGCCGCCGGCTTGCCCAAAGCATGGCAAAAGGGTTATCTGGAATCGTCGACTCCTTTCAACCTGTCGGGAGAATTAACAGAGAGTCCTTGGCCATCTAGATTCAGTAACGGGCGACATTCTAAGCGCAAGCTCGTAAGCAGTTGAAGTAGTTTACCCTAACCTTTCCTCAACTGGTGTAGCCAAGTACACGTAACTTTACTAGTCAAGTGCTTAAACGGGAATACAAGTTGCCTTACTGCAGCGAAGATTTATTGAATATTTTCTAGTTTAAAGTATGTGTACAGGACAAGCCCGAGGTGAGCATGAAATCACTAAATTTGCGGACCCCGCAGCTGGTAAAGGCCAGTAGCTTTGTTGTGGACAATCCAAAGAAATCTTTGTAGCGGGGCGTGCGAGGTGGTTGGCACACTGCAGCGATGCAAAAGGTACAAACTAGCTAGTAGAAAGCACTTTCTCGTTACGGGGGGCATATGGGGTGCTTTCTTGATTCCTCCCTGTAACAACGTTTTGGCTGTTTCCATTTGATAGTACCAGTATCATCTCCCCGGGTCAGCCATACCGTCACAGTTTTCATGTGGTTGCGGGAGTCCGTTATTTTCTATCTCCCTAATCCCATGTCCCCTCGTATATTCGTAGTTGGTATTCCCTTTACCGAGATAGTAACGAGTTGTCCAGACACTATTGGACCAGGAGCTACCACGGACGCCTACGAAAGCGGTTGCTTCGACAGCTACATCAAAGTTGATGATAGATGGTAGCAAGGAACCATAATTGACAACTTGATGGCCACCTGCTGTTTGGGATTCATAATATCGTTGTACGAGTTGATCTCCGCATTCGAAGACGGGTATTTGTCGTGTCCCACTAATACCGCCATTGATCGACAAGCCTTCTCCCGAAAGGGTGTCCTTGCCCATGACTCGGTTCATGGTTTGCATGTTCTCGTCGATGAATCTTCTGAATCGTCGATACGGGTTTCCGTCAGTTACAGCTGCCCCTGCTCTGGACATGGCAACGAACACTCCCGTGACGTTGCCAAGCGTATCTGTGTTATGGTTGAGAAACTCTTGCACATACTCAAAGATGGACGTTAAATTTTTGTTCATGAATTGTCCACAAGTGTGGGCCATCATTTCTACTTCCACTCGCGGGTGGAGAGCAATGTACGCAGGTTGTTGTATATCGCCGCTAGTATCCGTAGCGGTTGTGCTAAGCTTGGTGCGTTCTTGGACACACTGTTGAGACAACCGCCTCCATCTCGGCAATGGCTTCAAGGCTTGCAGAAAGTATTCTTCCAAGGCATGCGGTTCTACATATCCCGTTGCTTTGTCACGCGGGCGAGCTCGGCTAAATTCCATGTAGGTTGTCCAAAGGATACCCCGACCCCCACCGGCTCCATATGCTACGGGATGTTTACAATGTTGAATATGCGGCGAGATATCAAAGCGCCTCGGATTGATGGCAATTTCACCGGTCACGTACCCCCACGATATATTCGCAATGGGGGTTAAGAATCGTGGACGTTGCAAGACTCGTTGCAAGAGTGGCCCATCCGTGTGGTTGTGGTATCGTTCATGGTCGCTATCCAACATTGTTTCGTTCTTCCGAGACGGCCAGCAATCTCCTCCCGCCTCTCCTACATGGGCGACAAGTTTTGGCAATACCTGTTGCTCTCGAACGGCAGGATGATGATTCCAATGATCGATATCAAACAAATCTTCCATGGGTACTGGCAATGGTTGACTCTGATCATTAAATGTATTCCATAATATGGATGGATACAAGACTTGTCGTATGTTTTGTCGTTTGGCCTTTACCATCATACCAAAAAGACGAAAGACTTGATTGCGATATCCTCCCATCAAACCAGGTGGAGTCACCAAAGCCCATGTCGTTTCATCCGCATTATAGTAGTCCTGGTGTTGTTGATATTGGTGCTGCTGTTCCTTGCTTCGATTGTTCTCTGCATGCGAAGATTCTCCTTGGTTTGTGAGACCAAGCAATAAACTGGACTCGGTCGTGGCACTCGTGGTGGAGTTTTCCGTAGTTTCCGTAGAAGATCTCAAGGTTGGAAGATCGTCCCATTGAACAAACGGATGATCCAGTTGCTGCAGAGATCGTCCTCCCAATACATTGATCCCCACACGAACAACCGTAAAGCAAGCACTGCAAATCAGTAGCAAATGTGTCTTTCGGTTCGTGTTGTTCTTGGCAATGGGAGTTACGGGACGATTCCTGTTACTACTGGTCAACTCTTTCTTGACCATCTTCAGTTCTGAATTAAGTTTTTGCCTCCAACTACATTTGTATCTACGGCTGTACGTAGCTATCTGTAAACAGCGACTAGCTAATAGTAGCGTGGTACAATCGATGGAACCAAATCTATCTGGCTGCTCATACAAACTAACTTCTGTTGCAATGAATGAAAATGCCAGTCAATATTTATTGATGAATGAGAGTAAAAAATGAGGAAATAAAAGAGGTCAACGAATCGCCAAAATGGGTTTTCAGAAAAAAGACTCACACGAGAACTTAAGATATCACGTGACTGAGTGAGTCACTCGTAGTGTTGACGGGATTAGATCCAAAGGATTCTTCGATTCATGCATGCCCATCGACGACCAACAGTAGCTACAATTCATTGTACTTCATCAATGCCAACCAAGTTAGCTCCAATAGCATAACTCATAACAGATACACAACAGAGTTGGCACCAATAGACTGACTCGTAGGACCTGTCAAAAATCAGTAATCCATTTTAAATTAATATATTTCTTTGAATGAACATGGTGGAAATCAATGCTACCAAGCGGACCCCACGCAAGCGAGTGCGACGAACCACCCAAACCTCCAATCTTTTGTCCAACGGAGTTTCCCGGCATCTTTGGAATTGTTTGGCGGTGGCAGTGATCGGTTCCATTGCAGGTATGTGCGTTTTTAGGGGATTTGTTGCAGACAAGGAAATCGTCTCGCCCTTTTTGAAAGGAATTCCAACATGTGTTCAATTTTTTTATTCATTTCTTTTATCAGTGGCATTCTTAATGGTACAGCGACACGAAGCACGAGCCCACGGACTCGACACTGCTGTTGAGGGTGGTGCTGCACTACACCCGATAAAACGACGTTTGGAAGAGAACAAACCCTTTCTCATCTATGGCACTGCGTGGAAAGAAGATAAAACGGCGGAATTGGTGGAGCATGCCGTCGAAGTTGGCTTCCGTTTCATTGATACTGCCGCACAACCGAAACATTACAATGAAGCCTTGGGTACGTTCACGTCGCGTCTCGTCGTACCATGGCCTCTTGTTGCCCTGTTTTCATCTCCGTGACTGGTACACAAATATAATTATAGTATCCAACTGTTGGAGGCATGCGGTTGTTTTGGCTCATCTTTCATTTTATTTCTTTTCGTGAATGTATGTATGCAAAAAATGACACAGTGGGAGAAGGATGGAAGAAAGCTGCCAAGAAATTGAAATTGAAGAGAGAAGAAATATTCCTTCAAACCAAGTATTCCCCATACCAAGACAACAATCCACCCTATGATGTAAAGGCACCACTCGACGAGCAAGTGAAACAATCGTTACAATCCTCACTCAAGAATTTAAAAACCAAGTACATTGATTCCTTGGTACTACATTCTCCCCTCCATACCATGGAAGAAACATTGTTGGTTTGGAAAACGATGGAAACCTTTGTTGATGGTGGCTTTGTCCTGCATTTGGGGATTTCCAACTGTTATGAAATCGATAAATTTAAAACACTCTACGAAGCGGCACGGCACAAACCATTTGCCTTGCAAAATCGATTTTACGAAAAATCTAATTTTGATACCGAGCTGCGACAATTTTGCAAAGAACACAACGTACGATACCAAAGTTTTTGGACTCTCACGGCCAATTCCAAGGCGCTCAAACAACCGGATATCCACGCCATGGCCGAATCAAGAGGCTTGACGCCTCAAACGCTGTTGTACGCCTTTTTAATGTCGTTGGGATATGTCACACCCTTGTCGGGAACGACCAGTATCAAACACATGGAACAAGATATAGCTGTTATGGAACGCATTGAACGGGGAGAAGCATTGTTTGAAACTGAAGATGACTTGAGACAAATGGCCAAAGCACTTGGCATGCCAGATCTATAGACAGACAAAACAACAACAAAAATAGTATTTTGGTACATTTCGATGGTATAATGTTCTAGGATTCACCTATGTAACGTATCAGTAGACACGAGTACAACCTATGACTGTGGCATGCTCTGCATTAATTCAAGGCAGAGGAATGGAGTGGCTAAGTTCCAGGGTGAAACCATGCCATGTGTAGCCTTCTTGAGTGCAAGGGTTTCACCAGCCACAATTTCCCTCCTGGTCTCCATCTTTGTCATCAGCAAAGATTCTCATCTCTTTGATGAAATCCTTCACTTCATTATCACCAGCAGCAACCTGTTTGTAGCAAGTGTTTGTTTTCAGATATGCATTTGTTGTCATGCCCATCGTGGGTTCCAGTTAACCTCGCTGTGACTATCAGTGATGAAAGAAGGAGGGAAAGAATCCCCCGGACAGTGTGAATTGACATTGTAAATTACAAAAACCTCTGAAAGAAGCTGATCACAGGTTCGGGCAATGTGGGATCAAGGGTTACAAAATGTGGCAAGGAAGAAAGCAACATGAACAAGTTAGCTAAAAACCTAAGGACACAAAAGACTTGCTCATTTTCCATTGCTTTGGGGCAAACTGACAGATTGGATGGGAGAAGAAGCCTTGATGACCTAGACGGAAACCTGAGAAGAGCATCATTTCATTTTTGTCATGTTTCAGGTAAATCGTGTTCATCCAAAATCAAGCAACTCAATGCCGTGCCATCTTTTTGTCAATTCCAGAGACCTCCTAAAATTGTGCTAGGGGAACCTTTCCACCTGGTCCCACTAACAATTCCCTGTTGGGGAACAACTGTCATTGAATTGAGAAAAGAGTGGGGAGAATTCCTTGTCACCAGTGTCATTGTGGCTCAGGGTTTGGTTGCTAGCTGATGACCAGTCTGTCTACCAGTGCATTCTGTCAGTTGCTTGACACCCTCCCCTGATTCAAACTGGGTTCAAAGCGAGAATGGAGCAAAGCAAATGTGGTGCTGCAGTGAGGGAAAAGATGGGCATGTTCGGTGGTTGCTCTGAATGGAAAGAGAGTCAAAGGTGTTGTTGGGGAGCAACACAGTTGCCACACAATCCACGGCTGAATGGACAAAAGACTTGGGCCAGAAGGTGAGCAACATAAGGTGGACAAAAGTCAAAATGATCCATAAAGTGACATGCATGAAAATGCAGGAACAAGTGTTGCAAATGCAGGACAGAGAGTTTGTGAAGTTGCCCTCCCCCCTCAGTCAAAGCAGGTGTCTCTAGCTCACCCATTCTTTCAGCTCATTCATTCTTCAACAAACACCTGGGTGTCTACCCGCCCTTCAGTTGCCCCTACTAGCTAGCTAGAGTGGCTGCAGATTCTGGGTGGGGAGAAACACACAAAAGAAACATCAGTCCAGCCGGCACCACAAACACTTCTTTCGCAGCTGGTTGTAGTTCAATCTTTGGAACAAGTACTACTACTGGTCAGGCTTGTAACGGAGGAACAGTAGCGACAACTTCTTTCTTTCCAGGTTGTACTTCGATAGTGGGCTTCAGTACTGTTAATGGTCGGGCTTGTAACGGAGGAACTACAGCACTCCCATTTCTTGCTGGTTGTAGCTCAACTTTTGGTTTTAGTACTGTAACAGGTCAGCCATGTAATGGTACTACAGTAGTAAGCTCTGATCCTGCCCTTGGAACTGGAGGAGGAACTGGTTTGCCTATGACTGGAGCTGGAGGAAATGCTGCGAAGAACATAGCTCTACTTCTTGGTTCAGGAATGTTTTCTATCTTGGGCGTCTCATACATAATGCGCAAGAGAACTGTATAAGAAAAATAGTCTCAAGATGATTATTAAGGACAAAAAAATGTTCCCAATACTCCTTGGAGTGGCAACTATTGCCCTCCTGGGAGTTTTTGGGTTAATACTCATGTATGCCTTGTGGTACGATCCTGAGTCAGACAGTTCACTCTATGCGGTAGCTATCTCCTCTGTGTTGTCGGAGAGGGCAAGCAAGCAAACTGTGGCGACGTCCAAGGATCCTGTACGCTTACTTATCCCTAGTTTAGATATCGATGCGAAAATACAAGCAGTAGGGGTAAACAAAAAGGGAAACATGGCGACACCACGCAGCTTCGCGCAAGTCGGCTGGTACAAGCATGCAGCCACACCAGGAGAGATCGGCGATGTGATCATGGCAGGACATGTAGACAACGGACTCGCTTTCCCCGGAGTATTCAAACGCTTGGATAATATAAAAA
>ENA-ORBV01006072-ORBV01006072.1-microbial-mat-metagenome-genome-assembly--contig:-NODE-6072-length-21584-cov-4.614963_pt1 | contig 21584 bp, 19 predicted proteins | sample MGYA00237777_ERZ505514 | MGnify/ENA primary metagenome ERZ505514 (study PRJEB26160, sample SAMN06269048) | microbial mat metagenome | isolation source: Oligotrophic lake microbial mat | place... | reverse complement strand
TTCAAGATGCGTTTTTCTCCCCCTCTCCAAGTATTGGAGAGGGGGCCGGGGGGTGAGGTAAGCGAAAATCCTGTTTATAACACTTATGCGTATAAAATACTAATCTAGCTTATTCCCCTTTTTTAAACGCCAAAATCGCATTCCCCGACACGGCATACACCATATCTTGCCCCGGCGCAGCCACTACCGCCCGAATCAGTGCAAACATACTTTCATCCGAGGGACGATACGTTGCCACAAACGTCCCGCCGCGTGTCACCTCATAAATGGCGGCACGCTGCTGGCTGATGAGGTAAATCACATTAGCAATCGGGCTGTCATCCAAATACATCGCGTCCGCGCTTTGGATTTCTTGCCCCACGGGAAAACCGACCAACGCTAATTCCTGCTGTTGACCCGAATTATATTTTCGTAAGATGCCCTCAGAAAGCAGCACATACACATTCCCGCCGCTGTCTTCGATGTCGAAATCGACGGCAATCCCGCCCGGCAAGCGCCCCTGACCGCCAAAATATTCGCTCGGTGCGCTGGCATAACTGCCATCCCCGGACTGCTCATAGCGCCAAATTTCGCCCACGCCCGAATCCAACACATATAAGCGCCCACTCCACGTCGCAATCGCAACCGGATTCACCCAATTTTCTGAACCGATTAATTCTTGGGCAGCACACTGCAAAAAGCGCGGCGAACACGTTACCAGAACGCCGGTTTTATCCAACGCCAGAATCAAATTATCCTCGGTGGAATAGGCGATGTCGAAAATTTCCCCCACCGGATAGCCATTGACCGAGGCATCCGTCCGCATACTCGGAATAGCTTGCCCGACGGTTGCCCGCTGCTCACCGTCACTCGCCAACTGGACTTGATACACTTGGGACTGCGGTTCAGTCGCCAGCACATACAGATCAGAGCCTTGAATGACAATTTGCGAAAGTGCTGTGCCGGGGCCGAAGCTGTCAATCGCATACACTTCGCGCCGTGTGATCTGGCTTAGGCCGTCAATCGTGCTGCGGCCTTCCGCCCGAATGCCCAAAAGGGTGGGGTCATCGGGGCGAAGGTTACGGCAAGATTCGACTTGCGTGAGGGTTTGATCCCACGCGCTGATGACGGTTTGGCGCTCGCTGGAAGGAATCCCCCGTGCTAAGTCCGCCCGCCGCAGCGTTTCATCCAAACACATCTCGAATTCACTCTGCCCCGTACCGGAAAGCCACATCACGATGACCATCATCACCACACCTACCGGCACCAGCAGTACCAATCCCGCGGCAGTCGGTGAGGAAAGCCAGCCGCGCTGACCTTCTTTAGGCGGCGGAAAGAATTTGTCGATTAAGCGATTTATGCCCGCCAAAAAGCGTGAAAAAACCAGCGCACTGCTGCCCATGCTGCGGCTGGCACGGCGCTGCATCTCATTCATCGTTTTTTGTTCGCGGGGGGTACGCTTGGGCTTTTCTGGGAGTGTGGCGGGAACATCTGTGATCGTCCCAATACTGCTGGGTGGCGCACCGTCGGGCGCTGCCTCTGCCACCACCGCTGTCTCACGGGTGCTGGTTTTCGTTTTACCGGAGGCGGTAAATTGCGCGGTGGATTCGCCCACCAAGACACTTTCCAAAACAGGCAGTTCTGGCAGGACAAATTCGACAGCGGTCAGCGTGAGTTGTAATTTCGCCAAATCCTTAAAGGCCAGTAGTGTACCCGTCACATCAGAAGTGACCAGTGCATCACTCAATTTTTGCCCGTCAAAATCGGCAATATTCGCGTCACCCATCACGAAGCGTGTTCCAGCCGCCACACGAAACTGCGTCATGCGGACGTTGGGAATCGCCTGTACGCCTAAAGGCGGTGTATAGAGCGCCTCATCCTCGGTTAAGTCTTCGGGGAAAGTCCGCAGATTGCCCTCATGACGCAGCAGCATCACAGCGGGGCCAATCCTGCCAACGATCAAATCCGCACCGCGCAGGACAGCGCACAGCATATTCGCTTCATAAGCCCGTTTGCCGCTGGCATTATGCTCGACTAAATTTTGATTCAGGGTATGAAAGACATCCCGCAGCCCGGAAGTGACGCTGCCGCTGCTGTTAAAGTAGCGTTCAGCGGCAAGCTGCGCCATCTGTTCATAAAACATCGTCGGCGCAATCGAATCGCCTGATGGCAGCACCAAGGTAAAGAACGTATCCGCCTCGCGTCCACGCGCAGCTTTGCGGGGCGCAACTTCCACCAATGCGCCCGGCGGCGCAGCACTGATTGAACGTCCACCGACCACATACAGATGACCTACCAGCGCTTCGTACTCAAATGCCATTTTTTCTTCTCATGCAAACAAAAGATTACCAGCATTTTACCCGAATAGGCGGGTATCGTCTAATCAGCATCCTGCGTTATAATAATAAGTACAAAAATAGAGGGAAAATCAGATGTTTAACCCCATACAACAGAAAGAAGCTGAGCAGGAAATTTATGTCTCGCCGACTTCGGACGAAACTCTTCAAGAGCGCTATCAGCGCATTCAGCAAGAGGAATCTGCTTTGACGGAAGCAGAAATTCAAGAAAAAATTGCTCAATTGGAGGTTTCATCCGATTTGCTGGATTGGGAAGGCAACGAATAAAGGAAAGGTATGGCTGAACGTCGATGGAAAGTCAGGGTAATTATTGAAGAGGCGACTTTAGAAGTTGCTTTTCTGTTTACCAATGAGGATATTAAATCAGATAACCCTTGAGCGTTTATTACACCTTCGCCATCGCCATTTCGCGGATTTGCGACGGGCGAATGGGCTTGACGATAAAATCTACCCGACGGATGGCATTGGCTTGCTGCTCAAAATGACGATTAGAACTCACAATAACGACATGCGTATCGTGAAACCGCGCATCTTGGCTGACATAATCTAAAACCGCCAAACCATTCACATTCGGCAGCAGCACATCCAGAAAAATAATATCGGGCTTAATCTCTTTTAACAGAGTCAGTGCCGTCGCCCCGTCAGCCGCCTCTAAAACTTCGTAATCAATATCATGAAGCACACGCCGATAAATCGAGCGCATTCCAGCATCATCTTCTACAATTAAGGCTTGTCGTGGCATATCGTGCGCCTTTATTTTTTACTCAACACAACCTGATTATAAGGCCGTCTTATCCCGTGAAGAAATAAAAGTTCCCTTATTATGCGATAGAAACTCCCTTCAAAGTGTAACAGAAATTAAATCAGAATAAGGTTAGAAGCTGGTTTCTGTTCGACAGAAGGCCGCGCCGCGCATACAATTGGCGGTAAATGAGCCAAGTGGGGACAGGCTCCCCTACTAACCTAACCATAATAGGCAATTCTATGACAAAGATTGGCGACATCATTGGGGATCGGTATCGCATCGAATCGCCCCTCGGACAGGGTGGCATGGCAACCGTTTATCGCGGGACGGATATACTCAATGGGCAGACCATCGCGGTTAAGCTGCTTAAGCCCGAAGTGATCCAAGCCGACCCGGATATCGTCGCCCGTTTTGACCGCGAAGGCGAGGCACTGCGGCGGCTGAATCATCCGAGTATCGTAAAAGTGCTGGCAACCGTCGTTGAGGATGATAATCATTACGTGGTGCTGGAATATGTCGGCGGGGGCGATCTGCGCGAATTGATCGAAGAACAGCGCCGTAAATCCGACATGCTGCCGATTGCGCGTGTGATGGAAATCGCACTCGATCTTTCCGACGCGCTCACCCGCGCTCATCGCCTCAAAATCATCCATCGGGACATCAAACCTGCCAACGTCCTGCTGGCGGAAGATGGCACACCGCGCCTGACGGATTTTGGTGTGGCGCATTTTAGCGACGGCACCCGCGTGACGCAGACCGGAGAAATGATCGGGACGCTGGCGTATCTCAGCCCAGAAGCGATTTTAGGTGAAAAATCGGATGCTCGCGCCGATATTTGGGCATTTGGTGTGCTGTGCTATGAACTCCTCACGCTGCGCCGCCCGTTTGATGAATACAGCACCGGTGCGCTCCTCAACGCCATCGTCAGCAAACCGCCGGACTCTCTACAAAGCCTGCGTCCAGATAGCCCACCCGCCCTCAACACCTTGATTGAGCAGATGCTCATCAAAGACCCGCAAAAACGGATTAACAGCGCCCGTTTGATCGGCGCACAATTAGAGGCCATCATCAGCGGGAAAGAAATCCCGGCGACTCTGGATGATGCCAACCCGACAGACTCCAAACTCCCTAAAGTAGCGCTTAGTCAGATCATGGACGATCTAAAAACGATCACCCCCCCTACAGGCGGCTATCCCCCGCCGCCCTCTGTTGATACCGGGGAGCGCATCCCTGACAGTATGTATCCCGAAGATGCCTCGTCTTTACGAAAATCCGCCACATCGACTCGTGCATCGTCGCCAACGGTTGAAATTCCTGCCGCACCGCCAGCCCGTGTTTCGCGGTTGGTGTTAATCGGCTTGGGAGGCATCGGGCTTTTAATCGCCGTAATTGTTATTTTCGTGCTGATGAATTCTAGCAACAATGCCGATTCCGGCGCATCTGGTTCGCAATCTGCTGGCATTTTTCAGGTTGAACCCGTCGCAGCGGGGGAATTTATGGTGCTGGTGGCGGATTTTGAAGCGACCAACGGCACAACCCGCGATAATCCCGCCCGTTTTATCCTCGAAGACCTCAGCAGTACGTTTGAGTCGATCCCTTTTTCTAACATTCAGGTACGAGCGTATCCGCGTGTGATTACCTCGGCAGCGGAGGCCTTAGAAATCGCGGAAGCCAACCATGCCCCTGCGATTTTTTGGGGACGTTATGACGACACCACCAGCCGGGTAGAAATCCAACTGGGCAGTTTAGCGAACTTCCCCGAAATCGTAATTGATCGGGCGGATATTATGGCGCTGACGGATGTTAGCCTCAATTTGAACGATGCCAGTCAGCAATCGTTGGCTTTTTCGGCGATCACCGTGCAAGGCGTACTCGGCGCGACAACAGGCGACGGATACGGTATCGCCCGCGCCTATACCACCCTCGCCGAATTAAACCCTTCCACAGCGCCGGAAATGACCGGTAACAGTATCGCCGCCCGCTGGCATCGTTACTACATCACTTATCTGACGAACAGTGAACAAGCGCTTTTAGAAGCGGATGAATCAATTGCGCTGGATGCCCGTAATCCGCTGCTCTATATCGGACGCAGCGCCCTACGGATGCGATTGGGCGATCTGGATGCTGCCTTGGAAGACGGCGACACTGCCCAACGCCTCGCGCCGGAAAATTGGGCGACTCCTTTCACTTTACGCGCTATTGTTGCCTTATTTTTTACGCAGGATATGGAAGCTGCCCGCGATGCGTATCTCCAATTGGCGCTGCTGCGCCCAACGGATTGGTTTCCGCCTTCATTCGGGGCTTATGCCGATTACTTTCTCAAAGATTTTGAAGCCACCCACACCAACCTCGATCTGGCTTTCAGCTTGAATCCGCAGGCGAACTTCCCGTATATCATCGCCACAACCCTCGCTTTGCGGGAAGGTCAACTTACCGAAGCACAGCGCCTTTTTAAAGAAGTGTTTGAGCGCTTCCCCGACCCTACCTTAAGTTCGCGTATTTTCCTTTCACTTTACGGTCAAAACAACGCCATCACGTCCGCAGCAGAGGCTTTCGGCGCAGCGACCCTCCGCCAATGGCGGCAGGTGATTAATGCGGTTGGAGCGGGTACAACTTTGGATAACGACTTTTATGATGTGTATCTGCCGGATGTCTTTTTATTGGAAGGTATCGCGTACTGCAATTTGGGCGATTATGCCGCCGCAGAGATCAGCTATACTCGCCTCATCGACCATGCGCCGGATTATATTATGGGGTATGCCTTGCGTGGCGAAGTCCGCCGAGAACAAGGCGATCTGATCGGCGCGGCACAAGATGGGCTGACTGTTACCCAGAGCGATCAGGCGGCGCTTTATGCCCCCTACATGGGTGCGTTTTTATCGGGCGAGATTAACTGTACCAATTTCTTGGATGTCGATCTTTCGGTTTATAACAGCGAGACAACACCCGAAGCGACAGCGAATTAATAACCCTAGAAGTGAGGCAGTTCAACAAGATTTTCCGTAGGGGCATAGCACGCTATGCCCCTACCCATCAACTGCGTAAATCCTAAACCATCAGGAGGTTAAAATGGCTGAGATGATTTTACGCCCGGATTTAGTCGAAAAAATTCAAGAAATCGCACGGATCGAAAATCGTCCGGCGGATGCTGTCGTCGAATCGCTGTTGGCGCAGTATCGCCCACAAACCAACGGGACAAAGACTGCCCCAGCGGAGGACGATTATGAAACACAGTACCGCGTATTCCGCCGTAAACTCTACACCATCGCCCGCTGCTATTGGACGGAAGTGGACGATCAAACACGGCTGGCGCTGACTGATAAAGCATTGGATGAGCAGTTCTGGCTGATTGACCAAGACGGCATCCCGCGCCTTAAATCTGAGGAAGGCACGATTGACCTTCCGCCTGATTCGTTTGATGCGATCATCGGTATTTTCGATGATGACATTACTGACCTTTCAACCACTGTGCGCGAAACGATGAACACCTATTATGCGGGGAAATATGACCGTCCTGATTGATAACAGTGTTCTGCATTGATGGCTCTATCGGAATGGCTGAATATACGGCAAATTTATACCTTTGATCGGCGCGATTTTAGTATATTCCGTCCTACCCACTGCGATTATTTAGACTTGTTACCTTAAGGGAATCCGCGAAAATAATGCAATAATTGGAATCGCCAAGACATCAAGAATTTAGCCTTAACGCTTTGTGATCTTTGTGTCCTTTGTGGTTCATCCGCTTTTAATTTCTTTCACTAATCACCTTTAAAATAGACCGATACGATAAGGATTATTGGCATGACTTCCCCTCACGACTACGCGCATGAACACAGCGCGACATTCCGCCAGAATTTGATCGACCTGCTCAAGATTCCCAGCATCAGCACCCTGCCCGAACATGCCGCCGATGTGGAACGCGCCGCTCAGTGGATTATCGCAGAAATGCAGCGCATCGGCCTACACCGTGCTGAAATTTTCCAGCAGGCGGATTATCTGCCGCTGGTTTATGGCGAATGGCTGGGGGCGGGTGAAAATGCGCCGACGGCACTCGTCTACTGCCATTATGATGTGCAGCCCGCTTTGATGGAAGATGGCTGGACGCACGATCCGTTTGACCCGATTGAGCGCGATGGCAGGCTGTATGCGCGGGGATCTGTCGATAGCAAAATGCACGTCATCGCGCAGCTTGCGGCGGTGGAATCGCTGCTGAAAACAGGCGGCAGCCCAATGAATATCAAGTTGTTATTCGAGGGCGAGGAAGAATCCGGCTCGGAACATATTTTTGAATTCGTCAAGCGCAATCCCGATCTGCTTAAAGCGGATGTGATCGTTGTGTCGGATGGCAGTATGCCGGATGAAAATCAACCGCTGCTGGTCTATGGTCTGCGCGGCATCGTGACGTATGAACTCATCCTCACCGGCCCGACTCGTGATTTGCACAGCGGCAGTTGGGGCGGTGTGATCCATAATCCGATTCACGCGCTGGCAGACATCCTCTCCGCGCTCCACAATCCTGATGGCAGCGTGAACGTTCCCGGCTTTTATGACGATGTGCGCCCCTTAGAGGCCGAGGAACGGGCGGCTCTGGCGGATTATGCGCCTTATATGGAAGGCGATTGGCAAGGCGTGACGGGTGCGCCGCAGCTTTGGGGCGAACCGGAATACGCCCCACATGAACGGGCGGGTGCGCGTCCCACGCTGGAGATCAACGGCATCGCGGGCGGACATTACGGCACAGGCTTTAAAACGGTGCTGCCGTCGAAAGCGTGGGCGAAGATAAGCTGTCGCCTCGTCCCGAATCAAGACCCGCGCAAAATTCATGAAGCCCTCAGCGCACGAATCGCCGCCCTCACGCCGCCCACTATTCGCAGCGAACTGCGCTCGATGGAAGAAGGCTCCCCTGGTGTTTTATTGGATTGGCGTACTCCCGCCATGCAGGCGGCGGTAGCGGCTTACGAAAAAGGCTGGGGCAAGCGTCCGGTGCTGGCACGGGGTGGCGGCAGCATCCCAGTTGTCTCGGCTTTCCAAGCGGATTTAGGCTTCCCGCAGGTGCTGATCGCGTTTGGCTCACGCGGCGGCGGCGCACATGGCTCCGATGAGTATGCGGTATGGTCGATGTTCGATAAAGGCATCGCCACCGCCATTCATTTTTATCAGACATTTGCTGCATTATCTGAGCAGTCGTAAACTATAAAAGCGTAAAAAGACGATCTGCGCCGCACTCCTAACCTGAAAGGGAAGGGAATTTCTATGTCTGATCTACAAATCCGTGAAGCCACACCCGAAGATGCCGCCAGCTATCGGGCGCATATGCTCCGTATTTACGATGAAGCGGATGTCGATATTCCCTTTACGCCGGATGAATATCCGCGCACAGTGGAGCAGGATGCCAGCAACATCGCCACTTATCGGGACGCGGATAACAGCCTGTTTTTGGTCGCCGTCACGCCGGAAAATGAAGTCGTCGGGTCGATTCGGCTTTATGGCGGGCGCATTAAAGCGGTGCAGCATGTGGCGGATCTCGCGCTCTATGTTAACGCCGAATACCGCGATCAAGCCGTTGGCAGCCGCTTGATGAAAATCGGTTTGGATTGGGCGCATTCATCCGGCATCATCAAGCGTGTTCAGCTCGAAGTTTATGCCCGTAATACCCGCGCAATTCGGGTGTATGAGAAATATGGCTTTGTTAAGGAAGGCCACCGTCAGCGTTCGATGTTCCAGAAGGGCGAATATCTCGACGAATATCTGATGGCGCTGCTGATTGACTAAGCAGAAGAAGATGAGACGCAAAGGTTCGCAAAGAAACTAATGGGGAAACTTGGTGGTGCATTTTTCTGGATTTTGGCTCAAACCCTTAGCCATTAAGCGCCTAACGCGCACCCATCACCGCATCGAATCCTGGCGAGGTCGTGAAGGTGGTGATGATCGTGAAGTCATCCGCCGCGCTGTTGACATCAGCGTAGCGCAGTTCGAGCTTCTGCTCATTCAAAAAGATATAGACGGCATAATCTCCCGCCAGCACAGGCCACTGCATCACCGCCGGATTGAGTTCAGCCCAACGCTGCGGCGCTTCTCCCCGCTCACCGAGCCAATACGCGCCATCAAGCGCATAAATGAACCGCCTTGAATCAGATAACCACAGCGGCGGCAAAATCATCCCGGCCTCGCCAGAAGCGTAACGCTCAGGACTGCTCCCATCCATCCCCGCCGTATAAAGCACGAATTGATTAACCGTCCCCTCGCGGCTCATATAAAACATGCTTTGGCTATCTGCCGACCAAACAGGCTGACCAAATAAGCTCGCTTGTACCTCTCCGATAACGTCCCGCGTAGTATCGGTTTCCAACTGCCACAGCGTCACCGGAGGCGCATCAAAGCTGGCTTCGTTATACAGCAGATCAGAATCCGGGATCGCCGTTAAGAGGGTATCGTCATCCTGCCAGTGAAGCGCCGGATAAAATTGATAATGTGCGCCCGTCGCTACGCCGACGAAATAGAGTAGATCACGCGGTTCGGTTTGCCCAAGCGGATCAATCACGCTGATTCGTCCATCCTGCACCCCATACGTGCCGGGATACACTACCGCCAGCGCTGTTCTTTCCGGGCTGAAGCTAAACGCACCGCCCTCGCCGCGCCGCAGAATCAGCGCGACTTCTTCTGTGCGGATGTTGGCGCGATACAGGTCATTTTCCGAATCCACACTGATGGCGTTCTGGCGCAGGGTGTTAAAGTACAGGATCGAGTCATCCCACCAGTCGATTTGCCCGATCAAAGGCTTATCTTCAGTCGTGGGGACGAGATCATCGGCACTCACGAGTTGACTTTCGGCAGTCCCGGCGGAATCCACAATCCACAGTGTTTCCGGCACACCCGCCGGGCCGCGTGTAAAAGCGATATGTTTTCCATCGGGCGCGAGATAGGGCGTGAGGACACCCCCCGTTGCCAGGCGGCGCGGGAATTCATAGTCCGGCTTCCAGACGAATAAGTCCCCGCTATCCGCCCATGCGACGGTGAGGGATGGAGCATCGGCAGTTGGGGCTATCGTTGACTGTGCGGCGGGGATGGTTTGTGTGAGGGTGCAGCCGTAAATGAGCAAACTCGCAATGCAAACTAACACGATCTTCAAGAGGTTCATTCCGGCTCAAATTCAGGAAAGTCGCTTGCATCAATTACAAACCTTTGTTCCACTGATCGCGCTCCTCTAAAAGCATCTCTAATGCGGAAGGTACGCCCGGTGCAGTACGAATCAGATTCTCGTACAGCGATTGTGCGAATTCTGCGCCTGAGCGCCAACGATTCGGGAGTTGTTTGGCGTGATCTTTAAGCTGCTTATCGACCACTTTTACAATGAGGGCTTCCAATTCCTCGGCACTCATATCGGCGGGACGCTGTTTTGTTTCGCTCATGATCGTTTTTCCTTTGGGACGCTGTTTACATTATGCTACGATTGTAGCATATTCTTTTTACCGTTATTGAGTTCTTTAAAGGAAAATTATGGCGACTTATTTCCTCGAACCACAAGCCGACACGCTGCACGGTTGCTTTTCTCATGACCTGCCGCCTGCCCTCGTCATTGACCCCGGTGATACGGTGCGCTGCCGTACCCTTGATGCCGATTGGATTCTTGAGCCACCCGATGATCTGAGCAAATCGCTGGGTTGGACAGATTGGAAAAATCTGCGTCGGTTTGAACCGCGCACAAAAGAACGGGATGATGGTCATGCCCTCATAGGGCCGATTCATATACGCGGCGCTCAACCGGGCATGATGTTGGCGGTGTATATCAACCGGCTTGTGTCGGGGACATGGGGCTGGGCGCTGCCTTGGTTTGGTGCATCCAATGAAAGAAAAGACGACATTTCTTACATGCTATGGACGTTGGACGCAGCTAAGATGATCGGGCGCAGCAATCAGGGACATACTGTTACGCTGCGTCCGTTTATGGGCGTAATGGGAAATGCGCTCGACGAACCTGGCTATTTATCGACCACGCCGCCTCGTGCTGTTGGCGGGAATCTGGATTGCAAGGAATTGGTCGCTGGCAGCACCGTCTATCTGCCGATTGCGGTTGCGGGGGGGCTGTTTTCTTTTGGCGATGGTCATGCCGCGCAGGGCGACGGGGAATCCAGTGGAACGGCGATTGAATGCCCCATGCAGCGCGTCGATCTGACGTTTGAGCTGATCGAAAATCCGCCCATTCCGACGATTCACGCTAATACACCCGCTGGATGGCTGACGTTTGGCTTTCATGAGGATTTGAACATTGCGGCGGACTCGGCATTGGCGGCGATGCTGGATTTACTCTCGGCGCGTTACGGCGTGTCGCGGATGGAAGCGCTCACGCTGGCAGGTGTGGCGATTGACCTACGGATTACACAAATCGTTAATCAGGTAAAAGGTGTTCATGCCGTTTTGCCACACGGTGCGATTCGTTAAATTGGCGTGGTCTCTCTTAATTTGTATTTATTGACCAAATAGCAGGCAGCCTCGCCGCCGACCCGATTGAGCGCGGCGATCAAGGCGTTATAGACCAGTCCTCTTCAACTTGAATTTGAATCCGGTTAGGAGTCCACCACAGGCCAATTCAGCAAAAACTCATCTCGTTTAGTGTTATAGTCAAATTATCACCAATTTTTCTTAACAAACGTCGGCAGCAGCGCGCTCTTTGCGTTGCGACCAAGACGATTTAGGGTCAGGTTTATTGTTATGACACAAACCGCGCTCCCGCTTTCCACCACAGTACCGCGCAAAATAGGCACATTTACCGCGCTGCGACAGGCAAACTTCCGCCTCTACTTCATCGGACAACTCATTTCGATGTCCGGCACATGGATGCAGGCCGTCGCACAGGGCTATCTGGTCTTCAGCCTGACGAAATCGGAGTTGTGGCTAGGGATAGTGGCGTGTGCGGCGGGTGCGCCGATGCTGTTGATTGCCCCGTTTGGCGGGGTGCTGGTGGAACGCATGAATCGCCGCCGCCTGCTGATTATCACCCAGACGGTTCAGATGACGCTGGCGTTTATTCTGGCAACTTTGGTCTTTACGGATGCTGTGCAAATCTGGCATATCGTGACGTTGGCGCTGCTGCTCGGTACGACCAATGCCTTTGATGCCCCTGCGCGGCAGACGATTATCAGCGACCTTGTAGGCAAAGACCTGATCGTCAGCGGCATCGCTATGAACTCGATCATCGTCAACGGCTCGCGGGTGTTTGGCCCGACGATTGCTGGTATTTTCTTAACAACTTTTGGCCCCGCATGGTGCTTTTTACTCAACGGCCTTAGTTTTTTAGCCGTGATCGGGATGCTGTCTATCTTGCAGTTGGAAGGTGTCACCGTCATCCGCGCCGTTGCACGTCCGCTAGTGCAGCTTGCCGAAGGGTTGCGTTATGCCCGTCAGACTCCGGTGGTGCGCGGAATCCTGCTGATGGCGATGAACGGCGGCTTTTTTGGCTGGGCGATATTGACACTGTTCCCGGCGTTTTCTGATGTCGTGTTGAACTCACCAGAAAAAGCCTACGCCATCATCAGCGCGGCAAACGGATTCGGCGCGGTGGTCGGCGGTTTGTTGGTGAGCAACGTCGGGCAGAAAATCGGACGGGGTCGTCTTCTGAGTATTTCAGCGTTGGGCGCACCGCTGTTCGTGTTTTTGTTCTCGCGGACGACGATCATCCCGCTTGCGGCCTTGATGTGCATGATGATCGGTTTCTGCTTGATTGTCTATTTCGTCACGCTCAACATGACGCTGCAAACTACGATTCCGGCAGATTTTCGTGGGCGCATCCTCAGCCTGTATACGCTGTGCATCATCGGCCTGAATCCTTTCGGGGCGCTGTTGTTGGGATTGGTCGCGCAGAAGATTGGCTCGCCGAATGCGCTGGCTTTTTATGCGTGTATGTTTGTGGTGTTTAGCAGCGCGGTGCTGATAAAATCTCCGGCGCTGCGGCGGCTGCAATAAATTCACACGGACGACGAATGCGCTATAAAAAATATGACCGGGACGATGCCCACGCCTATACTTTCGGCGTTTTTTCCACGATTGAATTACTGACGCATCAACCGTCTCGCGTCCGCGAAGTGCTGTTTCACTCATCTGGGGAGCGCAATGAAGGCGTAAACAAGATTCGCGCCTTATGTGCCGCCGCGCACATCAGCATCAACGTAGAGGACAAGCTGATCGAGCGACTTTCCCCTAAAGAAAATCACTTCGCCGTCGGCGTATTTGAAAAATATCAGCCGCAGTTGAACCCAATCGCCAATCATATCGTACTGGTCAATCCGTCCGATATGGGTAATGCCGGAACGATTATTCGGACGATGCTCGGCTTCGGCTTTCGTGATCTAGCGCTTATCCGTCCAGCAGTAGATATTTACGACCCGCGTGCGCTGCGTGCCTCGATGGGCGGCTTGTTCCAGCTTAACTTCGCTTATTATGCGACGTTTGAAGCCTATCAATCGGTTTTCCGGCACAAGATTTATCCGTTCATGACGCACGGCGAAATCAGCTTGCCTGCCGCCCACTTTGACTCGCCTTATGCGCTGATTTTCGGGAACGAAAGCAGCGGACTACCTGAAAGTTATCGGTCAGTTGGGACGAGCATCACGATTCCGCAGACGGATGCGATTGATTCGCTCAATTTAGCGATTGCGGTAGGGATTGCGTTGTATCAGGCGGCGACACCTGCGCCCGTACCGCCATAAACATCGCCAAACGCAGCATCGCTATCGTCACGAAGACGCATACGCCTAATCCCGCCAGCGCGAAGGGCAAATAAGCAACGCCGCCATAAGTGCGAATCAAGCCGATCAACCCCCAAAACCACCACACCGCCGCCGCCGTCGCTGTTAAACGCACCGCTAAAACGACTGCTGCGACCACCGTCCCCGACCATTCCGAAAGCGGAATCGCCACCCCAATGGCGGCAGTAAAAGTCGCATCAAGAAAGGTGTATAACGAAGCAATGATGACGAGCGGCAGCACATAACCGAGGCCAATTGATAGTCCAAAGGGTGCATCCGGTAAGCCGCGATTTTGGGCAAAGGCGACGATCACCCACGCGACCATGCCTAAGCGCAGCAAACCAATCATCAGATGATCGCCCCATAAGGCCAACATCGATGCCCACCATTTACCCAACACAATCCGGCGCGAGTCGATGTTGGTCAGCAGCAGGCTTTCCCACGTTTTGCCTGTTTTCTCCCGCGTAATGCTGGCTGCGGAAAGCCCCAGCGTAATCAGGATGACCACCGCATACAGCGCGACATTCATCGTAATCATCAGCAGCAGGCCAATCGTAAACACTTGATGCAGCAGGCCGCGATCCAACTGTGGGATCGTTGGCATAGCGCTCCAGCCGATCACGCCGCCAATAAAATACACAAGCGAGGCCAAAATCGCGGGGACGAGCATCAACACCGCAATCGCAATCCAGCCGCGCCCGGAACGACTTTTTTCTAAGATATACCATTGATGACGCAGTTCCGCCGTTAAAACAGGATTTGCTAAAAAGCGATCAAGCGCGGAAGATTTGCGCGTCGTCGTCATAAGCGGAGCGTCTTTCGTTAGCGTCATAGGGTTCCTTAGTGTTTGTTATCGACATAAAGGCATTTAACCACAAAATGCGGCGATTGGGGATAAAGATGTGATTTTTTACACTATCGCCTTTATTCCTGCTTTTGTGTGGATGTCCGCGTCCAGGGCGTGACGTTTTGCTTCCTCGCCAACCATTGTGCTGTTTGCAGTAGAAGGAAGGCCAGAAGCAGATAAATAATCAGCGTGACGATACCAACGCCCAGATACACCCATTGACCCTCATCAAACGGATTTGCCATCGCGCCCGTCAGCAGCAGCCCTGTATCCAAAATTGACCACCCGACCAACAAGAGGGGTTTTAGTGCCTCGCCAATCTCAAAATTCGTTGCATTATCAGGCAGCAGCGCCTGCAAAATCACCCCAAAGATAATAAAAACAATCAGAAGCATGATCGGCAGCAGACAGCCGCAGCCGATTTGTGCCGCGCAGCCGCTCCAACTAAGCTGTGCGCGTCCTAAAGCCTGCACCATATTACCTGCCGCATAAAACAAGCTGCTGACCAGCGTAAACGCAAAGGAAAACGCCATCGACAGCGCCATATCGCGCAGAGTCGGCAGTAGGGCGGGCAGCGACTCTACCGAGGGATAGGTTTGGGTGTAGATGTACTGATTATGATATTGGGAAAGCGGTATCAGGATCATGGCGAGACTTAGGATTGTGATACCCCGCAAGACCGCCACCAACAGCAGATCACGCCTGATGAACTGAAAGACTCCCCACCATTTGCCAACGACAAGCTGGCGGGAATCAATCCCTGTTAAAATCAGCGTTTCCCACGTTTTGCCCCGGCGCTCACGCACAATCGATTCGGCGCAGCCCGTGTTTAACCGCCGCAAAGCGCGACCATAGTAATAAAGCGAAAGGCCAAGATGGACGAGAATCAGGGTCGTCACGAGCATTTCTAGCCATTCGCGCTCAAGGATGAATGCAGGTGGAAGGCGGCAGAAGATCAACGACAGTCCCAGCAAGATTACCGACAGCGCTACCGTCACGCCCCAGACAGCAAAAGATAGCCAACGTAGCCACCGGCGCGGCGGTTCATTCCGGCGCTGCTGATGAAGCAGTTCAATACGCGCAATCGGATTGTGATTGAGGTCGAGTAAACGGGAGAGATCACTCATGAAGCCGTATCCGAGACGGCGTGACCTAAACAGCATCAAAAGGAATTTGTCCGTGTCATCCAGCCGTTATAACCCACGTCAGTCAGCGCTGAAAGGCTCGCCGCTGGACTCGCGCTGCTGTGCCGTACATAACGGATCGCGTCGGCGTGATCGTGGATAGATTGTGGCGCGTCGGCTTCTTCCATCATGAGGTGATCGAGATCAACCGCCAGCATGACATGCGGATGATCGTCCAAACCTTTGCGAACCCTTGCGCCTTGTGATAGCAAATTAATCAAGTGCGCCGTGTTTCGGCTGACCGGGAGCAGATACAGTTCCGCGCCCATCGCATATGCCAGATCAGACAGAGTCGCCCGAAGCTGTTTGACGAGCATCTCCGCTTCGAGTTCCACCGCCGATTTATACGGGCGCAGATCGGGCAGAATCGGCTCGGTCTGGAAGTGCGGGATAAACACCACGCCGCCCGCGCCGAGATCAAGCGAATCCGCCATCGCCTGACGCAGCCGCGCAATCGCCAAGTCACGCTCGGCAAAATCAGGATGGACGAGGCGCGTGAATCCAGCATCTACCGCCGCAGCCCGTAATCCGCTGCGTTCCAGCGCTGCCGAGACTTCCGGCACACGAGCAGTCAGCCCATCCGCCGCGAATTCAATGCCCGTCACGCCCATCGCACGGGCATTTTGCAATTTTTCATCTAAGGTCGCGCCGGAGAGGAGATGTTCTTGAATGGCGAGTGGCATCAGCATCAACTTTCGACAATCCATTATTAAGTGAGGATATTTTAGCCGCGCTCAATCTATCGGCCTAGTGGCAGCATAATCCTCTTGCGATTATTTTGGCCTTTATAAAGAATTTATGAGTTTTAGGTTTAGTCTTCTCTTGTTATTTGCTTGATAAGCTGCTTAAGATAATCCGTCGGCGAGAGGTTTTGTAGGTTAGCGGCGTGAATAAACTGCTCGTAGTTGGCAACCTCATCGCCTTCCCAGATTAAATCTAATCGACGGATCTGTTTTAAGGCGATATGTTGGTACTCTTGTGGATTTGCCCAATAGCAGGTCTTACAGAGCGCGGGGTCTTTTGTATTTCGCCAATTGTCACAATGCTCGCATGACCACGATTTCGCTCGATTACACGAACCACACAACAACATGTAATCTTCAGTTTGTGTTCCGATAGTGAGATCACCGCTCACTTCATACGGTACACGATGGTCAATTTGTAGATAGCGCCCGTCATAAAGCTGCAAACAAACTGCACATTTAGAATCACTCATCGCAAGTAATGATTTCTTAAATGCTTTGGTGAAAATACGTCTCCCGCCAATTTTATCGGAGCGAATTTGCGTCGAATCAGCAAAGCGATAGGCCGCGATAGAGCGTCCTTCAGCATTTTTTACGCGGAATGATTCAAGTGGGATGCCTTGTTCGCGTACATCACGCAGCGCACGGGGAGGATGTTTGTAGCCGTAGACTTTTTCTAAATCTTCAGTAGTGATAAAGCCATGCTCGCGGATATGATCGACTACGATTCGGGCGCGTTTGCCCTTCACTGCCTCCAAAAGGGTCAAAAGCGATTCGGGTAAGCTCACGCGAGTTCACCGAACAAAGAAAGTTGTTTTAGCGGCAGGCGTTCATTCGTGCCTAGCAATGGGGCAAGTTTTGGAGACAAGTAAAGCGACTCATAGGTTTTATCGGTACGGCCTAAAAGTGTGGCCTGCGAGGAACGTCCGGCATGAAGTTCGATGCAGGTTAAATCTAAAAAAGTCGGGAGGGACTGACCAAATTTTTTATTTCCTGTCCTGCCATCGTAGCTCAAAATATAATTGATCCCACGCCGATTTAAATCATCCAGCGCATCGACCAAATCCTCAAAGATCACGCTTTCGATATAGCGCGGGTCACGATTGGCACAAACGCCTTGATACGGTGGGTCAAGATACACAATATCTGATGGCGTGGCGATTTTTAAGGCATGGCGATAATGGCCTGTCATCAATTGTGTGTTATCGCGCAATAACGCCGAAGCAGAAAAAATATCGCGCTGCATGGCGCTTGGCTGCCGCCCTTTACGACGATTATCCGGGCTTTGGTTAAACTCCCCTTTTGCGTTATACCGAATAGAAGCCTTAACACACCGTGCCAACAAGTAAAGCAGATAATGGGGCTGGTGCGTTCGGTTAAAGCGTGTTCTGACAGCATCATAAAATATGCGTTCTCGTCCACTCTGCATCTGCCATAATACCTGATATCGAGACGCGAGTTTATCTGGCTGATTAAGGATGCTTTCCCACAAATCAACCAGGGGCGCGTTGATGTCGTTTAAGACAAATTGGCTGATTTTCCCTTGAGCAGCGACAGCAAGCGAAAGCGCTGCTGACCCCGCAAACGGTTCAATCAAGCGGCAAGCATCCGGCGGGAAATAAGCAATAATCTGTTCCGCTAGATTACGCTTGCTGCCTTGATAGGGGATAGGATGCGGTACATTCATCAAGAAAATCCGTGCTGATATTTCTCCATATTATGCACCGAATTGAACAATTGGCAATCTATCTCAGTGGCAGGATAGTACAATCCGTCCTACACTTAAAATAATCGAGCCTTGAAAGTGAGTACATCAGCAATGGGACAATCGCCCTTTCCTCCTCGTAATGAAAAACGCCAAAAAGCCCAAATCTTCGTCAGCTATTCGCGCAGTGATCGGCTGGCGGTTGATCAGCTTGTGGGCGATTTGCGGCGGAATCATTACCGTCTGTGGATGGATGTTGATGAGCAGGGCATTGAACCCGGCGAGGATTGGCGTAACGAACTCGTCAAACAAATGCGCGATTCCGAAGGCGTGATTGCCTGTGGATCGCCCGATTTTCTGCAATCGCCGTTTTGTCAGGAAGAAATCGCCCAGGCTAAACGCGAAGGCAAGCCGATTTATCCGGTATTGGTACGGCGGTTCGGCAAAGATGATTCTTTCACCCAGATGGGTCTCGATCATCTTCAATTTGTTGATCTCACGCTTGGATATGAGGTCGGTCTTAAGCGATTAATGCGGGTGCTACCCCGTCCACGTTTCCCAACAAAATGGATCGCACAACGCATTGCGGCGGGAGTCGTGCTGCTTACCGTTATTGCCGCTGTGTTTGTTGGCATTATCGTTGCCACGCAAATCGGCACAACCGACACGCCTCCTACGCTCACGCCAATCAGCACACCGCAATTGGTCGGCGATCTTAAAGTTGTGGTTGCGCCGTTTATGATGGATGAGTCGCTTAGCGCCAATAACAAGCAGCAAGCCGAGCGCGTCATCGCTGATTTCAGCCGCGATTTAGATACCCAACTTACAGGGCAAGCCGCCACCGCAGGAAGTACCTTCAGCATCGGATTTTTAGGGCCGGATGAAGTGCCAACGGTGGTAATCGCGGAAGATGCCGATCCTCAGAACGCCGCGATTGCGTTAGCCACCACCTATAACTTCGATATTGTCATCTACGGTACGATTAAACAGACCGCCGATGGCTTGATCTCTGTCCAGCCAGAATACTATATTCCACCAGCCGGGTTTCCTGATGCGCTGGAAATGACCGGATCGCAAAATTTCGGCAAGCCCATCGCGCTGGCTTCAACCGGATTAAGTGGCGCTTATCAAACCAGTGAAACCCTGCGCGGACGGGGCGAGGCGTTAATTTATGTCATTCGCGGGTTATCACGCTTTGTTGTGAACGAATACGGTGACGCGCTCACTTTCTTTGAACAAGCGGCGGAAACTGACGGTTGGGAAGATAATGCTGACCGCGAGATATTAAATCTCCTGATTGGCAATACGCATTTGCAGCTTGCACGACAGGCGATCACAACCTGCGATCAGCAAACAGTGCTGGATGAACTCGCCAATGCCGATGAACAATATCAAGCCGCGATTGAAGCCAGTGGCGATTCTGGCGATGAAATCAGCAATGCCCGTCCTTATGCCGGGGCAGCCGAAGCCGCTATGATGCGAGCGGTTTGGCTCTACACCGATCCCGACTTCCCGTGTGATCCACAGCTTGCCGATTTCACGACTTTAGAACAAGCATTCACTTATGCTGAGCAAGCGCTCGATGCAGATAATTTTCTAGGGTTGGAAAAAGCGCAGCAAGCCCAAGTGCAATTTACCCAAGCAAGAGCGCTGGCTTCATTGTGGCAGTTTTCTGAATTAGATGATTCGCGTGCTGAAGGTTGGTTAAATGATATGAACCGCGCTATCACACGCACGTTAAGCGCCTTTGAAGGCGATACAAGCGATCCGCTGCTCATTCAAACGGCCTTTGAAGCCTATTTGCTGCGCGGCGCGATGCAGTTCCAGTCTCAAGGAGCCTGTGATCAAAGCGTGGTGGACGACCTAAATGCGGCATTAGCGCTCGAAGGCATTGGCGCAGATCGCCGGATGTTCGTCTATGATACGCTGGCTCAGTGTTACGAGAATTTAGCGCAGCCAGAAGACGCGCTGAACGCCTATCAACAGGCGCTCAATATTGCAGAGACGCTGTCTGACCTCGAAGCTGACCGTGCCTATTACGGCTGCGTCATTGACCAACTTAAAGCACCAGAAGAAAGTGCAGAAGCCACCCCTTGCGGCTTTTAGCTTCATAATCCCCCTATTTGGGGGGATAGGGATTGATGCGTTCCGTCATACAATGCTTTTATCTGCTCAATGAAGTCAGATAAAGGAAAATGTCATGGCTCGTAAAACTAGCACGATGATTGGTGTGTGTGTTCTGTTCTGCCTATTAACTCTAGCGGGCGTTGCCGAGGCACATCCCTCTAAACAGGCTACTCCGACCCCCACGCCCACCCCGCGTCCGGCGCAAGCAAGACGCACACTGCTCCGCAACGGGACACGCGGCTTAAATTTAAATGCCCCGGTTGACGATACATCTGCGCCTTGTTTTGATCTTACCGATACTGTCAGCGCATGGAATGGCTCCAACGCGATTCCTAACGCAGGTTCCACAGAACTTTCTGCTTATGGCGCTAACAATGCCTTGCGCCGCATTACCAGCAGTTTCTTCCCGGCGATATGTTCCATTCAAGCAATGTCGGGAGCCACAGCCACTTCACCGTCAGGCCAAACCATCGATGCCTTGGTTTGGGCATATAACAATGCAACCGATACTCCCATCGCTCCCATTAATCCGAACTTCCACACTAATCCGAACTTCCCCACAGACTATCAATTTGTTCAGCTTCCAATCAGCGCTTATAGTCAACCCGGCAATTGGCAGTTGAGCATTAGCGCTCCACAAGCCTACACCATCACCATTCGCATTCCACAACCGACTACACCCTTTGGCCTGATTGATGTGCAAGGCGGTGCGTATCTATTTGGTGGCCTTCCGGCCGGGGAACGCCTCGTAGGGTTGATTTTCGGCAGAGATGGAACGCCAGAAGGCGATGTATTGGATGATTTTGAATTAGTTATTGATCCACGCGGCTATGGTCTGGTCACGGGGCATTCTGGCTACAAAGTTGGCGCCAGCGTCGTCTATGTGGTCGGAGACCGCAGCACCGGCTTATATTATCCACATCCGACGGAGCCGGGGTTGGATCCGATCCTGTTCCCCAACAGCAATAATCCGCCCAATATTCCGGGTGTAGCAGATGGCTTAGATGGACAGGAAATGATTACCTACATTCGCAGCCTCTACTGGGCAACGACACCCACCAGCGGCGGCAGTACTACAGGCACAAATTGCGGCACATTTGCGCCGCGCCTGACCGTCGGCGGACAAGGGCGCTTAGTCGATACCGCGCAGCA
>ENA-ORBV01006070-ORBV01006070.1-microbial-mat-metagenome-genome-assembly--contig:-NODE-6070-length-21588-cov-4.996188_pt1 | contig 21588 bp, 13 predicted proteins | sample MGYA00237777_ERZ505514 | MGnify/ENA primary metagenome ERZ505514 (study PRJEB26160, sample SAMN06269048) | microbial mat metagenome | isolation source: Oligotrophic lake microbial mat | place... | reverse complement strand
CTGCTGCCGGATGTGGTTATTTTTCGGGATGCGGTGAAGTATGCCGTGACGTACGGAGAGTTCTTCAAGGCCGATGAGCCGGGGAAGGCGCGGGCGCTGTTGGCGGAGGGCGTGGCGCGGGCGGAAGCTTTGCGGAATGGAGAGGCACCGTGGACGAAGGCAACGGGGTTAGTGGTGCGGGGGTATGTTTCTAAGATCGACGGGTCGGTGCAGCCGTATGGGTTAGTTGTGCCGGCTTCCTATGATGCGCGGTTGCCGCGGACTTGGCGGCTGGATGGGTGGTTTCATGGGCGGGCGGAGACGTTGAGCGAAGTGAACTTTTTGTCCGAGCGGATGAGCCGGGCGGGGGAGTTTACTCCGCAGGATGCGTTTGTGGCGCACCTATACGGGCGGTATTGCAATGCGAATAAGTTCGCCGGAGAGGTGGATTTGTTTGAGACCTTGGATGCGGTGAAGAAGCAGTACCGGATTGATGAGAATCGGCTGGTCATGCGGGGCTTTTCGATGGGCGGGGCGACGACGATGGGCGAGTACCGCGCGGACCTTGTGCGGAGCCTGGGGGCGATCGCGTTCAACCGCCGCATGGAAGACAAGAAGAGCGAGGGCACGTTAAGAATGCTCGGCGCGTCCGCGGGTATTCAGGAACTGGCGGGGATCGCGCGTCTGGCGGCGGTCAACGCCTCGGGCGAACCGGGACAGTGGAAACAGATGCTCGCCGACGTGGGGCTCGAGATGCAGCGGGCACGGATATTCGGGTTCACCGAGCGCGAGATCGAGGAAGTTAAGAAGGACTCCTTGTCCAGGGCGCAACAGGCGGCCTCCACCGAGGCGACCATCCCCGCGCAGGGGATCATCGGCTCCATGAACGCCAGCCTCGCGGACGGCGAACCCTACATGAGTTCGGCCCAGCGGCTGGAACTGGTGTCGGGCCTGTTGCCGACGATCAGCACGTCGGAGATTTCGGAGCAGTTCCGCGCCGACTTTGAGCCCAAAGCGGTCATGTTCTTTCTGGCGATCCCGAGCGGTGCCGAGGTGCCGACGGAAGCCCAACTGACGGAACTGGGGCTGGCCGCGCTCTCGGTGAAGCCCGAGGCCGACAAGGAGACCGCGCGGGCGACTTCGCTGCTCGCGGAATCCCCGACCGCAGGCAAGGTATCCGATTCCATGGTTCACGAGCCCACCGGCATCTGGTCGGGATGGCTGAGCAACGGTGTGCGGGTGCATCATCGCTTCATGGATTACCGCAAGAACACGGCGGGCTTGAGCATCACTCTGCTGGGCAAGCCGCTGCAAGAAACCGCCGCGAACCGCGGCGTGACGTCCGCGGCCCTGGCCACCCTGGGGCGTCAGCCCGCGAGCCGGAGTCTGTCGTCCAACGACATCCGCAGCATCATGTCGGGCAAGAAGGTGCGGGTGGGTCCGTCGGGCGGCGCCGATTCCATCCAGATCTCTGTGTCAGGACAGCCCGAGGACTTTGAGGCCGGGATGCAGTTGGCCCACCTGCTGCTCACCGAGCCCAAAATCGAGAAGTCGGCGTTCGACGACTGGAAGACCGCGACGCTCCAGCAGATCGAGGCTTCCGAGAAAGATCCCTCGCAGTTGTTCGGGCGGCTGATACCCGATGCGGTGTACCCCGAGGGTGAGGTCCGCACGAGGCCGCTGACCGCCGCGCAGGTGAACGCAGTCACGATCGAGGCCGCGCAGGCGTGGCTCGATGCCGCGATGAAGACCAGCCCGATCGAGGTCGCCTTTGTCGGGGACATGAAGGCGGAACAGGTTGTGCCGCTGGTGGAGACGTACCTGGGCTCGTTGCCGGCGCGGGCCCGCGTGGCACCCGAGGCCTTTGATTCGTTGCGAAAGATCACGAAACCCGCGGAGCCGCGCACGGTGAAGCGCACCATCGACACGACCACCGACCTGGGCGCAGCGATGGTCGCTTTCTACGGCCCCGATGAGACGAACCTTGAAGATGCGCGGGCCATGTCGATGGCGGCCCGCGTGCTCTCCTCACGGATGGTGCAGGAGATCCGCGAGAAGGCCCAACTGGTCTACAGCATCCGATCCAACTCGAGCGCCGGGAGCACATTCCCGGGCTTCGGCCTCTTCTCAGCGGCCAGCCAGACGCAGCCGCAGAAGGCCGACTCGCTGGTCGTGAAGATTCAGGAGATGTTCAACGCGTTCGCCAAGGAAGGCCCGACCGAGGCGGAACTCACGGTCGCCAAGATCCAAACCGCGAAATCGATGGAAGAGAGCATGAAGGAGCCGGGGTTCTGGATGAACCAGATGGAAGTCGCGACCTTCGACCGGACCAAGTTCGACGACGTGCTCGCCGAGCCCGAGAAGACGCAGGCACTGACCGCCGAAACGATCCGGACGACGTTCGCCAAGTATTGGGGCGACGGCAAGACGATCGTGGTCCAGGTGATGCCGAACAAGGTAGAGCCCGAGGGCGCGAACTGAGACGCGGTTGATCTGATCATCGCCGATGTCGCCGGACTTGATATGAAGGCGATCTGGGTGCAGCCGACAAGGCAAGGGTGACCCCTCCTTCCACGGGTGAGCGAGATGAACGTCGCCGGGGATCGCCCGGCGACGTTCATCCGCGTTGACCGACTCCGACGGGAAGCTCCTCTTTCAATTGCCGATCGTGACCGCGCCACCACACGGGATGATCGTCATCTCCTTCGAGATGGTGAGATTCACCAATGTGCTGTTGCGGAGATAGAGGGTCGGGCTCTCGGCCGCCCCTGTGCTGGGCACGGAGATCGCGGCGACTCCTTCGGCCAGCGTGTTGTAGGGGAACGCGTACGTCCCGATCTCAATGAACGGTGCCGGTCCGATTTCGACGTACATGTCGAAGCGGGTTAACTCAAAGCCCTCGATGGTGTCGTCGTTGTCGATCAGCACGCGGGCGTTGAAGGCCTCGTTGGGCAGCCCGATGGCGACACCGGTGGGCGTGCCCTGATACGAAATGTTCGGGTTCGACCAGCGCAGCACGCGGGTGTAGAAGCCGGTCGGATAGGCGAGAACCGTGCAGTAGCCGTTGGAGTCGGTCCCCGTGAAGCGCCAGCCGACACCGTAGGATGGACCACACGCGCCGCCGTCCGCGACGTTGTGTCCGCCGCCCATGTTATGGCCGACCTCGTGGGCATGGGTGAATGTTGCCGCGGCCCGCCACCACGCGGAGGTGCAGAAGGGCGAACCCGAGTACGTGGGCGTGCCGCCGGGGCAATATCCATTGCCGGTCCCCTGGTTGTTGTAGAGAATGACCATGTCGGCGTTCACGGCGTCGCGGATGGTGTGCACTTGAACCATGAAACCGTCGGTGGTGTTGCGGAGTCGATCAAGATCGACCCCTTGGTCGGCACCTTCGGTGTAGGCGATGACGTTGCAGTAGATGAGGCGTGCCCGGGTGCTCATCGCCGAACTAGAAAAGGCCGTGTTCAGCGCCTCGACCGCGATCGCGGCTTCGGCGCGAATGGCAGAGTCGCCGCCCATTGCGTCCCGCGCTGCGGGTGTGTACACCACCATCTGGTCGAGGATCGGCGTTCCGCCGGTGCATCCACCGCCGACGCGTTCCCCGAACCCGGGTTCCAAGGCCTCGGGCGGGAGGTAGTCGTCATCATCCGGCTCCAGGATTCTGGGCAGTTCGGGCGGAGCCTGTAGCGGGGGCGCCTCCGGCGCGAGCGATGCTTCATCGATCTTCCAGACCTGGTACAGACCTCCGCCGGCGAATTGAAGGCGATAGCGGAGCCGTTGCGACGGCACGCTCAGAATCATCGCGGTGGCATCTTCGTAGGTCGAGAAGAGCACATCGCCCTGCGAATCGTCGCCGGCGAAGCCAACGACGGTCGAATAGCGATCGGTAGCACGGCGAGCCTCCGACACGATGCACGAGATCACGACGCCGGGTTCCGGGGTGACGGTGAACTCCTGGCCCGGAGCCAGGCTCCGGAGCAGGTCTTCACGCAGCCGAACACCCCGCACCACCGTCATTCCCTCGGGCACCAGGAGTGCGGGGGGCACGTTTTCTGCGGGTTCCAACAGTTCGACGATCGGCCTCATCACGTTGATGGCCGCTTCGCCCTGATCGATCCTGTCCTGCGCCGGCGCTGCCGATGCGGCGAGCGCGAGGGCGAGAACCGGTGTGAGCAATAGTCTTGCGTTCATGGAAATCTCCTTTGTTGGTGGCCTGAAGCCGGCTTGCCTTACTGAAGATTCACAAGAACGAGCACAAGACCCTTCTCGCCCTTTTCGAGGCCCGACATGGCCTTGCCGATGGTGGCGCCGTGGGCCCGCGAGTGATCGACAACCGGCATCGCATAGCCCGGAAGATCAGCGGTGGTGAGGAGATCGCCCGGCTCGACGGCGACCGCAGAGGCATCGACGTAGGTCCACACACGACCGGAAAGGGCGACTGGCTTGCCGTTCACCTGGCCCTCGAACTGACCGAGCACCATGCCCGCCTGCAAGTTGTTGGCGCCGGAGATGACGCCGGCGACGCACTTGTTGTACGCGCCGGAAGCGAGCATGACGCCGCCAACATGATCGGGATCGATCATCACGAGCATGCCGGGCTCGATGGTGTCGGGCTGGTTGACGACTTCAAAGTCTTCGGCGAGGTCGGCTCCGCCGCGGATCGTGATGACGCCGACCGAGGCCGTGCCGACGACGTAGAGGGCGGCGCCTCCCGAGACGCCGGTATCGAAATAGCCGCCGTAACTGCCGGTGCTGTAGCCGTAGACGCCGTAGCCCGAGCCGGAGACGGTGAAGTATCCGCCATAGGCACTGTCGGAGTTGCCGCCGACGCCGCGAACGCCGTAGCAGATTTCGGAAGTGTTGGTGGGGCTGGCGACGCCGTAGACGCCCGTGCCGTCGTCGGTGGCACCATAGACGCCGTAGCCCTCACCGCCTGAATCGCCGTAGACACCGCGGCCGCCCGTGGCGGCGGTGCCGTAGACACCGTAACCGGTGCCGGCGTGCGAACCGAAGACGCCGTAGCCGCTGCTGGCGGTGCCGTTGTTCTGGCCGCGGATGGCTGCCGAGCCGACGCCCGGTGCGGTGGAAGCGACCACACCGTGGACGGAGTAGGCGCTGGTGGAGGTTGAATCGGTGGTGCCGTAGACGGCGGGACCGGTGCCGGTGGAGGCGTCGTGGCGGGCGTAGAGGCCGTAGCCGTCCGGGCTGTTGTTCTCACAGTACAGGCCGTAGGTGGTGCCGGTGAGGGCGGTGTTATTGAAGTAGCCGCCAAACCCCGTCGCACTGGAGTTTGCGACGTAGACGCCGTAGTTGGTGCCCGTGGTCGATGTCATGTTGGCCCAATAGCCGCGGCCGGAGGCCGACGCGTTCTGCACGTTCACGCCGTAGGCCGTACCCGTGGCACCGTTAATGTCGGCGAAGAGGCCGTACCGCGTGCCGGTTCCATTGACGATCGCGTTGAAGGCCGTGGCGGGTCCGGTGGCGTTCTCGATTGTCGTATTGACGCCGATACTGCCGAGGAGCCATGCCCCGCTGCCGTTGGTGCGGATGGCCGTGGCCCCCGTTGTCACTACGTCCACCGGAACGCTGGGCGTGGCCGTCCCGAAGCCCGCGTCCCCGTTGAAGACTGTGTCGGCGGCGAAGGTGTTGAGGCCGGTGAATGGGTTGGCCGCGTTGCGGAGTGCCACGTTGGACGACAGCCGCGCATCGAGGATGGTGCCCGAGGCAATGTTGGCGGCGTTGAGGCCGGTGAGGTTTGCGCCGTTGCCGAAGAAGACGTTGGCGGCGCTGCCGAAGGTGAGGGGGTTGGCGTAGGCCCCGCTGAGGCGGGCTCCGGGCAGTGTGCCGGAACTCATGTTGGCGGCGTTCTGATAGAACGCGCCGTTCTGGCTGTTGAGGGCCAGCGCATTGGCGGCGGTGGTCGCGTTGGTGGCGTTGACCGCGGTGGCGGCGTTGCCGGCCGCCAGGCTGTACGAAGCGTGCGGTGAGGGACGGAGTTCCTGGCGTGGGCTGAGTGTGGTGAAGACGCCCGCGCCCGCGGGTGAGACGCTGATGCTGAGGAATCGCTCGTTGCCGTTGAAACTGGTGAGTCCGGCGAAGTCGAGGGCAACGCTGAAGCGGCCGGCGGAATCGACCGTGACCGTTGTGGCGAGGGTGCCGCCGATTTGCAGGCCTGCCGCAGGGGAATCAAACAAGCTGAATCGGATGTCAAATGAGCCGGACGCGGGCAACCCCGCGTTCAAAAGTTGGCCCTGATAGGTAAAGTCGTCGCCAAGTGGCCCCTGAGCGTTTGCGGAAAAACCCGCAGCGGCGACGAGAACGGCAGCACAGACGGCTCGAGTGAACATCTTCATGTAAGAACCCCTCGTGAATAGGCCACCGGGGAATCCGGATGGCGACCAACGGGCAGCGTACCAGCAGCCCGCCGGATACTGCAAGCGAAAAGTTCAAAAAATGTGGATCAAGAATTTGCGGCCAGCGGCCCGGGCTCGCCCGTCCATTGACGAAAGAATCCAGGTGTTTACTTTGAATTCAAGAGGTACAGCACGACCCCGAGCGCGATCAGGCCGCCAATGACGGCCAACGAAATTTTCCACGCGCTGTAGGGCCGTTCTCCGTGCACCTCGCCAGTGCGGGCGTTCACCGTGATCTGGAACGCTTGGTTGTGATAGCGGTAGGCCAGGAGCCACACCGGCAGCAGAATGTGCTTGAACGTGATATCGGCGTAGTTCGAGCGTTGCTCATCGATATGCTGGACGTCGCCGCCGATGTCGCTGCGGACGGTCCCGTCGATGACGGGTTGCATCCGGGCTTGTGCGAGGCCGAAACCCGCGTCCAGCGTCACGCTATAGGTTTCACTCGTAAACCCGCTCAGGTAATGGTCTTGATAAGGCAGGAGCGAGTTCAGGTCCCACGGTTCCAACTCGTGCAGCCGCTCGGCCCCGATCGATGCGCTGCCCGGCACCAGGACGTCATCGAACGTGTTCGGCACCGTGCCGGACGCGGGACGCCAGCGGGTGCGTTGCTGCTGAGTTCTGTTCTTTCCGCTACCGACCGTGACGTAGTAATGATCGCCGCGCTTGCCGCGGTAGACGGTGGTGGTCTGGCAGTCGTACGTCCAGTAGGGCACATACACGCCCTTGACGCCGGCATCGACGCGGGCCGCGGCCTTCAGGTTGCTGGGCGCAAACCAACGGCCCGCGAGCCAGCCGCGGAGTACGTCCCGGGCCTTTTTTTCATCGATCCCGAACGGCAGAAGGCTCCGGGGCTTGAGCACCTTGACGCTGGTCCCTGTGGCGACGATGGGCGTTGAGCAGTACGGGCACTTCATGCTCGACACGTTGTCGGGCATCTGGATGTGCGCGTTGCACGACTTGCACGTCACCTCCAGGCGGTCCACCGTCGGCGCTGCGGTTGTCAGCCCGGCGATCTGCGCGTGGAAATCAAGTTCCTCGATCGCGGGGAGTGTGTGCGGCGGGTCGTCGGTACCGGTCTCACTCCCAGCGCCGGGGAGTGAGGCCCCGGGGGGAATCTCGTTCTCGGTGAGGCAGTAGGGACACTTGAGGTGCAAAGTGCCGGGAGCGAAAAGCAGTTTGGCACCACAACGAGAACACGGGAACTCGGACTGCGCGGCCGCCATCAGCGGCGGCCGCCCGCGGAACACAGCGGTCGGGGAGAGACAGCCCATGGCGTTGTCGAAGGCGTTTCGTCGTTCATACGGTGATTCATTCTACTCGGGGCCCGGGGCCCGGAAAGCGCCCCAACGCGGCCCCATTGCTCTCGATGACGCCTCGATACCAATGGGCGGAGTCCTTCAGCGTCCGTGCGCCAGTCGCGTAATCAACATGGATGAGGCCGAAGCGTTCGCGGTAGCCGCACTGCCACTCGAAGTTATCCATGATCGACCAGTGGAGGTAGCCGCGGACGTCCGCCCCGTCGGTGATGGCGCGTTCGAGGGCGAGGAGGTACCTGCGGGTGTAGTCGATGCGCTGAGGGTCTTTGACGTTGCCGTCCAAGTCCACCCAGTCAAGGTTGGTCATCCCGTTCTCGGTAATAACGATCGGCACCTTGTAGTGCTGCGACAGCCACAGCGGGCCGTAGTAGAGCGAATCGGGCTCGATGAACCAGCGGAGGGCGTTCTGCGGGTGCCCGGGTGGAAAATCGACTTTGACGGGAGCACCGTCGGGCCCGGCCTTGATGCGTTCGGCGTCGTAGACGTTGATGCCGTAGAAATCGAGGGGCTGGTGGATGCGGGCGAGGTCGGCGGGATCGACCAGAGCGGCCTTGGTGACCCCACCATCGCCCGCATTCGCGAGGTCGTCGTGGTAGAGCCTCAGGCCATCTTCGGGGTAACGGCCGAACACGACCGGGTCGCCGAGCCACGCGTTGTTCCAGAAGTCTTTGGTGTACACGCCATGAGTGGCGGCTATCGCGGCGGCGATGTCCTCCGGGGCCTGGGTCGCGGGCACTTTGATGCGGCCGATGGGCGCCCATCCGACTTGCGGGGTGCGCTTGGCGTGCTCGCGGATGGTCGCCGCTCCGTCGCCGTGGCACAACAGCGCATGGTGCGCGGTGAGGAGACGTTCGGCGTGGCTCTTTTTCGCGTTGGAGGTTTGCAGCCCTTCGTTGATGGAAGGGCCAAGGAAGATGTGCGGCTCGTTGATCGTCATCCAGTGCGTGACGCGGTCGGAGAGCCGTTTGGTGACGATGGCGGCGTAGTCGCTGAACCAGTCGGCGATGCAGCGATTGAGAAAGCCGCCCTTGTGGTAGGCCCAAAGGGGCAGATCCCAGTGGAAGAGCGTGACCCATGGCGTGATGCCCGCCGCGAGCAGTTCATCGACCAGCGATTCGTAGAAACGCAGGCCCGCCTCGTTCACACTTCCGGGACACGCCACAATCCGCGGCCAACTGATGCTGAAGCGGTACGCCTTAAGCCCGATCTGCTTCATGAGGGCCACGTCTTCTTTCATGCGGCCGTAGTGGTCGCACGAAACGTCGCCGGTGTGGTTCATGTAGACGTTGCCTGGCTCGTGGCTGAACTGGTCCCATGTCGAGGGGCCCTTGCCGTCGGCGGCAAAGCCGCCTTCGACCTGATAGGAACTGGAGGCAGCGCCCCAGACGAATGTGGATGGGAATGGCATTTAAGTCGGCTTCGCCGGAAAAATCAGGGGTGAACACAGAGAGATAAAGACACAGAGAAATATCAAAGGCTTGAAGATGCAGGAAGGCGGAGCACGAGGGGAGGAAAATAGGACGGGGACGAACGACTGGGCCGGTTTTCTTGCGAACCACTCGAATATTGCGGATGGCGATGATGGTCAGGGTTGGATCGAGTACACCCATTCAATGGTCGAGGAAGCGGAGGGGACGGTCACCGTGCCGTCCGCGGCAGGTACCACGGGCCTTTGGTTAACTCGAATCGATCGGAGTGTGCCGAGCGTGGGGGGGAGTGTCGGCGTGCGCAGGATGAAGCCATTGGGAGGGACGCAGCCGGGATCGATGTTGCAGACGATGCGGGTGCCGTTCGCGGTCGGCGTTGCGACGATGTGCGCGGTCAGCGGTCCGAAGTGGGTTGGCAGGCTGGTGATGCGTGTCACCTCGCCATCGGCAAACCACGCTGGGGTGAGGCCGGCGAAAAGGTGCAGTTGTGTGTCGTCGTCGCTTTCGTACGCGAGCATGGCGCGGAAGGAGTTGATGAAGTCGCTGCCGCACCAGGTGTGGGGCATATCGCCGATGAACTTGGGTGTGGTGGGGTCGTTCCACACGACTTCGGCCCATTGCCGCCAGGCTTGGGGACGCTGGTGCTGCATCAGCCAGTTGAGCACGGCCTCGGCCCGGTCGGGCTGGCCGAGGCGAACAAACACGCCGACGTGGCGGAGCTCGTAGGGCGTGTAGGCGTCCCAGACATTTGTAGTCGCCCGTTTCTGAAAGAAATCCCAATAGCGGTCGAACGTGGCCTGAAACTCTGGCCGCAGCCCCGTGGTGTCGAGCGCGTGACCGGGCCACACCGCCGTGGTCGTGCTGGTGGCGTCGAAGTCACCCAGTTCCACGCAGCCGGGCAAGTAGTCGATGCCGTGGGCCTTCATCGTGAGAGCGATGGAGCCGCTTAAGGAAGTGCGGAACTCCGCGGCCCGCTTCGTGAGCACGTCCGCCGCATCGGTGCGTCCGAGCGAAACCGCGATCCGCGCGGCATCTTCATATCCACGCAGCGTGAACCAGTCGTCCCAGTAACTGTGCATCGGCTTGGCGGAATAGCCCTCGTGAGAGATGGATTCGGGCATGAGGCCTCGGAACGCGGCGGCCGGAACGGCTGGCTTGCCGGGCTCCTGGCGCGACGGGCCGCCATCTGCAAACTCCGGCGTCAGCCGCTGACCGGTCAACACATCCATGTAGTTGACGACCTTCACGACGTTGGGCCAGTGGCGTTCCAAGATGGAGCGGTCGCGAGTGAATTGGTAGGCGTTCCAAACGGCAAAGATGTACTGCCCGTGGCTGTCATTCTCGGGCACGGGGTCGGCGCCGCGTTTGTCGACGACACACGGGACTTTCAGGGCATCATCGCCGATGGGAATCAGGAACTTCGCATACCAATCGATGAAATCGACGGCCTGCTGATGGTGCCCGAAGGCGAGGAGCGCGTTGCTGGTGAGCGAACCGTCCCGGATCCACGAGCGCTCGTAGCAGCGCGACCCCGGTTGGATGGCGGGGCCGTCGGCGTTGATGAGGATGTAGTTGAGGTTGGCGTTGAGGGTGTCGAGGAGGGGCTGTTGCGCGGGCGGGACATCGACCATGAGTGCGGACATCGGGTCGTTCGCGGGCGCCACAATCGCTGGCTTTGACGACTCAAAGGGTGCCGTCACAATCCAGCGTGAGCGACCTCCCGCGGCGAGCTTGAACGGTACATCTCCGATCGCGCTCGCCAATCCCCGGGGGTCTATCACCGGCGCAGTGCGTTCGCTGCCGACAGCGGGAGGGCTGAAGGGTTCGTACCACGCCCGGTCCTCGAACGTGACAAGATCCGTGAATGGAATTTCCGGCTGAACTCGGACCGGGGTTGTGCCGTTGACCAGCAGGCCGCCCTGGATTAGCGAGAGTGCACCAACCCTGCCGACCCCGCCGCGTGTGTTGAGGAACTGCCAGGGTGGATTGACCTGAAGAGGACTCACCACGAGGGCGAACACACCGTCACGGGTGTCGGGGCCGCGGTTCTGCAGCGAATACTCCACCGTCAAGGTGCGCTCGCCCCCGATGATGCTCATGCTCGGACGGACCTCGAGTCGCACATCCATCCAATTCAAAGTCGTCATCGGAAGGCCGTCATTGTTCATCGCCGGGGTCACAACGTCGGCGTTCCACGGCGTCAATACCCTCGGACCGCCTTCGGTTGCATCGCTCGGCAGCACGATCCGGGGCTCGATCGAGAAGGTGCTCGCGCCAAACTCGACGACGCCCTGCTCACCCAGCAGGCTCTCCTCGGAATCGCCGGGCTGGCCCACGACGGCCCAGTTGGAGTGAATATCCCGGAGATATGCCGGATACTCGTCCGGGTTCTGTGCCGCCCATCGTCGAGCCAGCGAGAGCGGGTCCGACCCTTCGCCCGGATTTCCGATTTCGTACGCGATGAGTGCAGCGTCGTTCGTTTGGGGGGGTGTGATCGTCATCCGCACGTATTGTGCGGAGACTTCCGGGAACGGATAGTCGGCGTGCGCGAGGTTGCGGCGGCCGAACGATGCCGCGTCAGAGAATGTGAGTCCATCGACGGATGTCGAAATGCTGAGCGAGGATGGTGATTCGACGGCGTTCTTCCACGTCAGCCGAACCAGATCGACGTCTCGCTCATATCCGAGATCGATGTCAATATCGATACTGGGCGACCCCGATGCGAGCACGAGCGGCACATCGACGGGCGTGCGATGCTTCTCGTCAGCGAGCGAGATCGTCGGCGTCGGCAATGGGTTCGGTGCTGGCTCGATCGTCCGGTATGTCAGTTCATCGAACCACAGAGTTCCTCTTCCGCCATTGACGCTGGCGATCGCGAACTCGATCTTGTCGACGCGAGTCGGGGCTGGTCCGCCCTTGGGTCCCCACGCGTGCGTGATGTGGCGTCGCTTCTGGCGGAGCGTTGTCCAGTCTTTCGTCGGTGCGAAGTCACGCCGATTGACCCACCACACGTCCGCCTTCTCGGCATTGAGCGAAAGGTCACCGCCGACGTCAAGTAGTTTGAACTCGAGCGCGTTGGCCGAACCTTCGCCGCGAACTTTGAATGCAAACTCGAAGTCGCCGGCCTCGGGCACGGGCAACACAAGGCCCGCCGGGAACTGCACGATCCCGAAGCCTCCGCCCGCCACGAACTCATAGTCGATGCGAAGCGCGTCGCCCATCACACCCGGCTCGACCGCAAGACGCACCTCGACCCCCTCCGACATAACCACGTTGAACGCCTCAGCGGATTCAAACGCTTGCAGCACCCGCGTTGGCCCGTGGCCCGAGCCACCGCCGGAAGGTTGACCGTTTGCCAGGAACGCCACGAACCACGTCGCCGCAAGAACCGTGAGCCGCTGATTTGGGTTCGCCATTCATCCAGTGTAAACGCTTACAGGCCGCTTTTCCCGCGCGCCGGTCTCCGGACGGTCGGCCCCGCTCCGTCAAAGCGACCCTTTTCACCCCGATTGAAGTCGCTCACGTTGTGTCTTACGCCGGGGCGATCAACGACCCGCCGTAGCATCTCCTCGATGCCCGCAAAAACCCCTCCACGCGTCGTCATCATCGGCGGCGGATTCGCCGGGCTCGCGTGCGCCCGGGCGCTCTCGGAATCGAACGTCTCGATCACGCTGATTGACCGCCGTAATCACCACCTTTTTCAGCCGCTGCTCTATCAGGTCGCGACCGCAGCGCTCTCGCCCGCCCACATCGCCGCGCCAATCCGGAGCATCCTCCGGCAGCAACGAAACTGCCGCGTGGTCATGGACGAGGTCACCGGCGTCGATCTCGCCGGCAACACCGTCTCGACCCGTTCCGATGTGATCGGGTTTGATTCCCTCGTGGTGGCGGCGGGCGTCACGCACTCCTACTTCGGTAACGACGCGTGGGAGCCGTTCGCCCCCGGCCTCAAGACCGTGGAAGATGCCGTGGAGATCCGCCGTCGCCTCCTCACCAGTTTTGAGATCGCTGAACGGACGCCCGACGAGCGCGAACGCAGGTCCCTGCTCACGTTCGTGGTCGTGGGTGCAGGCCCCACAGGCGTTGAACTTGCAGGCGCGATGGTCGAGATCGCCCTCTCCACCATGCCCCGTGAGTTCACCCGCATCCGCAAAGATTCCGCGCGGGTCGTTCTCATCGAAGCCCAGCCGCGCGTCCTTTCGGGCGGGTTTCCGGACTCACTCAGCGGCCGGGCTCTTTCCGATCTCCTCAAGATGGGCGTCGAAGTGCGTCTGAATACCCGCGTCACCGCCATCGACGCCGATGGGGTGATGGTGCAAACGCCCGACGGACGGGCCGAGCGGATCGTCTCAAAGAATGCCATCTGGGCCGCGGGTGTCACGGCTTCACCGTTGGGCCCCCTGCTGGCCAGGGACGCCGGCATAGCGCCGGATCGCGCGGGCCGCGTTCCGGTCGACACCGCACTCGCCCTGCCCGGACACCCCAACGTCTTCATCGCCGGCGACCTCGCCACTCTCCGCACTGGCTTGGGCCTCACCGTCCCCGGGGTCGCTCCCGCGGCGATGCAAATGGGCCGCTTCGTGGGCCGACTCATCGCGGCCGAAGCGGCCCTCGGGCCCGAGGCGCGACCACGTCCCGCGTTCACTTACCGCGATAAAGGACTGCTCGCGACCATCGGGCGGGCCCGCGCGGTTGCGTACATCGGAAACCGTGCCTTCGCCGGCCTGTTCGCGTGGCTGCTCTGGGCCGCCGTCCACATCGCCTTCCTCATTGACTTCCGTTCCAGATTGTTCGTGCTTCTCGAATGGACGTGGGCCTACCTGTTCTTCCGGAGCGGGGCACGCCTCATCACCGGCAAGCGATGAAGGGTCAAGGGGAACTTCGTGGCCGGTTGCCCTGCCCGTACCATCGTCCCGTGAGCCTCCGCGACGGCATCCTCATCTGCCTGAGTTTTCTGAGCGGGTCGATCCCCTTTGGGTTGCTCATCGCGCGGGCCAAGGGAATTAACATTCGAGTTGTTGGGAGCGGCAACATCGGGGCCACGAACGTCGGTCGTGCTCTGGGTCGGAACTACTTCCTTCTCTGCCTCTCGCTCGACGCGCTCAAAGGACTCGTTCCCGTCGTCCTCGCAGGATGGCTGCTCGGAGGCTTGGGTGATTGGACGCCGGCCCCCGCGGCTTCGCGAATCTGGCTAGCGTGCGCCGCGGCCGCCGTTCTTGGGCACGTCTTCTGTCCGTGGCTCGGGTTCAGGGGCGGGAAGGGTGTCGCCACCTCATTAGGGGCCCTGCTTGGCGTCTTCCCGCTGATGAGCGCCGCCGTTCTCGGTGCGGCGCTCGTTTTTGCCGCGACGCTCCGGATATCTCGGTACATGAGCGCGGCCTCAATCGCCGCGGCGGTCGGCCTCCCCCTCTGCGTCATCGGCGTTCAGGCCTCCGTCCTCATCTTCCACGCCCGACGGGCTGGCCTGCCCCTCTCCGCCCGATGGCTCACGGAAGCACTGGTGCGCGACGGGCTGCCCTTTATCCTTGTGGCGGCGGGTTTAGGCATGGTCGTCGTGTGGGCCCATCGGGCCAACGTGCGGCGCCTTCGAGCCGGGACCGAGCCGCGCTTCGCGGCCAAGCGTCCTCCTTCGGAGGCGGCCAGCAGCACGCCAGTCCGCGATCCGCAGCATTTAACGAAGGGATAGTCAAGCGTGGTATAGCCCGCTCCCCTGATGTGGGACATGTTATCGGACCTTCGAGCCTTTGCGTCCAGCCTGACCAGAGATGATGGTTTTTTCACTCAATGCGGGTTAGTGGCCGATTTCCTTACAAGTCAGTATGAATTCTATTTCATGTTGATGGAAGTCCCCCATGTGATCGGACCCCCTGTTCTGGGGAGAGGTGTCAAAGTGGCGCACCTGTTCCGACGGAAACCCTTGGCGAGGTGACGCTATGTTCGACCGAAGGCAAGACTGGGTACGGCGATTCCCGATGTTCGACTGGCGCGGGCTTTCAGCTCGATGCGAGGGAGGACCAAGGATGCACAGGCTGCGGCTTCAACCGGCGGAAACCTCAACGACGAATCAAAGCGACAGCCCCGACGGACCGTTCCCCTTTCCGGTCCCGCGAGCCGCGGTCCCGGCGTTCCGACCCCGGCTCGCGAGCGACTCGATCGCCAACGTGGAAGCCGCGTTAGCGCAGGTCGAACGGAACTTCGCGGAGCTGCGGGCCTTTTCGCAGGACAACAACGACCGGCCCAAAGCGGCGTGATGTGACGCCCCGGAAGGCCGGGGAAGCGCTGGCTGCGTCGCCATCGAAGTTTAAGGCAGTCCCGACTTCTTCACCATCATGCGGATCTGCGGGAGCAATCGGCCAAGGCTCTTCATGGCCGCGTACCCGCGTTTCCAGTCGGTCGCGGGTTCCGCAGGGCTCCCCAGGTAGGCGCCACCCGCGGGAACGTCGGCGGCCACTCCCGAAGTGCCGCCGATGTGGGCCCCGTCGCCGATGGTCACGTGGTCTGTGACCGCGACCCGTCCACCCAGCACGACCCCCTCGCCGAGGGTCACGCTGCCCGCAAGGCCGCACTGCCCGCAGATGACGCAAAATCGCCCCACCGTGCAACCGTGACCGATCTGGACGAGGTTGTCGATCTTTGTGCCCGCTCCGATGGTCGTTGATCCGAACTTGGCGCGGTCGACGCATGAGTTGGCGCCGATGTCGACATGGTCGTCGATCACGACGTTGCCGATGTGCGGGAACCGCACCGGGCCGTGAGCATCGGGTTGGCGCGCAAACCCGAACCCCTCCGATCCGATCACCGACCCGGCGAAAAGCGTGCAACGCGCGCCGACGCGGCAGCGGTCAAGCACCCGCACGCCCGGGTGGAGACGGGAGCCGGCACCGATGGCAGCCTCTTCTCCGAGGTACACCTGCGCCAGCAGAACCGCGTCTTCGTCGATTCGGGCTCGGGCCCTCACGATGCACCCGGGCCCGATGTGGGCCGAGGGCGCGATGACCGCGGAAGGATGGACCAGCGAGCTCGGATGGATGCCCGCCGAAGGAGGGTTCTCCTCCGCCGGAGCAAACCGGTTGAGCAGCGCGACCAGCGCGACGTCGGCTTCGGCAACCACCAGCAGCGGCCGCTTGCGGGGGTCGTTCTCGTAGAGGGATTCCGGCCCGAGCCGTTCGGAAACCACGGCCGCGGCGCCGTTGCTCCGCGGCCAAACCGCGGCGAAGCGGGCGGTGCGAAGAAAGCAGATCTGGTCTGCTCGCGCGATCGACACGGCTCCCACGCCGCTCACGGTCCAAGACCCGTCCCCGATCAACCGGGCTCGGGTGAGGTGGGCCAATTCGCTGATCGACGCTGGGGTGACCACGGGTACGCGGTTGAGGGCGGTTACTTGGGTCCCACTCCGGACCCAACGCCAGCCCCGACGCCAGCCCCGACGCCAGCCCCGACGCCAGCCTTGTACTCATTGTTCATGATGGTGATCAGCCGGTCGGTGACGTCGAGCGTGGGGTTCGCGTACAGGATGCGCTTGCTCTCGATAATCTGATTGTAATCCTTCAGCGTGGCCCGGCTGGTGGGCAGCTGGATCGCCCGATCGTCGAGCATGACAAGGTCGAAACCTTCTCGCTGGGCAAACGCGCCGATGGTCGCGGTGACCTTGATGTAGAGATCACGGATGATGTCGCCGTTGTCGAGGTCGATGAGCCGCTGCGAGGCTTTGCCCGTGGCCTCGTACAGGGCCTCCAACTGAAACTTCTCGGCCGATTTCTCGGTCCGTTCCTTGACGAGATCCTCGCGGATGACGTTCTTCAGTTCGTTATCGATACTGGACATCTGGTCACGTATCTCATTGAGCCGCTTCTGGAGAGCCTCCTTGCGGGTCGCCAATTCGATGTTCCGCATGGTCAGTTCGTCCAACCCGTTCATCAGCTTGGCCAAGTCCACGAGGGCCACGTTCGCCGGCGCTGCGGGGGCCGCTTCGCCGGACGGGGTCGCCAGAGACGACGAGATCGCGAAGCCGCCGACGGCGGTCAGGGCGAGGCACAATGACGGAACGAGGAAGCGGTGGTTTCGCATGGATCGGGGGTCTCAAAGGGGGCGGTCCCGACGGGTTGTTCCGGCGGAGAACGCAAGTGTAGTGACCCTGTGCCGAAAGCGTACCACTGCGCCGGATAGATGGCGCGCGGGGGTGTTTCAGAGATAAAGAAGAAGGGCGGGGCTCGTCGGAACCCCGCCCTTCAATAGCAATGGATCGGAATCCAATCGGACACGATCGGTTCAGCAGCCGCCCTGCTCGAACAGGCTGAAGAAGATGGTGATGTCGTCCGAATCGACGTCATCGTCACCGTCCTGGTCGCCGCAGGAATCGCCGTTCTCGAAGTTCGCAAAGAAGTCGATGATGTCGTCGGAATCGACGTCCTCGTCGCCGTCCTGGTCGGCGGTGCAGCCCGTGATCTGCCACGGGCAGCTGCCCGCGGGCGTGTTGATCACGGTGAACTGACCCACGCCCGTTACGCCAGCGAAGCCACCAAGGCGGATGAGGGAAGTCGTCCCCGCCGTCACCGGAATCTGCAGCCAGGCGTCCCGGATAAAGCCCCCGGGGCAGTTCACGTTGAAATCATCGTCGTTGCAGGCGATGGACGATCCCGCGGGGCAACCATCGGGATAGACCGCGACCACGCTGTCGAAGGACGAGCCGCAGGTGGAAACCGTCAGGGTGCCGGTTTGAACCGCAGTGTGACGGAACCAGACGTCATTTCCCAGCCCGCCGCACGCGGCAGGGCCGTCGGTAGTCGCTTCCGAGTTGCACCAGGCGTAGGTTCCGTCGGGGACCAAGACGGCGTCAGCGCACGCGTTATTGGCGAGCGTGCTTGAAACGTTCAGGGTGAACGGGGCGATAATCCGAGAGCCGAACTTGGAGACGCGGATCTTCACGGTCGCGCCCGGGGCGACCACCGTGGAAAGGCTCGAGTCGAGCGTGCCGATGTTCGGGCTGCACGTGTTGAACGAGTCGTCGTTGCAACTGATCTCTGTCCCGCCGCACGCCTGCTGGAACGACACGACGGTGTCGATGCCAAAGGAGGCGTTGCTGCCGCAGGTGTTGACGTTCAGGCGGCGGTGGCCGCAGCCGGTGTTGGTCCACGAGTACCAGACGTCGGGGTTGGTGGCCGACGCCCCGCAGCTGGCGGTGCCGTCGTTGGTCGCGCAGAGGAGGGTCCCGGCGAAGGAGCCGCCCGCGGAGACGTCCTGGGCGTTGACGCAGTTGTCGTTGGCGGGTCCGAGGCTGCTGATGTTCAGCCGGAAGTTACCGGTGCGGTTGTTGAAGCCGTTGACGCGGATGAGGTAGGTGGTGCCCCCGGTGGCCGCGAGGTTGATGCGGCTGAAGGGGAAACCCGCTCCGTCGTCGTCGCAGGCGATCTGGTTGCCGACGAGCCCCGGGCACCCGGAGTGGATGCTGAGGGCGGTGTCATAGCCCGAACCCAACGTGTCGAAAACCACTGTGCCCGTGCACGGAGCGGTGTACGAGTACCAGACGTCGGGGCTGCTGCCGGAGGCAGCGCAGTTGGCCGACCCGTCGTTGGTGGCGCAGGTCGTGCTGCCGGTGACGAACCCGGCTGACACCGGGAGCGCGACGAAACACGAGTCATTGGATGGGGCGTTGATCGTGCCCGAGACGTTCAGGTTGAAATTGCCCGACTGGTTATTGAACCCGCTCACGCGGATGAGGTAGGTTCCGGCGTTGAGAGAAGCGTTGATGACCGAATCGAGGCCGTTGGGGCACCCCTGACCGCCGTGGTCGTCGTTGCAGGACAGGACACTGCCACCGCACGCGGTGTAAAGGCCCAGCACCGTGTCATACCCGGAACCGCAGGTGTCAATGCGGTAGTCGCCGGAGCAGGGGAAGGAGATGGAGTACCAGACGTCAGGGGAGGCGCCGCTGGCCCCGCAGGTTCCGGCGGCGTCGTTGGTGGCGTTGGCGGTGGTTCCGGTGGTGAGGCCCAAGCCAATCCCGATGGCCGAACCGCAGTTGTCGTTGGCGGGGGGCGTTAACCCCACTCCGCACGGGTTCAACGCGGTGCGAGCAGCCACAAAGGCCGGGAGGTCGATCCGCTGAGCGATGTTCGAGCTGCCGTCAAACCGGCAGTGGGTCACGACACCGATCACCTGATTCGCGGCGTTCAGGTACCCCGAACCCGAGTTGCCCCCCCGCACATCGTTGAAAATGTCGTAGTACGCCCCCTGAACCGAAGCGATGTTGCCGCCGCTGAACTGCTGGATGGCGCCGTGCGCCGCGGGTACGCCGAACGCATCGTCATCCGGACATCTCTGGGGGATTGGACCTACGGACGCCTCCTGTCCGAGTCGAACCGGATCGCCTGCGCGCTGATCGAGGACTACGGCCTGCTGCCCGGCCAGCGGGTGCTGCTGCGCGGACCGAACGGGCCGATGATGGCCGCGTGCTGGTTCGCCGTCCTCAAGGCCGGTGGCATTGCCGTGACCACCATGCCGCTGCTCCGCGCCCGGGAATTGACCGACATCATGAACAAGGCGCGGGTGAGCCTGGCACTGTGCGATGTGCGAAACGCGGCCGAGTTGGAGATGGCGGCGGCTGCCTCGCCGTCGTTGAACCGGACGATCTATTTCGGCGGCCCGAGCAACCCCGCTGCGCTCGAGGCAAAGGCCCAGAAAAAAGGGGAGACGTTCACGAACGTCGACACCGCCGCCTTCGACATCGCCATCATCGCCTTCACCTCCGGCACCACCGGGCAGGCCAAGGGAACGATGCACAGTCATCGCGACCTGATCGCCATCTGCGATCTCTTTCCAGCCTCAGTCCTCCGGGCAACGCCCGAAGATGTTTTCTGCGGCTCGCCACCGCTCGCCTTTACATTCGGCCTGGGCGGTCTGCTGCTTTTTCCGATACGGATTGGAGCTTCGGTGGTGCTCCTGGAAAGCGCCCCACCGCCGTTGCTGGTAAAAGCCATCCAGGATTTTCAGGCCACCATCTGTTTCACCGCGCCCACGGCCTATCGCGCCATGCTTCTGCTGGTCGGTACGAGCGATCTGTCGAGCCTTCGGAAATGCGTGTCGGCGGGTGAACATCTCCCGAAGGCCACATTCCTTGCCTGGCTTGCCGCCACCGGCCTTTCGATCATCGACGGAATCGGTTCGACCGAACTGTTGCATATCTTCATCAGCTCGCCGGAGGAAGAGATTCGTCCCGGCTCGACCGGCCGGGTGGTGCCTGGCTACACCGCAGAGCTGCTCGACGAGGACGGTCACGAAGTGCCGGTCGGCGAACTTGGCCGGCTGGCGGTGCGCGGGCCGACGGGCTGCCGCTATCTCGACGACCCGGAGCGGCAGGCGGCCTACGTGCAGGATGGGTGGAACATCACGGGCGACACGTACCGTCGCGACGAGGAGGGCTACTTCTGGTACGCCGCGCGCAGCGACGACATGATCATCTCGGGTGGTTACAACATTTCGGGGCCCGAGGTGGAGAATGTCCTGTTGATGCATGAGGCCGTGGCCGAGTGCGGCGTGATCGGTGCGGCGGACGAGGAGCGTGGACAGGTCGTGGCGGCGTATGTCGTGTTGAAGCCCGGGCATCCGCCGGGTGAGGCGTTGTGCCGCACGCTGCAGGAATTCGTGAAGGCCGGGATCGCGCCCTACAAGTATCCCCGTCGGATCGAGTTCGTGGAAAAATTGCCCCGCACCGAAACCGGCAAGTTGCAGCGTTTTCGGCTGCGCGAGGAGGCCTCGTGAAGCGGGGCTCCACTCCGTGAACAGGGTCCTGCTTCCCGAGGGGTGGCCACGCCCCTCCGGCTATGCCAACGGGCTTGCCGTGCCAGCCGGCCTACTGGTTTTCGTGGCCGGCCAGGTTGGCTGGAATCCATTGACGATGCAATTTGAATCCGATGACATGGCGTTGCAGACGGCGCAGGCGCTGCGCAATGTCGTGGCGGTCCTGGCTGCCGGAGGCGCCGGACCGCAGCATCTTGTTCGGATGACCTGGTACGTGACCGATCGAGAGGCCTACCGAGGCGCCCTCCGAGCCATCGGCGCGGCCTACCGGGAGATTGCCGGCGCTCACTATCCCGCCATGACACTCCTGGTCGTAGCCGGCCTTCTCGAGACCCGAGCGCTGATCGAGATTGAGGCGACGGCGGTGGTAACGGGCTGAACAAACCGCCTACCCGGTCCGTCCATCGCCTGACCTGGACCGACCGGCCCCCCACGTTGGTCATGGCTGGACGGGCCGGCGGCGAGTTCCTACAATGACGCGCCACCGGTTCCGATTCGGCCCGGTCCTCTCATTTGACCACTATTCAGCGGTTCTTCGAACCCTTCAGGAGGCCAACCGTGCTCGTATCCTTCTCCGGTCCATCGTTCCATCGGTTTGCCCGGCTCGGCGCGGTTGTTTTGGGGCTTGGCCTCGCGGCCGCCCCGACCGCGGCC
>ENA-ORBV01006066-ORBV01006066.1-microbial-mat-metagenome-genome-assembly--contig:-NODE-6066-length-21596-cov-4.946048_pt1 | contig 21596 bp, 25 predicted proteins | sample MGYA00237777_ERZ505514 | MGnify/ENA primary metagenome ERZ505514 (study PRJEB26160, sample SAMN06269048) | microbial mat metagenome | isolation source: Oligotrophic lake microbial mat | place... | reverse complement strand
GCCGCAGTCAAGCCAGAGGCTTGCCTTCTTCGCGCTGTCCAGGTGTGCGCAGGCACACCGGGAGCCGCAGCGCTCAGCCTTGCCAGCGCACCCTATCGCAGCCCACTCAGGCGCGTCCAACTGCGGTTTCTAGGATGATTCACAGCCCGATCAAACACTGCAAGAACTGTGGCGCTGCCGTGGTTTACCGTGTCCCCGACGACGGCGACACGCGCCAGCGCGCGGTGTGCCCGCAGTGCCACACCATCCATTACGAAAATCCGCTCAACGTGGTCGGCACCGTGCCGCATTTGGGCTCGCGCGTCCTGTTGTGCAAACGCAATATCGAGCCGCGGCGTGGCAAGTGGACCTTGCCGGCCGGCTTCATGGAGTTGCACGAAACCACGGCCCAGGGCGCGGCCCGCGAAACCGTGGAAGAGGCTGGCGCACAGTTCGAGATGGAAGGACTGTTTTCAGTTCTCAATGTGGCCCGCGTTGGCCAGGTGCACCTGTTTTACACCGCGCGCCTGCTGCACGACCGGTTCGATCCCGGCCACGAAACCATGGAGGCACGGCTGTTCGAGGAGGCCGAAATACCCTGGGACGAGATTGCGTTTCGCACCGTCAAGGAGACTCTGGAGCACTATTTTTCCGACCGGCGATCCGGGGGGTTGGCCATCCACAGCATAGACATCGGGTAACCATCGGGTGTATAAACCCGGCAACGGCCCGGTCTGGCCGCTGTCGAATTTTTTGGGGTTCTGGTATGAAGCAGCCACGGTTCTGGGAGGTAGACCTTGTCCTCCTTCTCAAGATCTGGGTATCCGACATGGGCACCTTTCTGCTCACGGCGGTCGCCTTTATGGCCATGGCAATTCCGGTGATCATTCCCACGCTGATTCTCTGGTACCTGTATTCGATCAATTGGAATGTGAAACCCTGAACCGGCGCCCGAAAAATTCCATGCAATGGCATGCTGCCGCTCAGGCAGTGGCGCACCAGGGCGCGCTGCCATGCACCAGTCCCATCCAGAGTGCCCAGGCCGAACTCAACAGCAAGGCCGCGCCTGCCAGCCGCACCCCCCATTGGCCAGAACCACTGGCGCGCAGGCGCAACCACAACCAGGGCCCGGCCATCATCGACACACTGGTTCCGACCACAAACAGCGCCATCACCAGCGCCCCGTCCAGCGGCCTGGCACTCATCGCCGCCACCAGCAAGACGGAATACAACAATCCGCAGGGAATCAACGCCCACGCCGTCCCCAGCAGCAGAGGGGCGGCGACTCCGTGGCTGCCCAACCAGCTGCGGGTGCCAGCCCAGACCGCCTTGGCTGCGCCCTCCATCCAGAGCGGCTGGCGGGCATTCAACAGCAGCACCAGGCCCGTCACTGCGGCGGCCACATGGAGCATCGTCCAGACTGGCCGAATCACTGCCGACTGTGTGGTCAGCCAGCCGACACCCTGCATCGTCGCCGCGGCAAAACCACCCAATACCGAGTAACCAAACACCCGGCCCACCTGAAATGTCCACATGGCGCGGGTGCTGCCCGCACCGGCCGCGCGGCCAATACCGGCGCAGGCGGCGCCGCACATGACTACACAATGCGGCCCGCCAGCCAAACCCATCAGCAGGGCTGTGACGGCCAGCGTTGAATCCATGAAGGCAAGCTCAGAGGATGCGCGAGAAGCGCGCGCGGCTGCGGTCAGCCTGCAAGTACCGGTCGAACAGCATGGCCACCGCCCGCACGAAGAACCAGCCCAGCTCCGTCACCTGCACGCCGCTATCGTCGAGGCTGACCAGCCCTTGTGCCTCCAGCGGCTGCAGGGCCTGCAGTTCTGCCGCAAAATATTGGCGCGAATCCACCAGCCACGCCAGGTCGATGGATTCGAACAACAACTGCCCCTGGCACATCAGAGCCATGATCACGGCGCGGCGCAACAAATCGTCGCGTGACAAGGCCAGGCCGCGCAGCACCGGGAACCGCCCCTGGTCCAGCGCGTCGTAGTATTCCTCCAGGTTCTTCGCGTTCTGGCTGTATGCGACACCAAGGCGCCCGATAGCCGACACGCCAAAACCTATCAGGTCGCAATCCGGTTGTGTACTGTATCCCTGGAAGTTGCGATGCAAACGTCCCTGCCGCTTGGCAACCGAGAGCGCGTCACCGGGCAACGCGAAATGGTCCATGCCGATGTAGCTGTAGCCGGCGCGCGCCATGGCACCCAGCGCTCGAGCCAGCATCTCGACCTTTGCAGGCGCGCCGGGCAACTCGGCCGCTACGATCCTGCGTTGCGGCTTGAACCGTTCCGGTAAATGCGCATAGGCATACAACGCGACCCGATCCGGCCGCAACTGCGCCACCTGTTCCATGGTGCGGTCGAAGGATTCCGGGGTCTGCTGCGGAAGGCCGTAAATCAGGTCCACGTTGATGGACTCGAAACCCCGCTGCCGCGCGGCGGCAACCAGCGCGAACACCTGCTCCGCAGGCTGCACCCGGTGCACCGCCTTTTGCACCGCCGGGTCGAAGTCCTGCACCCCGAAACTCAGGCGGTTGAATCCGAGCTCTGCCAGTGTGTCCAGACGCGTTGCATCGACGGTGCGCGGGTCTATCTCGATCGCAACCTCGCCCGATTCGAGAAAACGGAAGTTGCGCCGCAACATCGACATCAATTGGCGCAGTTCGGCGTCGCTCAGAAACGTCGGTGTGCCACCGCCCAGGTGGAGCTGACTCACCGTCTGACCCATGCCCAGCAGCGCAGTGTGGAGGTCGACCTCGCGCTCCAGGTACTGCAGGTACGGCGTGGCACGGTCATGGCGGCGCGTGACCGTCTTGTTGCAGGCACAGTAATAACAGACCGACTCGCAAAACGGCACATGCACATACAGCGACAGCGGGACTGGCGAACCAGCTGCGCGCTGCGCCAGCGCCTGCGCGTACGCCTCGCTTGAGAATGCCTCGACGAACCGGTCCGCAGTGGGATACGACGTGTAGCGCGGACCGGCCACGTCAAAGCGGCGCAGCAGATCCTGCGCAACAGGCTCAGATGCAACGGAAAACATGGGTTGGATCCTTGGCGACTGCCCGCAATGTGCCTCAAGCCCTTGCTTCCAACCTTGACATGAATCAAGTAGGATGCAAATGTGACGCGGCACAATTGACCCACATCAGGAGTTCCCATGCTGATACATGCCGTTTCCCCCCCAGCCGGTGCGTCCCACACCATCCCGCCGATCGCGCCCATGGAACCGCACTCTTTCAAGGTCGCCTGTTCCAGTTGCAACCTGCGCGAGCTGTGCATGCCATTGGGACTCAGCCAGGATGAACTCGACCGCATCGACGGCTTGGTTGAAGTGCGACGCAAGGTCAAGCGCGGCACGCCCTTGTTTCGCAATGGCGACCGGTTCACCAGCCTGTACGCCATCCGCATCGGGTTCTTCAAGACCTGCATTGCCTCCGAGGACGGACGCGATCAGGTCACCGGCTTCCAGATGGCCGGTGAGGTTGTCGGGCTCGACGGAATCGTCACCGAACGCCATTCCTGCGACGCAATTGCACTCGAAGATGCCGAGGTCTGTGTCATGCCGTTTGACCGCGTCGAGGAACTGTCGAATCAGATCCATGCCTTGCAGCGCCATGTACACAAGATCATGAGCCGCGAGATCGTACGCGAACACGGCGTGATGCTGTTGCTGGGCAGCATGCGGGCCGAGGAACGCCTTGCGGCATTCCTGCTCAATCTGGTGCAGCGCCTGCATGCACGGGGATTCTCGCAATCCGAACTGGTGTTGCGCATGACGCGCGAGGAGATTGGCAGCTACCTGGGCCTGAAGCTCGAAACAGTCAGCCGCACGTTCTCGAAGTTTGTCGATGAGAAGATCGTAGCCGTCAAACAGCGCCATGTCCGCATCATCGACAGTGATGCGCTCAGGAAAATCGTCAATCCGCAGGGGTACGCGTAGCGCCGGTATTGACTTCATCGGGAGGCGCTGCGAGCACAGTTGTCAGCGCACCCGACACCGCAGCAAGCGCCCAGAAGCAGAAAAAGGCCAGGGTATAGACGGCCTCGCGCGACCAATCGACCGTCTGCCCGGACCAGTGCAGGTCCTGCGGGTCGACCAGCGCAAACACCAGCATTTCCAGCAGGCCCGCCACCAGAAACGCCGGCCACAGGACCGCCATCCATTGCTTTCCCGTCAAGCCGCGCTTGTGTGGCATCGTTGGCTCAAATGGTCAGGGCAGCGCGGTGGCAGCAGGCACCGGAACCTCGCCCGTGGCAGCGTGGTTGCGCATTTGCACAGCCGGCGCCAGACTGGCGGCCGACCGACCGGTGGCCTGGTTGTGTTCGACCCCTTTGCGGTAGTAGTCGTTCGGCAACACCGGATCCGGCCGGGTGATTGCGAGGTACAGCGTAATGAAGCTTGCAATGACCACCAGCAGCGGCCCGGCAATCACCAGCCAGACATGGCCAAACTTCCACCAGGGCGGCGTTGCAAGGGGCGTGGGAATGTCCATGGATGTCTCCTTAACGAGGGACCAGAAAAACCGACTTTTCGCGCACCTGGGCAAGACTGCCAAGGTTTTCGATCTCGAACCGGATCGGGTGCGAGCCGGGGGCGGCGCCCTGCACCGGCAACCGTACCCGTACCGGCACCCAGCGTGACTGCGTAGGCTCTACGGTGAAGGTTTCCCCCGAATCGACCGCAATGCCTTGAAGACCGGAAACCGAGATCCGGTAGCTCTGGCTGGATTCGGTCGCATTCATCACCTGCAGGCGGTACACGTTCTCGATCTGGCCACCGGCAACGATCCGCGCCAGGCTGCCCCGATCGCGCACCACATCGACCTTGAATGGTGTGCGCAGCGCCAGGCTGATGCCCATCCCCAGCACGACTGCGGCGAGGATGGCGCTGTACAACAACACGCGCGGCCGCAGCACATGGCGCAGCGTCCGTGTGGCGCTCCAGTGTCCGTCGAGCGCGTTTTGGGTTGAGTACCGGATCAGGCCACGGGCGTACCCCATCTTGTCCATCACCGTGTCGCATACGTCGGCGCAGGCGCCACAACCAATACATTCGTATTGCAGGCCGTTGCGAATGTCGATGCCGGTCGGACAGACCTGCACACACAGGCTGCAGTCCACGCAGGCGCCCAGGTTCAGCGCCGCCGGGTCGGCCTTGCGCGAACGCGCGCCGCGCGGCTCGCCGCGTTTTTCGTCGTAGGTCACGATCAACGTGTCGCGGTCAAACATGGCACCCTGGAAGCGTGCATAAGGACACATGTGTTTGCACACCTGCTCGCGCATGAAGCCGGCGTTGCCGTAGGTAGCAAGCCCGTAGAAAACCGTCCAGAACACCTCCCAGGACGACAGCTGCAACTGCAACAATGCCTGCCCGAGTTCGCGTACGGGCGTGAAGTAGGCCACGAAGGTGAAGCCGGTCCAGAACGCCAAAGCCAGCCATGCCAGGTGTTTTGCGCCCTTGCGCAACAGCTTGTCTGTCGACCAGGGTCCCTCGTCGCGGCGCATGCGGGCCGTACGGTCTCCTTCGAATCGTTTCTCGATCCACAGAAACAATTCGGTGTACACCGTTTGCGGGCAGGCATAACCACACCACAAACGCCCTGCAACCGCGGTGAAAAGGAACAGCGACAGCGCAGAGATCACCAGCAATCCAGTGAGATAGATGAAGTCCTGCGGGTACATGACCAAACCGAAGATGTAAAAGCGGCGCGCGCCCAGATCGAACAGGACGGCCTGGCGTTGCCCCCACTCGAGCCACGGAACGCCGTAGAACACCAACTGCGTCAGCCCCACCAGCGCCCAGCGCCAGCGCGAAAAAAAACCGGTGACGCTGCGTGGGTAGACTTTCTGGTGTGCCTCGTACAGCGACACCATCTCCGGGTCCGGATCAACGGCCTGGATGGCAATCACCTTGCGCGCAGCAACGTCGGGTGCTCTCACACAAAGGCCTCTTGGGGACGGTGCGCCCGCGTCACCTGGACGCCGTCACGGAGCGGTTGGACAGGCCCCACACGTAGGCGGCCAGCACCTTCAGCTGGGCGGCGGAGAGTCTTTCGCCCTGGGCCGGCATCGGGTTGGTTTTCCCGCTGTTGATCATCGACACAATGGCGTTTTCGCCATAACCGTGCAACCAGACGTCGTCGGTCAGGTTGGGCGCCCCCAAGGCCTGGTTGCCCTTGCCGTCCATGCCATGGCAGGCGGCGCAGACCGCAAACTTCGGCTTGCCCAGGGCAGCTCTGAGCGTGTCGTGGGGACTGGCAGACAGGCTGAGCACGTACTGCGCAAGGTTCTTGACATCGTCTGGTGTACCGACGGCAGCGGCCAGCGCGGGCATGACGCCGATACGGCCTTTCTCCAGCGTCTCCAGAATCTTTTCCGGGGTGCCACCGTACAACCAGTCGACATCGGTCAGATTCGGGAACCCCTTGCTGCCGCGGCCGTCCGAGCCGTGGCACTGGGAACAGTTGTTCATGAAGAGCCGCTCGCCGCTCGCCATCGCCTGCGGCTCCCTGGCCAGCGCCTCCGGTTGCAGCGCAGCAAACCGGGCGTACAGCGGCGCAATCTCACGCTCACCCTTGGCCATTTCCGCGACATGCTGCGCGGTCGAACTCCAGCCCAGTGTGCCGCGGTAGCTGCCCAGCCCCGGATACAGCGCGAGGTAGGCCAGCGAAAAGACGACGGTGATGACAAACAGCCAGACCCACCAGCGCGGCAACGGGTTGTTCATTTCCCGCAGGTCCTCGTCCCAGATATGGCCGGTGCTGTTGTCTTTGGATGACATTACCCTGGTCTTGCCACTCAGCCACAACAGCACCAGGCAGGCAAGGATGCTCACCACGGTGATGGCGGCAATAAAAACCGACCAGAAGCTGCTTGTGAAGTCACTCATTGCCTGTCCTTGGGAAGTCGATCAGTCCTGATTGAATGGCAGTTGTGCCGCCTGCTCAAAGTCTGCGCTGCGGCGCTTGGACCAGGCCCAGCACACGATCCCGAGAAACACCAGCAAGGAAACCACGGTGGTGACCGAGCGAAGGGTATTGACATCCATATTGATTGCTCCGGTGTTACTTGAGGGCCAGGCCAAGCACCTGGAGGTAGGCGATCACCGCGTCCATTTCGGTTTTGCCCGTGACCTCTTGCGCGGCAACGGCAATCTGGGCATCGGTATACGGAACTCCAACCAGCCGCAACGCCTTCATGTGTCTGGGCAGCGACTGTGCGTCCACCAGATCCTTGTCCAGCCAGGGGTAGGCCGGCATATTGGATTCCGGCACCAGATCACGCGGGTTGATCAAGTGGACGCGGTGCCACTCGTCGTTGTACTTGCCACCCACCCGTGCCAGGTCGGGACCGGTGCGTTTGCTGCCCCACTGGAACGGGTGGTCGTAGACCGATTCGCCGGCCACCGAATAATGCCCATAACGCAGCGTTTCCGAGCGAAACGGGCGGATCATCTGCGAATGGCAGTTGTAACAACCTTCACGGATGTAGACGTCGCGCCCTGCAAGCTGCAAGGCGGTGTAAGGCGACACACCTTTGATCGGTTCGGTGGTGGAGCGCTGAAAAAACAGCGGGACAATTTCCACCAGCCCACCTACCAGCAGGACCAGCAGGATCAGCACAATCATCAGGAAATTGCTGGTCTCGATCTTCTCGTGGGAGAAGCCTGGAGGTCCGGAGTTATCGGCCATGGTGCATTTCCTTCAGGCGTGCGCGGTCGCGGCCGGAATGTTGACGGTGCTGGCCTGGCCAGCGGTGGCCGTCTTGAACACGTTCCACAACATGATCAACATGCCGCAGAGGTACAACACGCCGCCGAGGAGGCGCAGGACGTAAAACGGGAAGGTCGCCTTGACGGATTCGACGAAGGTGTAGGTCAGTGTGCCGTCCGGATTGACGGCGCGCCACATCAGACCCTGCATCACGCCGGCAATCCACATGGCGGCGATGTAGATCACGATGCCGATGGTGGCGATCCAGAAATGTAGCTCGATAGCCTTCACGCTGAACATCTGGGTGCGCCCATACAGCCGCGGAATCAGGTAATACATGCTGCCCATGGTGATCAAGCCGACCCAGCCCAGCGCGCCGGAATGCACGTGACCAATCGTCCAGTCGGTGTAATGGCTCAGCGCGTTGACGGTCTTGATCGACATCATCGGGCCTTCGAACGTGCTCATCCCGTAGAAGGACAGCGACACGATCAGGAAGCGCAGGATGGGGTCGTCACGCAGCTTGTGCCACGCGCCCGACAGGGTCATGATGCCGTTGATCATGCCGCCCCAACTCGGCGCCAGCAGGATCAGCGAAAACACCATGCCCACGGATTGGGTCCAGTCGGGCAGCGCGGTGTAGTGCAGATGGTGCGGACCGGCCCACATGTAGGTGAAGATGAGCGACCAGAAATGGACTATGGACAGGCGGTAGCTGTACACCGGCCGACCGGCCTGTTTCGGGATGAAGTAGTACATCATCCCCAGAAATCCGGCCGTCAGTAAAAAGCCGACCGCGTTATGCCCATACCACCATTGCACCATTGCATCCTGCACCCCGGCATAGGCCGAGTAGGACTTCATCAGCCCGGCCGGAACAGCGGCGCTGTTGACCAGGTGCAGCAACGCCACTGCAATGATGAAGGCGCCGAAAAACCAGTTGGCGACGTAAATGTGGCGTACCTTCCGGGTACCGATGGTGCCAAAAAAAACAATCGCAAATGACACCCACACGAGGGTGATCAGGATGTCGATCGGCCACTCCAGTTCCGCGTACTCCTTGCCCTGGGTGTAGCCCATTGGCAAGGACACCGCCGCAGCAACGATCACCAGCTGCCACCCCCAGAATGTGAACGCGGCGAGTCGGTCACCGAACAGGCGCACCTGGCAGGTGCGTTGTGCGACGTAATAAGCCGAGGCGAACAACGCGCAGCCGCCAAACGCGAAAATCACTGCATTGGTATGCAGCGGTCGCAAACGGCCGTAAGACAACCAGGGCACACCGAAGTTCAGTTCGGGCCACGCCAGCTGGGCGGCAATGACCACACCCACCAGCATCCCCACAACGCCCCACACGACGGTCATGATGGCGAATTGCCGTACCACTGTGTCGTTGTACGAGACTGCCCTGGTATTCGGAAAAATCATGCTTGCCTTTCGGAACTTCCTGGTTGCCAGTTTGCGTTCTTGAACCCGTGCTGGTCTTGATACAGGTCAAATCCTGTTCATCCTTTTTCGGACTCCTCCAGAATCCGCGCACCCTCACGGTCGATGTCTTCGAACTGGCCCCGGTCAATCGCCCACCACAACGCGACCAGGAAAAAAAACACCAGGGCCACCGACAGCGGAATCAGCAAATACAGGATCTCCATCAACGGTTCCGATCAAACGCTGCCAGCGGCTGCGCAAGCCGCATTGCGTTGAGTACCACCAACAGCGAACTGCCGGCCATGCCAAGTCCTGCCAGCCACGCCGGTAACCAGCCCGCTGCGGCCAGCGGAATGCAGCTCAGGTTGTAGGCCAGGGCCCATGCCAGGTTCTGGCGCACAACGCGCATGGTGCTGCGCGAGCGCTCCAGCGCTTGCGCCACCAGCGGAAGTTGTCCGCCCAGGATCACGAAGTCGGCATACGACTGTGCCAACGGCACCGCCTGCCCGAACGCGAACGCGACTTCGGCCGCTGCCAGCACCGGCGCGTCATTGATTCCGTCGCCCACCATAGCCACCCGCCGCCCATCGGCCTGCAGCGAGCGCAGGCGATCAAGTTTCTGCTCGGGTGAGCACAATGAGTAGACCCTGGTGATGCCGAGCGACTCTGCCACCGCCTGCGCCGCGGCCGTCTCGTCCCCGGACAACATCACCACTTCCAGCCCGCTGCGCTGCAACTGCGCCACCACCGACGCTGCTTCGGGACGCAGTTCCTGGACCACACAATAACTGGCCAACCACCCATGCACGTCGCTCAGAAAAACTTGCGCCGATCCGGAAAGCCCCGGCGGAACCGCGCAAAACGTGGCGGAACCCAGCCGCAGCGGCGACGCAGCCGCACTGCCGTCGATCGGAGCGACCTCGGCACAAACACCCTGCCCGACAACCTCGCGCGCCATCGACGTCCGATAGGCGCTGGCGCTGGCCAGACAGGCTGCGTCGCGCGTGATCGCGCGCGCAAGTGGATGCAGGGACTGCTCCGCAATGGCCGCACCCATCGCCATCGCCACCTGCGGATCCGCGCCGGGACGCACCGTCACCGCGCTGACCCGCATCTGATCGGTCGTCAGAGTGCCGGTCTTGTCGAAAACCACGGTGTCGACCTCGGCCAGCGCCTCCAGCGCCTGCAGCCTTCGCACCAGAACGCCCTGGCGGGCCAGCGCTCCGGCACTGGCCAGCATGGCCGTCGGAGTCGCCAGCGCCAAAGCACACGGGCAGGTGACGATCAACACCGCAACCGCCACCATCACCGCGTGCCCTGGGTTGATCGGCCACCAGTAAGCGCAGGCCGCGGCGGCGGCCAGCAACACGCCAACCAGGAACGGCCCGGCCAGGCGGTCTGCCAGCGCGGCCAGGCGCGGCCTGGATGAGGCGGCGCTGTGCATCAAGTCCACGATGCAAGCGAAACGCGTATCCGCACCCACGCCCTGCACCAGCACGTCGACGTTCGCCAGCAAGTTGTAGCTGCCGCCGATCACCGTATCCCCGGCCTGGCGCTGCAGGGGATGCGACTCGCCGGTCAACAGCGACTGGTCTACCTGCGTCTGTCCTTGCAGGATCAACCCGTCGGCGCCAAACGCTTCGCCGGCGCGCACGCGCAGTGTGTCGCCGACCCGGAGCCGACGCAGGGCGACCAGTTCGACCGTGCCGTCCGCCAGCAAACGCTGCACGGTTGCCGGCAGCCGGTTGGCCAGAGCCTCAAGGGCGCCGGCGGTGCGGTCGCGCAGGCGCAGCTCGAGCCAGCGCCCGGCCAGCAGGAAGAACACGAACATGGTGAAGGAATCGAAGTACACCTCCTGTCCGAACACGCCACCCGGATCAAAAGTACCTGCGCTGCTTACGGCAAAGGTGACCAGCATCCCCAGGGCTACCGGGAACTCCATGCCGATGCGGCCGCGCGCCAGGTCGCGCGCAGCGCCACGAAAAAATGGGCCACATGAAAACAGGAGCACCGGCAGGGCAAGCAGCCATGACGCCCAGCGCAGCAATTGCTCCATTTCGGCGCTCAGATCACCAGGTACGGCAACATACGCCGGATAGGCGTACATCATCACCTGCATCATGCACAGGCCGGCCACAAGGGTACGCCACAAGGCCAGCCGCGCTGCACGGCGGCGCAGCTCCACGGCCGCCTGGTCATAACCCGGCAATGCGCGGTAGCCGGCGCGGCGAACCGCCTGCATCCAGCCCGACGGTTTGACGTGATCGGGCGCCCACACCACCGTGGCCCGATGGGCGGCCGCACTGACATCCGCCCGGATCACCCCTGGCGTGGCGCACAGCGCCTGCTCTATCTTGGTTGCACAGGCGGCACAGGTGATGCCGTCAATCCAGACACTGGATTCAAGCCATTTCGGATTGGCGGGACTGGTGTGGCTGAAGGCCATCCACTCGACCGCATCGTCCAGCACTTCCAGTTCGGTCAGCGCGGGTGCGGCAGCCCTGAGCGCCGACGCGGGGGCCGTGACGGATGTTCCAACCGGCTCGATTAACGGGGCGGTTTGCATGTCGGCGACGCGGTTTGCATGGTTCTGTAGGCTAGCCCCAGACGGCAGATTCAACCTTGATCTGGATCAAGTCCGTGAGGCGTGCGCGGCGTACCATGGAAACGGTTAGCCCACCCAGTTTCCCAATTCATAACCAGGAGATCTCGATGTACCAACGCATCCTTGTCGCAACCGACGGATCCAGCCTGTCGAAGAAGGCGGAGGCCAGTGCCATCTCGCTCGCCACGCTCTGCGCAGCAGAACTGGTGGCGCTAAAAGTGGTGCCGCGTTATCCCCAGAGTTACTTTGACGGCGGTATTGCATTGCAACCCGCCGAAACGGCCAGGATTGAGCAACAGTGGGCGGAAAGCGGTCAGGCCATTGTTGATGCCGTCCGCAAAGCGGCGGCGGCAAAGGGCGTGAAGGTAAAAGCCGTCATTGCCAAGTCAGACCTGGTGTCGGACGCCATCATCGGCGCCGCCAAGAAGCACAAATGCGATCTCATCGTGATGGCCTCGCACGGTCGGCGCGGCATCAAGCGCCTGCTGCTGGGCAGCGAAACGCAGCAGGTGCTTACGCATTCGCACGTACCGGTGCTGGTTCTGCGGTAATGACGTCCGACCTGTTCAGGGCCGACCAAACAGGTGCTGGTACTGGTCGCGCAGCAGGTTCTTCTGCACCTTTCCCATCGCGTTGCGCGGCAAGTCTTGCGCCACGAAACAGTATTTCGGAACCTTGAAGTTGGCGAGTTGTGACTTCAACGCCGCGACAATCTGTCGCGGGTCGAGGCGTGCTCCGGGCTTGGCCACCACGATCGCCACGCCAGCCTCGCCGAAGTCGGGATGCGGCACGCCAACCAGGGCGCTCTCCGCGACGCCTGCCAGGTCGTTGATACACGCCTCGACCTCGGCCGGATAGACATTAAAGCCACCGCTGATGATCAAGTCCTTGCTGCGCCCGACAATGGTCACGTAACCACGTGCGTCGACGCAGCCTACATCGCCGGTCCTGAAGAAGCCGTCTGCCGTGAACTCCAGGCGGGTTTTGTCGGGCATGCGCCAGTAACCGGCAAAAACATTCGGCCCGCGCACCTCGATGGCGCCGATTTCCCCCGCAGGCAGCTGCTGGCCCTTGTCGTCCTGCACCCGCAGCTCGACGCCTGGCAGCGCAAAGCCCACCGTGCCGCCGCGCCGTTCACCATCGTGCGGCGAATAGGGATTGGACGTCAGCATGGCGGTTTCCGACATGCCATATCGCTCAACAATGGTGTGGCCGGTGCGCTCCTGCCAGGCGTGGAAGGTTTCCAGCAGCAGCGGCGCGGAACCAGCCACAAACAAACGCATGTTGCGCGCGGCGTGCCGGTCCAGGCCCGCCAGCGCAAGCAGGCGCACATACAGGGTGGGCACGCCCATGAAAACCGTCGCCTGTGGCATTTTCCGGAGCACCACTGCGGCGTCAAACTTGGACAGCCAGATCATCTTGCTGCCGCTGAGCAAGGCGCCGTGCAGCGCCACAAAGAGACCATGCACGTGAAAGATCGGCAACGCATGGATCAACACATCAGCGCCCTGACCTGGCGCGCGCCAGCCCCAATATCGGTGCAGCACGCGGGCGTTGCTGATCAGGTTGCCGTGCGTCAGCATGGCTCCTTTGCTGCGGCCAGTGGTGCCACTGGTGTAGAGGATGGCGGCGAGGTCATCGCGGCCACGCGCCACCACCAGATGCCGGTCGCTGCAATGCGCTGCCCGCTCAAGCAGCGTACCGCTGCGGTCGTCGTCCAGTGTGAACACATGCCCGGTGTCGGCGCTGAAGGCCAGTTTGCTGACCCAGCCGAAGTTGTGGCTCGAACATACGACGACCGCCGGTCGGGCGTTGTCGATGAAATACGCGATCTCGGCGCTCTGGTAGGCAGTATTCAGGGGCAGGAATACGTGACCGGCGCGCAAGGTGGCGAGGTACAACAGGGCGGCCTCAACCGACTTCTCGACCTGCACTGCGATGCGTGAGCCGATGGGAAGGTCAAGCCGCTGTAGCAGGTTGGCCAGCATCGCGCTGGCGCGCTCCAGATCGCGCCAGCTGTACGCCAGGCCGTCATCCGTTTCGATGGCGATTGCGTCAAGCTCAGTCGCAAAGCCTGCGCGCAAAACGGAGAACAGGTTGTGGTTGGTCATCGTGATGGTCTTGCTCTTGCTCTTACGAATGTCGGCTTGTGCACAGCGTCAGAAAACTGGCGCGCGCCGATCCAGGAAAGCCGCCACCCCTTCCCGGTGTTCGGCACTGGCAGCATAACCAAAGGCGTCGTCTTGCGCAGCCGGGGCCAACGTGGAGCGCAGCGCACGCAGCGTGCGCTTGTTGTGCCGCGCCGCCTGGGGCGCCAGCGCACGGATGCGCAGGGTGGTTTCCCCGACTTCGGCTGCCAGCGCCTGCGGCATCACAACCCGGTTCAAAAATCCGCAATTTTGCATGGACGGCGCATCCAGAACGGCGGCCTCCAGCACCATCCCTCGTGCGATCGCTGGCCCGACCTGCGACGCCACGAGTTGCAGCTCACGCGGTGCCATCGGAAATCCCAGGCGGGCGATGGGCGCTCCAAATCGGGCATCACTTGCCGCAATACGAATGTCGCAGCAACTCGCGATCTCCAGACCAGCGCCCAGACAATTGCCCGAAATTGCCGCGAGCATCGGCACATCGCAGTCGAGCATGGCTTGCAGCGCGCCCCAGACTTCGACCTCATGGAAATGCCGCAGGCTGTCTTGCGCGAAGCGGAAGTCGCGGTATTCGGCAATGTCGCCGCCCGCGCAAAAATGCCCTGCGGCGCCGGCGACGACGATGCAGCGCACCGATGCGGCCGTTTGCAATTCCTCGAATGCGCGTTGGAGTCCGGCCCACATGGCACGCGACATGGCGTTCAACTTGCCGACTTGTGACAGCGTCACGAACGCCAGCGCGCCCTCAGTGCGTACCTCAACCAAACCCACGCTCGCGCTCGCTGGATCCACAGACATCGCGGCTCAGTCGAGCTTGGCGCCGGACGCCTTGACGACCAGTTCCCAGCGCTTGACCTCGGCACTGAGGAAGCTGGCGAACTGGGCCGGTGACTGCATTCCGAAGTCCGCGCCCTGGGCGGCCCAGACTGCCCGCGCTTCGTCGGACAGGCCGGCTTTGCGGATCTCCTCGGTGATTCGTGCCTGCACATCAGGCGGGGTTCCCTTGGGCGTCCAGATGCCGTACCACGTGGTTACGGTGTAGTCGGGCATACCCAGCTCGGCAGCGGACGGGACGTCCGGGAAAGCCGGGTTGCGCCTGGCGCCGGCCATCATCAGTGCCTTGATCCGGCCCCCCTTGATGTGCCCGGCGGACGAGCCAAGCCCGTCGAACATCATTTCCACGTCGCCGGCAATCAATCCCTGCAAGGCCGGACCGGCCCCGCGGTAGGGAATATGCGTGATGAAGGTCTTGCTTTGCTGCTTGAACAGTTCCCCCGCCAGGTGGTGCGAAGTACCGCCGCCGGCAGACCCATAGTTCAAGCGGCCTGGATTCTTGCGCACGTGGTCGAGGAAGGCGTTGAAATCGGCCATCGGGAGTTTGCGTGGATTGACCACCAGAACCTGCGGCACATTCGCCACCAATACCAGGGGAACAAAATCCTTCTCGATGTCGTAGTCGAGTTTCGGGTACATCGCCGGGGCAATCGCGTGGTGTACTGCCCCCATGAAGAGCGTGTAGCCGTCCGGCGCGGCCTTGGCAGCGATGCCCGCGCCCAAGGTACCGCCCGCACCACCCCGGTTGTCGATGATGAGTTGCCTGCCGGTGAGTCGGCCAAACTGGGCAGACAGGGGACGCGCAAACGCGTCCGTCCCGCCGCCAGCCGGGAACGGCACGATCAAGGTCACCGGCTTGGCCGGCCATGCAGACTGCGCACGCAGGGGCAGCGGCGCAATTGCCGCGCCAAGGCCAACTGCGGCGGCAGCGTGCAGCAGCTGGCGCCTGCGCGTATCGGTATTGGCGCCATTGCGCCCGGTCGCAATTGAATTCTGCGTGTCCATGGTGTCTCCGGTTGTAGTAGGTAAAAGTTATTGCCTCGCTGCTACCACTGCAGCCCGGCGAGGTCAGTGCCCATCGCAATCTTGCCGCGCGCCAGCAGCGCACGGTGCTTGTCAAGGCGCTTGAGGTCGTACAGGTAGTTGACCATCAGGGCGCAGGACTGTCGCAGCCCCTTTGGCGACGGGTCGGCGGCCCAGTTCAAACGCTCCACCCGTGCCCCGTTGCCGAGGTGGAAACGGGCCACCGGGTCGAGCGGCGCCGTTCCTGAGAACTCCTGGCCCAGGTAATGTGCCGCACTGCGCATCAGCCACTGGCGCACCGGTGACGCAGCGCCGTCAGCGAGCGCCTGGTCCGCTGCTTTGAGCAAAGCTGCGGCCGTCAGCGGTGACTGGCCGACAGCGCGTTCCAGCCTGGCACGGGCCTTGGGGTCCAGCCGTAACACCATGGCATCGGCGTTTTTTACCAGCCAGCTGCGCAAGCCAGGGATGGGCGACAAGGTGGCAAAGGTCTTCAGACCGGGGAACTCCGTCTGCAGCGCATCGACCACCCGCTTGATCAGGGAGTCGCCAAATCCCACCCCGCGCAGCCCGGTCTGGGTATTGCTGATGGAGTAGAAAATCGCGGTTGTGGCCTTGCGCAGGTTTGTCGGCGCCGCAGCCTCGTCGAGCAACGCAGTGATGCTGTCACTCAGGTGGTCCAGCAAGGCCACTTCCACGAAGATCAATGGCTCTTCGGGCAGGCGCGGATGGAAGAAGCCGTAACAGCGGCGATCCGGGTCAAGCCGGTTTTTCACGTCGGCCCAGCTGCGGATATCGTGCACCGCCTCGTACTGTATGAGTTTCTCGATGAGCGACGCCGCAGAGTCCCAGCTGATGCGGCGCAACTCCAGAAAACCGACGTCAAACCAGGTGGAAAACATGTATTCCATCTCGGCGTCCAGCGCCAGCAGCCGGGTGTCGCCTTTCAGCACAGGCTGCATCTGGGCGCGCAAGTCCACCAGAAAACGCACACCTCCCGCATAGGCGCTGAAGCGTTGCAACAAGCGCCGCCGCGGGGACACCGTTTCGCGGCGCAACTGCACGGCGGCGCTGGCCTCCTGCGCCGTCCCCACCGCCGCTGCGTAGCGCGCCTGCGCCAGGCGCACACCAGGTGCGTCGGCAAGAAACTGCTCACTCATCAGCAGCCACAGGTCGTGCTGCTGCGCTGCGGTAGCACTGGCATACCAGTCGGCCATCGCCTTGGCGCGCGAGCCCCCCTCCACGTCGCTCACATGGGGGTCGACAATCGCCTGCAGTTCCTGCAAGGTGCGGCGCATGGCGCGCGGCGTCATCGCCTCGCCAGGCTCGCGCAGGGTGGCCCGCATCCGTGCCGAAGTTCCGCGCGGAGCGACCGGCACGACCGATTCCTCCGCGGGCAGCAGGGAACTGACCTTTCGACCAAACCAGCCGGCCGCGGTCATGCGAGCAACGCGCTCTTGCGATGGCGCTCAAGCTCGCGCAATGCGTCGCGCTGGCGCGTGAGGTGGGTGCGCATCGCAGCCTCAGCACCCTGCGAGTCGCGCGCGCGCAAAGCCGCGTAAAGGGACAGGTGTTCGTCCAGGCTTTGGGCGAGACGCCCCGGCGCATGCAACTGCTGCAGCCGTGCCAGTTTCAGGATCTTGCGCAGATCGGCGATCACCTGCGCCAGCCAACGGTTGTTTGCCAACGTGATGATGGCCTCGTGAATGCTCAGGTTGGTGGCGTAATACGCGTTGATTTGCCGCGATCTGGCGTGCTTCTTGAGCCGCACATGCAGCACATCAAGCGCTGCCAGATCGGCGTCACTGGCGTTGCGCGCGGCTTCAAAGGCGCACCGTCCCTCCAGCAGCGCCAGCACCGGAAATATGTCGTCGAGATCCTGTTCGGTGACTTCGCGCACAAAACTGCCGCGGCGCGGCTCATGGCGCACCAGTCCTTCCGCGGCCAGCACCTTCAAGGCCTCGCGCAGCGGCGTGCGCGAAATCTTCAAGCTGTCGCACAAGCCGGGTTCGTCGATGAAACTGCCCGGCCCGAGCGTCCCGGCGAAGATTTCTCCGCGCAGCCTGGTGGCGACTTCCTCATGCAGCGAGTGGTGCATCTGGGTCACCACAGCCAACCGGTCCGACAAATAATCATACGTAATTATGCGTAATCACCTGCACTGCGACAAGCCGTACAACACCCGGGCAAACCCTTACTGGCAGGACCGCCATCGGCCAGGCCGCAGAATGGCCCGGCATGTGAAAATCTGCGCAATCCCCCACTGCGGTCGTAAACGCGCCCAAGCGCAAAGCCACCGGCTCGAAAAGGACCGTTGCCATGACCCCCATTGTTTCGCGCCGCCAGGCCACCCAGACAATAGCAGCCACCGCGCTGGGCATCTGGTCCGGCGCACGGGCCGCTCAAGACATGCCCTTGTTCGACGCCCATATTCACTACAGCCACGATGCCTGGGAACTGGTTCCGCCAAAACAGGCGGTGCGTATCCTGCGCGATGCCGGCCTGCGAGGTGCCTTGGTGTCGTCGTCCAACGACCAGGGCACACAAATGCTGCTGGCCGAAGCACCGGATCTGATCGTGCCGGAGTTGCGCCCGTACCGGACGCGCGCCGACACCAACGGCTGGGTGCGCGACGACGGCATCCTGCCGTATCTGGAGGCGCGCCTGGCGAAATACCGGTATGCCGGCATCGGAGAGTTCCACCTGTTTGGTGAAGAGGCCGAGTTGCCAATCCCCAAACGCATGGTGGCCCTGGCACGTGAGCGCGACTTGCTGCTGCACGCGCACTCCGACGTGGAGGCGATCGACCGCCTGTTTCGCCAATGGCCGCAGGCGCGGATCCTGTGGGCGCACTCCGGCTTTGAACGCCCGGAGAAGGTGCGTGAGGTGTTGCGACGCCATCCCCGGCTGTGGTGTGACCTGGCCTACCGCAGCGACCACGCCAATGGCATCAAGCTGGACCCGGCCTGGCGCGAGGCGTTCATCGCCCATCCGGATCGGTTCATGGTCGGCACCGATACCTTCACGCCGGAACGCTGGCACTACATTGGCACGCATGCCGGTTATTCCCGTGGCTGGCTGGCGGACTTGCCGCTGCCCGTGGCCGAACGGGTTGCCTGGCGCAATGCCGAGGCACTGTTGCGCGCCAATACCTTGCCCCGCACATGAAGCCGACCAGACGCACCGGTCGCCTGCCAGGCGCGCTGTTGGTCTGGGCGATGGGCGCGTCGGCGCAAGCTGCCTGCGGCGAGCAGCTGACGGCGCATGACCGGCTGCTGGCCGAAGGATCGGGCTGGCAGGTTGCATTCGCTCCCCGCAGCGGGGCTATACGCGTCGGGCAGCCGTTTGCCCTCGACCTGATCGTATGCGGCAATGGCGCCACTGCCGGGGTCCCACGCGTGCAGGTCGATGCCGACATGCCGGCACACAAACATGGCATGAACTATCGCCCTGTCGTCACCAGCAGCGGCGAGCGCAGCTACCTGGCCGAGGGTTTGATGTTTCACATGCCGGGGCGCTGGCGCTTTTTGATCGACATCGAAACCGCACCAGGGCTAGTCGTTCGCCTGAGTCGGGAGATCGAACTCCAATGAGCGCCGCGACGGGTCAGCTTCGGTCAGGGTGGTGCGCCGTGTTGTTATTGGTGCTGGTGTCTGCAGAGGCGCAGGCGACGCCGCCAATTCGGTTCTCCAGCGACGAGCTGCGGCGTATCCAGGCGCACGGGCCATGGCCACTGGCGCCAGCCCGCGACCCTGGCAACGCCGCCAGTGGCAAGGCCCAGGCAATTGCTCTGGGGCAGAAGTTGTTCTTCGATGCGCGACTGTCCGCTAGTGGTCAGATCGCCTGCGCCACCTGCCATGTGCCAGCGCTGGCGTTCTCCGATGGCAAGCCACGCGCCGGCGGCGTGGCCACGCTGGACCGCAACACACCCTCGCTGTGGAACGTGGTGTACCAGCGCTGGTATGGATGGGACGGCGCCTCCGACAGCCTTTGGTCGCAGGCGCTGCGGCCGCTGCGCGATGCGCGCGAAATGGCCGGTACCGCCGAACACATCGCCATCACTGTTGCCAGTGATGCCGACCTGAGTTGCCGCTACCGCCAGGTGTTTGGCAGCGCGCCGCAAACTGGCGCCGCCGCGCAGACCACCCTCATCGGTGTGGCCAAGGCCTTGGGCGCATTCTCGGCCAGCCTGCGCTCGGCGCCGACCGCCTTTGACCAGTTTCGCGACGCTCTGGCGCGCGGCGACCGGGTGGAACAGGCGCGTTACCCGATCGCGGCGCAACGCGGACTGCAACTGTTTGTCGGGAAGGGGCAATGCGCCAACTGCCATGTGGGACCGATGTTCAGCAATGGCGAGTTTGGCGACATCGGAGTGTCTTTCTTCGTCCGACCTGGGGTGGTGGACCCAGGCCGCCATGCCGGAATCGTGGCTTTGCGCGAAAGCCCGTACAACCTGCTGGGTCGCTTTGCCGACGGCGACACGCGCGCCGACTCGGTGAAGACACGCCATGTGGATTTGCAACACCGCAACTTTGGCGAGTTCAAGATTCCCAGTCTGCGCAACGTGGCCAACACCGCGCCGTACATGCACGATGGGCAATTCGCCACGCTGCAGGCGGTGCTGCGGCACTATTCGGAACTTAACCTGGAGCGGCTGCACGGGGACGGGGAAACCCTGCTTCGCCCGCTGCGACTAAGCCCGGGCGAAAGCGCAGACCTGGCGGCATTTTTACGGACCCTGTCCGACCCGCGGGCGCAACAGTGGCAAGCCGTCAGGCTGCAACCCTGCAAGCCGCCAGCGGAGCAGCTCAGCCCTTGACGGCGCGAACTGGCGCGGCGCCTCCCGGCTGATTGCGCGCCCACCACCACAGGCCCGCCCCGGCCAGCACCATTGGTACACACAACCATTGACCCATGCTCATGCCCAGCCACAACAGGCCCAGGTGGGCGTCCGGTTCGCGAAAAAACTCGGACAGAAAACGCAGCAGGCCATAACCGACCAGAAAGGCGGCTGCCACCTGCCCCTGCCGACGCGGGGTTCGGGCATACCACCACAACAGCCACGGCAACCTCCTGATTGGCGCAAAGTCGTCGGCCGACGCTAGTTATCGGATTACGATTGCATTATAGTCGACCCGCTGTCCGGTTGAAGCGCTTATGACGGCCAGGCACTCCAGCCTGCTGCTTTTCGCCGAGAAATCGCTTGGCGCTTTTTAGCCGGTTCCTTGAAACTTCACCCGCATTCGCGGGGTAATTCGGGCAGCTACATGCCCCCTCCTGCGGAGACACGCGATGATTACGCGACTCACCCGACCCTTTGCTGCTGCCGCGTTCGCGGCGACTTTGCTTCTCGGACTGGCAGGCGGCACCGCCCGCGCCGGCCATCCGCCGGTCGCGCCTGAAGAAGAAGACCCTGTTCGAGATGGACGCAGACGAGGATGTGATCCGTGCCCGGGTCGAATACATGCGCCTGGCCGAGGCGCTGTGGAACTCGACCGAGGCGCTGGCCCCGGCCCCGCTGCCCGACCGCGAGATCTTTGAACTCCTGGGTTTCGATTGATGGACTACACCGCGACACGCGACCGGGTCGAAACCTATTTCGACCGTTCCGCCACCAAGGTGTGGGAGCGGCTGACCAGCGACGCGCCGGTCAGCGGCATCCGCGCCACGGTGCGGGCCGGGCGCGACCGGATGCGTGCATTGCTGCTGGACCAGTTGCCCGCCGATCTGCGCGGGGCGCGCGTGCTGGATGCCGGCTGCGGCACCGGAGCGTTGGCGGTGGAACTGGCGACGCGCGGGGCGCAGGTGGTTGCGGTCGATATCTCGCCCCGGTTGATCGGGATTGCGC
>ENA-ORBV01006065-ORBV01006065.1-microbial-mat-metagenome-genome-assembly--contig:-NODE-6065-length-21596-cov-4.965565_pt1 | contig 21596 bp, 12 predicted proteins | sample MGYA00237777_ERZ505514 | MGnify/ENA primary metagenome ERZ505514 (study PRJEB26160, sample SAMN06269048) | microbial mat metagenome | isolation source: Oligotrophic lake microbial mat | place... | reverse complement strand
GGGGAAAAGACTATGTTGGCGGGGCCAGTGGGACCGGATCCTTGGCGCGTTCGTGGGCGCGGCGACGCCCGCTCTCGGCGTTTGCTGCGGCCGCCTGCGGCGACCTTTGCAAACGCCTGCCGCGGGCTGAGGGGGGGCGCTCTCGCCGTTCACCGCCGGGGCGGCGGTGAAGGCTCCGCTTGGGCGCATTCAGCGGGGCTGAATGCTCTTCAATGCTGGTTTGCTCCGGCCAGGAAATTACGCGCGTCGCGCCCGAGCTCGTTGGTCACCCGCAGGGCGTCCTTGACCTGGGCGAACTCCAGGCCGAGTGGCGGTACGAACGCGGCGTCGTCGAGCATTGGCTGGAGGTAGTCGCGTGCGGCGTCGAGGTAGTCGCGCTTGATCTTGAGCGCGGGGGCGCCATCGGTGACGCGCATCTCGGTGCCGTTCTGCTTCTGCCAGTCGATGATCTCGCGGATGCGGGTGTAGCGCGGGCGGTCCTGGCCGAGGAAGTCCTGCCAGCGCTTGAGGTCGCGGCCGTTGGCCTTGGCTACGTCGTTGCGCTTGTAGGTGCCGGCGACGATGGCAGTGAGCGCGGTGAAGCAGTCGGCGTCGTCACCGAGCGCGGCCAGCTTGTCGAGTGCCGGGCGCAGGCTGGCGAAACCGGGATCGCGGATCGCGCCCAGCGCGGGTGCGACGACGCTGCGCAGGTCGGGTTTGTCGAGCAAGGCGGTGAGCTTGGTGATGAGGTCTTCGCTCGCCGGGCGCGCTGCCGCCGGCTGGGTCAGGATCAGGGAAGTGCCCAGCGTCTGCACCCACCACGCGTCGTCGATGCCGGCGAGCCCGAGGTTGGCGCGGTCGGGCAGCAGCTTCAAGAGCGCGTCGCGCGCGCCGGTCAAACGCAGGCCCTGCACCGCCTTAAGCGCGGCGGTCATCTCGATGGTCGGGGTACCCGGCGCCAGCTTGGCCGCGACCTGCTCGCCGATGCGCTCGCGCTGCTTGGGGTCGGCGCTCTCGGGCAGCGAGACATTGCCCAGCGCTTCGAGCGCCAGCGCGCGCACGCCGCCGTTCTGACTCGAGGTCAGACCCAGCAACGACTCGACGTGGCTGGCGCGGATATGGGCGATGATCGCCTGGTGCACCCCGGCGTGGGCCACCACCTGATCGCTGGCATTGGAGCGCAGCAGGCCGATGGCAAGGCCGAGGTTCTCGTTGGTGCTGAGCGCGGCGATGCCGTCGAGCGCGGCGATGACGCGCAGCGGATCCTGCGCCGGTGCGCCGGCGATCAGCGCCATCAGCTCGGCCGCCTTGGCGTCGCCGCTGGCCTTGGCGAAGGCGGTCTTGAGGGCGATCGCGGGTACCGCGACGGCGCGCTCGGCATGGTCCTTGGCCCAGCTCTCGAGCACCGCTGGTTCGCGCGCGCCCTGGTGCCGTAGGGGATGGAAGACCGCCACCGCGGTCTCGAGTGTGGTCACCAGCTGGGCCACGGGCAGGTCGCGCCGCTCGGCGATGGCCATCAATGCGGCCAGCGAGGCGCACTCCTTCGCCAGCCACAGTTGGGCCTCGAACGGGCCGCGATTGCTGGCGATGGCGTCACGCACCAGCGCCTCGCTGCCGTCGACGAAGGCGTAATAGGAACGGGCGCCATCCATGCCTTCGGGCCCGCCCTTGTCCATGCGACTGAGGTAGATCGAGCGCATCACGGGCGCATAGGCGATCGCGCCCGCGATCGCCAGCAGCACCACGCCGCCGATCAGGTAGGGGGTCTTGCCCGCCTTGACCGGCTCGCGCACATGGCGGGCTGATTCGCTGCCCGCCGCCGCCGTGCGCCGCGAGCCCGGACGCGCGGGTGCCGCCTCGACCTCATCGGCGCGCGAGGCGGGCATGCGCCCACTCGGCGGTCGGCTTCCGGCGGCGGGCACGCGCGCACTGGAGGGACGGGCGGCGGCGGGAGCACGGCGGGAGCTGCGAGAGGTCGGGCGCATGGTCGGGATGCTAGGCCGACTCGCCGGGCGCGAGACGGGGCATGGGTTCGAGCGCTGGCAGTGTGATGGCCGGACGCCACTGCTGCCAGGCTAGGAATCCGGGGCCTTGGCCCAGGTGGTCGGCCACCCTAACGCCGGATTTAGGTTCAGTCCGCCAGCCCATCCTCGATCGCGCGTGGCTGGCGGTGGGTGGTGCACAGCAGCAGGGCGGGCACCAGGAAGAGCGCCACCGCCAGGCAGGCGAGCATGCCCAGGATCGCCACCCAGGCCATGCTCTGCAGTCCGCGGTAGGGCGAGAAAAGCAGGGTGCCGAAACCGATCATGGCGGTGGCGGTGGTCATCACCATGGGATGGGCGATCTCGGCCAGGGCCTCGGCGACGCCTTCGCGATCGCGCCGCTGGCGAGCGAGGGCGTTGAGGAAGTAGATGTTGGCATCGATGCCGATGCCGAACAGCAGCGGCAGCACGACGACATTGACCAGATTCCAGGCCAGACCGAACGCATGCATGAGGGCGAAGGTGATCAGGGTGCCCGCGGCCAAGGCCGCCATCGCCAGCACGGCATCGCGTACCCCGCGCATCATCAGCACCAGCAGGACGAACACCGCTACCGCCGACCACAAGCCGAGCACGCGGAAGTCGGTGATCAGCGCCTGGGCCAGCGCGTCGCCCAGCACCGGCACGCCGGTGGCGGCGACGGTGACGCCGGGCACCCGCCACGCCCCGCCATCGCGCATGATGCCGAGCGCGGCGCAGGCATCGTTAACACGCAGGCCGCCGGTACCCAGGTCGCGCGCCTCGAAGCGTGCCACCAGGTGGGAAACGTCGTCCCGGCGCACATGGAACGAGCGCACCACCGTCGCTAGCGGCCCGACCGCGACCTCGTCGAGCGTCAGCGGGCGCTGGGCCTCGACCCGCGCGCGCAGGGAGGCGAGGTCGGCGAGGAAGGGGGCCCAGCGCGTGCGTTGGGCGTCGGGCAACCCGGCGATCAGCGCGTCGAGCGACGGCCAGTCGACCGCCGCGGCCAGTCGGGCGAGCACCGCGCGCTGGCGCGACGGCGCCGCCAGCGCCAACGCCGGCATCGCGTTGCCCGTGAACAGGGGCCGCATGGTCAGCGGAGTGCCGGTCGGCAGCGCCTGCGCGCCCGCCGTTGGTGCCTTGCCGGCGACCCAGGAGAGGCCATCGAGTCGATCGACGCCGATGCGTTCGGCGCGCAGCCGGCCGAGCGGCGTGTCGAAGACCCGTCCACCCGCCATCACCGACGCGCCGCTTACCCCCACCGAGGCCGGCAGGCGCGGCGGCAGTGGCTCGGTCAGCACCATCGTGCTTGCCGTGGCCAACTCACCTCCCGCCACCGCCAGGGCGCAGCCGGCTTCGAGTACGGCCTCGTCGTCGGCGCCGGCGACCAGCACCTGGAAGCGGTCCAGGCCGATACCGAGGCGTTCGCACAGGGCGCGCTGCTGGTCGAAGACCGGGTCCTTGGCCGGGCGTAGGTTGCGCGCCTGGGGGTCGAAGCTGGTGAGGCGACCCGAGCGCACCAGTTCGACACCGGTCCAACCTATCAGCAGTAGACTGCCCGCCACGACCCAGCCGGTGCGGCGCGCGACCAGCGCACCGAGACGATGGAAGGCGGTGCCGTGCGCGACCCGGCGCGGCCCTGCGCAGGCCAAGAAGGCGGGCAGCCCGATCATCAGCTGGCCGAGCATCAGGCCCAGGCCGACGGAGGCGACGAAGCCGAGTTCGCGCACACCGCGAAACCCGCTCAGACCCAGCACCCCGAAGGCGACGATGGTGGTCAGCACGCCGGCGAGGATGCTCGGCGCCATCTCGATCAGCGCCGCGCGCGCCGCGCGCGGACGCGAATCGCCGACGGCTTCGCCTTCCAGCGCGAGGTGGCGGCCGAAGGCGCCGTAGAGATGGATGATGAAGTCGACGCCGAGTCCGATCAGCACGGTGGCGAACGACACCGCCAGCAGCGACAGGTCCGGCCCCAGCACCAGCCGCGCGATGCCGAGCGCGGCCAGCGTCGACGGCACCAGGGTGATGGCGATGAAGACGATCAGGCGCAGGCTGCGGTAGGCGAGGCCGAACAGCACCAACACGCCGAGCGCGCCCTGCCACAGATTAGAGAACGCGTTGGCCTGCGCCGTGCGGTAGTCACCGGCGGCGATGAAGTGTCCGCCGGCGAAGTGCACCGCCAGCCCGGCGGCGCCCGGTCCAGACGCGAGGCGCGCGCGCAGCGCCTCGCAGCGCTCGACCAACGTCAAGCAGAAGGCGCGGTCTTGCGCCGAGCGCGCCGGGCGCAACACCAGCAGGTGGAAACGGCCCTGGTCGGCGATCAGGAATCCGCCGTCGCGTCGCACCGGCCCCTCGGCGCCGCTGCTGCGTTCACCCCAGAAGGGCAGGTAGAGGTCCTTCCACAGCCCGAGCGCGTCGCGCCGCGTCAGGTGCGGTGCCACGCCAGGTGGCGCGCCGAGCTGCAGGCGGCGCTCGATCAGGCGCGGTGAGAGTCGTTTCGCCACCACGTCGACCCCGGCATCGTCGAGAAATAGCCAGCTGTTGACGACCAGCGCGTCCTCGATCGCGGGGATGAATCCGGGTTCGGGCCGGCCATCGATCGACAGCACCATCGGCGTCGCGGCCGCGCCAGTGGCCTGCCAGACCAGCCCATCGAGGCCCGCCGCCACCTGAGCGACCAGGGCGCGCGCGCGCGCGCGCGCATCGTCGTCAGGAGCCTCGGCCGCCGTGGTCTCGATCGCGACGAACAGCTGATCGCTGGCGCCGAAGTGCTCGACCAGTTCCTGGAAGCGGTGCACGGTCGGCGAGTCCGGCAGCACCCGCGCGATGTCGGTGTCCAGCCGCACATCGAGCGCCGGCAGCGCCAGCAGCACGCAGGTCAGCACGCTGAGCCCGAGCGCCAGGCGCGGCCGCCCGGTGGCGAAGGTCGCCACTGCGGTGGCAAAGCGAGTGATGACGGCCATGGGGAGCGGCATGGTGGACGCCGACGCTGCGGCAGGAAGGAGGAAGCCTCCCGCGTTGGGCGTGCGAGGAACCCAGGGTTGCGCCAGGTCACTCGTCCGCGACCGTCCCCGGCGTGTCCACCTGCGACGTCCTCGTCATCGGCGGCGGTGCTGCCGGGCTGTTTTGCGCCGCTACCGCCGCCGCCCGCGGGCGATCCGTGGTGGTGGTCGACCATGCGGACAAGCTCGGCAAGAAGATCCTCATCTCGGGCGGTGGGCGCTGCAACTTCACCAACCTCGGCGCCGGCCCCGACAACTACCTCTCCGAGAACCCGCACTTCTGCCGCTCGGCGCTCGCCCGCTATCAGCCCGAGGACTTCATCGCCCTGGTCGAACGCCACGGCATCGCCTGGCACGAGAAGACCCTGGGCCAGCTCTTCTGTGACGGTTCCGCGCGTCAGATCGTCGACCTGCTGCTCGCTGAGTGCGCCGCCGCGCGGATCCTCACCGGGGTCAGCGTCGCCGCCGTGGTGCCCATGGCAGGTCGCTTCCAGGTCCAGACATCCAGCGGAGCATTCGACGCCGCGCGGGTGGTCATCGCTACCGGTGGGCTGTCGATCCCCACCATCGGTGCGACCGACTTCGGCTATCGCCTGGCGCGCGGTCTGGGTCTGCGCGTGGTGCCGACCATGCCGGCGCTGGTGCCGTTCACCCTGCCCGTCAGCGAAGGGCTCGGCGACCTGAGCGGCCTATCCGCCGATGCGCTGGTCAGCACGGGCGGCGGCGAATTCCGCGAGGCCGTGCTCTTCACCCACGCCGGGCTGAGCGGCCCGGCGATCCTGCAGGCGTCATCGTTTTGGAATCACGGCGAGGCGGTGACGATCGACCTCCTGCCCGACCGGGATCTCGCCGCCGATCTCAGCGCCGAGCGGGCTGCCGGCAGCAAGGCGCTGCTCGCCACCCATTTGGCCCAGCACCTGCCCAAGCGCCTCGCCCAGCGTTGGTGCGAACGCGCCGGTGGCGACCGGCCGCTCGCGCAGTGGTCGCCAGCCGACCTCGGCGCCCTCGCCACCGCGTTCAAGCACTGGCGCGTCATCCCGAGCGGAACCGAGGGCTATCGCAAAGCGGAAGTCACCCGCGGTGGTGTGGATACGGCCGAGCTGTCCTCCAAGACCATGGAGGCGCGTCGCGTTCCCGGCCTGCACTTCATCGGCGAGGTGGTCGACGTCACCGGCTGGCTCGGCGGCTACAATTTCCAATGGGCCTGGGCCTCAGGCTTCGCCGCCGGCACCTCTGTATGAAAATCCGGCGATAGCGGCCCATCTGCGGCGTTGGTCGTCAGTCCGATCACCTGGGCAGGGCCCCAGGTGATCAGGTCCGGCAGGATGTCCGCGCAGGCGCGCAGCGCCGAGCAGACATCCGAGAGGTGGATCACCTGGGCCAGGGCCCCAGGTGATCAGGTCCGGCAGGATGTCCGCGCAGGCGCGCAGCGCCGAGCAGACATCCGAGAGGACGCCTTGCAGCTGGGCCACTCTCGCCGGATTTCTTAGGCTTACCTGCTTGGGGAAAAGGCGTGCGACGGTCGCCACCTCATTTGTGGCAGTTCTTCAGGCCCTGCTTCTCGAGGTAGCGCTGATGGTATTCCTCGGCGACATAGAAGGTCTGCGCTGCGGTGACCTCGGTCACGATCGGCCGGCGGAACTTCTTCTCGGCATCGAGTTTGGCCTTCATTGCTTCGGCGGCGGCGCGCTGCTCGGGCGTATGCGCGAAGACCACCGAGCGGTACTGCGTGCCGTGATCGGGGCCCTGGCGGTTTGGCGTGGTGGGATCGTGATTCTCCCAGAACACGCTCAGCAGCTTCTCGTACGTCACCGTGCTGGGATCGTAGACGACCTCGACCACTTCGGCGTGGCCGGTATCGGCATTGCACACGTCGCGGTAGGTCGGGTTGAGCAGCGTGCCGCCCTCGTAGCCGACCTTGGCGTCGACCACGCCGGGCACCTCGCGGAAGGTCGCTTCGACGCCCCAGAAGCACCCAGCGCCGAAGGTGGCCTTCATCGTCGAGGTCGCCGGCGCCGCATCGGCGGCCTTGGCCGGGACGAAGGTCAGCGACACCGCATTGATGCAGTAGCGCAGGCCGGTCGGCGCCGGGCCATCGTCGAAGACATGGCCGAGGTGGCCGCCGCAGCGCGCGCAGTGCACCTCGTCGCGGCTCATACCGTAACTGGTGTCGCTCTCTTTTTCGACCCGCCCGGGCAGCGGCTGGAAGAAGCTCGGCCAGCCGGTGCCTGATTCGAACTTGGTGTCATTGGTGAAGAGGGGGTTCTGGCAGCCCGAGCAATGGTACTGCCCGGGGCCGTTCTTCTTGGTGGCGGTGTAGCCCCCGCAAAACGCGGGTTCGGTTCCCTTGCGGCGCAGGACGGTGTACTGCTCGGGGCTGAGGCGCTGTTTCCATTCGGCATCGGAAAGGACGAGGCGGTCGGTCACGGGAGGATCCTCGGAGGGCATGGTGACGGGAATGGGAGTCGCGGCCGGCGCCTCGCTGGCACTGGCACCTAGGCCGCGCACGACGAGCAGGCCGATGACGAGCGCGACCAGGACGAGCAGGGTGATGCGCACGGTTGGCTCCACGGCCATGATACGAACATCGGGCGCCTGCGGTTGGGTGGAAATCCTCCAAGCTGCGCGTATCGGCCACGCAGCCCCGTAATTGCATTCGCCGATCGCGCACGCACACCTGGGGCCCGCCGCCCATCCCTCGAGGTGCCCCATGCAGGTCTACGCCGACAACTCCCTGGCCATCGGCCGCACGCCGCTGGTGAAACTCAACCGCGTCGTTCCCACGGGCGCCACGGTCTACGCCAAGATCGAGGGCCGTAACCCAGCCTATTCGGTGAAGTGCCGCATCGGCGCGGCGATGATCTGGGACGCCGAGAAGAAGGGACTGCTCAAGCCCGGCATCGCGATCGTCGAACCCACGTCGGGCAACACCGGCATCGCCCTCGCCTTCGTCGCCGCCAGCCGCGGCTACCAGATCACCCTGACCATGCCCGAAAGCATGAGCGTCGAGCGGCGCAAGGTGCTCAAGGCGCTCGGCGCGAAGATCGTGCTCACCGAGAAGGCCAAGGGCATGAAGGGCGCCATCGAGGCCGCCGCCGCGATCAAGGCCAGCGACCCTGCGCGCTACTGGATGCCGCAGCAGTTCGACAACCCCGCCAACCCCGCCATCCACGAGGCCACCACCGGCCCCGAGATCTGGAATGACACCGACGGCACCATCGACGTCCTCGTCTGCGGTGTCGGCACCGGCGGCACCATCACCGGCGTCGCGCGTTATATCAAGCAGACCAAGCAGAAGGCGATCACCGTCGTCGGCGTCGAGCCGGTCGAAAGCGCGGTGATCACCCAAACCCTCACCAAGCAAGAGCTCAAGCCGAGCCCGCACCCCATCCAGGGCATCGGCGCCGGCTTCGTGCCCAAGAACCTCGACCTCGCCCTGGTCGACCGCGTCGAGCAGGTCACCGGCCCCGAATCGCTGGCCATGGCCCGCCGCATCGCTGCCGAGGAAGGCATCCTCTGCGGCGTCAGCTGTGGCGCCGCGGTGGTCGCCGCTGCGCGCCTGGCCGCGCTGCCCGAGTTCGCCGGCAAGACCATCGTCGTGGTCCTGCCCGACTCCGGCGAGCGCTACCTGACCGGGCCGCTGTTCGAGGCGTATGCCGGCGTCGCTGAGGCGAAGGCCGGCGACACGATCTGAAGAGACACGGGTTTGACGCGCCGTGCATCCGTGGCATTCACGCGGGTATCTCCCGCATCTCGATCAGTCTGGGCTCGTCCAGCATCTGACGGTCCATCTCGCCGATTCGCTGCCATCCCACGTGATCGCGCGGATGGAGGCTCAGGTGGCGCTGCTCTCAGAGGTGGAGCAGATCGGCGCACGACGTAAGAGGATCCACGAGATGCTCGACTCTGGCCTCGGTGCCTGCGTGCTGCGGCAGGAGCGTTGTGCGAGGATCGTTGTCGAGGCGCTCCACTTCGGCGACGGTACCCGCTACCGGCTGCTCGCCTGGGTGGTGATGCCAAACCACCTCCACGTGCTCATCGAACAGCTTACCGGATGGACGCTGGCACGGGTCGTGCAGGGCTGGAAGCGGCACACGACGCGCGAGATCAACCGTGCGCTCGCCGGGTCAGGTCAGCTGTGGCAGCGGGAATACTGGGATCGCTTCATCCGTGACGAGCGGCACTACCGTCGCGTGGTCGAGTACATCCACGACAACCCGGTGAAAGCCGGTCTGGTCGCGAAGCCGCAGGAATGGCCGTGGAGCAGTGCGAGCGGTTGATTGAAGGCATGCCGAGTGCAACTCGGGATGCCCAGGACGTTGCCCGCGCGTGTAGGCCGCCTGGTGTGGCGGAACCAGCGCCTGGGATCGCCGAGCTGAGCTCGGCATCTTCCCGCGTTGATGAGAAAGGCATGCCGAGGGCAACTCGGCGATCCCAGGACGCCGCCCGCGCGTGCAGGGCGCCTGGTGTGGCGGAATCATCGCCTGGGATCGCCGAGCTGAGCTCGGCCTCGTTCTGCGCCAGTAAGGAAGGTAGCCGAGTGCAACTCGGCGATCCCAGGACGTTGTCCGCGCCGGCAACGCGTGATGGTGCACCCGCGGAAAGAGGAACGCGCCAGGCGCGGCCGCTACCCCCGCTTCACTGCCCCGGTCTTCGGATCCTCGTCCTCGTTGGCCTCCCCAGCCAGATCGATCACATCCGACTTGTTCTGCGCGGTCAGCCACCCGCGCAGATCCCCAGCGATCGCCTGCAGATTCTGTCGCGTGGTCGCGGTCTGGCCGAGGTGCTGGCCGATCGCCTCGATGACCGGGATCAGGCTCTGCTCGATCACCTGGACGTGGTGCTGGTAGAGGCGCGCGTAGTACTTGGGCAGGGTGTTGATGATCTCGACCTTGGGGTGCGGCGGGGGCGGCGTGGCCTGGATGCGGCCGAGGGTGTCGAGAGTCTCGCCAAGGCGGGTGAGCAACGCTGCGAGTTGAGCTGACTCGCGGGCACGGCCCTCGTCATTGTGCGCGCGACCGTTCGCTTCGTGGCTGCGCTGCGCGACGCGCGCGGCGTGCTCCGCTTCGGCGGCGCCGACCACGGCCTGGCGCAGGCCGTCGAGGCGCTCGTTGATCTTGGCCAATTGCAACGCCGCGATCGACGCGGGATCGTCCTTGCCGTCCAGTTCCTGGCGGCGGGTGTAGATGCGAGTGATGTCGGCCCAGCGCTTGGTGTCGTCCGCGTCCATCGCGCCAAGCAGCTGCTTGAGCTTGAGCAGATTAGCCTCGGCGCCGGTGGTCAGGGTCTGCGCCTCTTGGCGATAATGGTCGAGCAGCAGCCGGCGCAGTTCGGCCTCGTCCATCACCGGCACCACGCGTTCGGCGAGCTTGGCCATGTTGCGGTAGCTGCCCTGCAGGCGGAAGGGCGGCTCGCTGCGGTAGGCGTCGGCCTGGGCGGCGCTGGCGATGTAAGCGGCGTTGACCGCGACCAGCGCGTCGCGGATGGTCAGCAGCTTCTTCAGCACCGACACCACCTCGGTCAGTTCGACCGCGGTGTAGGGATGTTCCAGCTCGCCGCGTGCGCCGTCGTCGCCGGCGGCCAGGCGCAGCAGGCGGCGGATGTCAGCGTGCGGGCGCGTCGCCACCGGGCGCAGCACCGCGTTGACGACCAGGCAGTTCTCGACGTAGCTGGCTTCGAACGCCTCGCGCGCGCCGCCGAGGATGTCGCCAAGGTTCCAGGTGTCGGCGCGGTTGGCGAGCATGTCCGGGATGCGGAAGCGCTCGCCGCTTTCGGTGTAGGGATTGCCGGCCATGACCACGACGAACTTCTTACCGCGCAGGTCGTAGGTGCGCGCGGCGCCGCGCCACACACCCTCGATCCGGCGCTGGCCGTCGCACAGCGAAATGAACTTCTGGAGGAACTCCGGATTGCAGTGCTGGATGTCGTCGATCACCAGCATGACGTTGTTACCCAGCGCGAACGCCAGGTTCAGTTTCTCAAGTTCCTGCCGCGCCGCGGCGTTGGGCGCGGCGGCGGGATCGACCGAGGTCACCTCGTGGCCCAGGGCCGGGCCGTTGACCTTGACGAAGGCCAGGCCAAGCACGCTGGCGAGGTACTCCATCAGCGTGGTCTTGCCGTAACCGGGCGGCGAGATGAGCAGCAACAAGCCCATCTGGTCGGTGCGCCGCGTGGCGCCAAGCGAGCCCATCTGCTTGGCGAGATTGTCGCCGATCAGCGGCAGGTAGACCTCGTCGACCAGGCGGTTGCGCACGAAGCTGGTCAGCACCTTGGGCTTGAGTTCTCCCAGGCGCAGACGCTCGCGCTCGGCGGCGACCAGGACGCGGCGCTGTTCCTGGTAGGCGCGCCAAGCCGGCACGATCTCGCGCGCGAAGCGGTCGAGGCGGGCCTCGACGTCATCCAGGCGCAGTTCCAGGGTGCGATCCTGGATGCGCGCATGGCGGCCGAGCAGGCCGTCGACCACCACGACCATGCGGCCGGCCACCGCGCGGCGGGCGACGCGGCCGTCGATGAGTAGATCGGCGGCGATCTCGGGGATGATCGATTCCGATCCCGGCGCGTGCAGCGCGACGAAGCGGGTGAGCCAGGCGACCAGCAGGCGCCAGCAGGCGGCGGGCTCGCTGCGCAGCGCGCGCAGGTCATCAAGCAGCGCGTCGCGGCTGCCGCTCTGGCGGAGGTGGTCAAGGAAGCGCGCGCCGAGGTCCCCGGCTTCGGCGCTGTGGGCGAAGGCGGGTTCGGCGGCGCACAGTTCGTCGCGCAGGTAGCGCCCGGCCTGGGTTAGTTCCAGCGCATCGGCGGCCAAGCCGTGCTGCTGGGCGAAGCTGCCGACGACGCGGGCGAGATCGGCCGCCACCGCATCGTCGGCGGGGGCGTGGGCGAACACCCGACGCAGTTCGGCGAGGTTACGGCACTGGCGCTGCCAGGTCTCTCGCGCCTCCAGGCCGTCCCACGCCAGCAGCGCCAGGGCGCGCACCGCGGCGGGATAGCGCAACAGGCCACCGGTCTCGCGCAGGTGCAGCAGCGCGATGAGGATGCGCACCGCGTCGGCGTCGTGGGTGCCGCGCTCGTAGCCCTCGTCGTAGCGCTCGGCGGCAAAGCGTTGCACCAGCGCCAGCAGTGCGGCCTCGTCGAGCGCCGCCGCGCGCAGCGCCTGCGGGTCGAGGCCGGCCTCGTGGCGCTCGGCGGCGCGCGCGATCGACCAGGCGAGGAACTCGCCGCGGTAGACGGTGGCGTCCTCGCTCGGCAAGTCCTGGCTCCAGAAGCGCTTGGTGCCGGCGAATCCGGCGTCCTCGACCGGCGCCTCGTAGTCGGTGCCGGTGACGTGGAAGCACAGCTGATCGCCACGCGGCACCAGGGTGACATCGATCGCCTGGGCATTGACCGAGAACGCGTGCTTGCCCAGGCGCAGGCCGCCGTCGACGTAAAGTTCGCTCTTGTCGCGCAGCTGACGCACCGCGCCGTCGCGCGCGCTCTTCAGTCGGCCGTCGACATCGTCGGCGGCGACGGTGGCGCCCAGGTCGCGCAGCTCGGCGACCAGCTGGCGCAGCTTCACCACCATCGCGTCCGAGGCGAAGACGGTGTTCAGTTCGTCGAGCGTGGTGCAGGCCAGCGCGCGCTTGCTGACGCTGGTGAGGACGCGGTCGGCGGCACGCACCAAGCCATCGGCGCGGCGCTGGCGTTCGTCGAGCAGGGCCTGTTTGCGGGCGCTGAAGCCGTCGTAGATCTCGCTGCGCTTGGTGGCGATGTCCTCGGCGAACTCCTCGAGGTCGCTGTAGCGGCTTTCCAGCTCTTCGACCGCCAGCATTAGCCGCGCCAGCTGATCGTCGCACCCCGCCGGCGTGTCGCACAGGCCCATGGCGTTGGCGGCGGCCTGGGTCAGCAGGGCGAAGGCGGCGCCGAAGCCGGCGCGCGCCTCGCTGGCGCCCAGTCCGCGCCGACGCGCGTCGGTGACCGCGCGCGCGCGGTTGAGCGCGGCGTAGACGGTGCCGATGCGCTCGAGGATGCCGGTGCGCGCAGTGGCGTCGGGCAGGTCAAGCCCGTTGACGATCTCGACCAGCAGATCGAGCCCGGCGGCGAGCGCGTCCAGGCGCGCCACGATCGAGGTCGACTCGGCGACGATGGCGATGGCGTTGCCGGTGGCTTCCAGCTGCGCCAGTTCAGTCAGGTACGGCGCCAGGGCCTGCGCTTCGAGCAGGAACTTGGCGGTCGCTGCCGAACGCTCGCCCGCCGCCTTGGCCAGGCGCGCATCGAGCGCGTCGATGCGCGCGCCATCGGCATAGCGGATGCCGCGCGCGGTTTCGACCGCGCCGCGCAGCCGGCGCAGCGCGGTCAGCGGTGCGACGTGGGCGTCGATGCCCTCCTTGGTACCGTACAGCGCCTGGCGCAGCACGCCCTCGGCCTCGGTCTCCAGCGCGCTGATGCGCCCCGCCGCCTGGGCGGTCAGCTGCTCGACCTTCACGAATTCGTCGAGCACCGCGCCCGCCGTGGCCTGCACCGCCAGCAGCGGAGCGCGCACCCCGCCGGCGTCAGGATCGCCCAGCCAGTGGTAGCTGTCGAGGGTGCGTTGGAGGTGCTTGAGCAGGTCGAGGTAGGCTTCGCGGGTCGGTTTCTGCGCGCCGATCAGGCGGTGAAGGTGGAGCAGATCGGACACGCCGCGCACCAGCTCGCGGTTGCCGATGCGGCCCAGCGCGGTGTCCTGCGCCACCGGCTGGCGCGCCGCGTGCAGATCGCTTGAGAACGGCGTGCGCCAGACCTGCAGCGCGTGCAGGCGCTGCGGCTCGGGCTCGGCGCGGAACACCACCATCCGCCCGTCGTCGAGCAGGCAGTGGCCGTTGACCGCCATCGGCTGCTCGACCTCGCGCGCGACCAGATTGTAGCGCGACAGTACGTACTGGGCGCGGTCACGGTCGTAGTAGACGTAGAGGATATCCTCGCCGTTGGGCGCGCGCACCGCGCGTTCGAACTCCATGCCGCCGGCCTCGACCGGGAACACCTTCCAGGCACCGGTCGCCAGGTAGTAGCCGCCGGGAAAAATCAGGCCGTGGCCCTCGGGCAACTGCTGGCAGGCGTCACCGATGGCGTCGATGCGCACGGCCTCGCGGGTCAGGGCGTTGTAGACGAAGTGGCGGTAACCGTCCTCGCGGTAGGGGCGGATGCGCAGCAGGACGAGGTGGTCGAGCTTGGCGTAGAGGATCTCGGCGTCGTCGAGGCCCTGGGTCGCCTCGGCGACCGGCTCGCTGACGATGCCGGCGCCGCTGGCGGTGTTGTTCTCGACCTTGATGGTCAGGTCGCCGTTAAGGCATTCGACGAAGACGGTGTCGAGCACGTTGACGTGCGGATGCTGGCCGTGCACGTGCATCTCGCGCGTGGCGCGCGTCCAGGCGAAGTCGTGCCGGGGCGGGAAGCCATAGTCGGCGTCACCGCGGTTGTCGAGGTAGTGCAGCGACTCGGCGCCGTCCTTGCCCGCAAGAATCGCCCAGCGCAGCACGCGCAGATCGCTCAGCCGGCTGCCGGTCTGGAAGGCGGCCAGCACCTTGCCGTCGACGCGGCGCAGCTGGGCCAGGCGCGCGTCCTTGTAGTACTGGAAGATCTCGCGGAAGTCCTTCTCGAACGCCGCTCCGCCGAGCAGTTCGGCGGTGGCCGGCACGATGCGCTCGCCGTCGAAGCGCAGTTCGGCGAAGACGTCGCTGATCGCGGTGGTCGACTTCAGGCCGAGCCGTACCTGATAACCGAGCAGCAGGCGATCGCCGACCGCGACCAGATCGCGCGGGATGCAGGCGTGCTCGGTGCGCACCCGTTCGGTCGCGGTCAGCGCGGTGGCGGCCGAGCCGAACAGTTCCTGCCGGCGCCGGTTGAGCGCGTCGGTGGCCGCGCGCAGGTCGCCGCCCTGCGCTTCTAGGCGCTGGCGGACGACTTCGTAGGTGCCGCCGTCGAGCTGCGGGGCAGGGGCGTCGGTCATGGCGTGGCTACCGGTGGGCAGGAGTGGCGCGGGCACAAAGGCCGTGAACAAACCCTGCCCGTCGGATGCAGCCAGTCTCGTCGGTTGGGTTTATTCACAGCCTCTCAGTTGGTCAGGGTGCGGCCGCTGGAATGGTCGCCGATCCCCAGCTCGCGCGCCTTGGCCAGCATCGCTTCGAGCTTGGCCGGATCCTTGCCGTGCAGCAGCTTGGTCAGCAGGGCGCTGACGCTGAGATTGGCGACATCGCCAGAACCCAGGCTGGTGTGCAGCAGCACCTCCTTGAGGTCTTGGGGCAGCGACTTGTCGCCGCTGAGGTACTCCTTGGCCAGGGTCTTGAGTGTCTCGCTCGAATCGACCATGGCGTCTAGGCCCTTGCCGACCGAGACCGCTTTGACGAAGCGGTCGAAGAAGGCGCCATCGCCGCCGACGATCTCGAACTTGGCCTTGCCAAGGCTTTCGCCGAGAACGTGCGCGTTCTGCTCGGCAACCTTGACCTGGCCGTGGATGCGCTCGCGCGCGAGTTCGAACTCCTTCTCGAGGCGCAGGCGGAACTCCTCGTGGCCGCGGGTCTCGGCGGTCAGCTTGCCCATCGAGATCGCCTTCTCGGCCAGGCCCTTGGCCTCGGCGACCATCTTCTGCTGGAGCGCGTCGGCCTCGGCTACGCCGACATCGGCGATCGCCTTGGCCGACGCCTCCTGCACCGCGATCTCGGCCATGCCCCGCTTGCGGTTGGCCTCGGCCTCGGCCTCCATCACCCGCGCCTTGGCCAGGCCCGGCGCCGCCGCCTCGGCCTGGGTGCCTTCGGCGCGACGCAGGCGGGCCACGGTCTCTTTCTCGGCGCTGATCTGGTCGGCGTCGGCGAGGATGAGCTTCTCCTTGGCGAGATGGGTCGCGGCCTGTTCGGACGCGGCGGCGCTGACCACTTCCTTGATGCGCAACTGCTCGGCGGCGGCCTCGGCGGCGGTGACGGCGACCTTCTTGAGACGGTCGGCCTCCATCTGCGCGCGCAGGTTCTTGGTCAGTTCCTCCTCCTCGGCGACGGCCTTTTCGACCGAGACGCGCTCGCGGATGACCTCGGCGATGTTCTTGCGCTCGACGGCGATGATCTTTTCCTTCTCGATCTCGCTGACGGCGACCGCGCGTTCGCGGTTGATCGCTTCCAGTTGGCGCGCCTTCTCGACCCGCTCGTACTCGACGGCGACCGCGCCTTCGCGGTTCTTCTCGGCGACCTGCACCTCGCGCTTGGCGTTCTCGCTGGCGATGCCGATCTCTTGCTCGGACGCGATGCGTGCGCCCTGCGCGATCTGATTCTGCTCGGCCTCGACCTTGTGCTGCTCGGCCATTTCGCGGGCCCGGGTCGTCGCGATCTCGCGGCCCTGGCGCGCCTCGGCCTCGGCTTGCTGCCGTTCCAGCGCCAGCATCGCCTCCTTGGCCTCGACGTCCTGCTTCTTGATCGTCTTCTCGGCCTCGCGCTGGATCTCGTTGGCCTTCATCTTCTGGATGCTGGTCAGCTCGATGATCTTCTTGCGGCCTTCGCTGTCCAAGATGTTGTCGGGGTCGAGCATCTTGAGCGGGGTCTGCTCGAGGTAGTCGATCGCGGCGTCTTCCAGGTTGTAGCCGCTGAGATCGCGGCCGATGACCTTGACGATCTCGTCCTTGAAGGTGTCGCGCTGGTTGTAGAGGTCGATGAATTCCATCCGCTTGCCGACCGTCTTGAGCGCTTCCGAGAACTTGGCCTCGAACAGTTCGGCCAGCGTCTCGCTGTCCGACGCGCGCTGGACGCCGACCGAACCGGCGACCTTGATCACGTCTTCGCGCGTCTTGTTGACGCGCACGAAGAAGGTGACCTTGATGTCGGCGCGGATGTTGTCCTTGCAGATCAGGCCGTTCACGCCCTGGCGATCGACCTCGATGGTCTTGACCGAGATGTCCATGACCTCGGCGCGGTTGATCACCGGGATCACCATGCCGCCGGTGAAGCTTACCGACGGCTCGGGACTGGTGAGCTTGGTGATGATGAGGGCGTGGCCCTGGTCGACCGTGCGGTAGAACGCCTTGAGGGCGATCAGCAGGATGAAGCCGAAGCCGACGACGATGCCGACGGCGACGAGGATGAGGGTCACGTTGTTCATGTTTGCTCCAAAAGAAGATCAGGCGGTTTCGCGGCCGGGGCGCGCGGCAGCCGTCGGCAGGGCGGGCGGTGGATCGGCGGGACGCGTCGGATCGGCGGCAGGCGCTTCGAGGAACCCCGGCTTCGTATGGGGCAACGGTGCGATCAGGTAGAGGTCGCGCGCGTCGTCGTATTCGACCACCACCGCGCTTTCACCCTTGGTCATGGTGACGCCGGCGCGGGTGACCACGTTGAGGATGATCTCGTCGCCGACGAGATCGGCGACCGCGGTGCCGAAGTGTTCGTCAGCGGTCACCGAGGTCACCGTCGCCGGGCTGCCGACGACGCCGCGCTTGGTCTGCGCCTCTTGGATGGTGAACACACCACGCAGCGGCCGCGCGACGAAGCCAGTGAGGGGCACCGCGGCGGCGAATGCCCCCACGCCCATCAGCCAGTCGTACATCGCCCCCGGCAGCACGGCGCCGAGCGGCGCGCGCAGGGCGACCTCGCCGACTAGGCAGAGGAACCAGGCGAAGGTGACCAGGATCGTGGCAAGCACGGTGACTGGCACCCGACCGAGCGAGAGGAATTCGAGGAAGCCGTGCGGATGGACGCCGTCGCCGCTGGCGTCGGCGTCAATGTCGAGATGGAACACGTCGATATCGAAGGCGCCGATCGCCACCAGCAGCCAATAGAGAACCGCCACCCCGAGCAGGGCGGTGTAGAGCACGGTCGGCGCCGTGATGCAGGTGGTGATGAAGTCAGCCATGTCGGTTCCGCGCCAGCCGATGCTAGGGCGCCAGACTCAGGCGGTGAGCGGAAATTCCACGCCTCGTTTCACCGCCAACGTCTCAGGGCAGGCTGAGCGTGACCCGGGTCACGACCGTGATGGCGCCGTCGTGGCGGCTCCAATGGCGATCGATGCGCACGGGAACGCCAGCCACCAGTTCGACCAGGGTTTCGTCGCTTTCCGCGCCCGGCAGCGAACTCGCCTCGGCGGCAAGGGCAAGGCGGTTGGCGGAGGCGGCGGTGACGACACTGTGCTCGGCGCCGACCACGATGCGCTGGCCGACCCGACGTTCGCCGGGCTCCAACGGCTGGCGCAGGGCGAGCAGGGCGCGTACCCCATCGGCCAACGCGGCCGCCACCCGCTCGGGCAGTTTGCCGCTGATGGCGACCGATCCATCCGCCGTGGGCGTCGCCACCACGTCGCCGGGCATGCGCATGTCCTCTTCGGTCGGCTCGGATAGCACCACGCTGCCATCGGCCTGCAGCTGCCAGCCTGCGCGCACGCGGCGCTGATCGGTCTGCTCGCCCTGGATGCTGCTGACGTCGATCTCGATCCGGCCTGCGGCGGGCAACCCACCGCGTAGGGTGACGCTGGGGGCGGGCGCGAGCGGGACGGGCGCGGGTTCAGCCACCGCCCCTGGCGGGCTGGCGGCCTCGGCCCACGCCGGATCGCCGCGGCGGCCGAATGACAGCGCGACGATGGCGCCGATCACCAGCACCAGTACCACGGCCCAGGGCCAGATCCGCGTCGCAGCCATGGCGATGTCTCCGGGGCGCAGCGGACACCGCCGCGCCTGGGGCGCAAGATGCGCCTCGTCGTGGCCGGTTGCGGGAGGCGTCGGGCGATCTACCTTCCGCGGCCATGGATGATGCCATCTTCTGGGACCTGATCAGCAGTATCGATACCACCGCGCTCAAACGCGGTGATGAAGAGACCGCGCTCGAATTGCTTCGCGCCCGCGTGGCTGACCTCGGTCCGGCGGCGATCGATGGTTTTCACGACCGCCTCGCCCAGGCCCTGCACGCGCTCGATGGCCGCGCGCACTTCTTGGCTGCCGGCGACAACGCCGACAGCGACGACGCCTTCCTCTACGCCCGTTGCCATGTGGTCGCGCTCGGTCAGGCCCACCACACGGCGGTGGTCGCCAACCCGTCGCAGATGCCGCAAGCGCCAGAGGAGTGGTGCGAGGCGCTGCTCTATGTGGCACCCCAGGCCTGGGCGGAACGCACGGGAAAGGATCCGGGGGATTACGACCACGTCAGTCCGGTTTCCTATGACCGCGGAGCCAATCGGGAACGCTGGGGCTGAGCGCGGCGCGCGGACATCCTGCCGGGTCTTGATCACCTGAGGCCTTGGCCCAGGTGATCGGCCCCATGACAGACGGCCAACGCCGCAGATGGGCCGCTATCGCCGGATTTAGGGTCACAGGATCGCTGCTTAACCGTTTGAATAATTGATTGTGTAGTCTGAATTGCCCGCCCGCCCGCGAATCTCCGGAGCCGCCATGCGCTGTCCCGCCCTCACCCTCACCCTCACCCTAAATCTTGGCCTGCTGGTGCTATTCGCCGCTGTCCTGCCCGCTGTCGAGAGCATCGCCTTCCCCGCCGATGCCGGCATCCATGACGTGAAGGCGGAGTTCGGCGCCAAGGGCGACGGCGTCACCGACGACACCGCGGCCATCCAAAAGGCCTTCAAGGAGATCGGCAGCGGCCACATGCGCACACTGTACTTCCCCAACGGCACCTACCTGCTTTCCGACACCATCACCTTCGCCGAATGGATCTTCGTCCAGGGCCAGAGCCGCGACAAGACCATCCTGCGCCTGAAGGACGCCTGCCCGGGCTTCACCGAGGCCGCCAAGCCCAGGCCGCTGGTCTGCACCTTGGCTGGGGGCGGCAAAGGCGAGGGCGTGATGAACATGAACTTCAGCACCCACCTCATGAACGTCACGGTGGACACCGGGACCGGCAACCCCGGCGCCATCGCAGTGGAGTTCATGTCCCACAACGGCGGCGGCCTGGAGGACGTGACGATCAGGAGCGGCGACGGCGCCGGAGTCATGGGCCTCGACATGCGCAAGGGCGGCCAGGGCCCCGCGCTCTGCCGGCGCGTGAGCGTGGAGGGCTTCGATGTCGGCTTGGAGATCGCCGCCTCAGTCTTCACCTCCACCTTCGAGGACATGGTCTTCCGCAAGCAGCGGGTCGCGGTGGTCCGAAACTCCAACCATCCGGTGGTCATGCGAAAGGTGCGCAGCGAGAACCGGGTGCCCTTCCTGGTCACCAGCAAGCCCTTCGAAGGCACCCAGTTCCTGCTGGTGGACAGCGAGCTGAGCGGTGGCGATCCGGCCAAGCCGGCCCTGGACAACAGCACCAAGGGGCAATGGGGCAACCTCAGCCTTTTCCTGCGCAACGTGACCGTCACCGGCTGGAAGAGCGCCGCCGACGATCTTGGCCGCGAAGTGACTATCGCCCAGGCCAAGAACGAATACCGCAGCGGCGCCTGCCTTACCGCTTTCCCCTCCACCGAGCGTAGCCTGGGCCTACCGGTAAAGGAGACCCCGGCCCTGCCCTGGGGTGATCCGGCGCGCTGGACCAGCGTGATGAAGTACAACCCCATCAAGCTGGACGCGACCACCCGCAAGCCCGACGACAAGCTGTGGGACCGCCCCTTCGAGGGCCATGACGCCACGGAGGCCCTGCAGCAGGCCATCGATTCCGGCGCCACCACGGTCTACCTCCCCTACGGCTCCTACCTGCTGCGCAAGCCGATCATCCTACGCAAAAATATCCAAGTCATCCAAGGCTGCGGCAGCATCCTGATGGCAGCCAAGGACGTCCCCGACGGCGTGCTCTTCCGTTACGAGGGCAGCAGTGCTCAGGCCGTCTTCATCGACCGCCTCTCCTGCATCGGCCGCATCGAGCACGCCGCGCCCAAGGATCTGGTCATCCTGCACTGCCGCTGGCCAGGCTACCAGAATGCCGCGCCCGCTAATGGCGCCGCCCTGGGCAAGCTCTTCGCCGACGACGTCTGTGGCTGGCCCTGGCTGTTCAAGGAGCCCCAGCAGGCCTGGCTACGCAGCCTCAACATCGAGAGTGACCACCTGAAATTCGACAACACCGCCGCCAGCGTCTGGGTCCTGGGCTACAAGACCGAGGGCGACGGGACCGAGGGCCGCATCGGCCCCAAGGCCAGCCTGGAGATCCTCGGCGGCCAGTTCTACTGCGGCCGTGCGCCACCCCTGCCGATGTTCACCGTCGAGGAGGGCGGTCGCCTGTCCTGCACCGTGACCCTGTTCTGGAGCAAGGAGGTGCTGCTCCAGGAGACCCGCGGCGGCGCGACCAAGACCGTCACGGTCGGCAAAGGGCACCCGCGTCGTGGATCTGCTAGTGGCAGGGGCCGGGAAGCCGGAGCGTTAAGCACCGCGCAAGACCGGGTCACTCCCGGTGCGGTTCCGGTAGCGGAAGGTTGCGCCCCGGCCAAGTGCGCTGCGCGGATGGCCTGGGCAACCGCTGGATGGGATAGGGGGGGTGCAGCTTCAGTGCCCTTTCCAGGTGCTGCGGGCGCGGTCGCGGCTGGTATGTGAGCGAATCCCGCCACCGCCGGCGCGTCGGCGGCGCGCCGGATGTCGCGCCGGATGTCCCGGTTCACCGCGGACGCCGGACCTTTTCCATCAGATCCGCCTCTTGCACCTTCCCGGTCCGCGTGTTGATGCGCAGGGTGGCGATCTCGAAGCCTTTAAGCTTCACCACCTGCT
>ENA-ORBV01006063-ORBV01006063.1-microbial-mat-metagenome-genome-assembly--contig:-NODE-6063-length-21602-cov-5.029129_pt1 | contig 21602 bp, 25 predicted proteins | sample MGYA00237777_ERZ505514 | MGnify/ENA primary metagenome ERZ505514 (study PRJEB26160, sample SAMN06269048) | microbial mat metagenome | isolation source: Oligotrophic lake microbial mat | place... | reverse complement strand
ATCATGCGCAGCGAGCGCGGCAGGGTGCGGTCCGACATGATCCACATCACCATGTGCATGGACTCGGGCGTCAGCGAGATGAAATCCCAGAAGGTGTCGTGCGCGGTGGCGGCCTGCGGGAACCCGCGATCGGGTTCCATTTTCACGGCGTGGATCAGGTCGGGGAACTTGATCGCGTCCTGGATGAAGAAAACCGGTATGTTGTTGCCCACCACATCCCAGTTGCCCTGCGAGGTGTAGAACTTGATCGAAAAGCCACGTACGTCGCGCGGCGTGTCGGCCGAGCCGGATCCGCCGGCCACGGTGGAGATGCGGCTGAATACCGGCGTCTTCACACCCACTTCGGTCAGGACCTTGGCGGTGGTGTATGCCTGCAGCGAATGCGTCAGCTCGAAGTACCCGTGCGCGCCCGTGCCGCGGGCGTGCACGATGCGTTCAGGGATGCGCTCGTGGTCGAAGTGGGTGATCTTCTCGCGCAGGATGAAGTCTTCGAGCAAGGCCGGGCCGCGCGCACCGACGCGCAACGAATTCTGGTTGTCGGGGACGATGAGACCCTGCTGCGTCGTGAGTGGCGCATGGGTGCCTTGCGCCTGTTCGTGCAACTCGCCGCCGCCTGACGAATGGTTGGCTTCGACCGCACGCGAACCCGGCTCGGAATCCGGTTTTGCCCTGGGTGTGGAGTTAACTTTTTTCATGCTCAATGTCCTTGAATTGATGCGGGGTCGCCAACCATTGGCCGTAAATACAGCAGCGAGGTTTGCACATGTGAGCGCCCCCAGCCCTGGTTTCGCCAGGCCCCCCGAGGGGTGCGAGGAAACTTGGGGCGGCGCGGCGTTTCGTCACCAGAATACGGCCGTGGTGGCTTCCCGTCGGTTAGACAGCGCACAGATGACTAACCTTTCAGATACCGACCGGCGCGCTGTTTGACCTGGTCATTTCGCCCGTGCACTGCAGGGTCGCCGACGCGCGACCGTCCGAGAGCGACGAAACGGGCGCGGTCAATCCTCGGGCAGGACCCACCGTTGCAGTTCCGGGTCTTGCGGAATCACGGCGGGCACCGGTCCTTCGTCCGGCTCGACCGGCAACAAGTCCGGCTCGTCCTCGGGATCGTTCTTGCCGGGGTGAAGGGGTTGGTTGAAATGTGTCTTGGTCATCACCGATCTCCATGGTCTTGCGGGTGGGGAAGAAGGGGTGCAGCGGCACAACCGTCTCATCAATGGGGGCTGACATAACGTCGCCAGGGTCCGGCCTGCTGGCTCAAGCGATCGGTGACGGCAGACAGCACATTGCGGTTCCATCCCATTCCGATGTGGCTGCTGTCGATTTCGATGTCGTGGACCAGCCTGGACCGTTCAGGATGGCAACAGGTTTGCCAGGCGACGACGCCGTCTGTCTTGCTGTAGATGGACGTGGTGCGAACGGGCGGCGGCGTGCGCAGGCGCAGACTCAATAAAGGATCGATATGGGTCGAGCTTGCGCTGAGCAGACGAAACAGCCAGCCGACATGGGTGTGGTCGGCATCGGCATTGAACGGCGTGCCGATCGTGATCACCTGCCCGATACGCGGCCCCATCAGCTTGGCGAGTTCGCGTGCGTAGATTCCACCCAGGCTCCATCCGATGAGGGTTGCCGGCTTGGCATGGGGTGCAAGCATGTCCGAGACCTGCAACTTCAGATTCGCCAACCAGTCGTCAAGGTCGCCCTGCGGGCCGGTATTGAATCCCTGCCCCCAATCGAATGCCTCGTATCCCAGCGATCGACAGTGGTCGCGCAGCGGGGCCACCGACGACCCGGGTGCGCCCAGGCCCGGAAAGATGACGACAGGATGCCCGTCGCCAGGCCGCTGCTGGTGGCTCTTGTCCAGCTTGTGCCATGCAAATTCCATTGCCGCGCGGAAGGGTTCGGCGCCGAGCAGGGCGAGAGACGGTCTTTGAACGGACAGTCCAGGAAAATGGGTCATGGGTTTGCGCACGCAATTGGATGAGGTGATCTTCGACGGACGCAAGCGGACATTCGATCAGCAGGAGCCGCCGATGAGCGTAGGACTCCAGGCCGTCAAGCTCAACCGGCATCCCGAACCTGCCCGTGGCGGACCCGGCAGAGGCGGTGCGAGCCCTGGGGCGGCTAGTGTTTCGGCAGAAAGGCGAACCCATCCGGCCGTGACCATCGCCGTGGCAATGGTGCCGAGCTCGACTCGGTGACCAGCCGCCTGATCAACGGGAAGCGTTCTCGAGCGCTGCGCCAATGCGAGCTTGCGGCTGGCGATCTCCCGGCCGTGCCGCGGCACCCCAGCACCGGCAGGCATTCGGCTGCAACGCGCGGCCGCGCCACAGCCGCTGCCCTGGACCGGACTGCGGCGACACGTTCATCCAATTCGTCCAAGTGCCCACCGGCCCGCGGCGGCTGCAGCGGCGGTGAGCGCCGTGCCCCAGGCGATATCGACGAGGCTCAGGCGCAACGGCCAGCCGCGCAGCGTGGCCAGGTTGCTCAGGTCGTAGGTGGCATAGGCAAAGAAGCCGAACAACGCGCCGGCCATCACCGCACGCGACCACGGCACCTCGGCCTGCGCTGCAAGGCCCTCGGACCAGGCGGCGGGCGCAACGGCAAACAGCAGGACGCCGACTGGGTACAGCAGGTAGAAGGCGCCGGCTGCCACCAGATTGGGAGTGTCTGCCATCAGATGTCCGATGCCACCGCGGTAGAAAGATTTCGCTATCACGCCGAGCCAGAGCAGGTCCAGTGCCAGCATCACCACCGCAGTGGCGCCATAGGCGGCGAGGTAGCTCATCATCGTGGTTTCATCCTGCTTCCATATGCGAGGCACTCGGAGTCGTTGCCGCAAGCCGCCGGCAACTCGGAGTCGCTATCACGTCGCGATCAGCTCGCGACAAGGCACCTATTTCGCCTCGGACGCCGCGCCGGGTCTGTGCGCAAACCAACACAGCAGCTTTGTGCCTGCCGGGTCGGCCCGTCATGCCCGCTTCTTGGCAGGTACCTTTGCGGCGGGCTTTCGGGCTGGCGCATTGCCATGCCCTTTGCTGCGCTCGGCCCTGCTGCCGGGCTTGCGCTTCGCAAGACTGGCGGCCAGCAGCTCGGTCAGGTCGACGATGTTGCTGGTGCCCGCTTCGGAGGGTGTCTCCTCCAGGGGCGTGACGGCTTCGGTCTGGCCGGCTGCCACCTTCTTGCTCACCAGTGCGCGAATGGCCGTGTTGAACTTGTCGGTATAAGCCTGCCCGTCCCAAGGACCCGTCATCTCGCCGATGAGCTGCTTAGCCATCTTCAGCTCGGCAGGCTTCAGGCCAGCGGCCGTCTTGCCCGCGGCAGGAAGTTTGAGTTCATCCAGTGTTCGAATCTCGGTAGCCCAGCGGATCGTGTTGAGGACCAGCGCAGCGCCCGTTGGCACCAGCGCGGCGAGGTGCTCCTTGGTGCGCATCACCACGCGGGCGATGCCGATGACGCCTGCCTCGATCATTGACTCGCGCAGCAGCGCGTAGACCTTCTCGCCCTTGCCGATGGGCTCCAGGTAGTACGGTGTCTCGAGTAGCGTAAACGCGATTTCGCTGGCCTTGACGAAGGATTCGATCTCGATCGTCTGCGTCGATCTCGGATACGCGGCCTTGATCTCGTCTTCGCCCAGGATCACATAGTCTCCGTCGTCCTGCTTGATGCCCTTGACGATGTCGTCGCCGTGGATCTCCTTGCCAGTGCGCTTGTTCACGCGCTTGTAGCCCACCGGGTCCATCGAGCGCTTGTCGAGCCAGTCGAAGTCGATGCCGACCTCCTGGGAGGCCGGGTACAGGGCCACGGGCACATGGACGAGCCCGAAGGTGATGGCGCCTTTCCAGATCACGCGGGGCATGGGAACTCCTTTTTCGGCGCTGTGCCAATGGTGGGTGATGAGAGCCGCCCTGGCCCTGATGCGGGCTTCACGCTACGGCCTTGGAACGTCGCCCGCTGCGCGAGGCTGCCGATGACTTGGGCCCGGCCAAGGTGTAACCCAGAGTCGCCATCGCAGCCGTCAAACTGCGCGCCGCCTTGGCGTAGTGGTTCCAGGGTTCATTGCCGGTGTCGAGTCGCTCGTGCACGGTCTTCACGGTCCAGTGATCGCCACCGCGCAGCGACGACAGCTCGCTCCACGCGACGGGCACCGAGATACCCAGCCCTGGCCTCGCCCGTGCCGACCAGGCGCAGACGGTGGTGGCGCCCAGGCCGTTGCGCAAGTAGTCGATGAAGATCCTGCCGACCCGGTTCTTCGGGCCGCTTCTGGCCACGAAACGTTGCGGAATCATCCGGGCCATGTGCAACACGATGGCCTGCGAAAACCCCTTGACCGTGTCCCAGTCGTGGACCCTGCGCACAGGCACCACGACATGCAGGCCCTTGCCGCCGCTGGTCTTCAGGAACGATGACAGACCGAGTTGCGCCAGGAAGGCGTGTATCAACTCGGCCGCCTCCTGCACGTGGGGCCAGGCCACGGCCTCGCCGGGATCGAGGTCGAACACCATCCGGTCCGGGTGCTCGAACGAAGTGCTGCCCGTGTTCAGTGTGTGAAACTCGACAACATTCCACTGCGCGGCTGAGAGCAGTCCCTGGGTGCTGACGACCTCCAGCATGGCCGGATGACTGATGCAGAGCGCCGGATCGAGCTGGCGCATGCCTGGCAGCTTCTCGGTCTCGGCGTGTTTCTGGAAGAACAGCTTGCCGTCGACTCCGTCGGGCGCGCGGACAAGGGACACCGGGCGACCTTTGAGGTGCTTCATCATCAGCGTGCCGACGACGCCATAGTAGCGCACCAGGTCGAGCTTCGTGGTGCCGGCGCGGGCGTCGATCACCCGTTGCGGATTCGTGATCCTCGGATACGGGGACATCGTGTGTTTTGGTGCCAGGCGGGGAGCCGAAGCCATCTTTGCGGTGCTCATGTACAGCGCCTTCTCACGCACGATGGCGCGTGCATCCGTGTCGGTTCGCAGCCCGCGAAAGACGGCATGGCGGATGCGGGCCGCGCGCGTCCAGGCCGCAAAAGAGACCTCGGCAACCAACGTGGGTGCGACCCAGCGGGGCTTTCCTTCTATCTGGGCGGACCCAGAGAACGGACTCTTGTTTCGAGCCTGCGCGGCGAGCGTGGTCGTCAGTTCGGTCAAGGTCCGTTGGCTGAACCCGCTGCCAACGTTGCCGGCGTACTGCAGTGCGCCATTGGCGTCGTGCACGCCCAGCAGCAGCGCGCCGAAGCCGGTGCGCGTGCCTTGCGGGTCGGTGTAGCCACCGATGACGAACTCCTGGCGCAGACCGCACTTCAGCTTGATCCAGTCCGCGGACCGGGAAGACTGGTAGCGGGAGTTGCGCCGCTTGGCGATGATGCCTTCCAAGCCGAGCTTGCACGCTGCGGCGACGATGCCGCCCGGCGCAGCGTCGAACGCCTCGCTCAATTGCACACGGTCCGACGGCGCAGTCGACAGCAGTGCCTTGAGCACCGCACGTCGCCGTTCGAGTGGCAGTTCGCGCATATCGTGGCCATCGAAAAATGGCAGATCGAACAGGTAGAGAACGACGTCGTCCGTGTTGCCCGTGTCGAACGACTGCTGCAGCGCGCCGAAGTCGGGGATGCCGTCTTCGTGGGCCGCGACGATCTCTCCGTCGTACCAGCCGTCGGGTAGCGTCATTCCCTTGATGGCTCCTTGCAAGGATCGAAGCTTCGAGGTCCAGTCGTGTCCGTTGCGGGTGAACAGTCGGGGCCCTTTGGCATCGACCCGCACCAGTATGCGGTAGCCATCGAACTTGATCTCGTAGATCCAGTCGGCGGCATCGGGCGGTGGCCCGAGGGCCAATGTCGCCAGTTGGGGGCAGAGCGTGTCGGGCAGCGCGCAGCGGATGGCTTGTGGTGGCAAGCCTGTCGTGCCTGTCGTGCCTGTCGTGGCATCGCCAACCGGCTTGCGCTTGGGCAGCGGCAACGCGGTCACGCTGTCGGGTAACTCATCGACGACGCTGTATTCGTCCGTCGGCCGGGCCAAGGCGTCCTTTTCCTTGATCAACAGCCAGGGCACCTGCTTTTCGCCCCGACCCTTGATGCGCACGAGCACCCATTTGCCCAACAGCTTGCGCCCATGCAGTTCGAACTTCAGATTGCCATCCAGGTAGCCTTGCCGCGGATCGCCCAGTGGTGTCCAACTTCCTGCGTCCCACACGATGACCTTGCCGGCACCGTACTGCTTTGCGGGAACGATCCCTTCGAAGTTGGCGTAGGCCATCGGATGGTCCTCGACCTGAACCGCCATGCGCTTGACCTTCGGGTCGAAACTGGGGCCTTTGGGTATTGCCCAGCTCTTCAGTGTGCCATCGAGCTCCAGCCTGAAGTCGTAGTGCAGGCTGCTGGCCCAGTGCTTCTGGACGACGAAGGACAACTGCCCGGAGCGGACGGCGGCGCTCCCGTGCGGCTCAGGCGTGAGCGCGAAGTTGCGCTTCGACCGGTACGCAGCGAGCGGATCGGAACGGCGTGACGCCCGTGGCGCCGGCAACGTTTTCACTGGGGTGCCTCTCAGCTTTTCGGTCGAGCATCAAATTCTAGGTCTGCGCCGTGCCGATCCACCCCGCATGTGCAACGCGCCGTCATGTAGGAGGCAATCCCGACATGGGCTGCGCGGCGCGCGTTGCCCGCCACCCCTGGGCTCCGCGTCGCGGGCCCAATCGATTGACTCTCGCGCTTTGAGCGAGAGAGGCGGTTCGGCGTGCGTTTGCGCACAGACACGCGTTGGCGATGGCCTTACAACCCCTGGTGACGGTGGTGTCACCATCACTTTGCAGCCTCCAGGAGCCATCATGCAGAACGTCGTTGTATCCCTCGCCACCCCATTGCCACGCGGACCCGTCGCCGAGCCTGCGCGCGACATGGCCGATTGCCCGAACGCGTGGTCGCCCGAGCTCCATCCGGATCGACAATTCGTTGCGATGCTCAATGCATACCGCGGCAGCGGCGGATTGGCGCGGGCTCAGGAAGTGCTGACCCTGTTCGATCGTTGCCATGGCCCCGACACGTCCATGCTGGCCCGCTGGATCGTCGACAGGGAAGCGATTTGTTTTGAATGGCAGTCCCAATCGTGGCTGCCCATGTTTCAGTTCGACCGTATACATCTCAACCCGAGCGTGAACCTGCGCCCCATACTCATCGAGTTGACCTGCGTTTACAACCCATGGGAGATGGCGGTGTGGTTTGCACGCCCCAACCAATGGCTGGGGAACCGTTCACCCGTCGATGCGTGGCTGTTCGATTTGCCAGCAGTCGTGGACGCAGCGCGGGCGGACCGTTTTGTCGCCAATGGTGCATAACGGATCCCATTTCCACGATTCCAGGGAGCGCCCCCAGCCCTGGCTTCGCCAGGCCCCTCGAGAGGGTGCGAGGAAACGTGGGAGCGGCCCGGCGTTTCCTCATGAGAGGGTCCCGCAAGCGCACACAGGCCTTTCAGCGGCGTCAAAAACCGGCGCGCCGCAATGTAAATGGCGTTGAAAGTATGGCGCATGATGACTCCGTGTTCCCTGTCTCTCCACCTGAAGGCGACCCCGCCAAGCCCATAGTCCAAGCCGCGCGTCCCGCCGACGCGCGCCTGCAAGCGGCGGATGCGTTGCTGGACAAGCAGCAACTCCTGTCCGAGGCACAGCGCATTGCCCAGATCGGCAGTTGGTGGCAGGATCGCAGCGGCCGCCTGGTCTGGTCGGAAGAGATGTACCGCATCCATGGTGTCGTTCCGAACCAGTTCGCGCCCTCTGCCGACACGCTTCCAACGCTGATCCATCCCGATGACCGGGCGGCGGTACGCGAGCTGCTCGTCGCTGCCTTTGCCGGCGGGGCGGTTGCCGAGTTCGAATTTCGCGTGCTGCGACCCGACGGCAGCGAGCGCTGGGTGGTCGCGCGTACCGAAGGCGCGACCGACCCCGAAGGAAAGATCGGCCACCTGACCGGCACGTTTCAGGACATCACCGAGCGCCGCAAGGCCGAGGTCGCGGTACGCGAGGCCGCGGCACGTTACCGCCAGCTATTCGATGCCAACCCTCATCCGATGTGGATCTACGACCCCGCGACCTTGCGTTTTTTGGCGGTCAACGATGCTGCCGTGGGGCACTACGGATACCGGCGCGACGAGTTTCTGGGCATGACGCTGAACGATCTCAGTGCACCCGAAGCGCTGCCGTCGCTGGCCGAGGTCAAGCGCGAGGAGCAAGACCCACATCAAGGCGCCCTATGGCAGCACCGCCTGCGGGATGGGCGTCTGATCGATATGGAGATCGTTGCACAGACGATCGATTTCGAGGGCCGGCCGGCGCGTGTCGTGCTGGCCCATGACGTCACCGAGCGGCGCCGCGTGGCGAAGGATGTGCTGGATTCGCGCGCGGCCTTGCGGGCGCTCATGCAGCGCCTGCGAAGCGCGCAGGAAGACGAGCGGGCCCGGATATCGCGCCATGTCCACGACGAGCTGGGTCAACTGCTGACGGGTCTGAAACTGGATCTGCGCTGGGTTGAGCAGCGACTGTCCGGGACCGATCCACCGATGGCACTCCACGCGCTTCTAGACCGTACGGTGGCCGCATCGGAGCTTGCCGACCAGGCCATTGTCGCGGTTCAGCGGCTGGCGGGCGAACTGCGGCCCGGCTCGCTCGACCAACTCGGGCTGGCCGGCGCGCTCGCTCAACGCGCGCTCCAGTTCGAGCGCGCCAGCGGCGTGGCGTGCACGCTCGATGTGCGCGAGCCTTTGCCGGCGATGGCGCAGACCGTATCCGACGATCTTTTCTACATTTGCCAGGAGGCCTTGACCAACGTGGCGCGCCATGCGCAGGCTACCCTGGTGCGGATTGAGCTGCGTTCAGAGGGCAGCGGGCTGCGGCTGGAAATAGAGGACAACGGCCTGGGCATCGACCCCGCCGTGGTCACGGCGTGGCGATCTCTGGGCTTGTTGGGCATGCGCGAGCGGGCCCTGAGCTGCGGCGGCATATTGCGGATCGAGAAAGCATCGCCGCGCGGTACCTCCGTGGTGGCGCAGGTCCCGCTGGCGCAGGTGCCGCAGTGATGCGGTTCCTGATCGTCGATGACCATGAAGTGGTGCGCCGCGGACTGCACCAGTTGCTGGCACGGGAGTATCCGGATGGGGAGTTCAAAGAGGCCGCCACGGCGCAGGCGGCGCTCGAAGCGATGGCGCGCGCGCCCTGGCAGCTAGTGCTGCTGGATATCAACCTGCCAGGCGCCAGCGGGCTTGAGTTGCTGGTGCAGGCGAAAAAGCTGTACCCGGCCATGCCGGTGCTGGTGCTCAGCGCCTATTCAGAAGAGGAGTTCGCGATTCGCGCGTTCAAGCTCGGGGCCGCCGGATACCTGACCAAGTGGAGCTTGTCGGATGAAATGCTGCTGGCGGTGCGCTGCGTGCTGGACGGCCGCAAATATGTCAGCGCTTCGCTGGCGCAGCAACTGGCCTCCACCCTGGGGGGCAATCCCACGCAGGCGCTGCACGAGGCCTTGTCACAGCGCGAGCTGGAGGTGCTGCGCATGGTCGCCAAGGGTCGGACCATCAAGGACATCGCGTCCGAGCTGCTGCTCAGCGAAAAGACCATCGCCACCTACCGCGCCCGGGCCTGCGCCAAGCTGGGGTGGACCACCAACGTGGAACTGGCACGTTACGCGCTGCAAAACGGGTTGGTGGATTGACGGCCGCGCGCGAGCGCGATCCCCATGTAGGTAGATTCACCGACAAGCCTGGCCGCTTTTTCGGACGCCAAACGCAGGGAAAGCCCACTGTGAAGCGCGATCGGGCAGGGCTACATTCGCCCTTCAAAAGGAACGCTCATCCAATCGCGCTGGCTTTTGGCCATGAAGGCCACACTTCTACTTTGACGAATACACCTTCCGAAGCACCCACCGGCAATCTCGGCTTCGATGTGGGGATCACGGGCGGCGACCTGCCGCGCGGCCGCACCCGGCTGCGCGAGCTGCAGCGCGCCGATGTGGTGGTTCCCGGGACCGGGCGGGAATGGTCAAGAGCGCCGCGCCGGGCGGCTCCCAAGCAAACTCGCGCTGCGGCCCGAATGGCAGAGGTACTTGAACGAGCCCGTTGGACACCTCCGATGGGAGTCGTAGTCACAGACCGTCGATGCCATTGGAGATGTTCAAGTTCCGCTTGTTTGTGGCGGCGACACACCGAATTCCGCGCTGCCATTCGCCAACCTCACGGCCTTGTGTCGGGAGCAGGCCGATGGCGGGACTACCTTTCTTGGCGGCAGGGCAGCATGGGCATCTCGAAGCGGATGGGCATGAAATCGGTCGGTGAAGGCGTCGAGACCGAGGACGACTGGCACCTGCTGCGCGAAATCGGATGCGACCTTGTGCAAGGGTGGTCCATTGCCCGCGCGATGGCGCCAGAGCATGTTCCTGAATGGCTGGCACGGTGGGACGAACGGCGCGAGCGGCTGGTCGAGCAATGAAAAGGAACTACTGACGCTTGCATTTGACATCGCCCGTCGGCAAATGTACCGACACGAGGCGCCGTTGCAGCCAACGCGATAACGGGCGAAATCCTTCTGTTCAGCACGCGGCTGGCCGCGTGCATTTACGGTATGGACTCCTGGGTGCCATTACGCTCAATCGAAAGCCACTGACCAAACCATGACATCAAAACCATTACCATTCGCGGCTTCCCGCGACCTGCCTGCGCCGCTGGAGTTGGCTCTGGAGCAAAGCCATGAAGTCCGTGCCAAGGTGGAAGCGTGCGCCGGTGATCTGGCATCGAAGAACGAATCCGTCAAGCAGCAGATTGCGGATGGAGCAACGACCCTTTCCGCGCAGAGTTCCTTGCACGAAAGCGAAGAAGTCGAAGCACAGGTCCTGGAATGTGCCGACGATCTGCACCAAGTCACCGAGACTCTGGCCCATGGCATTGAAGATCTCAGGAATGTGGAGCTTGCGTTAGCCACTTCGCGCGGGGCACTGGCCCAGGTCGAGTCATCGCTGGCCGCTGCCCAGGAAGACGCAGGACGGTGGAAAATGCGGTCTTTGCATGACGTCGCAACAGGTTTGCCGAACCGAGACCTGTTCAACGACAGATTGACCCATGCCATTTCCCTTGCCGAGCGTCATCAATGGACATTGGCGGTGATGTTCCTTGATCTGGATCGTTTCAAGAGCATCAATGACAACCACGGCCATGCGGCTGGCGACATGGTGCTCAAGGAGATCGCGCGACGCATGCTTCAGCACACGCGCGACGAAGATACAGTGTGCCGCAATGGCGGCGACGAGTTCCTCTACCTGCTGGTCAATCCGCAGGGCGCCGAGAACGTGGAGCGTATCGCCCGGCAAATTCTGGCGACTATTGCGCTACCGATCGGGATCGATGGTTTGAATCTGGTGGTCAGCCCGAGCATCGGCATTGCGCTGTTGCCTGACCATGCCACGACCGGCGCCGAGCTGATTGCGCTTGCAGACGCCGCCATGTATGGCGCCAAGAGGCAAAGGCTTGGTTACGCCTTCTACGATCGCACCCGAGAGACAGACGGCGCGACAGACGCGCATCCGCTGCGATTCCCCCATGTTCACGAAGCCGACGTGATGGTCGCATCGCACATGACAAACGGCAGTTGACCCAAAAATTGCTGGCGTAGACTGAGCGCTGGTGCGGGCTCTGGCGGATCAGGCACGCTCCGATTGCCCGTTGAAAATGCAGTGCCCAGCCATGTTCGTCGATCAGCGTTGGCAGTCTTGGCGAGGCCGCGCGCTGGGGGCTGGTAAACCTGGTGCTACCGGCAGACCAGTTATTGGCCGCGGCTACCGCTCTAGCCCGGCAAATTGCCCAAGGCGCGCAGCTGGCGTTTGCCGCGCTTGCACGGGTGTTGCGTGCCATCGACGCGCAAGGGGCGCAAAGCGCTGGGTGCGGTCTCGGCCCGCGGCATCACGGGGTCCTGTCTGATTGACCGGAGCGGGATGCCGTGGCAGCCTTGTCGCAATGCAAAATTTCGTGCGCCCGGCGGCGCAAATCCTGCAAGCCCCTGGGGCATTTACCCTGCGCACGCTAAAGGCCTTTCGCGCCAACCAGGGCCTGTTGTTGGCCGGCGCGGTTGCTTATTATGCGTTGCTGTCCATCGTGCCGCTGCTGATCCTCACGGTGATTGCGCTGTCTCACGTTGTCGAGCAGGGCGCGCTGCTGCAGACCGTGGGCCGTTATCTGGAGTGGCTGGTGCCGGGGCAATCCAAAGCCGTCGTCGCCGAACTCGCCAACTTCCTCGCGCATCGCGGCGTGCTGGGCTGGGTGTTGCTGGTCAGCATGTTGTTTTTCAGCTCGCTGGCGTTTACGGTGTTGGAGAACGCGATGTCGGTCATCTTTCACCACCGCGTGGCGGTGCGGCGCCGTCATTTCTTGATCTCGGCGGTAATCCCGTATTTCTACATCCTGTCGCTCGGGCTCGGGCTGCTGCTGGTAACGGTGGTGTCGGGCAGCTTGCAGGCGATCGGCCTGCGGGAGGTGGAGTTTCTGTGGCGCAGCTGGTCGCTGGGTGGTTTGTCGGGCGTGCTGCTGTATCTGCTCGGATTCGCGGGTGAAATTTTTGTGCTGACATCGGTGTATATGGTGATGCCGGTCGGCCGTCTGGCCTGGCGCCATGCCCTGATCGGCGCGGTCGCGGCGGCACTGTTGTGGGAGCTCTCGCGCCATTTGCTGGTGTGGTACTTTGCGACCCTGTCTCAGATCGGCATGGTGTATGGATCCCTGACCACGGCCATTGCCGTTCTGCTGAGCCTGGAGGTTGGCGCCACCCTGCTGCTTCTGGGTGCGCAGGTCATTGCCGAATACGAACGTCTGGCAACTGAAGTGCCCGATGCGCCGCCGGTACCCTTCACCACGACCGGCGCATGATGGAGGCGCTGAGACCCTGGCTTGCATTGTCTCAGCGCCGTGCTGACGGGTTTAGCCGAGCCTCGCGCCTTTCACCTGTTACTCCATGCCTTGCGTCGCATTCGGTGCGGGGGGTTTCGCGGAGTTGCCAACCGACTCGAAGATCATGCGGAAGACCTCGCCTGACGTCGGGCAGTGCAGGATGCCGAAACCCAGGTGGGGTCGGTACCCCTCCAGCCTTGCCTCCACGTCTGGCAACACACTCAGCGCTCGGGCCATGTGGTAATGCCCTCGGCTGCATCGAAGCGTCAGCCGACTTTCTTCGGCCCAGCGTTCAATGACGCGGTACTTGTGCATGGCGATCCTCCTTCGTTGAATGCAATGACGTTAGCGACCCAGTTTTGCGCGGTCTGTGCGATTTCGCGCACAGCGAAATCGGCGAACGGGGGGACGATGCAATGGGGATGCAAGTCCGGGTCGCCGCGTCAGGTACACGTGCTTCACTCGCAGGCGTCAAGCAGGTGCGCGGCCTTGAACTGGAAATGCCAGTCGCGCGGAAATATCCGACAGCAACTACGAAGCCGCCAGGGATAACAACTTCGTGCAGCCAACGCCACGGCGTGCCGTGCGTTGGGGGAGTTGTAGACGCGCCGAAGAGACCGTTTGGAACTTCGGCGCGGCGGTCCTCTCGGCTTACTGCCCCGAGGCCCACTTGCGGCGCCGGGCAAGCGCCAGCCCCGCCAGTGCCACGCTGACGAGTGCCAACGATGCGGGCTCGGGGATTGCTTGCTGCTGCTGTACGGCGTTGATATTGTCGAGAACGAAATCGGCGTCCGCAAGAAAGCTGACCTGAGTCAGGTTTCTCCAACCCTGGAATGAGAAACTGGTAAAGCCCAGGTCGTCCAGCGGCAATGCCCGCCGCAGCGAGTCGCCGCGGTTGTCCAGACCCGACACCACCAGGCTGGCGTTTGCAAGAAGGCCGAATCCGATGTCAATTGCCGCGTAATCCAGCCCGAGCAGGCTGAACAGTCCGCCGTCTGCCGCCATCAGCGTGATCGGCATGTCCGCGAACACTAGCAGCCCCTGGGATCCGTCGGCGCCGACATCGAACTGCAGAAGGTAGGGAATGTCAGATGTTGCGTCTCCTGTTATGCGGAATCCGCCTTCCGGGTAGGTGGCGATGATGTTGGGAGGTACATCTTCAAACGATATGAGCTCTGGCGAGTTGAAAGTCAACACCGCCGCTTGGGCACTGGGTGCGAGGCAAAACGCCGCCAAGCAGGCAAGTCGACACATCAGCTTGTTCATGGTGCTACTCCTGAGAAAAGTGAAGAAAAATCACTGCGCGCCAGGCAGCGGGGTGAAGAGATAGGGAAAGCCCTCAAGCAGCGGCACAACCGCCTGGTCCACTGCATCGTGCAGGAGGTACGCCGTGGTGCCCAGGGGTACTTGCGACGGGTTGCAGCCGAATCCGAGCGCGTTGGCATTTCCATTCGCCACGCACAAGCCGCCCATCACAGCCACCAGGGAAATATCGACCACATCGTCCTTGGGGCGGCGTCCGTTCGGATACCCGGCCCTGTCCGTGCCGTTGGCCAGGATGTTGCCGACGATGCCGAGCCGGTTCTGCTGCGCGAACGGGACCGCGGGAATATCCGTGTTGAGCCGCAGCATCTCGGAAGGCACCACGTTTTGCGGCCGATTGATCCCGGTGATACCGGTCAGAAACGTGGTCACCAGATCAGTGCGTGGGATGTTGGTAGGCGCCAGGCCAGACGTTGCGAAGGCAAGCTCCACCAGTCTGGGCAGGGTTGGGTTGGTCACGTACTTCGCGAACTGTCCGTCGTCGCGCGGCAACGAACTATTGAAGCGGTCCTTATCCGGCAGACCGATAACCACTTCGTTGACCAGGGGCATACCCAGTCGCGATACCTGCACCCAGGCGCCGCCATAACGGATGGTGGTCTGGTATCCACTCGGCGGGTTGGGGTTCACCAACTGGCTCTGGCGAACGCTTGCACTGGACCAGGCCCCGATCACTGGATCATTGCTGTTTGCGGCACGCAGACACGATTTGGAGATTTCGAGTGCCAGCGTGGTGACATTCTTGTCGCCGAGCACGTTGGGAACCGCATTGATATTTGCCGGATTGGTGATAAACGCCAGAGGAGCGTTGATCAAGTCGAATATGACGCCCACGTTGATTGCAAAGGCTTCCTTGCGCTGGCCGACGAACATCTTGCCCGGGGTGGCGCATCCGGGAATGTTGACCGCGTAGATATGTTGAGCAGCGTAGGCAGCGTAGTCGGGGATGGTCTTGGTGCCGATATTGTCGACCGGCTTGTCGAACACCGAGGCGCTAGTACCGAAGCCGGTGATCGCTGACGAGGCACCAGTGCGGCGGTCACCGCGCACCAGCGCCACGGTATATTGCTCATTCACGTTCAGTGCGGGATCGTTCGGCACACTGACCGGCCCGGCTTGGGTGAACGGAATCGCAATATTCTGCTGGCCAATGGGCAACGTGATGCCCTTGAACAGATTCTGGAAGCGAAACTGGAAAGTCAGGTCTTCGCGCGCATCGCCGTTGTTGTCGATGTGAATTTCGTACAGCGCGTTCGGATCCATCTTGAAATAGTTCGGTCCGCCATACGGATCCTGCAGCGGCTGAAAATTGGCGATCACGGTTACGAAATCGCTGCGACCGGTCTCATAACTGTTGAACAGGTACACATCGGTGTTATCGACCTTCGGCTGGGTCGTGATGAAGGGCGCTTCTCTATGGCTAGAGGCGTGCGCCGGCAGGGAGGCCAGCATGGTGGCGCCTGCGAGGATGGGAACGATACCGGCTAACTTTGCAAGCCGCCGGGGAATTGGAAGGATCATGGTTGGCTCCTAGAAATACGGGCTGTGGCACAAAGGGTTTTTTCGGTTTGCCGCACCGAGGCGCGACATGGCCGATACGCAGCAACGGAGCTGACGGCTTCGCACAGTGTTGTGAAGGCGAAACAATCTTTCTGTGCCATAACACACACACAGCGCGAAAATTTGTGCCTGGCACCGGCAAGGGCGGCTGGGGCATGTAGGAGGGCACCGACAGCATCACGCGCCGCGCTTCACCGGGGCGATGCGCGTTTGCCCACTAGCCGCAGTGTCGATGGCCTCGTAACCTTCATTCACATTGCAAATCGGCAATGTGAGCTGTAAGGACAGCCATTTCAATCCTCACTCTCGGAGTAAACGCATCATGAATATCATCATCTGGTTAATTGTCGGCGGCGTCATTGGATGGCTTGCGAGCATCGTCATGAAAACGGACGGGCAGCAAGGCATTTTTCTCAATGTGGTGGTCGGCATCGTCGGCGCGATGATCGGCGGCTGGGTACTGTCGCCGCTGTTTGGCGTGGCCACCATCAACCAGAACAGCTTCAGCCTGCCTGCCTTGCTGGTCTCGTTCCTGGGCGCTGCCATTCTGCTGGCCATCGTGAACCTGATCCGCCGCGGCATGGCACGCTGACAAAACCAAACAGAAAGGAAAACATCATGGCAAGCAACACAAACATCAACACTCCGGCCACCGATGCCAATCGCGACCCGCTGACCGGCGCGCCTGGCGCGCATCCGCTCGGAACCGGAGTCGGCGCAGTGGTCGGCGGTGCCGCCGCGGGTGCCGCAACCGGTACATTCGCTGGGCCCGTGGGCACGGTGATCGGTGGCGCCATCGGCGCAGTGGTCGGCGGACTCGCGGGCAAGGAAGTTGCCGAGTCGATCGATCCCACGGCCGAGGACGCGTACTGGCGTGACAACTACAGTGACCGGCCCTACGTGGACAGCACGCTGGGCTACGACGAATATCGTCCGGCCTTCGGCTACGGCGTCAGCGCATACCAGAAGCATGCGGGACGCAAATTCGAGGATGTCGAAGGCGATCTGTCGAGCGGCTGGAACAGGGCGCGCGGCAAGTCTTCACTGGAGTGGGCCGGCGCCAGAGGCGCGACGCGCGACGCCTGGAACCGCGTGAGCGACACGGCGGAACGCGCCATGCCCGGCGACTCGGATCGGGACGGGAAGTAGACACACATCCCTTCAAGGCCGCCTTGCACCGCGGCCCTTGCGCCGGCTTGTCTACCGACAGGCCTGGCGCGGGGCTTTGCGGCTTTTCAGGTTAGGCGGCAACGGTTCGGTGAGGTTCACCACGTTCGGTGAGGTGCCGGCATGGTGCGCTTCTTCGAGCGGCGTCACAGGCGCGGTCCTGACGGCTGCCAGGCGCCGTAACAAGCGGTCGATCCTGTTCATGTTGTTGATCGCTGCCGTTTCGAGCTCGATCAGCCGCAAGGTCTGGGTTATGTAGGCTTCGTTGAGCGCGGACAGGCTTTCCAAATAGATAGGTCGCTTCCCGCGCTGTAACGGGTCACGCGCGGAATGCCGGCGGGAAAATGTCTCGTCAGTATCGGTCAGATTGCGGTGTGCCGTGTGGTGGTCAGACATGCGGGCTCGAGGGCTGCTTGCCCATGGCCTGGCGCTGGCGCGGTCGGGTCAGCGCGGTAAGGGCTTTCATCCAGGTTCCCGCCGGCGCGGCGCGCACCACCTTGGCAACGAGGACCGGAAGCATCGATACCACGACTGGTGTCAACAGCCAGCGCCATGGTCGGCTCCAGGCAAGCAGCCCGCCGACCAGCGCCGCGCCGGCCACCAGGCCCAGGGGATTGCGTTGTGCGAACGGCTGGACCGCCGTCTCCACCGCCTCCTTCGCGAAAGTGCCGGCGACCACCAGTGGGTTGTCGCGTTCATGGGGTGCGGCGGCGCTTTCGAACAGCGCCTGGCGTATGCGCTCGCGCGACAGCGTGAGGCGTTCGGACGCGGTCAACAAATCGTTCATGGGGTACCTTCTTCCTTTCGCCCGTCGCGTCGCTGGGCCTGCGCGTGCAACCGAGCGGAGTTCCATGGGCTACGCTGCGTCCTTCGTGCTTCGCACTGCGGGGCTGAGCGCATTGGGAGCGGCCCGGCGGCGCTCACGGGCCTACCCCTTCGTGCTGCGCACTGCGGGGCTGAGCGTCTTGGGAGCGGCGCGGCGGCGCTCATGCACCTTCCTGCCGGAACATCGCCACATCTGACTTGATCTGGCGGCGCAGGTGTTCGAAGGCTGCCGAACCCGGTGGCTTTCGAGCTGCCAGCAGGCATCCTATTGCCACCAAGATAGGCGGCAGCGGCACCGCCCACAGCGCCCAGGGTGCGGGCATCTGATCGACTGGCACCACGGCGCACAGCAGCAGCGCAACGCCGGCCAGCACGAGGCCGATGCCAAGGCAGCCGAGTCCCACCGCGCCGAGCAAGGCGCCACGTTTCAGGGTCGATGCGGCCTGGCCGGTTTCGGCGCCAGCCAGTTCCGCATACGCTTCCAGGTGCTCCAGCAGCAACTGAGGGTGGGTTGCGATCAGATGCAGCAAGGGATTGGACATGGGCACTGGTGGCCTGCCTGGCTTTGTTTCAGCCGCGGTGACTGGAGCGGGTCAGCAGGCTCAGCAGCGCCATCAGGCCGGCGCCCGTGGCCGCTGCGATGAGCATCGCTTTGATCGGCTCATCCTTGATGTAGCTGATCGTGCTTTCGGTGGCGTGCCGCGCACCTTCGCGCAGGTGCTGAGCGGTATCGTTGACGCTGTCGATGCCCTGCTGCGCCAGTGCGGCGGCGCGGTCGATCGCGGGTTCCGCCTGCTGGCGCAGGTTCTGCACGCCGCCGGCCAGGTTGTCGAATGTGCTGTTGGTCGCACGTTGGGTGGATTTGATGGCGTCGTCGGCCGTCTCGGCTGCCTGGGCGGCCAGGGTTTTGGCTTGTTGCTCGGCGATGTTCACATCAGACATGATTTTTCCTTTCGGTTTGCATGAGAAGCTGGTTGCGCAGCGATGGAGCAAGTGTCGAATGCGGTTCTGTTTTCCGCGATAGGTTGCGTCGCCGTAGCGTTGTCGGATGAGTGCAAATGACGGCGTAGGAGGTCGCTGACACGCCCACGTCCAGATCCGCCGCCGCTTTTCTTGTTCACCGTCCAGCGTGCAGGGCCCCATCCCAAGCGGCACCCAACAAGCCGCGTATCTTGGCCGCTGCGGTTGGCGTGGCCTTGTGCGCTCCGTTCCGGCAGGTCGAAAGCATCCGCGCGGGTGATGCTGGAAGCTGGGCGACTGGCAATCTCCTGTATGGCGCCTGTAGCCAAGCGTTTGCCAAGCAGAAGTCAGCAGCCTTGCTCGGCAAGATATTCCGCAAGCCCTGATGAAGCACGCCCGCTGTCGGAGCAGGTGCTAAATCTTGCATCGCCTCGCGGTGGCGCATGCCTCAAGGCGCGAACGCTCCGACCTTCAATCCTTCGACGGCCGAGAAGTGTTTGACGTTGGCGGTGAGCACGGGCAGTTGATGTTCCAGCGCGGTGGCGGCGATGAGCGCATCGCCCATTTGCAGGCCGTTGCTCAAGGTGAGCGACTCCATCAACTCGATGGCCCGCTGCGTGATGGCTTCGGACACCGGCAGCAAGGTCGCGGCGCGGTGCTGCAGCATCTTCTTCACCGCCACGAGTTCGGCCTTGTTGCGCATGCCCTGCAGCACTTCGAGGTAGCTCACCGCCGACAGCGTGAGCGCGCCAAGTTCATCGAGTCGGCGCGTGGCCTGCGGGTAGCCACGCAGATGCCAGATCAGCACATCGGTATCGACCAGCATCATCAGGGTTCGTTGCGCGAGCCGTCGCGGTTGTAGCGCGGCTGGCGGATCTTGCGCACGTAGGCCGCCACGTCGGCCATGTCTTCGCGGTCGCGCCAGATCCCGAAGGCCGGATCGTCGGTCGTGAATTCCTCGGCCGGCGCGGCCTGCGCTTCTTCCTCGATGCGTACCGTCACAAGTGCGCCGCTGGCCTTGGCCAGCTTCGCGCGCCACTTCTCCGGCAGCTCGGCCACCGGCACATGCTCGAACACGACTGCATTCATCGCTAATCCTTCCTCATGTGAGCGGCGGCATCACGCCGCCGCATAGGCGCGCCGGGCGCGCGCATCGCGCAACAGACCATCAACCACATACAGCAGCTTGTCGCGCTCGTCGGGTGACAACTCGCCGATGGCCCGCACGCGCTCCAGCATCGAGCTGTCCTGCACAAAAGCGCTTTGCCCATGCTGTGACACCAAAGAGTCCAGCGTCACCCCGAAGGCGTCGACCAGCTTCTTGGCCACCTCGATGGAAGGCGTCATCTGGCCGCGCTCGTAGCGGCCAATGATGGCCCCGGAAGTACCGATCAACTTGCCCACCTCGGGCTGCGACCAGCCCTTGAGGCGGCGCAAATCATGCACACGCTTGGCATACACAACTTGAATCTCGCTCGTATCTTCACCTACTCATCACCAAAGGCACGTCAAAACGGTGCCGATAAGCTAATTTAGGGGACGGCAAGGTGACGGTCAATACCTCTTTGTCTTCACAAGAGTAGCACGCATCGGTACCGTTCGCCACGCAAAGGTGATGACAAGAATTTTTGCGGACGATGCCATGCCCCGCATACCTGACGAATGGGGCGTGATCGTGCTGGGCATCTTGCTGCTGGGAATAGCGCAGCGCGGGCAACTGACGAATGGGGCGTGATCGTGCTGGACATCTTGCTGCTGGGAATAGCGCAGCGCGGGCAACGCCGGGGGCGGGGCAAGGCCGGCGGCCCCGGTACCCTTGCCGCGCTGTTCCCGCTGCTGGCCGGCGTCTGGCTGACCCTGGCACTGGCGCTGGGCGGTGCGCCCGCGCACGCCGACGAGCAGCTCGGCTACGACGCCAACGGCAACGTGCTCACGCGCACGCTGCCCGGGGGCATCACCAGCTACGGCTACGACGCGCTGGACCGCTTGAACAGCGAGGCCGGCCCGGCAAAGACGCAGAGCCTCACCTACGACGCCAACGGCAACCGGCTCGGCGACGCCGAGGGCGCCAAGACTTACAGCGCCAGCAGCGACCGGCTGGCCACGCTCAACGCCCAGGCGGTGAGCCTGGACGGGGCAGGCAACACGCTGCAGGCGCGCGGCTACAGCTACACCTGGAACCAGGCCGGCCAGCTCCGGACGGTGAGCCAGGGCGCCACGCTGCTGGCAACCTACCACTACGACCACGGCGGCCTGCGCAGCCGCAAGCAGACCACCGCTGCGGCCCCGCAAGGCGCAGGCACGGTGGTGTACCACTACGACGCGCAGGGCCGGCTGCTGGCGGAGACGGCGGCCAATGGCACGGCGCTGGTCACTTACGTCTGGCGCGACGACGTGCCGCAGGCGCTGATCGTGCACGGCGGCACCAGCAAGCGGGTGTTGTACCTGGAGGTGGACCACCTGGGCAGTCCGATTGCAGCGCGCAACCAGGGCGGGCGGCTGGTGTGGAAGTGGGAGTCGGACGCCTTCGGATCAACGCTGCCCAGCGAGGACCCGGATGGGGACGGCATCAAGACGACGGTGAACCTGCGCTTTGCCGGGCAGTACTTTGACGCGGAGAGCGCTCTGCACTACAACGCGGCGCGGTATTACGACCCCAAGCTGGGGCGCTACCTCAGCGCGGACCCGATCGGGGTCCAGGGGGGCAGCAACGTGTTTGCCTATGCCAACGCCAATCCGCAGCGCTACACGGACCCGCAGGGGCTGTGCCCGGTGTGTTTGATCGCCTGGGGGGTGTTCGAGGTCGCGTCCTCGGCGTACGATAGCTACAACGCAGCGAGCACGGTGATGGATCCGTGCCTCCATGTT
>ENA-ORBV01006062-ORBV01006062.1-microbial-mat-metagenome-genome-assembly--contig:-NODE-6062-length-21603-cov-139.756062_pt1 | contig 21603 bp, 27 predicted proteins | sample MGYA00237777_ERZ505514 | MGnify/ENA primary metagenome ERZ505514 (study PRJEB26160, sample SAMN06269048) | microbial mat metagenome | isolation source: Oligotrophic lake microbial mat | place... | reverse complement strand
GATGGGTGGTTAATGACCCCGCACTACGACGGCGCGGGAATAATGACAAGCGTTAAACTGATTCGGCACGACTGAAAACAACAGGAAACCCCATGCCAATTCCAACAGCACAGCAGGCATTGATTGCGGAAATAAATGCCAAAAGTTTGAAGCCCTTTGTGGATGCGCGCGACGACAACGCCGTAACGAAAATGGTAAACGCTGGGCGAGTCAAGGTTGGCCCCCATTTGGGGGGTGTCGGTGATTTCCTCAGGGCGCTGGGGCCGGATGCAGGTGGGGCGGCGCTCGACGCAATGGATGTCATGCCGTCGCCCGTAAAGTGGATGATGGTGCTCATCAGGGCCGGTACGTTTGATTTTGGCGATCCGTCCATGCGAGAGCAGATCGATGCGCTTGCCGCGCTCGGAACAATTACGGTGGCAGGGGCTGCAGCGCTCAAAGCATTGGCCGAACAGGCGGATTTGGTCAGCGTGGCGGACGTTTCGCGGGCGTTAAATGGCGAGGTAAATTGATATGGCAATCGATCGCGGGTATCGGATACAGTCGGGCACCACCAAAACTTGGAAAGCATCGGGCGGCGACGCCACGATGACGCTTGCATCACTTGCCAACGCGGCGGCACGACAGGGCGTAAAGCTCGACCTCGCCAACGCAATCGGCAATAACACGCGAGCAGAGCTTTACGACGTTTACCTCGATATAGAGATGGCCGCGACGCCAACTGCTGGCAACACCATCGATATTTACTGGGCACCGTCCGCCAACGCAACAGCCGCCACCGACAACCCCGCCAACATCACGGGAGCCGATGCTGCCTACGCGGGCTATTCATCGAATCTCACAGCCTCGTTGCCGCAATTGCAATACGCTGGGTCACTGGTATTAACCACTCAGGTGACCTCGACGGTGCAAAAAGGATATGTCGGCAGATTCAGCCCGGCGCATCGATATGGCTCCCCGGTCGTAGTCAACAACGGCGGCTCGGCCACGCACAGCAGCGACTCCAATTTTCAACTGCGGATGGTGCCGGTCGAGGGGACCGGAGAGACGACCTGATGAACACAGACATCATCCGGCAGCGTTCTGGCGCTCTTGCGCCCGACAACCCATACGGTTTCCGCAGTGTGTTCAATTTTTCCGAACCCTACGGCGCAAAAAAACTGATTGGGCCGGGCAGACCGCTAATCCTCAATGGCTCCTGGAGAAGTCGACCTCGCGGCCCCTTCGGCCTGGCGGCGAGTCCCGTCGCAACTATAGATGCCGCCACGTCGCTTGACATGGGGTTAAAAGCGTCGCAAGTGGGTTGGGGTGCGTCCGCCAGACCTTGGTCGATGCTCTATTGTTTTTTCTCGGTTGGCACCAGCACCGACGGCGCACTGCTGGCCGGCGGCGCAGACAGCGGCGTTGGTAATTTTCAGTTTGCCATGAGGGGTGCAAGTAACCATCTGTCAATGCGTTTTGGGGGGGTGCCTGATTGGGACAGCATTATCTACAAGCCAGTGACAGTGCCATCGATAACCACGTTTGCCTACACCTACGGCGGTTTTGGTGCGCACAACGCAATCATTTGTGATCGCGATGTGCAGGGCAACATTCGCGGGTGGTATGCGCCGTCGGCATCGGGATCATCCACAATATCCGATGTAAATGCAGTCAGAATCGGAGTCCCGTTTGACGGAGGGTCTCCGATGACCAACACCGGCGACGGCATTTTCCTGGTTGGGCTATCCGACCAAAGGTGGACATCGGTGCAACGCAGAGCGCTGGCGCTCAACCCGTTCTCGATATTGAGTGCAAATACTACGGCGTCCAAAAGATGGGACAGTCAAGCCGCCGCCAGCAGCTTCAAACCCTATTGGTCCAGTCAGCGCCCACGCATCTACGGCGCAGGAGTCCGGTAAATGAGCTACCCCCGCAACGCCGCCTCGCCCGAACGCCTCGCCATAGGCGCAGTCAGCCTGATCGCCGATGGCACGGTCCAGACCTCCGCTGTAGTGATTACCGTGCGCGGGCAGGGCGGCGCAGAGGGCACAGGCGGCGGAACGACGGTTTACGGCGCGAGCGGCATCGTCTACTACACGCCAACGCAGGCCGAGACCGATTTCACCTCGTTCGCGGTCATTGCGAGCAAAGCAAGCTGCACGCCGGTCGCAGTGACCATCATCACCAGCGCGAGTGTCACGCCGGGCACCGTGCTGCTCGCGCCAGTCACACACACCAGCGCGGTGGTGCCGACAGTCACGACCCTGACCAACCTGCCGTCAATCCCTGCAAACTGGCTCACGGCGGCAGGTGTTGCGGCCGCAGCGCTCAATGGCAAGGGTGACTGGAACGTTGGCAAGAGCGGGTACGCTCTCACAGCGACCACCGGGCTGGGCAATCAAACGGCAAACATCGCCGGCTCGGTCACGAGCGTGTCCGGCTCGGTAGGATCAGTCACCGGCGCGGTAGGATCGGTGACTGGCCTGACTGCCGCCAATCTGGATGCCACCATCAGCAGCCGGATGGCGACGTACACCCAGCCGACCGGGTTCCTGGCCGCGACGTTTCCCACTGGCACAATTGCCAACACCACCAACATCACGGCCGGCAGCGTTGCCAGCGTGACCGGCGCGGTGGGGTCTGTAACGGGCGCAGTCGGGTCCGTGACCGGCGCCGTAGGCAGTGTCACCGGCAACATCGGCGGCAACGTGGTGGGCAGCGTAGCGAGCGTGAGCGGAGCAGTAGGCAGTCTGACGACCAACAACGACAAAACCGGCTACGCACTATCGGCAACCGGAAGCGCTGCTCTGACCGAGGCCTATGCGGCGGACAACGTAGCGCCAACGCTGAGCCAAATGTTGTACATGATCTGGTCGCTACTGTCGGAGCGAAACGCGAGCGGGACTACGCTAACGACCAAGCGGATTGACGGCAGCACCACGGCAATGACGTTTACCCTTGACGCGGCAAGCCCGAGCACGCAAACCCGGACGACATAATGGCTGCGCCTGATTTCGTACTGTTGGGGATAGGCCCGACGACGACGGCGCCCTTGTTCGTCTTGATGGGGTTTGGCACCGATGCGGCGCCAGAACCACCGCCAATAATCCCGCCAACAGTCGGTGGCGGTGGCGGCGGTGGTGGCGGCAGCACACAAAACAGCAGGAATCGCGCGCCGGACTTCGGCGTATCCGGTCGCAATTTGCGCAAGGACAGGCAGCGCAAGACTGTAGAACGCAGCCCGCCACAATTCGAGGAATTTCAACGGGAAGCCGCAGACGCGGTAATCGAGAAGGCGCAAGACATCGCGCGCGCCCGACTGGCGCTAAAAGACGCGCAGGACGCACGAGTATCGGCAGGTAAAGCTACCGCGCAGGCCAAGCGCGTTGCAGCGATGGAAGCAAAAGTCCTGGCGATTGAGTTGGACTATGAAATAGCCATGGACGATGCAGAAGTACTATTGATATTGAAAACGGTTTTGCGGTAAGTGTTGTAGCGCCCCGGCGAACCGGGAAACGACGTGGCGAATCCACGCTAGGAGTAGACGAACATGGGTATTTTGGATGATTTTGCGCCAGATGTTGATTTCAACGAACTGGGTGAAGACGGCCCGGGCGTTGAAACCAGCAAGCCGGAAGTCGTTGCGGAAGTCATTGCTGAAGTTGCTGAAGTTGTTGAGCCGGCCAAAGTTGAGACGCCTGCGGAAGTCGACCACGAGCCACCGGAGCCGGTAAAACCGCCAAAAGGTTTCGTGCCGCACGGCGCGCTTGCCGAGGCGCGGGCCAAGGCGCGCGAAGAAAAGGAACGGTTCGACCAGGAACGGCGCGAATCGGCGGAACGCTACGCCAAGCTTGAGGCGCGCATCGAGGCGATGGCGAATCCGCCAAAGCCGGTCCCGACGTTCGAGGAAAATCCGGCCGAGAATTTGCGGGCGGAGACGGAAAGCATCCGCAAGAAGTTCGAGCCTGTGCAAGCCGAATTGGACCAGTTCCGTCAACAACAGGAAATGCAGAAGCTCGAAGGCCGGATTTCTGCCGCCGTCACGCAGAGCGAACAGGCGTTTGTCGCGGAGAACCCAGACTACTACGACGCAATCGCGCACTTTCAACGCGTGCAGAACGCCAACCTTGAAGTCATGGGCATGACGGACCCGGCGCAACGCGCGCAGACGATGCGGCGCAACGTGTTTGAAATGTCGGCGCGCGCATTGCACGCAGGACAATCGCCGGCTGAATTGGCCTTCAAAATGGCGACTATCCAGGGGTACGTGCGGAATGCCGACCCACAGGTCGCGGACTCCGCAAGGACTATCGCCAACGCCAACAAGGGTCAGGTGGCGACGCCCAGCATGCCCAGGGGCGGAAAGTCTGAGCCGAAAACCACGTTCAACCTGGGCGACCTGGAAAACATGGATGAAAACGACGTGGAAATGCTCATGTCCGACCCCGCAAAGTGGGATGCATTCATGCGATCGGCAAAATAACGTTATGCATTGACAATAATCTATCGTTCAGTTATAAATCATACAGTAATACCATTGGTAACTAACTGAACGATGGTCGTCCAAGTGACGTAAAAAGGCCATAGAGCGGACGCAAGGTCCGTTTCGTAGTCGTCCCGCGTGAAGGGCGAGTTCGCCGGTTCCAGCGATAGAGGAACAGCAACTCACCCTAATTCACGAAAGGAAACGACATGGCAGTTACATCCTACGGCACCAATGCGCCGAACGTAGTAAAACTGTTTTCGCGGAAACTGTTTCGCGAGGCATTGAAGACCACGAAGCTTGCGCCATTCATGGGCGAAGGTTCAGGCAACCTGATTCAAGTCATGACCGACACCAACAAGGGGCCGGGTGACAAGATTACTTTCCAACTGCGCATGCAACTCAACGGCGCAGGAACTGCGGGTGACGGCACGCTGGAAGGCAACGAAGAAGCGTTGACGGTTTACACCGACAGTTTCGTTATCGACCAGTTGCGCCATGCTGTTCGCAGCGGTGGCAAGATGAGCGATCAACGGATTCCGTTTTCGGTGCGCGAGGAAGCGCGCCTGGGCCTTACTGACTGGTGGGCCGACCGTCTCGATCAAGTGCTGATCAACCAGCTAACTGGTGCAACGCAATCCGATCTGCGCTATGCCGGCAACAACGCCACAATTGCGCCGTCCTCGACTCGTGTGGTTTACCCGCTGGCAAACGAAGCATCGGAAGCCTCGATTTCGACGTCCTCGACGTTTTCGCTTTTCCAGGTCGACAAGGCCGTTGCCCGTGCGAAAACCATGACGCCAGTCATGCGCCCGATCAACAAGGACGGCTACGATTATGTGGCGTTCATTCATCCCTTCCAGACCCTCGCTCTGCGGCAATCTGCGGGTGTGGCTGGTTCGTGGGGTGACATTACTCGCGCCATGCTGCAGGGCGGACAGTCACTTGACCGGAACATGTACGGAAACGGCGCCCTTGGCATCTTCAACCGCACGCTGCTTGTCGAAGACGCACGCATGCCGCTAATCACCACCATGTCAAGTGGCACGGGTCGCCGCGCGGTTCTGTGTGGCGCTCAAGCGGCGGTGCTTGCGGTGGGACAGAATTACAGCACGGAAAAAATGTCCTGGGTTGAGGAACTGTTCGACTACGAAAATCAACTCGGCGTTGCTGCCGGTTGCATTTTTGGCGCGAAGAAGTCTGTTTTCAACTCGATCGATCTTGCAACGATCACCATGCCTTCCACCACCAACGAATAAGGAGTGATGAATAATGGCAACTTACACCGCTTCTGCGTTCAATGCTCAACCGAAGGCCCTGCATCGTGGTGTCCAAGCGATATCCGGCACGTTTCGCGTTGCCACTTTAAGCAGCTTGGGCGACGTGATCTTTTTGGCGAAACTCCCGCACGGCGCGCGCTTCGTCGCAATCGAATGCGATCACTCGACCGGTTCATCGGCGCTTGGCTTGTCCTACGGGCTTGCATCAGGTGGGCCGGGCGGCAGTGCAACGCACTCGCTGTACATCGCGAACGGCGCGCAGGCAACAATCTTGCGCAAGACCGTGATAGGCAATCCGCCAGACGTTTCCTGTTCCGATCTGGACCCGAATCGTTTCGGCATTTTGTCGGCGAAGGTTGATTCGGGAACGATGACGACCTCGCTGGTCATCAACTTCAACTACTCGTACCGATTGGACGGGCCGGAAGTTTAACCGAACACCCGGCCCCTTCGGGGGCCGGTTTTACATGGGGGATAAATGATCGATATTGATCAGGCCATAATTCATCACGAACGCGGCCAACTCGGCGAAGCTGAGGCAATCTACATTCAGGCGTTAAATCAGGACTTCGATAATACGAAAGTCCTTTTTTACTACGGCACGCTGTTGATGCAACAAGGCAAGTATGGGTTTGCATCCAACGTATTGCGCATGTCGTTACGCGATGACGAAGACAACACGAGCGTCTACCAAAACCTTGCCAATTGCTACAAGGGCGAGAACCGCGAGAAAGAGTGCGAAGAAATACTCATGTTGGCGCTGGCGCAAAAGCCTAACGCCGAACTTTGGGCATCTCTCGGCAATCTTCACATCAATGCGGGAACGCCGGAAAAGGCGCTGGAGTACTACCGCAAAGGACTCGATCTAGACCCGCAAAACGACTTGATCAAGTTTCACATGGGGCTGGCGAACCTGGAGCGCGGCGACTATCCGGCAGGGTGGGCGGGCTACGAACACGGCTTCCGCGCTGGAAACCGCGTGACACGCGACTATCGCGGACTGCCAGTGTGGGACGGCACGCCGGGGATGCGGGTGATTGTTTGGGGTGAGCAGGGCATTGGTGATGAAATCCTGTTTGCGTCCTGCATTCATGACGCCATACACATCTGCAAGAAGGTTATTTTTGACTGCCATCCGCGATTGCTGAAAATTTTCAAGCACTCGTTCGGCATCGAATGCCACGGCACGCGCAAGAATCAGGTGCTGGACTGGTACAAACCTGAAGTGGCCGACGCGCACTGCTCTATCACGATGTTAGCCAAGCTATTCCGCAACGATCGCGCCGAATTCCCACGCACGCCTTACCTGAAATGTTCTTGGAAAGACATTGCCAGGCATCGCAGGGCGGGGGATGGTCGTCTTCGCGTGGGCCTGTCCTGGACTGGCGGCGTAAAGCAGACGAGGCGCGATCTTCGATCTATGTCGCTGGAAGTTTTGCGGCCAATCATCGACCAGAATTGCGACTTCTATTCGCTGCAGTACACGCCTGAATCGGCGCGTGAAGTGTGCGAGTTTGAGGAAAGCACGGGCATCAGGATCAAGCATTTCCCTGGCTTGGTCGAGTGCAAAGACTACGAACCTACGATGAATTTTATCGCGTCGATGGATTTGGTTGTAAGCGTATGCACCACTGCAATTCACGCTGCAGGCGCGGTTGGGGTTCCCTGTTGGATTATGACGCCGGCCAAGGCTGCGTGGCGCTATGGGCTGAAAGGCGAGCGTCACGACTGGTATGGAAGCGTCCGTATGTTCCGCCAGAATCATGGCGAGGACTGGGGGCCGGTAGTGCGACGGATTGCGGACGAACTTGGCATGATGCTTTCTCAACGAAGGGCGGCGGCATGATCAGCGCAGAATACCTTTCCCTGCAAAAGCAGTTGCACGCCACTGGAAAGTATGGCGTGAGCGGGCACAAGTACGCCGGCCTTGTTCACAACATCATGCGCGACTACAACACATCCGACGTGCTGGACTACGGGTGTGGTCAACGCAGTCTTGAGCGCGCGCTTGGCGTTGTGATCCGCAACTACGATCCGAGCATTGAGGGGCTGGACACGCGCCCTGAGCCGGCCGATATCGTGGCATGCACGGACGTTCTGGAACACATCGAGCCGGCGCATCTGGATGCCGTGCTGGATGACCTGCAGCGGCTGGTGAAGAAGGCTGGGCTGTTCGTTGTATTCACACAGCCTGCGGTGAAGGTTCTAGCGGATGGGCGTAATGCGCATCTGATACAAGAGAAAATGGATTGGTGGATGCCGAAGCTTAAGCAACGGTTTTACGTGGTGTGGCACCAGGAACACGAGCAACAATTTGCCGTGATTGTCGGCGCGCTGAAGTCGAACATGGAGATGACATGATCCGCATATTCATTGGCTTTGACGCAAAGGAAACGGTTGCCTATCATGTACTGTCGCACTCCATTCTTGCGCGTGCATCGGTTCCGGTATCCATCACGCCGCTGAACCGGGCCAACATGGAGAGTTTCTACACGCGGCCGCGCGGCGAGTACGACTCCACTGATTTCAGCAACAGTCGCTTCCTTGTGCCGTTTCTCTGCGATTACCAGGGTTGGGCTATTTTCATGGACTGCGACATGCTGTGTCTTGGCGACATGGCGGAATTTGTCGGCTATGCGATTGACCACTACGGCACGTCGGTACGCTGCGTGCAACACAACTACACGCCCAAAGAGGACACCAAATTTCTTGGCGCCGTGCAGACGCGCTACAAGATGAAAAACTGGTCAAGCGTGATGTTGTTCAACAACAAAATGTGCCAGCGTCTGACGCTTGACTACGTTAACACGACGGCCGGGCTTGACCTTCATCAATTCAAGTGGACGGAAGAACATCGTGTGCGCGAACTGCCTTCTGGTTGGAATCATCTGGTTGGCGAGGACAATCAAACCAGCAACCCAAAGTTGATTCACTTCACCAAGGGCACGCCATGTTTTCAGGGATATTCCGAGCAGCCATATGCTGATCTGTGGTGGAAGGAATGGGGGGAAATGACGTCATGTGCGAGTCCGGCAAAACATGATCAAGTCAATCAAGGGGCGCCAAGCCATGCGTAGACGACAAATTTTCGCAGCGATGAATGCTGCAACTAACGGCGGGTTGCCGGTGCCTCAGGAGTCAATATATGAAGATGCCAAAAGGGAAGAAGCCAAAGCCGCCGAAAAAGTATTGACGGCTGATCGCACTGTCGGGCAGTGCCGCGTCTGCGGGAAAATCATCGGACGCGGCCTGCACATGCACGAGAGACACTGTAAAGACAGGTAATGCCAAACTATACGTATGTGAACCTGCAAACGCGCGTTGCCGACGAGATTAACGACTCGTCGGCTGGAAGCGTTTCGACGGCGCAAGTGAAGAAGGCGATTATTTCGGCGATCGAGTATTACGAAGGCCAGCGCAATTGGTTTGGTGAGGCGATTACACGATCGGGCGTGACGGTTGCCGGGTTCCCTGCGGTGGCGATGCCGAGTGATGCTGTGTTTCTTGACAAGATGCAATTGTCCGCTGTGACGTCGATCACCGCGACGACGAACACCAACACGCTGCTAACTGCGTGCAGCAACACGGTATTCAGTGTTGGTCAGTTTCTGATTGGCACCGGCATACCTGACAGCACACTGATCAAATCGATTGATTCTTCCTCGCAAATCACGATGGGCGATGTTACAGGCGCTTCCGTCAATGCGACATCATCGACTGTTGGGGCGACCATTCGTGTGGTTCAAGCCCCGCGTTACGATATTGAACCGATTTCCTATCAGCAATATTCCGGGTATCAGGGGCAGACCGGATCGACTGGGCAGCCTTCGCAGTATTGCTACTATCAGGATCGGCTGTATTTGTACCCGACGCCGGGTAGCGTGTACGCGCTGATGTTCTGGTACATAAAGCGGTTGCCCGCGCTATCCGCTGATGGCGACACAAACGGCTGGACGAATTTTGCAGAGCCGGTGATTCGGAATCGCGCGAAGTGGGATATTTTCCTCAACTTGCTGCGGAACATGAAACTTGCGCAGGCCGCGAAGGCGCAGGAGACGGATGCGATGGATGCGTTGGAAACCGAACACGTTCAGCGCAACACAACGGGGCGCTTGCGAGCGCGGTATCTGTGAAATACATAGCGCTTTGCCTTCTGCTTGCCGGTTGCTCTGGTGGCCCGTCGGTTCGCTGGATGACGTGGAATGCGGGTCCGGATGCGGACATTGCGTGCGCGACCAATCCCCATAGTGCTAGCTGCCTGACCTGGAGCAGGTAATGCCGACAAAGCGCATTTCCCTGGGCGGGTCTCTGATACGGCGGGTTGGTAATCTCGGGGATGCGACACCTATTAACAAGGATCAGAAATTCATCAATTGCTTTCCGCAATTCGTTAACGAGAAGGGCGGGTTTTACTGCGTCAAGCGAACGGGGTTCAGTGGCAGGTACTACGTGCCGTTTGACGGTGTCGTTACTCATGGGGCAATGAACTGGACGGGATCATCCAAGGCATCGCCTGTGTTTGCGTTTACGAATACGACTACGCTGCGCATAGCGCAAGTTGACTTGCCAGTGGTGGCTAAGATAGGTGACGACATCACGGGGGTCATGGATGCATTGTTTGAAGTGTCCCTCGGGCCGGCCGTGAGATTCTCGGAAACCAAAATCACCAACTTGCCGAACCTTGTTGTTATGGCGCGCAAGAATGCCGACCACGTTCATCACGCATGGTTCATCGCGGAAAACGGCGCGGCCTGGACAGAAATTACCAGTGCAAATTTTGTTCCTAACATCAACTTGGGGACGGTTACGGGGTCGGTTAGCGCAGCGACGGGCGTTCTGACGACAACGGTTAGTTTTTCAGGCACAAATCTACCGGTAGGCACACGCGTAGCCGGAAACGGATCGCCGACTTATTTAATTATTACGGCGCCCCTAATAGTGTCCGCTGGAATAGGCACTTACCAGACTAACTATACCGGGGCTGCGGTGACGTCGCGCGTGATGACTGCCTTCAACAACTGGCTTGTCGGGAACATGGTTCACATGGACGGGTATGCGTTCGTGATGGACAAGAATGGGCGCATCTACAACAGCGACTTGAACACGCTTACGACGTGGGCTTCCACGTCTTTCCTTGAGTCGCAGGTGTACCCGGATAACGGCGTGGGATTGGCGCGCATCAAGGATTTGGTAATCGCCATCAGTTCGTCAAGCATAGAGTTTTTCCGAAACAGCGGGAACGCGACGGGTTCTGTTCTCACGCGGATCGCCTCGGCGGCGAAACGCGTTGGCGGTCGTCAAGAGTATCTTCTACAACTCGACACCTACGAAACGATTCGCGTTGTGAATGATGACGTGTACTTCATCGGCACGTCACCGGATTCATCGGCGACGGGTGTTTTCAGGATCAGGGGCGGGGACGTTACTCGCATTTCAAATCAGATGATTGACAACGCAATGACCTACCCTTATTTTTGGGGATTTGTAGGCGTCATTCAAATGTATCAGATGAATCACCTCATCTTGACGACATCGGCTATTGTTGCCGACGAGGAATCCTATTGCTATTGTATTGAAACAGGTAACTGGTGGATATTCAAGGCCAATCTTGCCTCCCCGAAACCAATATCCTGCGCAAGCGGTGGCGCGTTCTTGTCCTCATGCATGAACTTTACGTCGAATTTACTGGTGGGGACGACAAGCCCGTCATTCTCAGACGTCGGCTCCATCTACACCATGACCGTGCAAACTGAAACAATGGATTTCGGCACGGACGATTTGAAAGAGTTCCGTTCGTTGCGATTGATTGCCGACACGCAGACGGTGGCGGGGAATCTGACGGTATCGTTTTCCAACGATGATTTCGCGTCATTCAGCACACCCAAAAATATCAACATGACATTGCAGCAAAAGAAGCTCGAAGCCGGCCTCGGATGGGGGCGACAACGGTCATTCAAATTGGAGGAAACGGTTAATCGTCCGTGCCGCATCAAGTTCATGGACGTTACGTGGGATGTCTCCGAATAATGAACGCCGAACTTGTCAACACTTACGGCTTTGCAAACCGCGACCTGCTCGACCAGGATACGTACCAACTTCGCACGCAGGCCGATGTGGCATTTGCCACGCAGTTCAGCGTGACGCTGGTGGGGACGGGCAGTTACACGATGCGATGGCGCGACGTGGGAAAGGCGTGTCAGTTCGAGTGCGAATTTTCCTCGACGACGACGATTGCAAGTACTGCGGGGACGTCATATTTCCTTCTGCCACTGCGGTCGTACAACGCATCGAATCTCGCCTTCGGCAAAGGCGGTCTGGCGCAAATGAACAATCTCACGACGAACGTGGCGACGGGGTTGTGTTCGATCAATTTGGTAAATGGGCGCTGTTACTTGCCGGCACTGGTGGCGAGCGGCAACACGTTTCAAGTAGCGGGTTGGTACCCGATAGGATGACATGATGAGAAGTTTCTACGATCCCAACACATGGAAAAATGTTGACGCCACAAAGGTTACGACAAATCCGGGGTACAACACCAACTGGAGCGAGAACGGCGGTGATGGCAACGTGCCGGAAAGTCATTGGCTTGGTGACGCTGGCAGCATGCAATCGCTTGGCGACGAGTGGGGTACAACTACTTGGGTTGCGCCTACGGGAACATCGGTCAAGCAGGGTGACGGCACGCAGGCTTACATTGACCAGTACAACTTTAACCCGCAACTCACGCAGTACCTGAAGTCATTGCAGGGCCAGGGATACAAGGCGGATGATTTTGAAGGCGCGATGAATTCGTACTATGGGAAAAGCGGGTCGAATTCTATTGATCGCAGTTGGTGGGGTGACGATGCGCTACTCCGGGCCTTCGGAACCGGCTTCGATACGCAGGGAAAGAATACCAGTTGGGGGAATTACTTCAACGCTGGTCGTGAGCAGACGCGGCAAAAGCAACTCGGCGAAAATCTGACTGCGGACCAACAGAGGGGCGGAAGCGATTTAGAGGACATTATGGCCGCGCTGACGGTGGTTGGCGCGGGGTTCGGTGCAAGTTCGCTTTTCAGCGGTTTGGGCGCCGCAGGTGCGGGTGCAGGCGCAGGTGCAGGCGCAGGTGCAGGCCTTGGTGCCGGTGGATCAGCGCTTGCCGGGGCCGGGTCGTTTGAGGCTGGTCTTGCCGGCTTAGGCTCATGGGGCGGCGGACAGGCTGGACTGGGTATAGCGTCGTCGCTTGGTGGTGTGCCGGGTAGTGTTTTGGGCGGCTTGGGATCATTCAATGCTGGATTATCAGCTAGCGCGCTTGGTGGCATTGCTGGGGCGGGCGCATTGAGCGCAGGTGTTGGCACAGGCGGAATTGGATCGCTTGGCGGCACAGACATTATCGCCAGCGGTACCGGTGGCGGATCAGGCGGAGGTAATGCAATGGACTGGACAGACTTTTTCCCTGGCGGATCGGGTGATGCCGGACTGCCTTTTGATGCCAGCAACTTCTCCGGCTTCGATCCTACCGGCGGATTCAACACGGGTGGAAGCGATTGGGCGACCGGAAACCCAACGGGGCCGATTGAAGGACTCCCGAACGGTGGCGGCGGGCTGATTAATCAGATTCAATCCATGCTCGGAAGCGGCAAGAATATCCCGGCGAGTCTGCTCAAATCGCTATTGGGTACGGGTGACGCACAATCTGCTGGCCTGGCAAAGCTGCTAGGTACCGGAGTGGGCGGGTTGCTCGACTACAAATCGACGCAGGAAAAGAACGAATTCCTGAAGAAGCAGTTTGATGCCGGCCAACCTTACCGCGATCGCGCCAATGCGGCGATGCAACCTGGGTTCGACATCAACTCGATTCCAGGCTACAAAGCGAGCATGGATACGGCCGCTGAAACGTACTTGCGGAAACTGTCGGCAACCGGCGGCAATCCGGCCGGCATCGGCGCCGCGCCAAGCCAGACGCAAGCCTATCTGATGGGCAATGTTGGTATGCCGGCGTGGCAGAATTACTTCAACTCAAACAGCAACGCGGGTGGGCTGTCGAATCTTGCTACAGGGTCATTCAATGGGTTGTCGCAGAACGCGGGGGCCGAATACGGGTCATTGGGAGCGACGGCAAACAAGATGATGAACTCTGATTCGGAAACCGACTACAGGAAAATTATGCGCAGCATGTACGGACTGGCGTAAGGGGGCATCATGGGTGCATTTTGGGATGCGTGGGACAAGCAGAACGCGGTTCGCGATCAACGCGGGATGGCTGGTTTGCAGCAGGCGCAGGGGCTTGCCGGGTTGATGAGGCAGGCGCAATCCGAGCAGGAGATGCAGAGGGTTCGCGGGTTGCTGTCCGACCCGTCATTGTCGCCAGAGGCTCGTGCTCAGGGGTTGATGCAACTTGGGCCTACGGGGATCAAGCTGGCGGGCGATCTTGCCTCGATGCAAGAGCAGCAGGCCCGGGCGGGGAAACTGAAGGCGGAACAGGACTTCAACCGGGATGTAGCGCCGAAGTTCATGCAAGCTGCGCAGCCGGCGGTGACTGGCAATATGACGCCTACCGGTGGCATGATGGGCTTTCAGTCGGGCGAGGCGGAAGATGGTGGGAATCAGGGGTTGATACCGGCAAGTTCAGGTGGGTTGGATTACAACGGGCTGATCGAGGCGAAGGCGGCGGCTGGACTTTTGAATCCTGAAACGGTAGCGAACCACCAGGCGCAACAACTCGAACGCACGGCGGCGCGACAAGACAGAACGCAGTCGGTTGGTTTGCAAATTGCGGCTGCGAATCAGAGAGCGCAAGACGCTGCCGAATGGCGGAAAGAAATGGCGCAAACACGGGATGACAATCAAAAAGAAAATATTCGTTTGGCGGCATCGTTGCGGCAATCGGCGCAGGGGCCTCGCGTTACGCCATATTCTGACATTGCAAAACTGGAATCCGATGTCAAGAATGGGTTGATATCAAGGGATCAGGCCGATGTGGCGCTGAAGTCGCTGACGGCCAAGAAGGAATTCACGTTGAGCAAGGATCAATTCACGCAGGCCAGAAATTTGCGCAGCGAGTACGAAAAACATCCGGAAGTGGTCAAGGCAAACGCGCTTGAGGTAAAGGTCCGGCCCATTGCGGAGTACATGCTCTCGTTGAAATCGGGTAATCCGGTTTCGCCTGCTGCGGATATGGGCATTGCGAAAACCTATCTAGGCGCGTTGACCGGGAAAGGCGACAACATCACAAACATGGATACCAAGGCGTTGGCTAAGTTGCCGGAGTTGGCAAGCATGGGAGACGGCGGACGAGTGGGGACTTCTCTGAAATCGTTTTTTGGTGGAGCGCAACTTGACACCAGCACACGGCAAGAGATGGTGAACGCAATCCGAAGCCGGTACAAAACGCTCGATGACTTTCGCGGGAAGGTCAAGAAAGACAAGGTGACGATAGGGGGACGGCACAACCTGACCGAAGATTTAATCTTCGCAACGGAGTAAGCAATGGCGAAATCAACGCTTGAACTGCTGGACGAGGCGATGATCGATACCAAGCCCGTTGGTAAGGCTCGTGTCGGCACTGGTGCTTATGTAGCCAATGCGGGATTGACTGGAGTACTTGAAGCTATTGGCGGGGTTGCTGACGCCCCTGCTCGTGTGTGGCAGCTTGGAAAAGCTGCGGGCAGTATGGCGTTGAACACGTATGCAAAGGGTCTCCCCGAGCGAAAAGATTTTGGATTTCTTGAGCGAAAAGATTTTGGATTGCTTGATGTGAATATCGAGGCGGCGAATCGAGGAACAAACGCGCTAAAGAAATTGTTTGGCGTAGACGAATCTATGGTTGCGCCTGATGAAACGGCGCGATACCTCGGCGCGGCAGCACAAGGGGCTGGCGGCGCCCTTGCCAGTGGCGGAGGCGCAGCAATTGGCGGCGTCGGCGCTGGTGTAAAGGGATTGCTTGCCAATGCTGCCAAAAATTCGGCAGTCGGCGGCGTGGCCGGTCTTGGCGCTGCGGGCGGTGGTGACGCGATGAAGGCCGCTGGCGGCCCGGAATGGGTTGGTCAGGTGGCGGGTGGATTACTCGGCGGCGTCGGTGCGGCGTCGTTCGGAACGCCGGCCATGGCCGCGTATCGCCTGGCGACCCAGGGGCCTGGCGCGATTGCAGGTGCTCCCGGCAATCTCTCGGGGGCAGCCGACAAGGCTCGACCGCTTGCATCCCGGATCATCAACAGGCAAGTTGAAGACGCTGTTTCCGGTACGCCGAACGCTGCCGCCAATATCGCAGAGGCGCAGGGGCTTGCAGCGAAGATACCTGGCTTTGTGCCATCGGTAGCGGAAATGTCGGGTTCGCCCGGGCTTGCCGGGATGCAGGCGCGCTACGCTAAGCTGACGCCCAAAAACCTGAACGAAGAACTTGGGCGTGTCGAGGCGAACAGGTTGGCGGTACAGTCGTACTACGACCGCGTGGCTCCTGCGGCAGGGCGAGCGGATACCGTTCGCGCCACGATTGAACGCACGTTGACGGCCGAACAAAAGGCGATTAACGACCAACTAGCGAAGCTTGGCGGGTCATTGCCTCGCGCCGATCTGGTTGGGCAGGGCGATCGCATGTCGCAGATTGCCGCAGCGGAGAAGGCGGCAGCGCAGCCGGGTGTGACGGCGGCGTATCGCCAAGCTTTCGATGCTGCACCCGATTCTGTGATCTCGACGGCTCCGATTGTTGCCAAGGTTGAGGAAATTCTTGGACAGTCGTTGTCGCAGATCAAGCCGGAATCTGCACCTAACACTGTGCGCCTGTTGAAATCGTACCTTGGTGGCGATAAGCCCGCCGGCATGCAGGCAGAAATGAACTCGCTTGCGAATCCCACTGCTGCGGCCGGCAGGAACACGTTGACGCTTGAGCAGGCAGATGCATTGCGGAAAGCTGTGAATGCTGATTTTGCCGCAGCGAAGGCGTCCAGCGACCCGATGGCGGCAACGCGCCTGATGAACATCAAGCAACTGCACGGCACAATTGATGACGTTGTAAATGGATCGTCAATTTCGAGTGCTGCAAAAGGGCTGTATTCGGGTGCGCTCGCCAAATATCGGACGGAATTTGCGCCGAGATTCAAAGAGGGTGTGAACAAGCAGATGTTCACGTCCACTTCGTTGAACGAACCGCGCATCCTGGCCGACAAGTTCATGTCGGAATATTTCAAGCCGGACCAGATGGCGGGCGGCACGCGGGCGCAGAATTTCACGCAGTTGTTCGGCGCAAACGCCGAGGCAAAGTCGCTTACCAGGCAGGGCATACTAGACCGATTCCGCAACGACGCAGTTGACCCTGTAACCGGGGCCTTGAAGTCTGCCGATGCCGCGCGGTTCATGGACAAATACGGGCGCACGCTGGAGACATTTAAATCGAACGGCGTGAATGCCTTGGACGATATCAAGGCACTGGCCGCGCAGGCCGGGAAAATTGAGGTGTCCGCGCAGAAATTGGCGGATGTTGCCAAGTCATTGCGCTACGAATCAATCGATAAACTCTCGGATGCCGCGCTTGGGTCAGAAAAGGTGATGGGAAATATTGTCAGTCGATTGGATCGTGATGGGAAAGACGCGTTTTCCCGCATGCTCATGGACAAGGCGTTAGCGTCTGGTTCGTCTCTCGATGATTTCCTGAGCAAGAACAAAGAGACGCTGAAAATTGCAGTCAGGCCGGGACACCTGAATGACATTCAAGACGTTTCCAAGGCGCTCGAAATCACCGGCCGATCGCACATGAACGCCGGCGCCGGCTCTACGGGTACCGATCCACTCAAAAAGGCCACGGGTGTTTCGATGGCAACCGTTTGGAGCCAGTACCGGGCTGTCAGTGGCGGGCGTCAAGGATTGGTAACGATGGGGTTCAACCTTGCCGCGCCGGTCATGACCAAATTAGGGCAAACCAATTTCGATGACATTATGAAAGCCGCATTGCATGATCCCAAGATGGCGGAGAACCTGAAAAACTTGTTGAACGCGCAAACGGCATCGGGCGCGACGGCTTCTGCAAATGCACTGATGCGCGGATTGAAAAATGCGGCTGTTGTTGGCAAGGCATCGGCGTGGCCGTTGACAAAGGTCGTTTTTGGCGGCGACAGTTACCTCCCAAATTTGAAGCGCACCATACCCGCAACTAACGCGGTGATGCAAGAGCAAGAGCAGCAGTAGTAGCATTCATGCCATTGAGAGCGACCACGATGACCACCGGATCGACGGCAACTGAGGCAGCGACGGCCAGCGCAGGCGTGGCAATTACGGTTGCCGGGTCGATATTGGGGATGGACTACGACGCCATTCTGGCCGGCTTCGTGGGTGCGTTGGTGGCGCAGACCCTGGTGCGCGACCAGGTGCCGGTCGAATGGTCGGCTTGGCGACGCTACGTGCAGGGCTTCGTCCAACTTGTTGCCGCCGGTCTCCTGGCCGGCCTACTCTCGCCGGTAGCCGAGTCGATCCTTGCCGGCATGCTGCCGTCGCGGGTGCCGGTGCAGGCTCTGCACATTGCGACAGCAGCAATCATCGGCATGATCGCGCCGGTTGTCGTCCCAATCCTGCGCGGCATGGCGCAAAAACTCGCGGAGCGCACATGACCTACGTGATGATAGCCCTTGGATTCGCGGGATTGGTGGGGTGCTACGAACTGGCGACCCGGATGAGTTGGCGCACACGGCACGGCATCAGGCTCGCGGTGATCGTGATTGGCGCCGGCTGCACGCTGGTCATGCTCGGCGAGGATCGATACGCGCTGCTCGCCCTATTGGTCGGCTGTGGGCTGTACCGGATATGCGACACCCGCGCAGCGGATTGGTATGCCGATAGCCGCGCCCACCGCCCGGTTGGCTTTGGCGACATCGCTGCCAAAAATCTGGATAGAATGTGCATCTGTAAGTCGTGCAGTGAGGTGGTGAAATGAGACCGTCTGAAGCATGCTACGCCCTGATCAAGCATTTCGAGGGGTGCAAGTTGACCGCCTACCCAGACCCTGGCACCGGAGGCTCTCCGTGGACCATCGGATACGGGCATACCGGGCCAGATGTTCATCCCGGACTGACCATCACGCAGGCCTTCGCGGACGCCTACCTACTCAAGGACGTGCAGCATGCTGTGGACGCCACCGATGCGGCGGTGACGCTTGCCGCGCCGATGTTCAAGCAAGGCATGTTCGATGCCTGCGTTTCGCTTGCGTTCAACATCGGGCCAGGTAACCCGCGTCGCCACGGTATTTTCAAGTTGCGCACTGGAATGCCGTCGACGTTCCTGCGCAAACTAAACGCGGGTGACACCCTTGGGGCGGCGCAGGCGATACTGGCGTGGAACCGTTCCGGCGGGAATGTCATGGCCGGCCTGGTGCGACGGCGCGCGGCGGAACAGTCGCTGTTTTTGTCGTAGGTTGCGGAGGCACGACTCGAACGTGCGACCTCGGCATAACTTAACCCGCTCTACCCACTGAGCTACTCCGCGACCCGCGACAAATGATAGCATGACCCCGCTACTAACGTTGATCCCGATGCCGTACAGGCTCGTGGCGCTCGCATTCCTGGCAGCCGCAGTCTACGGTACCGGATGGGTGCGCGGATCGAGCCACGAGGCTGCAAAGCGCGATGCCATCGAACTGCGCATGTCTGTGCAAATTGAATCGCTCACGAACCGCGTGACTGAGCAGAATCGGGCCGTGCGCGAGTTGGCGATTGCGGGACAATCCCGCGTCGATGCAAGTCGTCGAGCAGTTCAAAAAGCAGCCACGCGCGTAAATTCTTTGACCGCTGACCTGCGGGCTCTGCATGCATATACTCGGCCGGTCGGGATGGACCAGTGCGAAGCGGCTCAAGCGATCGTGGAAGCGGATAATGCTTCTCAATAGACCATTCCTCCTGTTCCTGCTTCTGCTCCCGCTCGTTCTGGGGGGGTGCGCAACGCAAGAGCGTGTAACGACCGTCAGTGTTCCAGTGGCGCAGAGATGTGCTGTAGGCGAGCGCGTGGTGCCTCCCGAAAACGAGTACGGGCGCATGCCACCACCACGGCAAATTGACGCCGCCATCATCGCTCTCAAAGCTGATCGCGCCAGATGGAGCAAAGCATTCGCCGAATTGGATGCAGCTACTGCTGGCTGTTGGTAGCGTCATCTCGGCACCATAGGCAGTGGTATCCAGTGGGATGGGTTATTGGTGCGAAGCCATTCGCGGCCCCAAGAAGGTTCTCTATCATTCCCCCAATATGGGCGGGGTATCACCGCATATTTGTCGGTCCGCCAGAATCCGACAACGACCAGACGCGGATATTCGTATAGCAAGATGATGCGAACGTCTTTCGGCGCAGTTTTCATCGAATGCCAGGTCATGGGAAGCGCTTGAATTTTGCGTGCGTTCATCTCAACTCCTTCATCAAAATACTCGGTCGGCGCCGAATTACACGGTATGCGTGCCCTCTACACCCCGATCCATGCGCTTGAGCGTGCGCGCCTGCAGGAATTTCTGCGCCATATGCAGCGACTCCAGGGCTGAAGCGTTATCGTCGTTCGCATACGGCCCGGTCTGGAAGCCGCGCAATCGGTCGCACAATATCGCAATCAGCACCTCATGCGTGATGCCGTTTACGCCAGCCTTTTCGATGGGACCGTTTTGAAAAAGCAGGGTCGCGGATACCACGTGTTCACGAAAAAATGATCCACTTGGATTGGTGGACGTGTTGAATCCGGCAATGCGGTACAGGTGGCTTGCGCCGCCCACTCCTGCAAGGTCTTCTACGGTAACCGTTAGCGCATGGTTCGCCGGGTTTACTTTGTGCGATTCAATCGTTCTCATTTTGGATCTCCTGCGCTATGGCCTGCGCGTGGCTTGCCCGTGTGGGCGGTGAATACTTCCGGTCAACAGTCTCAGTGCACGTACTGTCCTCTGTCTCGATGGTGAACGTGATCTTCACCCTGTAGATTAGAGCTAGGTGGTTAACCACCGAGCTTACTACCTCATAGGCTGATGGCGGCGGTTCGTAAAACATGGTCATGGCCGGTCCGCCAGGTACTTGCGGATGCGTTGCAGCAAATCATCTCGTTGCCTAAGCGCATAGCCATAAAGGCCGGACCGCCAATGCGTATCGGTTTCGTGTTGGGCTAGAGACAGGATCAGCAGTTGATCGGACTCGGCTATGCGCGCCGCATCGCCCGCATCCATGCGCAATTGGCGATCGTGTGTTTCCCGCGCAATTTCCATGAGTTTTTCGCCCTCTTGCACAAGCGCTTTCCACAGTTCGGCGTTGGCTTTCCAGCCATCATCTATGCGAGCCTTGGCTTTGTCCTTCATGGCGCGGCCCTCGTTGCGTCCTCGGCGTGACACGAAAGGTCATGCTCGCAGGTTTGGCATTGCATGCGACCATCCCCCATGTAAGTATTGCAAATGTTGCTCACAAAATCATCCCATTCGCGCGGATCGCACTTGCAGCCAAACGGCATGCGCGCCCTGAAATGATGATGCGCGGACTCCGGTTTGCCGCATGTTTTGCAGCGGATTATGCTCAACCTCATGACGATCTTGCTCACGCCAAAATCCTCCCGGTCAGGTGTTCGCGCACTACAAATCCCGGCGCGCATATCTCCGCCCGCCGAATCGTCGCCACCGAAGTCAACGGGCGGAACGGCGGTATGTACTGCGGGTGCCGGACCACAGCAGTCGGCAGTCGATACACAGTCGGTATGCTGCCCGCTCCGGGCACACCCGGAACCACCGTCCCGTACTTCTGCGCCTGATGCAATGCGTTCCGCGTCTTGCTCGGCAACACATTAATTCGCTTGGACAGCGTAAGGTAATTCGCAGGCCCGATTTCACGCAGGCTCTCGATGCAGCGTTCGATCAACGTTTTATTCATCCCAGCCCCGTC
>ENA-ORBV01006061-ORBV01006061.1-microbial-mat-metagenome-genome-assembly--contig:-NODE-6061-length-21605-cov-5.138424_pt1 | contig 21605 bp, 17 predicted proteins | sample MGYA00237777_ERZ505514 | MGnify/ENA primary metagenome ERZ505514 (study PRJEB26160, sample SAMN06269048) | microbial mat metagenome | isolation source: Oligotrophic lake microbial mat | place... | reverse complement strand
TTGGAAACTGTCTGCTATTTCTAGTGTAGTCGTTAAATCAGTTTCCCAACATTTCCGAATAGAGCCGTTAACCGATTGAGTGTTCCAGGCAGTGGCATTTGGCGCAATGCAAGGACACATCAGACAAACAGTGCCAAAATCGGCTCTCAGAAAAGCGCTTCTTTCTGCTTGCTTTGCGAAGGAAATTATGAAACAGTTCGCATCGAGACTATCAGTTCTTCTTCCATGCGTTTTCAATGACTTCATGGAACTGGCAAGATTACGAAACAGACTGTCTAATCTACGCGTTTATTTGTTCAAGAATTAGTTTCGCTTCCGTGAAAGCTTGATTTGGATCATACATGATGTCGCCGATGTCTTGAGTTCGTTGTTATCCAAGTATGTGACCCACTGGCGAAGGGCGTTGATAGCAATTGAAACCAGGCATAAGTAGGGTTGTTAAAGGCGGTCTGTGCGGAAGCCAAAAATTTCGTCATCGATGTTCTTTATCTTTACCTTTCCCTAACTACTGATACTCCGCTCCCCAACCAATGTCTTCTCAATGACTTCCATTGAATCACGTAAATTGGCACACCTCACCGACTACTATTTCACAGCTGCCCCTTCCATAACCCACTGAAAGGTTAGCATTCGCATTTGCTGGACTTGAAAGTAAGCTTTTGCCAATAGTTCGTATTCCTCTGGCTTATTACTGTAATCCAAACGGTCACGACGCAAAACGAATTCCTCCAACACTGTAACTCAAAGCATCACTACACAAAGCGAATCAATCCAAACACCCAGCCATACCCACCCAAACAGGAAAAAGTATTGCCACCTTATTACTTGGCTGTACGGATACCGGTAGCAATTATCATTGACAAGCGAAGCCAAACGAATCGGATCAAAGCGAAAAGAAGACTTCTTCTTTGCTGGACTATATCGAGACTGTAGTGCTCTGTCCCCATTATAACTACTCTGTCACTCTCTTGAGTTGATCTCATTCCTACCAACATCTATCCATCATTACTACTAAAGCTATACACAACGAACGATTCATCATGTCGTCATCGTCATCGTCCTTGAAGACCAATGAGGAGGAGGACCATAATGGCACCACCACCAACAACGAGGACGAGACTGCCACCGGTGACAGCCACCACCACCACGCCAGCACCAGCAAGGCCAGTCCCAACCAAAACGCTACCGAGCAGCCGCAGGAGGGTGGTAGTGACCGCACTCCAACGCCCACTGCCCCCAGCAAAAGCAGTGAGACTCAAAAGAGGAGGGCCCAACTGGCCGCCGAATTGGAAGCGGCAGAACAAGCCGTCAAAGCGTATGCCAAGGGGATTTTGTCCTTGACAGGCCACCCAACGTCTGGAACGGTAGCACCGGGAGTGGGCATTGAGGTTCAAGACATCAAGAGAGACGACGAGGCCGCTACAAGACTTCCTTCTAAAATGGAGGCTGCAGCTGCTGCTGCTGATTCTGACGCTTGCCTGAAATCTCATGCCAAGGAAATTTTATCCTTGACACGCACACAGACCAGACCGGCCGTGGGAATTGGAATCCGGGCGCAAGAAGACCAGCGGGATCAAGATCAAGAGGAGGGCAAAGGAGAAGGAGGGGCAACCATGAACAAGAGTTGTGCACAAGCTTTCCCAACCAAGACCAAGGCTGCTTCTGCTGCTGCCGCTAGTAGTGGTACAGAGGAAAAGAAGCGACCGGCGTCTGCATCTGTAGCTAAGATTCCCGCTGCGGCTGAGGCCGCTACTAGTGCTGCTTCTAGTGCAGAGGAAAAGAAGAGACCGGCATATGCATCCGCATCTGCAGCTAGGACGCCTGCTGCGGCTGCTGGTCATCATTACAGGAAGAAGAAGAGCGCAGCCACCAATGACACGAAAGCAACGAGAAGTAGCCACCATGACGACGATGCTGCTGCTGAAGTGCCTGATATGATATATTACTACAACGACGATGATGACCAAGAAATGGACAAAGATGGCAGTACAAGCTCGGACGCACTGCCTCTGATTATGGATCGGTTGCCTTACCTGACGGTGGATGAGCAATCTTCTTCCATGACGAATGGCGAAGAAGAAGAAGGGCAAACACAAGCTTCACGTCCTCCGGCGGCGCCACGACGACCCGAACCAGAATCCCGACCGGGAGCCTTTTATGTGGGACCAACATTTCAAGAGCACGACGACGACGACCTCGAAGCTGGAGAGGAAGAAGAAGAGCACCATTATAATCGCTACCACGAAGTGCTAGAACCAGTATCCCAGCACCCCAATGTTTTGCAGGCCTACCTCTTCAACGACGGCGATGATGATGATGATGATGATGATGATGATGAGAACCCCCACCCCCCAAAGCGTCGTCATCGACATCGGAAACCGTTGTTCGGAGAAGAAGATCCGACGACGACACCAAGGGATTCGTCTACTACCCAGGAAGCCGCATCCAACTCAAGTCGCTCTCTGCTCGCTGTTCCACCCCTTTTGCCGGATGATTTGGTGGAACGGGAAAGCGAAGGCCAAGACGAACAAAATAGGTCCTCGGCGAGGACAGGGCTTGGCACCGCCGGAATACTCGTGTTACTGGCGGCGCTTCTCCTCTTGATTGGTTTCATGATAGTACGCAACAGCCTTAGTGAGGCTGGCGGTGATGATTTTGATGATATCGACATGGAGGAGGATTGGGGTAGTGGTGTATTACCGATCCAGGAACAACCATGGTCATCTCCCACCTTAATACGAATCCACGAGCAAGGAGTCCTCAAGTGCGCACCCAAACCTACACCGTTGGGCTTGCTGTTTTGCCAAATCTTTGCAGCAGCCATTTTTGGTGACTCTTTTACACCTGAACGGGTGCAGGAGTTTGACTATCAAGGGAATGACCAACTTATGGCACTTGCTGATGGAGAAGTTGATGTAGTCATGAGGGGGATGACCCCTGATTTGGACCGTCAAGTTCATGAGGAATCCACAAGCATAGGACTGTCATTCTCTACTCCTGTTTACATGGTGGGAACTCAAGTTGCCGGCAAACCATTCTATGTTAGCTGTGTTGAAAAAGATTTTTACCATTTGGAGGAGTGCAGTGGATTGCGCATCTGTGTGTGGAGCAATTCCACCCATCATGAGGTGATGAACAAGCTTTTGCCACAGAGCAAGCTGGTGATTCGTCACACTTATGAAGAAGTGATTGAAGGGTTTGTCCAGGGAGACTGCAATGTTCTTTCATCCAATGCTTATTACATTGCAGAGCAGCCTATCCGAAAGGCGGGTTATGAAGGTGAATATGTCGTATCCGATCGTTTCTTGACTCGCAGGGCTCTTTCGGCAGCATTCCGATCGGACGATCCAGCCTTTGTGGACTTCATCAATTTTGTCCTTGGTGCACTCGTTGCTGCTGAAGCTCACAACATAACCAAGGCTTCTGCAGACTCATTTCCTCAAACCAATTTGTTTGGAGCGCAGTACAAAAATGTGTTTCGAGATGCCCTGAGACTGGTGGGCAACTACGGGGAGTTGTATGAAAAACATTTTGACCCCATCGACCCACGGCAGCCTTTCAACAGGGTCAACAATGGGACCACTGGATTGCTCATGTCAGCGCCATTTGGAAACTTGAAAGGTAACCAAAGGGAAGCTGACTACAAACTCAAGCCCACCATGCAAGCCATTGTGGACCGAGGTGTCCTCAACTGTGGCATCAAGGCAGATCTTCCTGGTTTCTCCATGAAGCGCCTTGACTCAGATCGAGCTGTTGAGCACCATGGCATGGATGTTGACTACTGTCATGCCTTGGCTGCCAGCTTGTTCCAAGGTGACTCCTCCAAGTTGAAGTTTGTGGAAGTTGAGAATGCAACTGACGGGTTTGTCCTACTTGCTGGATCTGAGATTGATGTTTTGGCTGGGGCCACCTGGAATCTTCAAAACGATGTCAAAGAACCCACCACTGGACTTGGATTTACTTTTTCAAGGCCCTACTTTTATGGGTACAGTCTTGAGGAAGAAAACTTCTCTCTTGCCACAAGACAGGATGATCATGAATGGTCAGCCTTTGTCTCTTGGATTGTGCAAGCCCCAATTTATGCTGAGCAAGAAGGAATTGGAATTGGGGCTTCCTCCATCCAGATGCCTGAGGTGTTTTTGTTTGGCTCCAGGATGAACCGCATGTTGCGAGATGCCATACTGACAGTCGGGAATTATGGAGAAATGTATGAGCACAATCTTCAAGTTCACATCCCCAGAGCAGCCCCAAACACACTGAACAATAACACCCTTCCTGGTCCTCAGCACTATGAGATACCAGGGTATTTTAAATAACAAGTAAATAATACTTAACATTGAGTATTTCTTCAAGAAAGTTTTCGTGATAGGTAGGCTGAATGCGTTTCTCGTTGGAGTAACATAGACAAGAGGTGCAAGAAAGAGACGGTGGTCGGGTCGACAGACTGGAAGCGACGGGTCGGCCAGCAAGCTTCCCCAGAATTGCCAAGAGGGAAGAGAGGAAGTCGGTTGGATCGGAATATCGATCGGGGGGTGGGCTCATTTGTATGCAGTATCGCCCGGAACAGTACACCAAAACTAGTGGAATCAGGGTTTGTTGAATCGAAAAGAAGGCAAGGTCGGTACTGGAACGACGGGTAGGTACACAATGCTGCCCCCGTGCGGGAAGAGCATGGAGTGCAGTACAGTGTGATGACAATGGAGTCGCCGGGGTAGTTTTGAATGTGAAGACAAATCGGCAGGCTCTAGAGGGATTGAACGTTTGAACTGAGGAACAGCAGAAGTGCTGGTACGAGGACCACTTTGCTGTTATAACTAACAAGCAGAGTTGAGCTGCTGGGATCGGGCAATCGATCGGGTTTTACAAGTAAAGATGCAGAACCCGTGGGAATTACAGGACCGGCCAGTTAGAGCTAATGATCGCATTAACGAGAGTACTTTGGGCCACATCAACGAACGAGGACTGAGTGAATGGGAGTCGCACACCAATACGACGAGAAAGGGATATTGCTAGTAGATTGCACGAGCGGATTGCACGAGTGTCGCAATGAAACTGCGTCAAGACTCACGGGCGAAGGTGCTGACAAGCAGAGAATTCGCTGGGCCCGGAAACAACAACGAAGCGCAAGAGTACTGGCAAGAGCAACGGGCTGGAATTACAGTTCATCGACAGCAAGTTGGAAAGAGAGCGAGTAAGGGAGAAGCACGGTCCTGAATGATGGTAGTCGATCACTGTAAATGGAACGATTTTTCGCCGGAAAGCAGAGTAATTAGCTGGTGTAACAAGGCAATGACAGTTAACTTGTGGAGAGTAATGAGGAGTAAGTACAACGGCCGTGAATGAGGGGCACGAGAAGGCACTCAAGTTACTATCATCATTTGGGCACTGGATCACAGGAGTACAGGCAGCCGTAAGGAAGCACCAGCAACAGCAACAGGCTAAGCAGGAGGGTGGACAAGCTTGAGCCCAAGGGGCCAGCGACAACGGTGCACCAGGTTTGGAACAGTGATCGAGTGGCGGAATGGGGTCCAACAGACTACTACCCAAACGATGAAACGAACACACCATTGGTTTTATAGGCTTTCGATGTGACGTGGATAATTAATTGTGCTCGTCATCTATAAGGAAAGATAAATATGTACGTCAATAGTTAGTACCCGGCATTAGCTGCTATAGCTGGTAGTACAACCCTCCATTTGAATAGAAGAGGGATGATCATGCCCATCGCACTTTTTCCGTTTCATTTGGAGTACGAATAGTGTTGAAGGATAATGTGTTCACAACATTGGTGGTCAATCGTGTGAATTTATCATACACGAATAAAAAAGAGTACCTTCAGCTGGACCAGCAAAGTACTGTTTAGCCCCTGTCTCAATACCGGATTTCTTCCAGTTTGATCTTGTGAGTTGCCGTTTTCCTCATTAGGCCTTTTCCTTGCAATTTCATTCAACTAAAGAGCGCTGTCCTCACAGAGAATGTGACTTGTTACGAAAACGCTATTGAAGAATGGCGAATCATGCTTGGCGTCATGCTTGGTAAGTGCAGTACGACGTACTGTAGGACCTGCCATTGTTCCTGAGAGCTCCTTGCCATTCGTTCACCAGCCTGGGGCCTAGCTAGGACCCATGTCTCACAAAATCAACAATCTCACATTTTAACAACCAGACACAAAAAGAGAACAAACTCAACACCAACACCAACAGGCAACATGTACCCCATCCATATTAACAGCAACAACAACATGATCCACAATAATAATCATACTATGTTGTATCAAAGCCCCAACAAGAAACGACTCTTGGGCCCCAACTTTACCCAACCCGGTCCCTACGATGTCATTTGTGCTCGTGGTGCCATGGCACGTGATTATGACGGCAATCGCCGCTTTCGGGCTTTGGTGAAATCCCAACAAGCCGCCTACAGTGCCGCGCAGTGCAAATACGAAAAGAGTAAGATTGTCTCGCACATTGTTGACACGGTTCGTCGCGCTTCCCCCCAAGGTGGGTTTGTCAAGTGCGTGAACCGCAAATGGTACGAAGTCGGAGACCGTGCCGCCAAGGAAAAGATTGGTCAAACCTTTCGCGATTTGCTTCATACGCAATACTCTTCCAGCACCAAGGCAAAGGCGAAAATTCGTGTGCAAAAACGACGTGAACAATACCAGCAAGACGAACAACCCAACAACAACAATAACAGTGTTCAAGGAAGTTCCAATTGGTCCGTGATCTCGATGGGATCGGACAATAATGGCAAAACAGAAGAAGTTCTACCCGTCATGCCACAACCAGTGGCCTTTATTTCCATTCCTTCCACCAAAATGAACCAACAATCATCGTCTCTGGCACAACCGGAACAACAGCAGGAACGAGATACCAGTACAGGAAGTACCATGTCCTTTGTCTTTCATACCTTGAACAAGTATCTTCCCATTGTCAGTGACGACGACGATGAATTGGAACCTCTGCCGATTTCTATCCAGAGCAACAACAACCACAACCACAACCACAACCACCACAATTCTATTAGCCACAACACTCCGATTGAGTGTCACGACAGTGAATTGGGCAAGGCTGCCATCTTATTGGAGGACGACTCGCTGTTGGGAGAAGATGAGTTCCAAGATTTGCTGGAAACAATCCAATCGGGACTCTAATTCTAAATTTCTACTCAAAATATACGAACTTCTAACTACATATTTCTACACACACTGAATACGATCTAAAATATAACATCTATCTATAAACGTATTCCTTCAAAAGTTTACTTCCTTTCATCCTTCTACTTTTTATACGCCACTTACTTGGACGTTTCCTCTGGATATTTCTCGAGCAATAGTTTGTACCGATCCACATCAAAGGGAACACTGGCCCAATTCTCATCATAAAAAGCTTGTTGTCGATCCAAGTGGATGGATTTGTCGCGTGCCATTTCGTAATCGTCAATTTGAATTTCCACGCCCAAATCGGTAAAATCTCCCGCAAATCGAACCGCCCGAAAATAGCCCCACAGCAGCGGATGATATTTGTGTGTGGCACCGATGGCACTCGTAGAAGTCCTCGTCGTTGCGGGAGCCACAAAGGTATCGTATCCGGGATTGTAAAAAAAGGGTGCCGAATATCGCTTCTTGGTGGGCGCCGTCAAGACCCGATGGAGTGGGGCCTTGTACTTTCCATTGGACCAAATTTGCGCCATGTCGCCGGTATTAATGGTGAGGGCGCCCGGAATGGGTTGTACCGAAATCCACCGATCCCCATCCACAGGGTCTTCCAATAAAGCTTGCAAGGAATGACACTCATCATCTTGAATCAATACCGTCAAGAATCCAGCATCCTTGTGTGGAGAAATCCCCAAGGGACTAATGTCTTCCTCCACCTTGTGAATATCGTGGTTGTGGTTGGGGTGGTCGTGACAGGGTGGATAATAATTGAGTCGCAAATACGAGGAATGTTGTTGTTGAAGATCGTCCAAAAAGGGATCCGCGTCTTGCGTCGCAACGCCCAAACCCTTGGCCATCAATCTGGCAATTTGGTCGGACAATTTGGAACACTCGTGAAAATATTCCACGACCGTCTCACGAAAGTCTGGTAGTTCCTTCACATCGGGAAATTGATTGAATCCATCCAAACACGCTATAATTATAAATATATATGAAAAACGCAAAAAAAAACCTTTGAGAAGGATTCCAAAACAAGAAAGAGTGAAACCAGATCCCCACACAACATAATTATTATTATGTACATACCATTCAAATTGGAATCATCCGCAAGTTGCCAATCCCGGGATCCCGGAACTCCGACGTCCAAACATTCTTTCCAATCACGTTTTTGTTTGGTAAGCTCGTCGTCAAAGAAACCACGCGAGTTGCTCCCGTGGCGCTTCATTTGGTATTTGCGTTCTTGGGAAAGATTGAAATATAATTCGCATTGTTGTTTAAAGCGTTCCATTAATTCTACAGGCATGCCATGATGGGTCACTTGAAAAAATCCACACGTCGAACACGCATTGGCAATTTGAGTAGCTAATTGATCCTTGTCGGGACAGGATAAATCAATGACGGGGGCTGTAATCGTAGTATCTACCGCTGGCGAGGGTGATAATTGCGAGGGGGGATAACCACTACTGGAAGAAGAGGAGCCATTCGCCCCGCCGCCCAGTAATAATAGTAACGTAGATAGTAAACATAAAGGTAGCATCCTTTTCCTTCGACGTGCTCCCATCTATATAAACAATTACGTTTCTATTTGGTGCTGGCCAATCCGTTTGGTATAATTCCAACAACTGAAATGAATCAAATGGCGCTGCATATGCCTGGGAAAGAAGTCAGGGTGGTTGCTTCCGCGTCATGAGAAGATACTCTAGCTACTAGCTAGCTACTAGTAGGTAGCTACTATGTAGCTACTAGCTAGTAGTAGATTTGCCTTCGCGACAACCGCTCTTCCACGTGATTCATGAGTTCCCATTTCCGCCATGATGCGAAGTCCTTGCAAACGATTCTGTGCTGTCAAACATGACTCATAAACCGGGATTCGTTGGGTAGGTGCGAACCATGATGATGAAAAACACCTCCTCTCTCTTCGGCATCCTTTCCTTTGGACTTGCTCCCAGAAGCTCTTTCCATTGCATTGGCCCAAACCAAGAAAAAAGGTCTGGCAATGAGTGCTGGCATCCTTTGCCATTTTCAATTTTGACGGATGTTTGGCTCTGCTTCCAAAGAAGACGTTTTGTTTTTCACGTCATCTCAATGTGGGTCCCATTCCATTCCAATCCACCAAGGGGTCTGACTCCAACCCACCCAGATGGAGGCCTAATTCTAATCCACCCAAGGACACAATTCAAATAAATTCAGGAGTCTCATTCACATGGTCCATCCGGTTGGTTTGCAGCAACCGAACTGCTGAGAAACATTCATTCAGTTGTGACATCTTGGGCCACTGTCATCTCCTTGGCACAAATTGATTTCAGTGCATTTGATTTGCAAGCATTTTTTTTTCATGGTTGATGCGTGTGCCACACAGTTGTTGGAGAGTTTAGTCCTTGTGGTCATTTTGATGACTTCAATTTCAATTTTTTGGAAGGTGGGCTGTTCATGGCAACTGAACAATGTGACAATCTCAGGGCAATGGATGTGCTCATGAGGGTTCCCAGGCTTTCCCATGCAAGATGTCATGAGTTTGAAGAAGCCCATCAACAAACAACTCCTTTGGACTCACTCACACCCAAACAACTATTGGATTTTCATTGAATTGGGACAATTTGTTGTTCATTCCTGTCATTCTCTTTGCTGCGCAACATGTGCTCTTTTTAAGTTCCATTTGATCCCGTCATCTGTGGTGATGCATGCTTGTTGGAAAAACACTGGTGAATTGATTGAACAGCAACACAATCCCAGACTTTTCTCAAAGCATTTCAGTCCATCAACTGTGTTGCTCCTTCAGAGGTGCAAAAGGCACTGTCAACCCCACCACCTTCAACTCAGAAAAGTGTCAAAATTCATCTGCTTCAAATGTGCCAAAAACCATCAAGAATGCCACTGACATGGAAACAGTTTGCAAAAACTGAAAATAAGATGAACAAGTCACACAGCAAGCGAAGCAGAATTGTCCAGGCTCCAAGACAAAGAAGAATGAGTTCTGACAAAACACGCACACAAGAGCAATTCCATCCTAACATGTCAAATCAACATCAAATGGTGTCTGGACCTAATGCAATTTGGAATGCAGTCAACACTGTTGACATTTGTTATCAAATGTCTTTGAATGTGTTGACAAAAGAAACTCAGATGCAAAATGTTGCGGATGATTGGTGGGTGCAAATGAGCATTTAGAAAGTCCAAAGGATGTGGCAGGTGGTTGCGCGTGAGCCCAGATTTGGTCGCCACTAGCACAATTTCTGTTGAGCCTAGAGTGAGCCCAGCTCATGAGGCAGGCTCAAGTTTTTCTCAGAATGATTAAGGTCAGATTTTTGGTTGATTTGATGTTTCCTTTGAAGCAGTTTGCGGTAGCAATTGTGTGCATGAGCATGTGCTCACCCTTCAAACTGATGTTCCTCTGAGCCCAACTTGATCCCAGCTCAATGCATCATTCAAATGGACCACGGTCATTGAAATGAAACTAAAAGCAACATGCTAACCACCCGCCAGCCACTTCTGAGCTTTGAAGAAATGTGGGATTTGTCACAGACTGAACAGCTGCAATTTTAACAAACAACCAAACAAGCATTTTTTTATCAGTGGAAGCAACACACACAGAGAAATCTATTTTTGCATTTGCGTGCTCAAAACACCAGTCATGTGGGGGAGATGAGGTGGTGTGCATTTTCACACAAAACAAGGGTCACAGGAGCTCAACAGCATCAGGCAAAGTCAGAGCAAAACCCCAATGAAATTCGACATCCAAACATGTCACAAAGCCTAGAAAACAACAACACTTTGGAGAAATGAGGTTGAGATTTGTTCCAAAAAATCTTGCAGCGGGACAGATTGTTGACATGCAACCTAGCTAGGGTGACAAGGGTGCATTTCTTGGCGTCACCCAATGGCACCATGTTCTGTGCTTGGAAACACCATGTTTGTGTGGCACACAGTGAAATGCGCTGCATCAAATTAATTTGGCAATGTGAAACTCAATTTTGATGACTCAGGAGAGAGATCAAATCACTCATTTGTTGAAAAAGTGGTTCTTTCACACAACAATCATCAAATGAGGAAGTCATTGTCTTTGAAAAATGTTTGAAGAAGTTGCATGATTTTGTTGCAATGCATTCTCCAGCATTTGAGACTGTGGCATTTGAGTGCGGTTATGTCATTGAAAACAGATGCATGGCAGGCATCATCCATTTGGGGCTCATCCTTGTCTGGACTCCCCAGTGCAGGTGTGACTCAATTCATCTTCCAACAGACCAAAGTCACAAATGATCATTCTGATGGACTCATCTGCAATGCACAGAATTGCTGATGCAGTGCACATCATTGCATGATGATGAATGCCAAATTGCATCTGGTTTTCCTGGCCATCTAAACATTCACTGGTGAATGGTAGCATTTTGTGAAGATTGGCCCAGGGTCTTTCATGCATGATGTCTCATTGCTACTGGCAAAGAGAAAGCAATGCAAACCTGACAACAGACAAGATTGACTCAAACGTCACTGGAAGAACAGCTTTCATGCCCATTCTTTGCCAGCTGTTGTTGTCATTCTTAAGCACAAATCTGTTTTTTGTTTTCTGTTTTGATCATGTTGAGTTGTTGTCCTAACAACAAAAAGGTCATTTCGGAGTTGATGATGTTGCAATGCATTTTCAGACATAATTTTTTGACATGCTGCTGTGATGCAAAACTGCTTCTGAGCCAAACAAAATTACAGAACATGCAGCAGTCTCCATTGTTGGTTAAGGTGCACAAGCCAATTCAACTTCCAAGCTGAGAAGTCCAAACAATCCAGATGAGAGCACACATTCCATTCATTCCCAACTCCTGTGAAGTTGCATTTTAGTTGTGTTAATCAAAGGATTGGAGCCAATCACAATCCCATCCAATCAAGAACCCACAACAAACATTGAGAAAAGAGGATTGCTTGGTTGTCCTTCTTACTGAAAAAACAAACAGAACAACAACCAAATTCAACTCAGAACAGCAACCAAATTGAACTGCTTCAAATGTGGAGAAGGTCATGGAGTTGAGAACACCAATGAAATGGAAAGACCAAAGCTGACAAATGTCAAAAACTGGTGAACAAATCATAGTTTGAGAAACCCACAATTCAACCCAACCAACAATTTAATTGAGGGTCAGAGACCGGGTCGCCCTGTTGTCATTTGTTGGAAGAAATGTGAATTTGCAGCAAGTTGAGGATTTTGACCCTCCTCAGACCCAAAAGATGTTGAAGCAGTTGACATGATTGGATCTTGTTCAGACCCTTCAGACCTTGTTCAAACCTGTCAGACCCATTTGGGCAATTTCAGGCCCTCTTAAGATCCTCTCTTCAATTGATTGGAAACACTGCACAACAAGACGGATTGCATTTGATCCTTTCTCTCCATGCAAAGACTCATGAGTCTGTTTGGCTTTGATTGAGTCTGATGTGAACCCTTGTTTGGACCTTCAGACCTTGACATGCTGACAGCTCTTTGCTCACCAAAATGTGGGTCGAACGTTGTGGTTGTCTGTCTTGTTCGATTGTGAGTTGCTTGATTTTGGGGGCAACTGTGCTGCATTTTCTTGCATTTGATCCATCAACCCTGACCTTCTTTGATTTTTCCTCATTTTGAGAAATCCCAGTCTTGCAAAATTCCTTGACCACCCAGGTGAGCAATCGCACAAAACAAATTTTGGCAGCACCCAAATCACAAACTGACAGATGTTTTGAACACAAGAGAACTTGACAAGCGGGCACATTGTCAATGTCAGATCCCCATTCAGCTGTTTGAAAACTGTGTTTGAAAACAGTCTGACAATTTTTCAAACAAGTCTCAACTGACATGCAAACTTTTTTCCAATGGTCAGGGACAGATTGTGATTTTTGAATTGTTGTCCTCGTGCTTCACAACCTTTGTTTGCCGCAACTGTTGAATTTGCAAGCAATTTGGTTCATTGCCAAACAAACCACAAATGATGACATTGTGATTCAAAGTTCAGTTGTGCTCACATCTTGATGACTTGATGCAGATGTGACATCACATGCCTTCCAGCTGCTGCATGTGAAATTTCCATTTCAAAGCCAGCTAGCAAAAGGGCGATCTCTGTGGTTTGTGGAGCACCAAAGCGCAGTCACAATGGTGTGGCCGGCAAACACAAATTTGCACAATGACGCTGACCCACATGCAGCATGCGTGTGCTTGCTTGACTGGTCAATTGAAAATTCGGTTGTTTGTTGCCAAGAGAGAAAATGTTGCATCAAAAGTGACTCCAAGTCTGTTGTCACTTGAAGCTGACGCATGATTGCAACCAAAAGGCAACCTCGCACTGATTGAGAGTGAAAATGAGTTTTTTTCCAATGCAACTTCAACCATTGTGTCAGCTGCTGGTTGGCCACCAGCCAGCTGGCCAGCCATGTGGTTTAGCTATCCCAAGGACCTGGTGCCACACCTCCTGATTGTCTCCTCCTCCAAGCCTGGTAGGAACACAAAGCATCATCACAGCTTGATGGAAAACAAGGCTCAAGGGGTGAGCAGAGAACAATGACGTTCATTTTGCATGCCTGCGTCGGCGAGGGGGGAGTGCGAAAGTAGGGTGCAGAACCAGTTCAATGGAGCAGTGCGGTACTAGTACCGGCAGAAACGCAACCACCAATAATTCTCTTGACCTACTCGGAGTAGTTTGTAGGTAAAAGGCGTTTAAGGAAAAGAAGGAATCTTGGCAATAATTAATATTCCTTGAGTTGGCACCCCGCGTGTGCCGGTTTGCAGCTCAAGTTCCTCGTGCTGGCGCTTCGTTAACCAGCGAACTCCGATATCTGCGAACGGTTGCCGGATACTAGTAGTACCCGGAATAGCCCTTATGAGCATCCGGCAAAATAGGACGGGACCATGTAGTAAAGTAGAACAGCCTTACAGCCTTTCGCCCGGGCACTAACGGGGAGCTTGAAGGAAATCCGCAGTACGTCGTACCGGTACTTACTGATCGGAGTTTCACCGAGCGCTTGGCAATTGAAGAAAAGAAGAAGCAAGAGAACCACTTGAAGACTATGGAGTACAAGAAGCGGTACTCTAGTAGTAGTAGAGCTCGCCGACTTACAGCCAATACGTACTCCTCTCTGGGCACGCAAACGGTAGCCTACATATTACGGATGAACGGTGCTGGTGTACTTTCATACCAGCTTCTACTAGCTAGCTACTAGCTAGTATGTATGTTTTCCTTCCGAGCAGCAAGCTACCAAGCTAACGTACTGGTACTGCGATGAAAGAAACAATTGCAAGCGTTTTCTTTTTCTCTATTACTCTACTGTAGATAGCTAGTAGCTACAAGCTCAAAAAGCAAACAAACAACCATTATTCTTGCCAACATCGTAAACACCTCGTACCTCGTACTCAACAGCAAACAAACTGGCCACGTGAAAAGTTTCTACCCCCCGGCTGAGACCTAAGATAGAAGTCTATCACGGTAAGTCCACCAAGCCGACTCCACACCAACATACAATCGGTGTAAGAAAGTGCTCTCATCACTCACGCATCACTCCTTCTCGATATCGTCAGAGTCTCCCCGATCTATTCCTACTACATCCATCTCTATCTACGTTCCAAACGGTTGACCATGTCGTCATCCAAATCAAAGGATGAAATCAGCACCAAAAGCCAGCAACAGGACGACAACGCCACTGCTGCGAACCCCACTGCCACGACAAGGAACAGATACCCGGCAGCCTCCGCCGCCACACGGGATGAGGAGACCGGGGAAGAAGAAGAAGAAGCAGTGAAATCCGAGGAAGAACAACCGTATGCCAAGGATCAAGTGGAAGCAGCAGCCACCACCATGACGGAGTCCATCGCACTGGAAGAAAAGCTATCAATCGCTGTTTCTACAGAAAAGGGGGGCATGACCTCCCGAGAAGAAAAGGCGGCAGCGATATCCGATGCCAAGGATAGTTTGTGGTTATCGGGCCAAACGCCCGACCTACAACATGCGGCCCTGGTGGTGGGAGTTGAACGTGAGGTGCAGGGTACGCAGCATCATGCCAAGGACCAAGCGGCAGCTTCCGCTAAGGCTGTTTCGTTGATTTCCGTGGAAGAAAAGAAGAGACCTGCGTTTGCTACCGATACAGCAGCAGCTGCCTCTACCAAGTCCAAAAACGCTTTGAAATCTCACCTGGTCGGATTTGGAAGGAAGGTTCAGGAAGAGGAGGAGGACGACCACCAGCAGGATGGAGATCATCATCATGAGAAGGAGAAACAGGCAACCAATGCAGCTGCTTCGATGGGTACCATGGAAGACAAGAATATGAGACCTGCTGCGAACAATGAGAGCAGCAGAACCAAGAAGGACAATAAGGATGATGATGATGACCTCAACAGCGGTGGTACTGGCTTGGATGCCTTGCCGCTCATCCTGCATATGCTTCCTGTGTTGCCATCATCATTCTCGGATGCCGAAGAGGCCCCCATGCCCATGCGGGTACTGCCACCCGTAGTACCACCTGTTGTACCTGTTGTAGGACCTCCCCCATCTTTACCCGGGGCCTTTCATGTGGTCCCTGGGGGTCGTCGGCGGAGGCAGCAAGGTAGCAGAGAACAGGACGTGGAGGCATTGGAACTACATCCAGAAGTCGAGCAAACCCTAATAAATGTTCTGCAGGGATATCTGTTCAACAGTACCGACGAGGAGGACGATAATTCTCGTTTTCCAAGGCGTCAACATCGTCGTCGCAGTCGGCGTAGCAATCAGACGACGGCAGTACAACGATGTGAACTTCGTGACACGTCGTGTACAACACAAGACACTGCTTCCAACTCGAGTAGGTACTTTCCCCAGCCACCACCACTCCTTTTGCCAGAGGCTTTTGTCACGGAGGAAAAGAATGAAGATGCGTCTGCCGGAGTCTCATGGTGGAAAAAGTGCTGCAAGTGTCGGCTTACCAATTGTCTTGGCATTGTCGGGATCCTTGTGTTGCTGGTTGTCGTTCTTCTTTTGTGTGCCTTTTTCGTGATGGCAAGGCGAGATGGCGGCGGCGGCGGCAACGGGGATGGCCGAGATGGCTTATTCGACTGGGGTATACCCCTCCAAGGGCAAGCACCCTCCAGCTCGTCATTGCCGTGGACATCGCCAACATTGGAACGGATTCGTGAACAAGGCATCTTTAAGTGTTCACCCAAGCCCGCAGAGGTTGGAAGTGCATGGGTACGTTCATTACATGCTATCTTTATTTATGTGAACGCGGATGCGCATTGCGTTTTGCTCGATTCTCACACAGCATACTCCTATCTCTTTATTGTTGTTATTTGCAGTGCCAGGTTATGGGAGCAGCTATCTTTGGTGACTCCTACACACCAGAGCAGGTTCAATTGACAAACCATTCAGGGACTGACCAACTTATAGGACTTGCAGCAGGAGAATTTGATGTGCTCATGAGGGGAGCTACACATGATTTCGACCGTCAAATTTATGAGGTAGGTTAGGACCTTGTACATTCTACGAACAGGTGATGACGTGCCTAACAAAAACCTAATGTATTTTGTCTCTCTCTCTCTCTTTCTATCTATTATTAGGAAACCACAGGGATGGCAATGTCATTCTCTGTCCCAGTCTACTTTGTGGGGACTCAAGTTGCTGGTAAACCATTTTATGTTGGCTGTGTTGAAAATGATTTCTCCCACTTGGAAGAGTGCAGTGAATTGCGAATTTGTGTTTGGAGTTCATCCCACCATTATGAGGTGCTGAGCAAGATTGTGCCACAGAGCAAGCTCCTGCTTTATGATACTTATCCGGAAGTGATTGGGGGGTTAGTCAAGGGAGAATGTAATGTTCTAACAGCCAATGGCTACTTCATTGCTGAGAAGCGTATCCGACAAGCAGGATACGAAGGAGAATATGTTGTGTCGGATCGTTTCTTAACACGACGGGCTGTCACAGCAGCATTCCGATCGGACGATCCAGCCTTTGTTGACTTCATCAACGCCATCCTTGGAGCCCTTGTTGCTGCTGAAGCACACAACATAACCAAGGCTTCTGCAGATTCATTTCCTCAAACCAACTTGTTTGGAGAGCAGCACAAGAATGTGTTTCGAGATGCCCTGAGACTGGAAGGCAATACTGGGGAGTTCTATGAAACACACATTGAACCCTATGACCCACGGAAACCTTTCAATAGGATCAACAATGGCACAACTGGATTGCTCATAGCACAGCCTTTTGGAAACCTGAAAGTTGAAAGGGAGGAGGGTTTCAAGCTGGGTCACGCGATGCAAGCTATTTTAGATAGGGGTGCACTCAATTGTGGCATCAAGGCAAATCTTACTGGTTTCTCCATGAAGTACATCCACTCTAAGAACCTCCACTCTTATGGAGCAGGAGACGTAGCTTATAATGGCATGGATGTTGACTACTGTCGTGCCTTGGCTGCAAGCTTGTTCCAAGGTGACAGCTCTAAGTTGAAGTTTGTGGAAGTTGCTGATGGCACTGATGGCTTCACCCTGCTGGCCCAAGGAGAAATAGATGTCTTTGCTGGAGCCACTTGGAATCTTCAGAATGACGTCAAAGAACTAACAACAGGGATGGGATTTTCTTTCTCGGCACCATACTTTTATAGGTACAGTCAAGAGGAAGACAATTTCTGCCTTGTTACAACAGAGGATGACCATGAATGGTCATCCTTTGTTGCCTGGATTGTGCAAGCCACTATTTATGCTGAGCAAGAAGGAATAGGAATTGGAGCATCTTCCATCAAGATGCCAGAGGTGTTTTTGTTTGGCTCTGACATGAAAAGGATGTTCAGAGATGCCATACTGACTGTTGGAAATTATGGAGATATGTATGAGAAGAACCTGCAAGCCCACATCCCCAGGGCAGCCCCAAATCTGCTGAATAATCACTCCCCGCCCGGTCCAGAGTACTATGTGGTTCCTGGATATTTTACATAAGCTACCAGATAACTTTATTGGCCGTTAATTTGAGATATTATTTGCACTTTAAAACACCACCCATCGTCATACGTTTCCCTTCTCGATTTTTCCTCCTTCTCTCTTATCGGCTTTGTCTGTCTCTTCGTGCGGCTTTATCCTGCTTCAAAATATATTTGGCCACCTTGTGATCCATGTCGACCGGTTCGACTGCACCGCATGCTCCACATTTCAAGTAGACGATTTTTTTCCGCTGCGACACCTTGTGCTTCGTCCCTGGATCCCGACACGCTTTGCACACCACGAAGTCCTCGCCGAACTGGTTTACCAATCGTTGTATCTCGGGTATGCTGTAGTCGCCCTTTAAGATATATTGATCGATTCGGCTCGAGTAGCTACCGGAGCAACCCAATTCCGAGGAGAGATACTTTAAAATCTCTTCCGGTGTCCTACGGAGTGCCTTCGCGACTTCCAAGAGGTTGGTAATGGCAATCTCGTTGCGTCTTCCTGCCTGACATTCGACTACTGGCATTGTATACCGATAAAAATCATCATGGACGGCTGACGAAAAGCCGCCAATATTAATGGTTGCTTGCTGTTCTAGTAACGACGACATGGTGGACTTAAATTGCTGGCGGTATCACTTACTCTGTGTTGTTGTTTTGTGATGACTTTGAGGTCGAGAATTTAAAACAACAAAAACGCGAGGCACGACTCGGAAATGCACGTCTGGGAACCAAAACCACATGAGCATGTTTGAGGGAAACTTCAAGTGGCAACAGTGCATGGTTGCATGCAGCTGTGGCACAAAGTAGTAAATGCTAAGTGCTGACTCGGGATGTTGGAAAGATGAGGAAATGGACTCAGAACCTTAACCTACTTTTAATTCAATCCAGAGGACTTAAAAGCACGTCTGGCAATGAGTCAGCCATGGCGATGGTCATGTGTGAGCGTTCTCTGACAACTCGTCAGTTCATGTGCTGCACTGGCACAGGATGTCCTGGTCCGAGTTTGTTCAATTCATTTGTGACTGTTCCATGTTTGTTCAAGGGACATGTTTTTGGCATGACCAACTGGGGATTGGTTCCTTCAGCACAGTTGAGTGGCGTCAACGTGACTGGGCAACTCACTCACATTGGAACATGAACGGCAACTGACCCTTGACATTTGAATGGCACCGTTTTCCAAGGAAGATGTAAACAAAATCACTGCAGTTGACAAATGCAAGCATGATGGAGGTTCCACAGATCCTCATGGGGACTCATTAGTTTGAGCTCCCTGACTAGCAGACATTCGCATGTGGCCTTGTTGACAACATCCTCCAACAACAGCTTCTTCATCTGACATCACAAGGTGATGGTCCCGAACAGTGCTGTGCAGTCTCAGAATGCATGGCTCCCATGTTGTTCAATCATGTTTGCACAGGAACAGTCACAGTCCAGCAAGCAAGTCTGGCCTCTGACAAACCTTTTTCTTTGTTGGTGAATGCTGCATCTTCTTGATGCAACGTGATTGTTGATGACGACTTAATTTTGGTGGACACCTGACAAGTCGAAACCCATTGGCACCAGAATTTTGTAATGGGTCTCTGCTCAATCAAATGAACTCTGGTGTTGCATCTTTCTCTCGAAGCCACTTCAAACATTGGGCATCTCAATGTGTGATTGCCCGTGTGTTTTGCTCCGCAATCTTGAAATCATGTGCATGGCAGGCATGGAAGGGGACCAGGAACTGGAACAAAAAAAAACACGCAACTCCCATTCATCCCAATGAAAACAGTGCAAACATTGTTTGTGGTTTGTGTCACAGCAGTTTGTCTGCCTCACCATCACAGTTGTTTTTGCCGCCATCTTCATGGGTTTGATTGATTTTTCGGACAAAAGGAGCCAAGCAAAATGCTGCAAATGATTGCACACTTGTTCTGCCCCTTCAAGACAAAACTGTTTTGTTCCTCGACACACATTTTCCCTGTGACTGGGCAACCAGAATCCCAAGATGGTTCCTCAACATCATCTGTGATCATCCCTTCGATTTTGTCATCCCTTCGATGTTGTCTCCTTGATTGTCATCTGATTCTGTGACCAAATCTCTTGCAAAAATGTCATTTGTGTTGTGTTTGGACCCAGTTTCAGCAAGAATCCATGTTTTTCCTTCTTTCTGCTAATCAGGTTCTGTGGTTGCATAGCCACAATCTGGTGTCTTTTGCTAATAAATGATTTTGAGTGCCTCTCAAGAGCACCCATGCTGCAGTGAATTTTTGGGGGGTGAGGCCAGTCCGGAGGGAGGAGAAAGAAAGAGCATAGAAAAAAAGAAGAGAGTGAAACTCGGTTCCTTTTTCAATGGAAGGAGCGGGATTAACCAGCACCACAAAAAGTGGCTCCTTGTGTCTCAGATGATGGTCGCACAACTGGCCCACTGACATTTGATTGTGTTTGAAGGGTTAGCAGGCAAGAAATGGGGGTGTCTCTTGTGTCTCCACACTCTCAAAAAACCAATTTGGCGAATTTGTTTGCTTTCCGCACACCAAATTAGCACATTTCTCTGTTTTTTCTATCCCAAGTCAGAGTCTCCCAAATCATGTCCAAGACAAACAGCCATGCAATGTCGTGTCGACAACTGCACCGATGCTGTTGTTGTTGTCAGATGTGCCTGCTGCTGCTGCATGGCAAGTTGGCAATTGGTGTTTGTTAACTTGTGTGTTGTGTCATCTGTTGCACAAGGGCATTTTCAGATGTGCCTGCTGCTGTTGCATGGCAAGTTGGCAAGTTGGTGTTTGTCAACTTGTGTGTTATGTCATCTGTTGCACAAGGGATGATGCCGCGGTCCACCTGCTCGATGTTGTCGCATTTGCCATTCTTTGCATTTGAAGCAACATGCCGGAGGAGCAGCCGCGGCGAATGCAGGAGGGAAGCACCACATTGGCAGCAGCTGTGGTGTTGGGTGTGGTGCAATCAGTGGCAAGTTCATTTGACTCATTGTGGTTGCAACGGCAGCAGGTGCGCCATTCCTGTGAGCAACTGAATGGCGTTGGGCCCATTGCGGGGAGGTTCAGGAGGTTTTGGCATGGTTGCCCTTGGTGGTGAAGGCTGAGTGTTGTTGGATTGTGCAATGTTTCTGTTTTCATTTTGCGGCTGTGTTGTTGTTGATGATTTTTCTGCACGCGTTGGACTTGTCGGATTGTGGCGCAATTTGCAAAGGCATTCACCGGCATCCCCCCTTCGCTTCCCAATGTCTTTCAGTGTTTCCATGTGCAAAGAAAAGAATTGATCCCCCGTGTCTTTTGGTAAAACCTCTGCATTTGGAAATGTGTATGAGCAACCAATCAATTTTGCCATGTTGTCAACATGCCACAATTCACAGTGAATAAAAAAGGGAAGCACCTTCTCCCATGCGGCCGGCATCTTTTGTTGATCAAGAAGCAGATTCTCGCATTCAGGGTTCTCCGGTGTCACACCAATGAGACGTCTCTTGTGCCACATGGCAAGGTCACAACGGAAAGTGCCAGCCAAATTAAGATTGTCCATCAAGCAATTGCGCGTGCCACAGTTCGCGAAATGAGCC
>ENA-ORBV01006060-ORBV01006060.1-microbial-mat-metagenome-genome-assembly--contig:-NODE-6060-length-21607-cov-4.326196_pt1 | contig 21607 bp, 19 predicted proteins | sample MGYA00237777_ERZ505514 | MGnify/ENA primary metagenome ERZ505514 (study PRJEB26160, sample SAMN06269048) | microbial mat metagenome | isolation source: Oligotrophic lake microbial mat | place... | reverse complement strand
CCCATAGCTCGCCGATCGTGAGCGGGGCGACGGTCTGGTAGGCGTTCATGAATCGGTCGAGCCGCTGGGCATCGAGTCGCGCGTCGCTGTACCGCAGCAGCTCGACTGCCATTGCATAGATACGCGCCACACCCGAACGCCCACGCACAGCGAGCTTGGGCAGCTCGAGGTAGTAACGCGAGGGCAGGTGGTGGCGGATCTCGCGCAACTCGCCCTCGACGCGCGCTTCCTCAAGCGTGGCCAATCGCGCTTCAACATCGGCCACCGCCGCCTGATCGATGACGAGGCCACTCTCGAGCGCCTCGGCTTCCGCATGCGCACGCACCTGGGCGTCCACCAACTTCGTCAGGTATTCGTCGCGCAGGCGCGCGAACACATGCTCGGGGGTCCCAGCGCGCCGCTCTTCGAGCTTCGCGAGGTAGCCTTCGTGCTTTCGCTTTTCAGCGAGGAGCGCTTCAAGCGCTTCCAGCTGCGGAGAATCGGGCTTCTTCATGGCACGTCAGGTCACGGGACGATCCCCAGCACCCACGATGCGCGGGCACGCAGGGACATCAGCGCTCAATCCACCAGTCGGTAGACGATCTTCCCACCTACGATGGTACAGATCGCCTGCCCCTTCAACACATGGCCACCGTACGGCGTGTTCCGCCCCTTGGACTTGAACGCCTTGGGGTCGACGGTCCACTCCTTCGCGGGGTCGAACACGGTCACATCAGCGATGCTCCCCTTGGCGAATGTACCGCCGGGAAGATGAAACGTCTTCGCGGGTGCACAGGACATACGATCTACCAACTCGGAGATCGAAAGGATCCCCGGCTCGACGAGATAGGTGATATTCACGCCGAGCGCGGTCTCGAGGCCAACGATGCCATTGGGCGCATCGGCGAACTCCCGCTCCTTCTCGTCGTAATGATGCGGGGCATGGTCGGTCACCAGCAGATCGATGGTCCCATCCTTCAGGCCCTGTTGCAGCGCGGCCACATCGGTGCGAGTGCGCAGCGGCGGATTCATCTTCGCATTCGTGTTGTAGCCATCGCACGCCTCTTCGGTGAGCGAGATGTGATGGCTGCACACTTCGGCGGTCACGTTGATGCCCTGCGACTTCCCCCAGCGCACGAGGTCGACAGACCCCTTGGTGCTGAGATGACAGAGATGCACATGGCCGCCCGTGCGCTTCGCGAGGAGGATGCAGCGAATGACGTCGATCTCCTCGGCCTCGGGGGGAATGCCCTTGAGGCCCAGTCGCGCGGAGACGATGCCCTCGTTCATCGAACCGCCCTGCGCGAGCGCCATCACTTCGCAGTGCTCGACGACGGGGATGCCGAACGTCATCGCGTACTCGAGCGCGGTGCGCATGAGATGCGAATTCTCGACCGGCTTGCCGTCATCGGACACGGCGACGGCGCCCGCCGCGACCATCTCGCCGAATTCAGCGAGGGTCTCCCCCTGCTGGCCCACGGAGATCGCGCCGTATGGGTAGACGCGCGCGAAGCCCGCGGCCTCCCCCTGCCGCTTCACAAAGCCCACGGTCGCCTGATTGTCGGTGACCGGCTTGGTGTTCGGCATGGCGCAGACGGCGGTGAATCCACCCGCGACCGCGGCATGTGCGCCGGTCGCGACGGTCTCGACGTCCTCACGCCCGGGTTCGCGGAGATGCACGTGCACGTCGATCATGCCGGGCGAGACCACAAGCCCATGGCAGTCGACGATCTCGGCGCCAGCGGGCGCGACGATGGACCCACCGACCTGGGCAATCACCCCATCGACGAGCAGCAGATCGCCAATCGCATCGAGATGCGTGGAGGGATCCACCAGACGCCCTCCCTTCAACAGCACGGACGTGGTCACGCGGCGCCTCCCTTGGCGACGTCGGCAAGCGAGGCCTTCTGCCCCGCGAGGAGATAGAGGACGGCCATGCGTACGGCGACGCCGTTCGTGACCTGATCGAGAATGACAGAGTGCGGGCCATCGGCGACGTCGGAGTCGATCTCGACCCCGCGGTTCATCGGCCCGGGATGCAGGATGAGCAGTTCGCGCTTGGCCGCGGCCAGCCGCGCACTCGTCACGCCGAACACGCGGTTGTACTCGCGGAGCGAGGGGATGTAGCCACCCTGCATCCGTTCGAGTTGCAGGCGGAGAATGTTGAGCGCATCGGCCCACTCAATGGCCGCTTCGATGCGACCGAAGACCCGCACGCCCATCTCGTGAATGGCATTCGGCAGGAGGGAGCGCGGCCCGCAGACCGCGACCTCGGCGCCCAGCGCCTTCAGCCCCCAGATGTTCGAGCGCGCCACGCGCGAGTGCAGGACGTCACCGACGATGCAGACGCGACGCCCAGCGAGTGCGCCGAGTCGTTGGCGCAAGGTGAGCAGGTCGAGCAGGCCCTGGGTCGGATGCTCGTGCGTTCCATCGCCGGCATTGATGACGTTCGATTCAATGCGCTCCGCGAGAAACTTCGCGGCGCCCGACGCCCCATGTCGCACCACGACCATGTCGATGCGCATCGCCTCGAGATTGCGCGCGGTGTCGACGAGCGTTTCACCCTTCGACACGCTCGAGCCGCTCGACGCGACATTCACCGTGTCGGCACTCATGCGCTTCTCGGCGAACTCGAACGAGATGCGCGTGCGCGTCGAGGGTTCGAAGAAGAGATTCACCACCGTCATGCCGCGGAGGGTCGGGACCTTCTTGATGGCGCGCTCGGAGATCTCGCGGAGCGGTTCGGCGACGTCGAGAATGGTGGTGATCTGTTCGCCGGTCAGTCCGGCGAGTCCCACAAGGTCCTTACCGAGTAAGGAACTCACGCGCCCTCTCCCACGAGGACGACTTCATCGCTGCCATCCACAATGGGCACACGGACGTCGACCCGCCCGCCGGGTTGCACGGTGATCTTCTTCCCGACCACATCGGCGTGAATCGGGAGTTCGCGCCCCCCACGATCGATCAAGACCGCGAGCATGATGCGCGCGGGACGACCGAAGTCGGCGAGTTCATCGAGCGCCGCACGAATGGTGCGCCCGGTGAAGAGCACATCGTCGACAATGACGACGACCCGTCCCTCGAGCGCGCTCGGGAGATGCGTCTGCCCCACGATCGGGCGCGGCCCGATGCTCTGGAGATCGTCACGGTAGAGCGTGATATCAAGGGCGCCGCGCGGGACGTCGACCCCTTCGCGTTGCGTCATCACTTCCGCGATGCGTTCAGCGATCTGCACCCCGCGGCGCTGGATACCGACGAGCATGAGACGGTCGCACCCGGCATTGCGTTCGAGGATCTCATCGGCCATGCGAGAGATCGTGCGCGCGACCGCGCGCGCGTCGAGAATAACAGAGGACGTTGTCACAGCCTGCAATATGGCCGGGCGCGCAGCCAATCGGGAGCGGCCGCGATGGGGCTGAACCCACCGCGCGGCTACGCCGCGCGGCCGCCGCGGCCGACCGACGCCTCTCGACGAGCGAGATAGACCTTTTCTCGGCCGGGGCCGAGGACCGTCGTCGGCTCCATCGGACGAATGATCACGCCGACCAGCTTCCCGTCGACGTCAAAGACTTCAATGCGATGGTGAGCGATTCTGGTCATGGGTTGCTCCGAGGGGGCTACTTGGTTCCGACGGTAAGACACCACTACGCCACGAAAGGTTTGCCGCCCCTGTCTCAGCACGGTGACGACGAGGTCGCGGTCGGGAAACAAGGCTCGAAACAACGAGCGGCAGACCCCCACTCGGGGCCTGCCGCTCGAGGATCTCATGCAACGGACGGGGTGGGATTCGAACCCACGGTACGCTATGAACGTACACACACTTTCCAGGCGTGCGCCTTAAACCACTCGGCCACCCGTCCCTCGGACACTGCGCGGGCCGGACGTGACACTCCCGCAAACGACGACGCGCCGGCACCGCGCGCGCGTCGGATCCAACACGGACAGGGAGAGATTCGAACTCTCGATACCGTTGCCGGTACGCCGGTTTTCGAGACCGGTGCCTTCAACCACTCGGCCACCTGTCCAACAGTGCGTCGCCATTGTCCAGCAGATTCGGCGACAGCCAAGAAACTTAGTGGTCGATCGCGATCGCGACAAGCGGGCACGCACGGCCCACCCCGCGCGCCGCACCGCGCGGAACCGGCATCTGGGAACAAGATGCGGCCCATTCGCGCTCGCCAGACATGCAAACGGCCTTCCTGATTCCGGGCGCTCGCGCCCTGCTCCGCCGCATCCCGTCCGCCCTCCTGCTGAGCGCGATCCTCGCGGCGGCCGCCGTGCGCGTGCACGCCCAGCGCGCGCTCCCGGCCGATAGTTTCCCCGCCCCGACTCGGGGCATTTCGGCGATCGTCGCCCCGCGCTGGATCGCCGAGGACCGGCGCGATGCCTTCGGCGAGGCCGAGCGCGTGATTACCGCCCTCCGGATCCGTCGCGGCATGGTCGTCGCGGACATCGGTGCTGGCGATGGCTACTACGTGGCCAAACTCACCGCGCGGGTCGGCGCCGAGGGCAAGGTGCTCGCCAACGACATCGAACCACAGTACTTGCAGCTCCTGCGGCAGCGCGTCTCCCGGGCGCGCTGGACCAATGTTGAGGTCATCGAAGGGCTGACGCACGACCCCCTGCTGCCGGCGGGCAGTGTGGATGTCGCACTGATGATCCACATGTACCACGAGATCGAGAACCCATTCGGCCTGCTGTATCATCTCGCGTTCGCCATGAAGCCCGCGGGACTGGTCGGAGTGCTCGACGTGGATGGTCCCACGGACCGACATGGCACCCCGCCGAGCCTGCTGCGCTGCGAATTTCAAGCGCTCGGCTACACCTACGTTCGGCGCGACGAGATGGCGGACGGCGCGTATCTGATCACCTTCCGCGCGCCCACGGACGCGGCGCGTGCGACCACGGCCGCGCAGGTGCGCTCCAGGGTGGCGACGGCGAACTGTCGCGTCTGATATGGACCGTCGGTGCGCTCCGGACGAGGAGCCCACCGCACTCAGGCGTCGCTGCGGCGCGCCTTGAAGAAAGTGGTGAGCAACGCGCCACAGTCGGCCTCGCGCACTCCGCCCTGCACTTCCGGGCGGTGGTTGAGTCGCGGGTTGCGCAGCAGATCGTAGACGGACCCCACCATGCCGGCCTTCTCGTCCCAAGCGCCGAAAACGACGCGTCCGAGGCGCGCGAGCAGAATGGCGCCGGCGCACATCGCGCAGGGTTCGAGCGTCACGTAGAGCGTAGCCGTGGTCAGCCGCGTGTCGCCGATCGCGTAGGCGCCGCCCTTGATGGCCCGCATCTCGGCATGTTGCGTCGCGTCCTTACTCGCGATCATCGCGTTGGCGCCGCGGGCCATGACCTGTCCGTTATGCACGAGGACGGCACCGACCGGGACTTCCCCCGCCGTCGCCGCCTTCGTTGCCTCGGCCAAGGCGAGGCCCATCCAGTACGCGTCCTCATCGGCGCGCGTCGCGAAGGTGACCGGGCCGCTCATGCCGACCCCGTCATGAACCGCGCGGAGATCCGATCATTCACGAGCCCTTCGCGAAGACGATGTGATCGCCCGCGACGGTGGCGCGGATGTGATCGCCATCCATGAACGTGCCCTCGAGCAACTCAAGGGCGAGCGGGTTCTGCACGAGTCGTTGAATCGCGCGCTTCAGCGGCCGCGCACCGAACGCGGGCTCGTAGCCCTCTGTCGCGATCAGGGCCTTCGCTTCCGGCGAGAGCTCGAGCGTGATCTTGCGATCGGCCAGCAGCTTGTCCATGCGCGCGAGCTGGAGTCCGACGATGTGCGCGATCTGCTGCTCCCCGAGCGGATGAAAGATGACGATGTCGTCGACGCGATTCAGGAACTCCGGCTTGAACTGACTGCGGAGGGCGGCCGTGACCTGCGTCTCTACCAGCGCCCAATCGGCCGTGCCCTGCTCGAGAATCCACGCCGAGCCCACGTTCGACGTCATGATGATCACGGCATTGCGGAAGTCGACGGTGCGCCCCTGCGAGTCGGTGAGGCGCCCGTCGTCGAGGATCTGCAGCAGGAGGTTGAACACATCGGGATGCGCTTTTTCAATCTCGTCAAAGAGCACGACGCTGTACGGGCGCCGGCGCACCGCCTCCGTGAGCTGCCCGCCGTCTTCGAAGCCCACATAGCCTGGCGGCGCGCCGATCAGTCGCGAAACGGCGTGCTTCTCCATGTATTCCGACATATCGATGCGCACCATCGCGGTCTCATCGTCGAACAGGAACTCGGCGAGCGCACGCGCCGTCTCGGTCTTGCCGACGCCCGTGGGGCCGAGGAAGATGAACGAGCCGATCGGACGATTGGGATCCTGCAGCCCAGCGCGTGAACGCCGCACCGCGTTCGCCACGGCCTGCACCGCTTCCTCCTGCCCGACGACGCGCTTCGCCAGCTCTTTATCGAGGCGCGTCAGACGCTCGCGTTCGCCCTCCAGCATGCGCTGCACCGGGATGCCCGTCCAGCGCGCGACGATCTCGGCGATGTCATCGGCGGTGACCTCTTCCTTGAGGAACCGCGCCGTGCCCTTCTGCTCGGCGAGCCGCGCCTCCACGGCCTTCAACTCCTGCTCGAGCTTCGGCACGGTGCCGTACTGGATTTCCGCGGCCTTCTGGAGATCGCCGGCGCGGGTGGCCTTGTCGACCTCGATGCGTGCTTCTTCAATCTTGGTCTTGAGGACGCCGACCTCACCGAGGGCGTTCTTCTCGTTCTGCCACTGCGCCTTCATACCGGCACTCTGTTCCTTGAGCTGCGCCAGCGACTGCTCAATGATGGCACGACGCTCGAGCGAGGCGGGATCCTTCTCCTTGGAGAGCGCCTGTTTCTCGATTTCCAGCTGCACGACCTTACGCTCGACTTCGTCGATCTCCTGCGGCAGCGAATCGATCTCGATGCGCATGCGCGACGCGGCCTCGTCCATCAGGTCAATCGCCTTGTCTGGCAGAAAGCGGTCGCCGATATAGCGATTCGAGAGCGTCGCCGCCGCGACGACGGCGCCATCGGTGATGCGCACGCCGTGGTGCGACTCGTAGCGCTCCTTCAAGCCGCGGAGGATGGCAATCGTACTCTCGACCGACGGCTCGCCCACGAAGACGGGCTGGAAGCGGCGCTCGAGCGCCGGATCCTTCTCGACATGCTTGCGATATTCGTCGAGCGTGGTCGCCCCAACGACACGAAGCTCGCCGCGGGCCAGCATGGGCTTCAGCATGTTGCCGGCGTCCATCGAGCCCTCGGCCTTCCCGGCGCCGACCAGCGTATGCAACTCGTCGATGAACACGACGAACTTGCCTTCGCTGGAGACGATCTCCTTGAGCACCGCCTTCAGGCGCTCCTCGAACTCGCCGCGGAACTTCGCGCCCGCGATGAGGGCCCCGAGGTCGAGCGACACGAGCCGCTTGTTGCGTAACGACTCGGGCACGTCGCCATTCACGATGCGCTGCGCGAGGCCTTCGGCGATTGCCGTCTTGCCGACCCCCGGCTCGCCGATCAACACAGGATTGTTCTTGGTCCGACGCGAGAGCACTTGCATCACGCGACGTACTTCCTCGTCGCGTCCGATCACCGGGTCGAGCTTTCCCTTGCGCGCATCCTCGGTGAGGTCGCGCGTGTACTTGGCCAGCGCCTGGTACTGGTTCTCCGGCGTCTGATCGGTCACGCGGTGCGAGCCGCGCACGGACTGCAGCGCCTCAAGGAGTCCTTCCTTGGTGACGCGCTGCCCCTTGAGGAGATTCGCGCTCTCCGATCCCTTGGTGGTCGCGAGGCCCACCAACAGATGCTCGACCGACACATACTCATCGCCGAGCTTCTTGGCCTCGGCCTCGGCGGTATCGAGGACGGCGCTGACTTCGCGCGCCAGCGTCGGCTGGGCATCGCTCTGCTTGGGATAGCGCCCGATCTCACGCTCGACCGCCTCGGTCAGCGCGGGAATCTGCACGCCGAGCTTCTGGAGAATCGGCACCACGATGCCTTCGTCCTGTTGCAGCAGCGCGAGCAGGAGATGGCTGTCGTGCACCAGCGGATTGCCGGCCTGGCGCGCGCGCGCGACGGCGTCAGTGATGGCTTCGCTGGACTTGACGGTCAGACGATCTGGATTGAGCACGGCACACGAAGGCTGGAGGACGAACGGTGAAGGAGCGCGCAGTCGCGGGCCGCCTTCGCACGCTTCCTATCGCTCGCAATCCCTACGCCTTTCAAGCTATGCCGTTTCAGCGGAATGCGGGGCCATTCGGCTGCAGTGACCCGCCAGTTCGGCCGCCCGCAAGACGGCGCTGTCAGGGATGCTCTGGGACAGCTGGGAAGGTCCGGCCCTCGTCGGAGCGCCGAGAGATCCCGCGGCGGTCGCACCACTCCAGCAAAGGAATGAGGTATTTTCGGCTGATGCCGAGCAGCTCGCGGAGCTCGCCGGGAGAGTACCGAGTGCCTGGCGCCGTGCCCTCGCGGAGCGTGGCGAGAAGCGTTCGCACCGCAGCGGTCGCGAACCAGCGATCCAGCGCAATGGGCACTGCCGTGCCCTCTCGCTCGAGCAGCTTGAGCAGTGCGGGCACGTCCGGTCCGTGGGCGGCCTGCAGCTCCGCGACGCTCGGGGGTTCGGCACCGGCGCGCTCCAGTGCCGCGAGCACGGCCGCACGGCGGTCGCCGGCTCCTCCCGCCACAGCCGGATCCCACCCGGGAATCCGGAGCGCCGCCCCGGCGATCTCCAGCAGGCCTGCGCGCTCCGCGCGACGAATCACTTCATCGGCCAACGCGATGCTCGGCGTGAGCGCAGCCCGCGCCGTTTGCAGATCGAGACCCGGGGCAAGTGGCGCGTCCTGATGGGCGCGCGAAATAAGCGTGAGCAGTTGCGTGCGCATCGCATCGAGGACGGCACTCTCGACGAGCCGATCACCGACGCGGGCCGTGCCCTTGGTGAGCTTCAAGAGCTTCTCGAGCTCCGGCGGGCGGAGGCCCAAGCGCAGCGGGAGCGCGTTCATGTCGATTCCCGCTGCCCCGGCCTCAACGAGCATCCACTGCAAACGTTCACGCGGTTCTGCGTGCGTCGAAGGCCATGGCCGCGCGCGCGGCGTGATGGGCAACGGGTCGGTGACGGTGCCGCCGCCAATCGTCGTGTGCGGCGAACCTCCGCGCAACACGAAACGATCGCCCGCGCGGAGCACCATCGGCGCGTCGAGCACAATGCGTGCGGCCGCAACACGCCCGGGCGCGAGCGTTCCCCCCGCCACCACAAGGCGTGCTCCACATTCCGCTGTCCCCACATGGAATCGCATCCGGCTGCGCACACCAATGGGCGAGGTCTCGGGGACCAAGGCGACGTCGGCGCGCAACACGCGCGTCGCGTGCCATGGCTCACTCGCGTGCACGAGCACACTGCCGGAGGGGATCTCGTCGCGCTCCACCCCCACCAAGGCCACGGCGAGCCGCGCACCGGGAAGCGAACGGTCGGCCGCGAGTCCATGCGATTCCAATCCCCGTACCCGCGCCATACGACCGCTCGGCATAATGCGAATCGTGTCACCGACCGCCACCGACCCACTCCACGCCGTGCCCGTCACCACAGTGCCCGCGCCGGCAACGGAGAACACGCGGTCGACCGGAAGTCGCCAGGCCTCTCCAACCTCTCGCGGAGGCGTTGCGCGCAGGATAGTCGTGAGTCGCTCGCGCAGTGCCTCGATGCCGTCGCCCGTCTTCGCGGAGACGGAAAGCATCGGTGCGCCCGAGAGTGCGCTTCCCTCAAGCAACGCGTCGACGTCCATCGCCACGAGCGCGCGCAGGTCGGCATCAGCGAGATCGCTCTTGGTGAGTGCGACCACGGCGCGCGTGACGCCGAGCAGCTGCAGGATGCCGACATGTTCGCGTGTTTGCGGCATCACGCCTTCGTCCGCGGCGATCACAATCAGCGCGCAATCGATCCCCGAGGCCCCGGCGAGCATCGTGCGCACAAAGGCTTCATGTCCCGGGACATCCACAACGCCCACCGTGCCGACGCCCGGCAAGGTCAACGGCGCGAAACCAAGGGCGATCGTGATACCTCGACGCTTCTCCTCCGGCAGTCGATCGGTGTCGACGCCCGTGAGCGCCCGCACGAGTGCGGTCTTGCCATGATCAATATGGCCGGCGGTCCCAATGATCATGCGCGCCCGCTCCGGCGTTCACGCATCGAGCTTCTCCCAAGCCTGAAAGGCGCGCATCGCGCGCCCATCGGCGAGATGTTCCTCAAGGAACTCGCGCAGCAGCCGCTGGTGCGCGCGCGCGGTTTGACTGTCGGCAATAGCGGCGTCCTCGTCGCTGAGCCAAGAGACGAGCGTGGCGCGCGCCGACGCGGGCAGGGCACGGGCGCCAGGCACCAAGGCGCGGCACGAGGCGCAGACCGACCCGCCAGCGCGGTGGGCGAATCGCACCTCCTCTTCAGGGGCGATGGCGCGCTGACAGAGTGCACAGGACTCCAACTCGGGCGCGAAGCCCAACTCCGCCACGATCCGCCATCCCGCCGAGAGCGCGGCCGCGGGGACGTCATCATCGACGGCCACTTCGAGGGCCTCAAGCCCGCGCAGGAGCGCGTCGTGCACCCCCTCGCCGGCCTCGGTGCCGAATCGCAAGCACAACTCACCGAGCGCCGAGGCCGCACCGAAGCGTCGGAGCGATCCCGCGAGAGCGGGCCGCCCGCGCGTCGCATCGAATGCGGTCAGCGTGTGCAGGTCCCGGCTCGGATGCATCACCACCTGCGCGGCGCCGCTCGTGAAGAGATCAAGCCCTTGCCCGAACCGGCTCTTGGGACGCCGCGCGCCGCGCGCGATGACCGAGATGACCCCTGAATCCCGCGTGGCGAGCCGCACAATGCGGCTCGTCTCACGGTACTCGAACGAATGCAGGACGATCGCGGCAGTCTCGGTCACCGCTCCAATCTAAGTCCCGCGTACAGGATACGACCCGGGCTCGCGAAGCCCGCCACCTGCTGGTAGCGCACGTCGCCCACATTCTCCGCCCGCAAGATGAGGCGCGCACCGGTACCGAGGCGTGAGGGGAGCCGCAGGTCGGCGGCGAGATCGATCGTGGTGAACGGATCGAGCACGACGATTGTCGCGGGGTACGTGGCGAAGTCGCGATCCTCGCGATCTCCCGTGCGCACGGCGGCCGCCGTCAAGGTCCCGACTCCCGCGAACGTGCGACGGAGTTGCACCGTGGTCACCTGCTCCGGACGACGCAGCAGTCGGCCGCCATTCACGAAGTTCGCCGTCGCCGTCGTGTCGAAGCCGGCCGTGACGACCCGCGTATCGGTCCACGTGTGTCCCACGGTGGCGGAGACACCGAGCAGCGAGGGCAGCGTGGCCTCGAACTCGACGCCACCCGCGTTGGCCGCGGCGATATTCTCGTAGTTCGGATCGCCGAACGGCACGGCGCCATTGTACTGAATGAGATTCTTGAAACGCTGCGTGAAGCCCGTCACGTTCAGTGACGCGCCGAGCGGCAACGCGACTTCAATACCGAGGTCCGCAGAACGCGACGTCTCAGGGCGAAGATCCCGGTTCCCGACTGTGAATCCACCCGCGAAGTTCTCAAAGAAGTTCGGCGCCTTGAATCCGCTCCCCGCCGATCCCCGGAGCCTGAGCGCCGACGAGAGACGCCAGCCCGCGCCAAGTCGCATGGTCTGGAACGACCCGAAGGCCGAGTTCTCGTCGAGGCGGCCACCAAGCGTATAGGTGAGCGCACCGCGCTCCCCATGCGCCTGCGCGTAGAGGGCGCGATTCTCGCGCGCCGCCCGCAAGGCATCGGGAAAGTCGCCGAACGAACTCTGACTCACTGAGGTCGTGCGCTCTTGGTCGCGCGCCCACTCCGCGCCGATCGTCACGAACTGCGCCGTGCCCAAGCGCACCGTCGTGCGCGTATCGGCCAGGCGACGCTTCACCGCCCCGCGGGCGAAGTAGCCGTAGAACCCGAGCGTATCGCCCGGCGTGTCCGAGCCGTCATTGGTGCGTGGCAGGAGGTCCATCGCCGTGAACTGCGCGCGCGTCTCAAGGCGCGCGGTCCACTTGTGACCCACGTCGAGACCCGCCATCGCCCGATGCTCCGTGCGCTCGGCGTTGCGATCCTCAATGGCGCCCGCGCCGCCGGTCGGGTACTGGTACATCGAGCTGTTGTAGCGCGACGTGAGACGGAGATCGGTGCGTGCGCTCGGCGCGAAGGTCAATGCGCCACTGATGCCATCGTTGCGATACGCGTTGTTGAACGCGAGCACGCCGTCGGTGGCATGACGGTCCGCCTGCAGGGACCAGCCGAGCGCCCCCACGCTTCCGCTGCCGCCGAGTGATCCGCGGAGCGCGTTGAAGGAACCAGCCCCGACCTCGCTCCGCAGACGCGTCGGTCCGCCGCCGTTGCGCGTGAAGATCTGGATCACGCCGGCCAAGGCCTCCGATCCGTAGAGCACGCTCGACGGTCCACGGACCACCTCAATGCGCTCGACATCGTCGAGCGTCAGTCGCCCGAGATCGAGCGTGCCCCCCGGCTCGTTGAGCGGAACGCCATCGATAAGGACGCGCACGTAGTTGCCCTGACCGCCGCGCATGAACACCGTCTGCTGCGAACCGAACGAGGACGAACGCGCCATCGCAATGCCGGGCACACGCCGCAGCGCATCGCCGACGTGCGTGAGGCCCTCGGAGCGAAGCGCCGCCCCCTGCAGCACCGTGACCGTCGCCGTCTGCGCATCGGCGGCCGTCGGGATGCGGGTGGACGTGATGATGTTCGGCGCCAGCACGGCCGTGTCGGGGAGGGACTGCTGGGCACCAAGTGGCGTGGCGAGCAGCGCGAGAATCGTGAGCGTACGCATTCGGATCAGTGAGTGAGGGAAGAGTGGAACGAACATCAGGAGTGCGCTACCGACTGCCACGGCCGCGGAGCGGCACGAGCACGGGAGCGCCAACGGCGGGATCGCGCGAGACGACGAGGGGCCATTCGTAGACGCGCTCGAGGATCTCGCCGCGCATCACATCGCCTGGCGGACCATCAGCGGCGACGCGCCCCCGGTGCAACAACACGATGTGATCGGCGAAGCGGGCGACGAGGTTCAACTGGTGGCTCACGAGGAGGATCGCCTGCCCCTCGCGCGCGAGGGCGTCGAGGAGTTCGAACACGGCCATCTCGTGCGCGACATCGAGGAAGGTCGTCGGTTCGTCGAGCACGATTGCGGCGCCTCCCTGTGCGAGGGCACGCGCGATGCGCACGCGTTGCCACTCGCCACCAGAGAGCGCCTCGGTCGTGCGGTCAACGAACATGCCGACGTCCGCGCGGGCGATGGCGTTGGCGATCGCCGCGCGGTCCTCGGCACTGCGACCGGCAAAGGGACCGCCATGCGGATGCCGTCCCAGGGCGATGTAGTCGCGCACGGAGATCGGGAACACGGGTTCTTCGCGTTGCGGCACCACCGCCATCCGTCTGGCGACGAGGCGACGATCCATTGCTGCGAGCGGCGCGCCGTCGAGCGTGAGTGTGCCCGCCTCGATCGGCATCCGTCCGAGCAGCGCGCGCACTAATGTGCTCTTGCCGCTGCCGTTGGGGCCGACGACCGCGGTGATGCGGCCCGCCATCGCGTCGAGCGACACGCCGTCGACGGCGAGCGCGGCCGCGGCGGGATAGCGGAGTCGCACCTCGGTGAACCGGATCACTTCAGCCCCCGCAGGCGCCAGAGGAAGAAGGGCACGCCGATCAGCGCCGTCACCGCGCCGAGGGGGAGTTCGGCGGGGCGGAGCACGGTGCGCGCCGCGAGATCGGCAAAGACCACCAGTGCGGCACCGGCGAGTGCGGATGCAACGATCGCTTCGCGCGTGTTGCGTGCGCCCAGAGCGCGCGCGATAGCCGGCACGATCAATCCCACAAATCCGATCAGCCCCGCCCCCGCCACCGTGGCCGCCGCAAGCAGCGAGGCGGCGAGATAAATGCGGCGCGTCACGCGTTCGACGGGCAATCCGAGCGAGGCAGCCGCATCCTCGCCAAGCGCGAGGACGTCAACGTCACGCGCCCAAAGGACCAGGAGCGCGATGCCGAACGCGACGTAGGCGGCCACCCACCGCACCGAGCGCCACTGCGCGTCACCGAGCGAGCCCATCATCCACCAGAGCGCGCCGCGCACCGAGTTCTCCGGCGCCGTGGCGAGCCCGACCATAATGGCGGCCGTACAGAACGCACCGACCACAACGCCGGCCATCAGGAGCACCCGGGGATCGGCATGGCCACTCACGGCACGCGCGACCAGCAGCACGACCAACACCGCCAGCGCCGCGCCAACGAATGCCGCAATCGGAAGCAGCAGTGGCGAGGCAAAGCCGAGCGTCACGGCGAGCACCGCACCCGCCGCCGCGCCGCCGGACACGCCCAGCAGATACGGCTCCGCCAACGGATTGCGCAGCGTCGCCTGCAGCGCGGTGCCACTCACCGCGAGTCCCGCCCCGACGGCGAGGCCGAGCGCGATTCTTGGCAGTCGCAGATTGCGGACAATGGCGACCTGCGTGGCATCCCCCTGCCCGAACAACGCAGCCCACACCTCGCCCAGTGGCATCGGCACGGCGCCACCGGCCACGCCGGCGAGCACCGCCACGACGACGGTGCCGACCAGCAGGAGCCAATGCTTCGAGGTCATCGCTCAGCGCTTCAAGGAATCGACAAGCACGCGACGCAGGAAGCGTGCGGCTTCCCCCATGCGGATGCCCGGCCGACCGACGATCGCCGTATCGATCACAAGCACGCGCCCTTCGCGCACCGCGCGCACGGTCTGCCAGTTCGGTGAGGTGCGAATACGTTCGGCGCCATTCGGCCCCGCGAGCACCACATCGGGATCGCGGCGGGCGATTTCTTCCATCGATACCTGTGGCGAGGCGAGCGCGGCGTCCTCGAACACATTGTGCGCACCCGCGACGTCGAGAAGCTCGCTCAGGTAGCTGCCGCCGCCGATGGTCAGGAGCGGCGCATCCCAGATATGCCAGTACGCGGTGAGGGAGTCGGCGGGACGCGGCAGGGCACGCACCGCGGCGAGCGAGGCCGCCACCGTATCGGCGATCACGCGGCCGATCGCGTCCGTACCGAGTGCCGCGGCGATAATGGGAATCACGCGTTGCAGATCGGCGATCTTGTCGGTCCGATGCGTGAGCGTCATCACGCCGGCCGCACGCAACTGCTGCACCGCGAGCCGGTTCGACTCACTCGCATAGAGCAACACGAGGTCAGGGCGTTGCCCGAGCACGGCCTCGACATTCGGTCCCATGCCATTCCCGACATCGGTCACGGCCTTCGCGGCCTCGGGATACAGGTCCCAACTCGTGCGCCCGACCAATCGCTCGCCGGCGCCCAACGCGAAGAGCAACTCGGTCGTGACGGGGTTGAGGGACACCACGCGGAGCGCTGGTGCCGCGAGACGGAGCGTATCGCCGAAGTCGTCGACCGTGACGTTGCCGGAGACCGGCGCGGGCGCGGGGGCGCAGGCGGCACCAACGAGCATCGCACCACCGAGTGCTATCCCGATGGCAATGCGACGCACGTGCATCGTACCGTCGGCCGCCACACCAGTCGCCGTGCGACGCACGTGCTGCGCGAGGCGCTCCGGCAGCAACGATGCGGATCGCAGTGCAAATGGATTTCGACGAACAAGGTCCGACATCAGAACGGGCTCCTTCCCTTTCAGGAAGAAGCCCGGATGCACGTCAGCACCCCCGCGAACGAATGTCGGAGAATACCTGACGCCACGGACCCTCCCCCGAGGATGTGTAGTGGCGCGAACGAGGGTCGTCTCCTGGCTCCGGGCCGATCGACTCGCCTTCCCAAATCCCGCAGGATTCAGTGGCTTGGTTGAGTCGAGCGTGTGCTACTGCCCGTTACAGTGGCGGGGCCGCGCCGGTTTCTCACCGGCTTCCGTGTCCCTCGTTCGCCTTTCGATTGTGCGAGAAGCTTACGACAAGCCGTCCCGCTTGGCAAGCGCAGCGCTCAAGCGCCCCTTCAGCTGCGCCCGCTGGAGGTAATGTTCGCCCCGCTGTTGCTCGCTCGGCTCCGCGATCCGCGCGTGGGCTTCGTCGAGCGCCGCAATCTCGAGCGCCAGCGATTCCGGGTCCGTGGTCCGCCGCTTCGCGAACGCCTGCGGTCCCCGTCGCAGGAAGGTCATCCCGAGCCCGAGCAGCATCGCCGCGCCGATCGCCGTGACGACCAGTGCGATACGGATGGAGCCCGTCCCGTCCTGCGCCCCCGGCATCGTCACTTCGATCACCGCCGGTGGCTTGGTGTTCTCGCCGAGATACCGCTTGAACGGACGCCCGTCGACCTGCACCGGATCCACCTCGACGATCTCGCCACCGATGGCCGTCCCGCGCGGGTCCTCGAGGAGCACTTCCATCACTGGCACATCGGTCTCGATATGCACGGCGAGATGCAACTGCGAGGCTGGCAATTCGTACGAGAAGGAGAACTGCTTCACTCCCGGTGCGATTGGGGCGTAGACGCGGACCCGCCCTGCGTCCGCCTTCATGGCCTCTGGCGAGATATCTCCCTGCCCGCCGACCACCGAGGTCACGCCGTCGGGGAGTGGCACGTCGAACACCGCCGCCCCATCCGCCCCCGCCACCCGCGTGACGGTGGAATCGTTGCTCAACTCATAGACCTCGATCACGGTGCGGAGTCCACTTATACTCGCGGAGTCCGGCGCGGTCACGATCAGGTGCCGCGCCCGCACGGTGATGCGGACCGGACCCGTGGTCGTATCAAAGACGGTGAGATCCGCCATCCCGCCGCGCACCACGGACTCGCGCGTCGGTGGGGTGAAGTACGCAACGCCACCACGCGTGGTACTCACGAAGTAGACGGCCGTCGAGTCGCCTCGCGCGCGGTACCGGAACACATACGAACCGTCGCCACGGAGTCGCATGGAATCGATCGGCGCCGCGGCATCGGGACCCACGCGATGCAGGATGGCCCATGCACCGCTCACCGGCGCCATCTGCCCATCCGCGCGCGGGCGGGCGACCTTGCCTTCAATCACCCGCGGTCCATCCTGCGCGTCAGTCAGGCGGGCAACGCTGCAGAGCATCAGCGCCGCAGCGAACGCGCGGCGCGCAGATTCCAACACAGTCATGGAATGAATCGTCCGAAATCCTCGGGACGCAACTGCGTCAGACGACGCTGGAGTTCCTCGGGGGAGAGCTGGTCATCATCAACCGCCGGGGCCGACGGCGCGCCCGCATCATCGTCGTCGTCGAACAACGCCTCCGCCACGAAGATCGGCGCGTTGAGGCGCACGGCGATGGCGATCGCGTCAGACGGCCGCGCATCCACCACGATCGGCGCACCGGCGCGCGTCAGGTGCAACTCGCCGTGGAAGGTCCCCTTCACCACGCGCACGACCTGCACGCGGCGCAACAACGCACCAAGCCCCGCGATCAGCGAGGCCGCAAGATCATGTGTCATCGGACGATCGTGCGGCACGCCATTGACGTGCGCCGCAATCGCCTCGGCCTCCGGCTTCCCGATCCAGATGGGGAGCACGCGCTCCCCATCCTTTTCCTGGAGCATCACCACGTAGGCCTGCGACGTGGCGTCGACGCCAATGCGGGAAACCTGCACCTCAATCATGTCCGCCCTCCTCGCGACGGCGGCCGGCTCAGCCGACGCGCACCGCGCGCTTGAGATCGGCCACACGGTTCGTTTGCTCCCAAGTGAAGAGCGTGACGCTCTTGCCGAAGCGCTTGGTCTTCTCTGGCGCGCGGCCGAAGTGGCCATACGCCGCGGTCGGACCGTAGATCGGCTTGCGCAGATCGAGCGCCTCGATGATGCCCTTCGGCGTGAGGTCGAACACCTCGTTGACCGCACGCATGATCGTACGCTCGTCGACGGTGTTGGTCCCGAAGGTGTCCACCATGACGGAGACCGGCTTGGCGACGCCGATCGCGTACGCGACCTGCACTTCCACCTTCGTCGCGAGCTTCGCGGCCACGATGTTCTTGGCGACCCACCGCGCGGCGTACGCGGCCGAGCGATCGACCTTGGACGGATCCTTCCCCGAGAAGGCACCGCCGCCATGACGCCCCATGCCGCCGTAGGTGTCGACGATGATCTTGCGCCCCGTGAGTCCGGCGTCGCCGTGTGGGCCGCCAATCACAAAGCGCCCCGTCGGGTTGATGTGGATCTTCATCTTCTTGCCGCGCAGTTCTGGCGGGATCACGGCTTCGATGATATCGCGCTTCACCGCTTCGTGAATCGTCTTGTTCTTCACCGAGTCGGCGTGCTGCGTCGAGATGACGACGGTATCGACTTCCACCGGACGCCCCTCCTCGTACACCACCGAGACCTGCGACTTGCTGTCGGGACGCAGCCACGGAAGCGTGCCGTCCTTGCGACGATCGGCGAGCTGGCGCACGAGTTTGTGCGCCAGCGTGATCGGCAGCGGCATCAACTCGGGCGTCTCATCGCACGCGAAGCCGAACATCATGCCTTGGTCGCCGGCGCCGCCGGTGTCCACACCCTGCGAGATGTCCTGCGACTGCTGACCGAGCGCGTTGAGGACGGCGCACGAATGCGCGTCGAAGCCCATGCCGGCGTCCTTGTAGCCGATCTGTTCGATCGTCTGGCGCACGACCGTGCGCAGATCCACCCACGCGTTCGTCGTCACCTCACCGAAGATCGTCGCGAGGCCCGTCGTGACCATCGTCTCGCAGGCCACGCGCGAGCGCGGATCCTGCGCGAGCATGTGGTCGAGCACGGCGTCGGAGATCTGGTCGGCGACTTTGTCCGGATGCCCTTCGGAGACCGACTCCGAGGTGAACAGGTGGCGATGCAACATGGGAAGGATCGGGGCTGAAAGAATGAAAAACGGCCGGCAATGGGCCGGCCGCGTGCATGACCTGCGTCCTCAAAGATACCGTGGTTATGCGAGACCGAGCAACCCATCGAGGAGGTCGCCCCCGAGCTCGCGCGCGAGGCTCGCACGCAGGATATGCCCAGCCTCGCGCGCCGTCCCCGCATTGAGCGCCACCTGCGCCGCCTCGGCCGCCCCGGCAAGCGTCACGCCACGCACGATCGCCTTGACCGCCGAGAGTCCGACGGCCCCCACGCTCAACTGCCGGACGCCGAGGCCAAGGAGGGCGTACGCCATCAGCGGCTGCGAGGCCATTTCGCCGCAGACGCTGACATCGAGCCCGGCCCCCTGCCCCACTTCCACGGTGCGCGCAATCAGCCGCAGGACCGCCGGGTGCAGCGGCGTGAAGCGCGAGGCCAGCGAGGCATTCCCCCGATCCACCGCGAGCGTGTACTGCACGAGGTCGTTCGTCCCGATGCTCAAGAACGCCACCTCCTTCACGAGCGTGTCCACGGCAATGGCCGCGGCGGGGGTCTCGATCATGACGCCGAGCGGGACATCGGTCCGATGCGCCACACCGCGCGCCTTGAGCTCCGCCGCCGCTTCCTCGAGCAGCGTGCGGGCCTGCCGCACTTCCTCCACCGTCACGATCAACGGCAACATGATGCGGAGATCGCCATGCATCGCCGCGCGAAGCAACGCCCGGAGTTGCACCTTGAACAGCTGCGGCTCGTCGAGACACATGCGGATGGCGCGCCAGCCCAGGAACGGATTCGGCTCGTGCGGAAACCCCCCAACGGGCAGCTTGTCCCCCCCGATGTCATACGTCCGAATCACCACCGGCTGTTCGCCGAACGCGGTCACCACACGCTTGTACGCCTCGTACTGCTCGTCCTCGGTCGGCATCGAGGTGCGTCCGACGACCAAGAACTCGGTCCGCATGAGCCCGACGCCTTCGGCCCCCGCTGCGGCCGCGGCCCCTGCTTCGTCCGGCAGGTCGACGTTCGCCCGCAGCGTGATGTGCACCCCGTCCTTCGTGAGCGCCTCGACGCCCACGAGCGTCGCCAACTCCGCCTGGGCCGCCGCCTCGCGGCGCGCGAGATCGGCAAACTGCGCGAGCGCTGCCGAGGTGGGCTTCACCACCAAACGTCCATTCGTGCCGTCAAGGATGACCCGCTCGCCCGACGTGATGCGCGACGTGGCGTCGATCAAGCCCACGACCGCCGGGAGCCCGAGGGAACGCGCGAGAATCGCCACGTGCGAGGTGCGCGTGCCCGCATCGGTCGCAATTCCGGAGATCGCACGCCGGTCGAGCTGGATCGTCAGACTCGGCGTCAGGTCGTGCGTGACGACGATCGCGTTGTCCCCCGGCTCGAGATCGACGGGATCGTGATCGGGGAGGTCGAGCAGGAGCGTCAGCAGCCGGATGTGGATGTCCACGAGATCCCCCTGCCGCTCGCGCATCATCGGATTCGTGCTCCGCGAGAAGTGCTCGCGCCACTCCAGCATGACGAGATCGAAGGCCTTCTCAGGCGAGAGATTCTGCCGCACGAGGGTCTCGATCTGATCACGCAACGAGGCATCCTCGAGAATCGAAATCTGCACATCGAAGATGGCGGCCTCCGCCTCGCCGACCGATTCGGCGGCGCGCACCCGGATCGAGCGGAGCCGCTCGATCGCCCGCTCCACGGCGTCCTGCAGCCGTGCGAGTTCCGCGGGAATCTGGTCGTCGCGCAGCACCCGCACCGGCACGTCAGGGACTTCCCAGCGCAACAGATGCGCGGGGCCGACGACGATGCCGGGCGAGGCAGGAATGCCGAAGAGTTCCGCAGGCACTAGTGATGCTCGCCGAACTTCGAGGCGATCAGCGCGGCCAGCGCATCGATCGCCGCGGCTTCATCGGGGCCGTCCGCTTTCACGCGGACAAACGACCCACATTCGGCCGCCAGCATCATGACGCCCATGATGCTCTTCCCGTTGACCTCCATGTCGTCGCGGGCGAGCGAGATGTGCGACACGAACTTCGCCGCCGTCTTCACAATCTCGGCCGCCGGTCGCGCATGGATACCGTTGGCGTTCACCACCTCGACGTCGCGTTCAAGCATCAGCGCACCACGGAGAAGAGAACGAAGGCGGCCAGTGCGAAGATAGCGAGCCGCCATCCTTCGTACTTGCCGTGTAACGCGGTCACCACCACTGCGCCCACTGCGACCGCGGCGAGTACGCCACCGAGGAGCGCACGTCCCGGCCCGATAATGCCCTGGGCCGCGACCGGTAACGCGATGCCTGCGACGAGCGCGGTGGCGCGCGCCACATGTGCCGGCCCCTGTCGCAGGACCGGATTCCCGAGCGCCTGCGCCACGCGCAACCCGTCACGCCAGCCGGCGTCGAGCGCCCACAGCCGCAGCGCGATATGCCCCGCGTTGTAAACTCCCAGAAAGACCAGCACCACGCCAGCGGGGGACATCCCCAACCCAAACGCCAGCAGCCCCAATGACGAGCAGAGCGGCAACCAGCCTGCCCAGATCAGCCGATCGCCGACGCTGCCGAGCGGCCCGGGAGCCGCCACCCGGAAGCGCTCGATCTGCGCCGCGGGGACGCCATCGAGCTCCGCCCTGGCGAGCGCGCCAACGGCGACTGCTGCAAGATAGGGGTGTGCGTTGAAATAGCCGCTGTGTCGCACCATCGCCGCGCGATAGGGCTCCCCCAACGGTCCGCCCGGCAGGCGCCGGAGGGCGGGCTCTGTCTCTTATACACATCTGACGCTGCCGACGAATAGAGAGGTGTAGATCTCGGTG
>ENA-ORBV01006059-ORBV01006059.1-microbial-mat-metagenome-genome-assembly--contig:-NODE-6059-length-21607-cov-8.475569_pt1 | contig 21607 bp, 22 predicted proteins | sample MGYA00237777_ERZ505514 | MGnify/ENA primary metagenome ERZ505514 (study PRJEB26160, sample SAMN06269048) | microbial mat metagenome | isolation source: Oligotrophic lake microbial mat | place... | reverse complement strand
GGCATACGAGATTCGCCTTAGTCTCGTGGGCTCGGAGATGTGTATAAGAGACAGGGGGCGGTGGTGGGCTGGGCCGTGGGCTGACTGCCGCAGGCGACGAGCAGCAGAAGCACAAACAACGTCAGGGCACGGAGCCGCACACTGGCAAGACCGTTCATGGAAGACACTCCTCTTGTACAAGCGATGCAGGCGCCACTGGAGCTGCCGTGCGGCAGTCGCGGCAGCGGCCATGTATTTCCAGGCTCTGTCCACAGAGCTCGAAACCTAATGCAGAAAGCTGACGGGTCAGCAGTGGCGCCAAATCCAGGCCCAAGAGGGTCTGGATGTCGCCGCACCCCACACATATCAGCTGGTGTCCGCCCGGCGCGGTGCGGGTATAGGCGCGATCCAGACCCTCGCCATGAAGCCGGGCAAGCCACCCGGCGGCGCGCAGCCAATCGATGGTGCGATACACCGTGGGGCGGCTGCCGATGCCCCAGCCAACCACTAACTGCTGCACGATCATCTCGGCCCGGAAGGGGCCAGGTGTAGCCGCAATCCAGTCGACCACCTCGGCGCGCGCCGACGAGCTGCGCATGCCGGCGCGGTGCAGCGCCTCCACCACGCCGCTGCGCCAGCGCGCATCGTGTGGCCGCACGCGATCATCCGTGGTGTCAACCAGACAGATTGGCATTACCTTCCTCACATCTAGCGCAGATCGAGCACGGCCACGGTGCCGTCCTCGCCGCCGACGGCCAGGGCACGGTCGTCGGGCGCCCAGGCCAGTTGGCTGACGGGCGCGTTGACGCCGTGCTGGGCCAGCGGCTTGCGGCCACGGGTTGGGCGCCAGAGCGCAACCCGCCCATCCTGCCCCGCCGAGGCCAGGATGGCCGGCGCGTCCGTTGCCTCGCTGTGCTGGTAGGCTAGGGCGCTCAGGTAGGTCTCGTGCAGGCCGAGCATCACCGGCTTGCTGCCCTCTGGCCCTTTTTTGCCGGCCCGCACATCCCAGACGACGGCGTCGCGCCCACCGCCAGTGGCCAGATAGCGGCTCGACGGGTCCCAGGCCAGCTCGCGCATCTTGGTCTCATAGCCCCACATTTGGAGATCCTTGCCGCTGTCGGTATACCAGAAATGCACGGTCTGGTCCTGGTCGCCGGTGGCGAACATGCGCGCGTCGGGGCTCCAGGCCAGCACCAGCGACGAGCCCTGCCAGGCGTAGCGCCGCAGCGGTGCGGGATCATCGAGGGCCCAGAGGGTCGTGCCGCCATAGGCCACCGCGGCGATCTGCGGCAGGCCCGGCTTCCAGGCGATGTCGGCGATGGTGCTGGCGTGGTCGCGGTGCTCGCACACCAGCGTGCCCTGCGCATCCCAGACGCGCAGGCTTTTGCCAGCGGCGGCGGCAAGGTACCGCCCGCTTGGGTGGTACGCTACCTGCTCGACCCAGCTGGTGGCGTGGCGCAGGGCTTGCACCTGCGCGCCCATTTGCGTGTCCCACAGGCGCACGTGGCCGTCCTGCCCCGCCGAGGCGAGCAGGCGCCCCTCAGCGTGCCAATCGAGCGCCGTGGTACCCAAGGTGTGGCCGGGCAGCGTGTGCAGCTGGGCTCCATCGGCGGCGAACAGCGTGATCGGCCCGTCGGCGGTGGCGGCGGCAAGCTGCCCCCCATTAGGCGACCAGCGCAGGCTGATGATGTGGCCGTCCAGGAGCGCGCGCCAGCGCCGCTCCAGCGTGATGGATGTGGACGGCGGCACGGCGCGGCCCTTCGCTCGGAAAGTGGTCATAGGTAGTGCTGAGTGCTGAGTGCTGAGTGCTGAGTGGCCGGGCATAGTGCTGAGACCTGAGTAGCGCATGGCGTGCGTTGTTGCCGACAGGACTCAGCACTCAGCACTCATTACTCAGTACTGATTACGCGAGGCAGGCGCGGAAGTCGGCGTTAAGCTGCGCGCGGTCGAGGTTGCGGCCGATGAAGATCAGCTTGTTGGTGCGCGGCGCGTCGCCCCACGGGCGGTCGGGGCGGCCATCGAAGAGCATATGCACGCCCTGGAAAACGAAGCGGCGCACATCGCCGGCGATGCTCAGCACGCCCTTCATGCGGAAGATGTCGGTGCCCTGCTCGCGCAGCAGCCGGCCCAGCCAGGCGTTCAGCCGCTTGGAGTCGAGGTCGCCCGGTACCGTGATGCCCACCGAGGTCACGTCCTCGTCGTGCTCGTGGTCGGGCTTGTAGGCGTGGCCTAGCAGCGGCTCCAGCGTCGCACCCTCCCGCAGCAGGCGCAGGTTGAACTCCTCCGGGCCGTGCTCGGTGAACAGCGCGTAGGCGCCGCTGGTGGGGATCTCCACGGTGAAATGCAATGGGTTGGCCCAGAGGTTCAGGCGTACCAGGGTCGCGCCCGGCGTGAGCGTGGCGCCAACAGCGAGCGCCTGCTCGTCCTCAGCGGAGAAGATCAGCACCGCCTGCTCCTGGGCCAGCTCCAGGGCCGCACGGGTGGCGTCGCTGGCGGGTAACAGGGCCAGCTGCATCGCCGGGTCTGGCCCTTCGTCCAGGGCCAGAGTGTAGCTGCCCGCTTCCAGCTGGTAGATCCCGCCCCACTCAAAGGGGTACTCCGGCTCCATAAACAGCGGGTCGATCTCCATGGCCCGGTCCAGGTTGAAGCCACCCACGTTCAGCACGGCGTCGATGTCGATGGCCGCGTTCTGGGTGCGGTAGAGCTTGGCGGCGCCGTTCATCGAGGTGATCCGGCGCTCCAGCGTCTCCAGGTCGCCCAGTTCCACCAGGTCAGTTTTGTTCAGCAGGATCACATCAGCGAAGGCGATCTGCTCCTTGGCCTCAGCGGCGTCGTCGATGTGATGCACGATATGCCGAGCGTCCACCAGGGTGACGATGCCGTCTACGCGCAGCTTCGCCTTCAGCTCATCGTCCATGAAGAAGGTCTGCACCACGGGGCCGGGGTCAGCCAGGCCGGTGGTCTCGATCAGGATGTAGTCGAACTTGTCTTTGCGCTTCATCAGGTTCGAGAGGATGCGGATCAGATCGCCGCGCACGGTGCAGCAGATGCAGCCGTTGTTCATCTCGAAGATCTCTTCCTCGGCGTTGATCACCAGGTCGTTGTCGACGCCGACCTCGCCGAACTCGTTCTCGATCACGGCGATGCGTTTGCCGTGCTGCTCAGTCAGGATGCGGTTGAGCAGGGTGGTCTTGCCGGCGCCGAGAAAGCCGGTCAGCACGGTCACGGGCGTGCGGGGGTCAGTGGTTAGTAGGGTCATCGGGGGTATGCTCCTCGTCGGGGCAGGCGCTCAGCTCCATCGCCAGGTGGTGGTGGCCGAGCTCGATCTGGTGGGCGGCGTGGCCGTCGGCCTCGTACGAGGGGTCGGGCGGCGGGGTGGCGCCGGGGGCGGGTGTGAGCTCGGCACGCCAGATCTCCTGGACGGGGGCGAAGCCGCAGCGAGCATAGAAGCGCTTCGCGTGAGTGTTGGTGGCCGTCAGGTAGAGCTGGAGCCGATCAAAGCCGTGCGCGGTCGCCCAACGGGTACCGGCCTCGACTAGGGTGCGCCCCAGGTCGCCGCCGCGCTGGCTCGGGGCGACATAGAGCGCCACGAGCTCGGCCCAGCGCCGGTCGGCGAAGAGCGGCGAGTCGGTGTGGGCCTCCACGAGCAGCAGGCCCACTGGCTCGGCCTGGCCTGAGCCAGCCGCTGGGTCGCTGCACCAGGCGAGCAGCCAGAGGGCGCCGGGCGCCTGGTGGGTGCGATCAAAGTGGGCACGGAGCAGGGGCTCCCAGCTGTCCGCGAGGCGGAAGCGCGGGTCGAGCCCGGCGTTGAAGGCGTGGAGCGCCGCGAAAAGCCTTGCGACCGCCCAGAACTCCGTGGCGCTGGCGGGGCGCAGGCTGATCGCCGCTGGTGTCGGGAAGATGGGGGGCATTACCGCTCTCCAAGGATGTGCTGGCAGCGGGCGCGGCGACCGAAGAGCTCCAGGATATGTCCGTGTACGCGGAAGCCCTGACGGGCCAGCAGCGCCGTGAGCAACTCGATAGCGGCGCAGCCCTCCAGCAGCAGCGTGGCGCCACAGCGCGTACAGACGGCGTGGTGATGGTGGCCGGGCAGCGTGCGGGCGTAGGTGTGGTCGCCGCGCTCGGTCTGCACGCGGGCCAGCCAGCCGTGCTCGCGCAGCCAGTCCACGGCGCGGTAGGCGGTGGCCCGCCCAACCCCAGCCGGGTGCGTCGCGAGGGCCGCCGCAAGGGCCTCGGCGCTGAAGGGCGTGGTCTGCGAAGCGATCCAGCCGATGATCGCCTGACGCGGCGCGGTGAGCCGCTGGCGCTCAGTGCGCTGGGCAGCCTGCACCTGCGCAGCCCATGCCGCGACGCTCAGCTCGACCACGCTGCCGCCCTCGCTCACGCCGGTACCCCGCGCATCCAGGTTTGCTGCATCGCCACCGCCGCATCAGTCGGTGCCTCGCTTATGCAGCTATCGAAGGCCGCCTGGAGCGCGGTCTCGTCGAGGCTACCGGGCGTGCTCAGGAACACCAGCTGGGTGCCGGGGACGGTGTCGCCCCACGGCTCGCCGAGCGTCACGTTGACGCGGGTGCCGACCGCCTGGAGGATGGCGCGTCGCTGGGGCGCCTCGGCCAGATAGATCAGGCCCTTGGCGCGGAAGATCGCCTCGGGTAGCGCCTGGATCACCCGGCGCAGCGCTTTCAGGCTGAGCGCCTGCCCGCTGGTGTAGCTCCAGCTGCTGAAGGCCGCGCCGTGGTCATGGTCATGGTCGTGGTCACAGTCGGGGCCATGGATATGATCGCGGTGCTCGTGGTGCTCGTGCTCGTGGTGCTCGTGCTCGTGGTGCATCGGCGTGAGCTCCAGCTTGTAGTGCCCGATCCCAAGCAGCAAGTTGAAGGGCACCTCGCCGTTGACCGCCGGGAGGATGCGCGCACGCGGCACGATCTGGCGGACCCACGCCTCCACCGCAGCGCGCTGGGGTGCGTCCACCAAGTCGATCTTGCTGAGCACGACGATATCGGCGGCGCTCACCTGCTCGACGATCAGGTTCTCGTAGTGCAGGTTCTTGCGCACATACTCGGCGTCCACCACCGTGATCACGCCGTCGAGCTGGAAGTACGGCTTCAGCTCGGGTAGCGCGAAGGTCTCGGCCACCGCCCACGGGTCGCTCACGCCGCTGGCCTCGATGATCAGATACTCAGGCGGCTCGCGGCGGCCCACGAGCTGGAGCGCCGTGCTCAACAAGTCGCCGCGAATCGTGCAGCAGATGCAGCCATTGGCCAGCGAGATCGCCTCGCCCTCAACGCCCACCACCAGCTGGGTGTCGATGTTAATACTGCCGAAGTCGTTGACCATCACGGCTACCTTCAGGCCGTGGTCGGCGTGCAGGATGCGGTTGAGCAAGGTGGTCTTGCCAGCGCCGAGAAAGCCAGTCAGGATGGTAAGCGGCACGGGCTGCGGCGCAAGCTCCTGGGTCATGATCTGCTCCTTCCGATCTGCTATCACTGGAAGCGCTGCGGGAGCCGTCGGCGCAGAGCGGCGAGCCCGTCGCGCACCAGTTCGCCGGGGGTACGGTAGACACACGCATCGAGCTGCTGTTGGAGCGCATCAGGCGTGAGCGCGCCAGGCGCGCCGATAACGACCAGCTGGGTCTGCGGGGACTCGCCCGCCCAGGCCGCGCCCTGGCGCATCTGAATGCGCCGCCCAACCATCTGCACGATGGTGCGTGCCTCAGGCAGTTCACCCAGCGCCACAATGCCCTTAGCGCGGATGATATCAGGCGGGAGCGTGGCTAAGGCGTTCCAGAGCGCTTCGCGGCGGAGCACCAGCGCCGCATCCAGCAGATCGCCACGAATACGGCAGCAGACACAGCCACCGGCTAGGCTGATCTGCTCGCCCGTGACGGCCAGGATCAGGTCGCTATCGATGTTGATGCTGCCAAAATCGTTGACGAGCACCGCAAAGCGCCGGGCGCCAGTGCGCAGCAGCTGGTTGAGCAGCGTAGTCTTGCCGGCGCCCAGAAAGCCGGTGAGCACCGTCACTGGGATGCGTATGGGTGGCTGGGGCATCGTGGCGCTCATCTGCGGCGCGGGCGGCAGCAGCCGCAGTCGGGGCCGTGGGCGGCGCGGGCCACCTGCTGCGGCGAGGCGTAGATCGCGGCCTGCGGGCTGCGCGAGCGCGTGCTGAACGTGCTCAGCTCGCGGGTGCAGAGCCCGTGGCAGACCGGGCACTCGACTGGCTCCTCCACCCGCCAGGCCGGGCGCAGCTCCTCCAGTTCGAGCTCGCACTCCGGGCAGCTATACACATATAGCGGCATACCGACTCCAGATGATAGATCGTATCGCGTTCGATTGATACAGACTATCATCAGGTCGCTATCTTGTCAATATTGCGAGCTGCTATCATCCGAACGTGGTACAATCGGGCCAACTGTTCGGCAGCACGGGCTGCCGACGTCCGAGGGAGGGTGTGATGAGCCGCTTTCTTGACGCCCGCCGCGAGACGCTGCCGCCAGTGGTGACCGACCTGGCCGAGCAGCTCGCAGAGGCTGGCTACAAAGTAACCGGGCCGCGTCTGGCGGTGTTGAAGGCTGCCAGCGCACACGCAGGCGCATTTAGCGTGCAGGCGATCGAGCAGTGGCTGATCGCCCGCGGCGAGTCGCCGGGCATCGCCAGCATCTTCCGCACCGTGCGGCTGCTCTGCGACCTCCAGCTGCTCCAGCGTATCCACGGCCTCGACGACTGCCACCGCTACAGCCTCGGCGCCGCCCACGGGCACCATCTCGTCTGTACGCGTTGTGGCGCGATGGAGCGCTTCGACAACTGTGGGGTGCAGACGCTGGTGCAGCAGCTGGAGCAGCGCACCGGCTTTCGCATCAGCACGCATTTAGTGGAGCTGTTTGGCCTCTGCCCGCGCTGCAATGCCGCCACGGCGGCGTAGGCTGGTGTGAACACCCCGCTGTGCGCTGGCGGCTTGACAGCACGAATGATATAGTCTATCATCTCGAAAGATCGCCTGCTCGCCTGATGAACGACCACTTCGCCGCCCTGGTTCGTCTTGCAGAAATGATAATCACTCTCATCTATGAAGCAAACCATCACGCCGACTCGTCCATTGCCTGTCACCGTGCTTTCCGGCTTCCTCGGGGCTGGCAAGACCACGCTGCTGAACCATGTGCTTGCCAACCGCGCGGGCCTGCGCGTGGCCGTGATCGTCAACGACATGAGTGAGGTCAACATCGATGCGCAGCTGGTGCGCGGCGGCGCTGCCGCCCTCAGCCGCACCGATGAGCGCCTCGTCGAGCTGACGAACGGCTGCATCTGCTGCACGCTGCGCGAAGATCTCCTGGTCGAGGTCGGGCGCCTAGCACGCGAGGGCCGCTTCGACTACCTGGTGATCGAGTCGACCGGCATCTCTGAGCCGCTGCCAGTGGCGGAGACCTTCACCTTCGCCGACGAGGATGGCGTGAGCCTGGGCGACCTCGCCCGCCTCGATACGCTGGTAACGGTGGTTGACGCCTTCAATTTTCCGCAGGACTTCGCCTCGCTCGACGAGCTGCGCGACCGTGAGCTTGCCGCAGGCGACGGTGACGAGCGCTCGGTGGTCGGAGACACCCGAGGTAGCAGCGTACATGGCCCGCTACTGGGACGACGCAGTGGGCGACTGCCGCCAGGAGCTCGTGTTCATCGGTGTGCAGACAGACGAGGCGGGCATCCGGGCGGCCTTTGATCAGGCGCTGCTTACCGACGGCGAGCTGGAGCTGGGGCCGGAGCGCTGGGCGCTGTTCGCGGATAGCTTTCCGGCGTGGAGGTGAGCCATGCTTGACTGGCTGATTGTTGGCGGGGGCATCCACGGCACCCACCTGGCACTCGTGCTTACGGCGCGGGGCGGCGTAGACCCCGAGCGGCTGCGCATCCTCGACCCGCACGAGACGCTGCTGGCACGCTGGGAGCGCTGCACCGCCAGCGGCTCCAGTGGGCGGAGGGTCTGTACGTTACCGGGGCGCTGGCCGAGCTGGAGTTTGGGCCGGTGGCGCGCAACATCGCTGGCGCGCGCCACGCCGCCGAGCGGCTTGTTGCGGCGGGCTACGGCTGATGCGGCGGTTTCGCGTTCGTGCAGTTCGTGCCCCTTCGCGCCATTCGTGATCCAAAGGGCTCGTGCGCTCAGGCAGTGGCGGGTGGCGAACGGCATTCTATAGCCAGGTTGTGCCCCTGGCAAATGATACAAACTATCAATAATCCAGCGGTTGTGCTGCTTGGCCGAGGAGGCTACAGCGCCGCGCCGCCCGCTGGCGCAGTGCGTCCGTCTGCGCTCAATCTGCAATCCGCAAGCTGCAATCTGAAGGAGTTTGTATGCGTCTCCGACTGCTCACCGTGCTGGCCGCCGTCGCCCTACTGCTCGCGGCCTGTGGCAGCCAGCCCACCGCCCAAGCGCCGACCACCGCGCCTGCCGCGCCTGCCGCGTCCACCGCTGCGCCCGCCGTTTCCGCATCGACCGCCGCGCTCGCAGCAACGAGCGGCGGCGTGACCATCGAGAACTGCGGCCAGCAAGTAACCTACACCAAGATTCCTGAGCGCGCCGTCTCGAACGACGTCAACATCACCGAGATTATGCTGGCGCTTGGCCTCCAGGATCGCATGGCCGGCATGAGCGGCGTCGGCAGCCGCTACACCGACAAGCTGCTCCCGGAATATCAGGCCCTCGCCGCGAACATCCCCGTGATCAGCGAGAAATACTTCACACTGGAGCCGCTGCTGGGCGTGAATCCCGACTTTGTCTACGCAGGCTGGAACTACGGTTTCTCGGAGGAGACAGGCATTACTCCGGCGAGCCTGGCCGACAAGGGCGTGGCCAGCTATGTGCTCGAGGAGTCGTGCGCGCACAAGGGCGAGCGCCCGGTCTCAACGATCAAGAACACGCTGTTCCACGATATGCGCAACCTCGGCAAGATCTTCGGCGTGGAGGAGCGGGCCGAGACGCTGATCGCGCAGTACGAGCAGGAGCTAGCGGAGGTCGCGGCGAAGCTGCCAGCGAACGCATCACTCCCAGTTTTCCTCTACGACAGCGGCGAGCAGGATGTCTTCACGGCGGGCGGCAACGCGATCCCGACCGCGATCATCAGCGCGGCTGGCGGCAGCAACATCTTTACTGACCTCAAAAAGAGCTGGACGACCGTAGGCTGGGAGGCGATCGTCGAGCGTAACCCCGAGTTCATCGTGATCGTGGATTATGGCGAGGTGACGGCTGAGCAGAAGCAGGCTTTCGCCACCAACCTGCCCGCGATGAAGGACGTGCCGGCCATTACGAACCAGCGTTTCGCGGTGCTGCCGTACGCTGCGGCAACGCCCGGCCCGCGCAACATCGCCGCCGTACGGACACTCGCCGAGGCCTTCTACCCGGAGGCGTTCAAATGAGCCAGGCAGCTACCACGCCTGCACGAGTGGCGGCACGCCCCCTCGCCGCCTCGCGCCTGAGCTTCGGCGCACTGCTGCTAACCCTTGCCGCCACGCTGCTGCTCTCCGTCACGCTTGCGGTGATGATCGGCCCCGTGCCGCTCGCCCCCGCCTTGGTTTGGCGCGTGGCTTTGCACCAGCTTGTGCCGAGCTTGGTTACACCGGATTGGGAAGCCTTCCAGGCCAATATCATCTGGGAGATCCGCTTTCCGCGCGTGCTGCTGGGCGGGCTGGTGGGCGCCGGGCTCGCCGTGGTGGGCGCCACAATGCAGGCACTGGTGCGCAACCCGCTGGCCGACCCCTATCTGCTCGGGGTCTCGTCGGGCGCCTCGCTTGGCGCCGTTGCGGTGATCCTACTTGGCATCACCTGGTTCGGCGTCTTCTCGCTCTCGGTCGCCGCATTCCTTGGCGCCCTACTGGCGTTCGTCGCCGTCTACGTGCTGGCCCGGCAGGGCGGGCGGCTCACCACTGGGCGCCTCGTGCTGGCGGGCGTCGCGGTCGCCTATGTGCTCTCGGCCCTGACGAACTTCCTGATCTATAACGCCGAGGACAGCAACCAGGTGCGCAGTGTGCTGTTCTGGATGCTCGGCGGCCTGGGCGGGGCGCGCTGGGACTACCTCGGCCTGCCTGCGCTTGCCCTCGTGCTCGGCACCTGCTTGCTCACCGTTCAGTCGCGCTCGCTCAACTCCCTGAGTGTGGGCGAAGAGACGGCGGCAACACTTGGCGTGGACACGAGCGGTTTCCGCAAGCAGATCTTCGCGCTCACCTCGCTGCTCACCGGAACGCTGGTAGCGGTGAGCGGCGGGATCGGCTTTGTGGGCCTGATGCTGCCGCACATCGTGCGCCTGCTGGTGGGCGCCGACCACCGTCGCCTGCTGCCGGTGGCCGCGCTGCTCGGCGCGATCTTCCTGATCTGGGTCGATGTGCTGGCGCGCGTAGTCGTCGCCCCGCAGGAGCTGCCGATTGGCATCATCACCGCGCTGCTCGGCGCGCCCTTCTTCATCTGGCTGATGCGGCGCACCAGCGGCGCGCTGGGAGGTAGCTGATGCAGCTCGCGGTCGAGCAGGTGTCGTGGAGCGTGGCGAGCGCCCAGATCGTGCGTGCGGTGAGCCTCCAGTGCGCGCCGGGCAGCTTTGTGGGGCTGATCGGCCCCAACGGCAGCGGCAAATCCTCGCTGCTGCGCTGCATCTACCGTGTGCTCCAGCCCGACGCCGGGCAGATCGCGCTCGATGGGGCCGCGGTCTGGGGGCTGAGCGCGCGCCAGGCGGCCCAGCGGATCGGCGTGGTGCTTCAGGAGCACAGCGGCGAGTTCGAGTTCAGCGTGCGCGAGATGGTGCTGATGGGCCGCTCGCCGCACAAGGCGCTCTTTGATCGTGACAGCGCTGCGGATCGCCAGATCGTGGACGCCGCCCTGGCCCAGGTGGGCATGAGCGACTTCGCGGCGCGCAGCTTCCTGACGCTCTCCGGCGGCGAGAAGCAGCGCGTGCTGGTGGCGCGCGCCCTGGCCCAGCAGACGCGCTTCCTGGTGCTGGACGAGCCGACCAACCACCTCGACATTCACTACCAGCTGGAGGTGCTCGACCTAGTGCGCGGGCTTGGCGTGACAGCCATCGCCGCACTCCACGACTTGAACCTGGCGGCGCTGTACTGCGACCAGCTGTATGTGCTGAAGGGCGGCGCGGTGGTGGCGAGCGGCCCGCCGGAGCAGGTGCTCACCCCTGCGCTGATCCATGCCGTCTACGGGGTGCGCGCCGAGGTGGCGACCCACCAGGCCACCGGGCGACTCTATGTGGTCTTTCTGCCCCTGCGAATGACTGTGGAGGTACAGCATGCGCAGCGAATCTGACGAACGCTTTGCCTACGAGCTCGCCGCCTGCGAGGCGTGCCTGCTCCAGGTCGAGCGCGAGCTTGCGCTGCTGGGCTGGCTTCCCACCTCGGCGGTCTGTACAATCATCGAGCGTCTGGGGCGCGAGCGGGCGCGCCAGAGCTGGTTGCTGCGGTTGCGTTGGCGCGGCGATGCGCGCGCCGAGTAGTGCCGCGCAGGTCGGCGCGCGTTTGGTGTCACCGTTGCAGGCAGAAAACGACCACTATGTCGCCGCGTCTATGGCGCCCAGATGACTTGCACAGCGCCGGGGAGGGCCAGCTGCTCTGTGCCGCTGGCAACATCAATCGTGATGGCCTCGCTCTGGCGCGGCCCGGTAGCGCTATTGCGGATAAAGGCTACGCGTGTGCCGTCGGGCGACCAGAGGGGCTGCGTGTCCTGGTGCGGGCCGCGCGTGCTCAGGGCGCGCGCGGCGCCGCCCGCCGTCGGGGCGAGCCAGATCTGCGCCTGGGGTCCGTCGGGGCCACGCCGGGTGTAGGCCACCGCCTCGCCATTCGGGCTCACGGCGGGGCTCAGCTCGGCCGCCGCGCCATCCGTAAGGTCGCGGATTGCCGGGGCCTCGCCCAGAGTCACGAGGCGCAGGCGTAGCGAGAGGCCCTGGTCGCGCATTTCCGCCGCGCTGTAGACCAAGGCCGAGCCATCGGGGAGCCAGGTGGGGCGCTCGCCGCTGCGGGCGGGCAGCTCGCGCACCGCGTCGGTGAAGAAGCTGTACAGCTTGATCGTCTGGCTCACGCCGTCGAGAAAGGCTACACTGGCGCCGTCGGGCGACCAGGCAGGGGCATAGGCGATATCGCTGCCATCGCCGCGATACAGCGGCCCCAGCAGTGTGCCGTCGGGCTGGGCGAGCCAGATGCGGGGCACACCAAGCTGCCCGTTGCTGAGCGTACGTCGCTCAAAGGCGATGAAGTCGCCCAGTGACGCCCAGGCGGGCACGGCGGCGCTGGCGCCCGCGTCGTCTACCAGGGGCCGGGTAGCGCCATCCTCCAGGCTTACGAGCATCAGCGCGCTGCGCTGGAGTCCGCGCGGCTCCACATAGATCGCGCGGGTGCCATCGGGGGCCATGGCAATATCGCTGATGCCAGCGGGCGCATCGAGCAGGCGCTGGGCGCCGCTGCCGTCGGGCGCCACCAACCACAGCTCGCTGCCACCGCTCGCGGTGGCCGTCACGACGAGCAGACGCGCGCTGCGGGTACGGAAGCTCCAGGCCAGATCGCGGCCGATTGGGCGGCCGTCTTCGTCGCGCAGGGCTGTGCCGAAGCTCACGCGGTAGCCCGTCTCCGGGGCCAGTAGCTGGGTGGGCTGAAATGTGAGCGTGCGCTCTGCCCAGAAGAAGCGGCCAGGCACCGGCGGCTCGACGCGAAAGCTTGCTTCGGCCGAGCGCCGATCCACGGGGCGCGAGAAGGTGACGCTGATCGTGGCCCCCACCGCTACAGCATCGCCATTCGGCCCCTGAGCCGCCAGCGTAAATGGCGCCGCCTGAGGACCAAAGCGCAAGAGGCCCAGCGTGAGGGCGAGCAACGTGGCACTGAGGAGGCCGATACGGGTGTAGTAGGGCATAGTGCTGCGTGCGCTGCGCGCAAGTGCTGAGTTGCACAGGGCATGAGTTGTCGCCGACAGCACTCAGCCCTTGTTACTCAGCACTACGGATACAGGTACGGATTTTCGGGCTGCGGGACGGGCTCGACGGCGGTGGCGCGCAGCACAGGCTGATCGAGGCCCGCAACACTGGCGGTGTCGATCGTGCCGATAATGCGCACCCAGCCGTTCTCTGGGAGACTGCCACCACCAGCCCAAAGCACCGGCAGGCCAACGCCCGCGCCATCGGCGGCGCAGCAGGTTACCACATAGCGCACCGCGTAGAACGCGTCCGCGCCAAGCCCATCGTCGTGGAACACAAAGCCGACCACGTCGGCGGGTTTGCCGCGCAGCGCATCGCCCTGGACACTCAGCGCCGTGCCCCAATCCAGCAGGCTCCAGCTATTCGTGTCGCGCGCCAGCTGCGCGGCGCGGCCCGTGTTGGGCACCCTACTCAGCTCGGCGCCCCGCGCGGCCAGCGTGTCGGCGCCGAGCGGGCGCGCGGGCACGATGGTGCCCAGCAGCAAGGGCACGGCCAGGAGCAGGTAGACCCAGCCCGGCCTATTGGTGGACTGCTCAGCGTAGATCGCCCGCACGCGGACGATGGCCATCAGCAGCAGGATCACGCCAGCTACCACGACCAGGGCGGTGTAGCGCGGGTGAATATAGAAGGGGATCTGGCCGCGCAGCCACTTCATCAGCAGCAGCAGCGCCGTGCCGCCCAGCAGCAGCACCTCGGTGATCGCCGTGTAGTTAAGCGGCCTGTCACTAGCCCGCACGTGTGTCGCCACAGCATTCCTCCCAGGATTGAGACCCATTGGCAGTATAGCGTGATGTGCGCGCTGGCGCAATGCAATGAGTTGCATCGGCCCTATTGCCGTGGTTTCCCGTGTTGACAGCTACGGCCCCTCAGGGCATGATACGCGCATGAGCAGTATCGAAGAGCAGCGGCCGCACGCGCCCACAACGCCCGCGCCGCCTAATCCCTGGCCGCGCCGGCTCGCCCCGCCGCTGCTCGCGGCCGCGCTGCTGACTCTGATCTGGGTCGCCAGCGATCTGGCCGTGCCTCCCGCCCTGGCACCCTGGACGGGCCAACTCCAGGGGTTTGTCACCGTCTTCTTAGGCATCTTCATCGAGGCGCTGCCCTTCCTGATGGCCGGCGTGCTCGTTTCCTCGGCCATCCACCTGTTTGTGAGCGCCGACCAGGTGCAGCAGCTCTCGCCCCGCAACCCGTTCCTCGCCGCGCTCGGTGGCTCGCTGCTTGGCTTGGCCTTCCCGGTCTGCGAGTGCGGCGCCATCCCCGCCACGCGCCGGCTGCTCAGCAAGGGCGCCGCGCTGCCCGCCGGGATTGCCTTCGCCCTCGCTGCCCCCGTCATCAACCCGGTGGTGCTGATCGCTACCTTTGTGGCCTTCGGCAACTGGCAGATGGTGGCCTGGCGCGCTGGCCTGACTATCGTGATCGCCGTGACGGTCGCCCTCGTGATCGGCGCTACCCCGCGCCGCGAGCTCGTCCTCGCCCATGGCGTCGATCAGGCGGACGACCACGACCACGACCACGACCATCACGACCATGCCCACGGCGTCCAGCCCGGCGAGGGCCCGCTGCGCATGGCGCAACGCATCCTGGAGCACGCCAACGGCGAGTTCTTCGAGATGACGCGCTACCTGATCATCGGCGCCATGCTCGCCGCCGCGCTCCAGACCGTGGTGCCGCAGCAGGCGCTGCTGGCCCTCGGCGATGGGCCGCTGCTCTCGGTGCTGGTGATGATCGGCCTGGCCGTGGTGCTCTCGATCTGCTCGACGGTCGACTCGTTCATCGCGCTGTCGTTCGTCAACAGCTTCACCCCCGGCGCCATTCTGGCCTTCCTGGTCTTCGGCCCGATGATCGATATCAAGAGCGCCCTGATGCTCACCAGCACCTTCAGCCGACGCACTGTAGCCCTGATCATCCTGCTCTGTTTCCAGCTTACGTTGCTGGCCGGCCTGGCCGTGAACCTCCTGGTGCGATAGCAAGATGTTCAGCGCCCTTATGCGAAATGCTCCAGGAGCAGCTCACAGCCAAGCTGCCGTGTACGGTCGAGCTGTAAGCCCCCATTAATCTTCTTTCATTGTGATGCCTCCCCGCGCCTGCTACTATCTACGTACGGGCCATTGTCGCCCGCTACCTCGCACGCTCCCAGGGCAGGCATGCGCTTCCGCACCAGCATTCAACAGAAGATCCTGCTCCTGCTGCTCAGCCTCGCTCTGCCGCCGCTCATCCTGGTGGGCTGGCTCGGCCTCGCTGGCCTCGCCCGCGCCCGCGAGACGGTGATCGCCGAGGGTACGAGCGCCCTGCGCGCCCAGAAGGAGGCCGAGCTCGCCCAGCGCGCCGCCGACAAGGCCCAGCTTTACGATCTCGCCCTCGCCGCCGTGCAGCAGCAGGTGGAGAGCGCGGCCAGCTACGCCGCCGTGCTCTACGACCAGGCCGAGCGCCCGCCCAGCGCTGCCCGCATTTGGGTTGCACCCGCGCCCAGCCCCGCGCTGCTCGACGCCAACGTGAGCGAGGTCGCCTATGTGCGCCAGCTCATCCCCGTGCTGCGCGCCGCCGTCGATGCCAACCCCCTGGTGAATATTGGCTACGTGGCCCTCGAGCGTGGCGGTGTTGTCGCCTTCGACGACGACGCCGTGATCGACGCCCTGCTCAAGATCCAGCCGTTCGACCCGCGCACCCGCCCCTGGTACACCGCCGCCCGCGAGCAGCGCGTCACCGTCTGGATCGACACCTACGTCGACGCCAACACCGGCCTGCTCGCCACCACATGCGCCACGCCGCTCTACGATAGCCAGGGCAGCTTCATTGGCGTGGTCGCCTTCGACCTGCTGCTCAAGACGATCCAGGAGGATCTGCTCACAGTCGATATTGGCGGCGAGGGCTACGCGCTGCTGCTGAACGAGTCCGGCTCCGTGATTGTGCGCCCCGATATGGACGCCCAAGACACGCGCTGGGATCAGCCCTTTGCTACCGAGAACCTGCGCGACTCGCCCAATGCCGCCTTGCGCCGCGTGGCCGACGCGATGATCAACAGCGGCGCCGGGATCGCACGCATCGAGCCCGAGCCCGCCAACCTGCTCGACTCAAGCCTGGCCCCCGTGCAGCAAGAGGCCTCCTACATCGCCTACGCCCCCATTCCCACAGCGGGCTGGAGCGTAGCGCTCGTGATTCCCGCCGACGCCGTTGCGAAGCCCGCTATCGACACTGGCCGCCGCATTGGCATGAGCCAGGATAGCCTGCGCAACCAGCTGATCGGCCTGCTGCTCTTCATCGGCATCGCCATCGCCGTGCTCGGCTTCCTGCTCTCGCTCTCCTTCTCCCGGCGCCTCCGCAGCGTGCAGGCTGGCGTGCAGGCCGTGGCTGCTGGCAAGCTCGACCAGCGCATCCCAGCTGCGGGCGGCGACGAGATCGGCCAGCTGGTGGACGCCTTCAACGGCATGAGCGACTCGCTTCAGGAGAAGCTGGCCGAGCTGGAGGCAAACGCCGAGCAGCTCGCCACGCTCAACGCCGTCTCCAACGCGCTCAAGGGCATCCTCGACCTAGGGCAGCTGCTAGAGCGCATCCCCCTGGTGATCTGCGAGCGCTTCGGCTTCGACCGCGCCGCCGTCTATCTTGTGCAGGGCCAGGAGCTGCGCGTGGTGTCGGCCGCCTTCGGCCCCGGCGATCATGGCACGGCTCAGGCGCGCCACTTCCTGGATGTTGCCAACAGCCACCCGCTGCGCATTGATGGCCGCTCCGTGGAGGCCGACGTGATCCGCAGCGGCAAGGCGATTATCGTCGATAACCCCTGGGAGCACCCGTACGTGGAGCCGCGTAAGCAGGCCGCCTCGGCCAGCCGCTCCTATGTGCAGGTGCCGATCTTTGGGCGCGAGGGCCTGGTGATCGGCCTGCTCTCGGCCGACTGCAACCTCACCCAGCGCCCGATCATCGCCCACGACGCCAGCCGCCTGCTGATGTTCGCCGGTATGGTGGGCCTGACGATCCAAAACGTGCAGCTTTTTAGCGACCTGGAGCGGCAGGTGGCGCGGCGCACCCAGGAGCTGAGCGTGGCCCTGGATCGCGCCCAGCTCGCCGACCGCCGCAAGACCGACTTTCTCGCCAGCATCTCCCACGAGCTGCGCACCCCGCTCAACTCTATCATCGGCTTCAGCACCGTGCTGCTCGACGACCTCGACGGGCCGCTCACGCCGCCCCAGCGCGAGGATGTGCAGAGCATCAACCGCAACAGCCGCTTCCTGCTGCATCTGATCAGCGAGCTGCTCGACCTCGCCAGGATCGAGGCGGGCCACATGACGGTCGAGCTTGCCCCGCTCGACCTGCGCCGACTGGTTGTGGAGACTGTCGATACTGTGCAGGGCCTGCTGCGCGCGCGGGCGCTGGCGCTGCGCTCTACCCTGCCGGCCACGCTTCCCATGGTGGTGGCCGACGCCGACCGGGTGCGCCAGGTGTTGCTCAACCTGCTCTCCAACGCCGTGAAGTTCACCGAGCGCGGTATGATCACGGTGAGCGCGGCCACGGTAGACGAGGTGGGCGAGGATGGGCGGATCGGGCGCTATGTGGTGGTGCGCGTGGCCGATACAGGCATCGGCATTCCGCCCGAGCGCCACGGCGATGTGTTTGAGGAGTTTGTGCAGATTCACGGCAGGCGCTCACGCGTGGCCGGCACCGGCCTCGGCCTCGCCATCGCCCGCAAGCTGGTAGAGGCCCAGCACGGCCGGATCTGGGTGGCGAGCAACCCCGGCGCCGGGAGCACCTTTAGCTTTACCCTACCTCTGCAAGGGAACAGGGGACAGGGGACAGGGGACAGGGAGCCGGAGCCGGCCGCCGCGCACCTCCACCCGAGCGGGAGCAGGGGACAGGGGACAGGGGACAGGCAGCCGGAGCCGGCCGCCGCGCACCTGGACGCACACGGGCGGATTATCGACACGAGGGCATATGCAACCAATGGGCACAGCAGCGCGCCCATCGCCCCATGAGTACTCTGTTACACCCTGAGCGATCGCTCTGTGCGCTATGCTTCATACCCTGTGCCCTGTACCCTGTGCCCTGTACCCTCCTATGACAGAAGTGCAACAAAAAATCCTCTACGTCGAAGACAACCGCGACAACCAGCGCCTGGTGCAGCGCGTGCTCGGCGCGCGCGGCTACCAGGTGATCATCGCCGAGGACGGCGCCGAGGGCGTGGCCCTGGCCCGCGAGACGCGCCCCGCCCTGGTGCTTGTGGATCTGGGCATCCCCGGCCTGGATGGCTACGAGACGACCACGCGCCTGCGCAGCTTCGCGCATCTGCGCGGCGTGCCGATCGTGGCGCTCACCGCCGACGGCACGCCCGGCGTCCGCGAGCGCGCCCTGGTGGCCGGCTGCGACGGCTACCTGCTCAAGCCGATCGACGCGCGCCTGCTGCCGCAGCAGGTGGCCGAGTTTATCGGCGGTAAGCGCGAGCAGCTGCCCACCAATGTCGATCAGGGCGAGCTGCTGCGCGCCTACAACCAGAAGCTGGTGGAGCGGCTGGAGCAGCGCGTGCGCGAGCTGACCCAGGCCAACGCCGAGGTGCAGGAGCTCGACCGGCTCAAAAGCCAGTTTCTCTCCAGCCTATCGCACGAGCTGCGCACGCCGCTCACCGCGCTGATGGGCTACCTGGAGCTGTTCGACCGTGGCATGCTCGGCCAGCTTACGCCCCAGCAGCGTGAGGCGATCACCGTGATGCGGCGCGGCGGCGATACGCTTACCCAGCAGCTCAATAACTTGCTCTATTTTCAGGAGCTGCGTGGCCGTAGCTTCAACCTGCGCGTGATCAGCCCCCTCGAGACGCTCGGGCCGCTGCTTGCGGCGATGCAGGAGCGCGCGCAGCAAGCTGGCATCGCCCTAAGCGTGGTGGCCGGTGAGCCCGCGCCCATTCACGCCGACCCCGCCGCCTTCGAGCAGCTAGTGCGCAGCCTGCTCGACAACGCCCTCAAGTTCACCCCGCGTGGAGGGCGCGTGCGCCTCACGCTCCACGACGAGCCCTCGCGCCTGATTGTGCGTGTGGAGGACACGGGCGCAGGCATCGCCAAAGAGCATCTAGAGAAGATCTACCTGCCCTTCTTCCACGCGGATGTCGGCCCGAGCCAGGGGCTACCCGGTGCCGGCCTCGGCCTCGCCATCGTGCAGCATATTGTGCAGAGCCACGGCGGCCAGGTGACGGCCCGCAGCGCGCAGGGTAAGGGGAGCGTGTTTACTGTCGTGCTGCCGCGCACCTCGGCCCCGTAGTGGCCCATGCTGACAGGGTGACACGCACTCGCTTCGCTCGCGCTGACCGGGTGACCAGGTGACACCTATCGGCACCGTCAGGTGTCACCCGGTCACCCGGTCACCCGGTCACCCGGTCACCCGGTCACCCGGTCACCTGGTCACCTGGTCACCTGGTCACCTGGTCACCCGGTCACCCGGTCACCCGGTCTCCTCTACTGCCCGTACAGCCCCTTGTACACCCCCCAGAAGCCGTACACCGCCCGCACGTACCCCTTCGTCTCCGGAAAGTCGATCACCTCCGTGAACATGTCGGGGTCGGCCACGCTGCTGCCGCCGGCCCAGCGCTGGGCGTTGCCAAGGCCGCCGTTGTAGGCTGCCAGCGCGGCCTGCACGCTGCCCTCCATATCGTCGATCCGTCGGCCAAGGTAGAAAGCCCCGAAGCGCACGCTCACGGCTGGGCGGTAAAGATCGTCGAGCAGAAAATCCTCTACGCCAAGATTCTGGGCGATGCCCTGGCCGGTCTCCGGCATTACCTGGGCGAGGCCGCGCGCGCCAACCCACGAGGTGGCGGCGGGGTTAAACAGGCTCTCCTGGCGGAAGAGCGCGTAGAGCAGGCGCGGGTCCAGGCCGCGCTCGGCCGCCTCGCGCCGCACGAGTTCGGCGTAGGGCGTGGGGAAGCGCAGGCGGCGCAGGGCGACTGGCTGCGCTGGGGCCGTGGCGGGCGCTAGCCTCGCCAGAGCCTCGGCGGCGCTGAGGGCCGCGTAGGGTACGCTGGCCTCGTGGGCGCCCCGCGCCAGCTCCAGTAGGCCCCTGGGGCTCCCCGCGACAGCCCGCTGCCCGTCTATCCACTCCGCGAGCGCCTCGTTCGGCAATCCTACCTCGGCGAGCTGCGCCGCGCGCGTGGCGAGCGCTTCGTCCAGCGCAGGGGGCGTGGCCTCAGGGGCGGCCCAGGCTGCCGCCCATGCCTCCAGCTCGGCCCACTGTTCCGCTGTGATCGGCGCGCCGACGGGGATGCTGCCCTCGGGGGCGCCGCCGAGCTCGTCGGCGGCGCGTGCGCCCTCGTAGCTAGCTGGGGCGGCGGCCTGTGCGGCGCCAAACAACTCGCGGGCGGCGGCCTCGTCGCCCATGGCGCGCGCCGCCAGGCCCGCCCAGAAGGCGCCGCGTGCGCGTGGGGCCCCGCTGTTGCCCTCGGCGAGCGTCTGCCATGCCGTGCGCGCCTCACTTTGGCGCCCCGCCTGGAGCAGCGCAAGGCCGGCGGCGTGCAGCCCGGCGCGGCCTTCGGGGCTGGCGGGGAAGCGCCGCCCAAGCTCCAGGTGTAGCTGCAAGGCGCCCTCCCCATCGCCAAGCCGCTCGCGCAGCAGCGCGGCGCGCTCCAGGGCTTCAGGCGCCCGCGCATCGTCGGGGTAGGCAGCCGCATACTCGACATAACCAGTAACGGCGCGCTCCGTCTCACCGGACTGACCGAGGGTCTGCACCCAGTCGAGCTGGGCCTGGCGCCCGGCCTCGCCGTTGGGGCTGAGGGCGGCGGCCTCGGCGAGCGCAGCGAGGGCGGCTGGGAAATCGCCCTGGGCGCGCAGGGCGAGGCCGCGCAGGCGCCGCAGCTCCGCCCCAGCCTCGGGCTCGGGCTCCAGCGGGAGGGCAAGATCGAGCTGGGCCACGGCGTCGCCCCAGCGCTCGGTGGCCACGAAGATCTGGCCGGCCTGGGCGGGGGAGATGGCGGGGTCGTCCGCGGCGAGCAGTTGGTCGGCAGCCGCCGCAGCTTGCGGGGTGGCAGGAAACTGCTCCACAAGCTCGATCAGCCAGGCGCGGGCTTGGTCGGCGGCGCCAAGGCTTTGGGCGAGCGCCACAGCCTCGGCGCGGATGCGTGCGCTGTAGCCGGGCTCCTCGGCGAGGGTCAGCAGCTCGTCGTAGAGCACTAAGGCCTCGGCGGGGCGGCCGAGCTCGCCGAGCAAGGCGATCGCCTTCTCGTAGCTGCCGGCGCGCTCGCCGCGCACCACGGGCGAGCGGGCGGCGTGCAAGTAATTTGTGGCGGCCGCTGCCAGCTGGCCGCCTGCGCGCTCCTGGGCGGCCTGGCGCATGGCGGCGTAGGGCTCGATTGGCGTGGCGAGCGCGCGGTAGGCCTGGTAGGCGGCCACGGCGGCGCTATGGTCGCCCGCCGCCTCGTTGGCGCGGGCCACCCAGAATAGGGCGGCTGGGCGCAGTGCGTGCTCGGGCGGCGCCGCGTCCAGGAAGGCGCGCAGCAGCTCGGCCGCCGATGTCCAGCGGCCACGGCGGGCAAAGCTCTCGGCTAGGTAGAAGCGGGCCTCCAGGGCCTCGGGGGCGCTGGGGTAGGCCTGGATCAGCGTGCTGAACGCGCTGCCGGCGGCGGCATCGTCGCCGATGGCGCGTGTGGCGAGGGCGCCCTGGAGCAAGGCGGGGGCTGTCTCTTATACACATCTCCGAGCCCACGAGACTAAGGCGAATATCGTATGCCGT
>ENA-ORBV01006056-ORBV01006056.1-microbial-mat-metagenome-genome-assembly--contig:-NODE-6056-length-21624-cov-5.485822_pt1 | contig 21624 bp, 26 predicted proteins | sample MGYA00237777_ERZ505514 | MGnify/ENA primary metagenome ERZ505514 (study PRJEB26160, sample SAMN06269048) | microbial mat metagenome | isolation source: Oligotrophic lake microbial mat | place... | reverse complement strand
TTTTAATGATACCGCGACCACCGAGATCTACACCTCTCTATTCGTCGGCAGCGTCAGATGTGTATAAGAGACAGCTGTTTAGCAGATGAGTTACGGATTTTTTGGCGTAGGCTTTTTGGTTTTTGTGTCATGGTTTTTGTTTGTTGTGCGTTTTTTGTGTCGTTATGCATATTTTTTATAAACAATAGCATTTTACCATACCCTCTCTTGTGGTTCAAATATGTCTGCCTCTGTAGAATTTGAACTATCGTGTATTGTTTTACTTTGTTGACTTAAATTTTAGGTAACGGCGCGTCGCAATCATTGATGACACCGCTCCAATAAGTATACCGACCGCAAGCGCAATGCCAAAAATTGTCCAAAAATGCTCTGCAAAATAGTCACTCGCAAATTTTATATCCAAAAGCCCAAAAGTACTGGCATCAAATGCCGAGGTCTGGAGTGTAAATACTAGCTTACAAAGCCCGACAGAAATAATGGCCGATATAACTCCGTAAAAAATCGTTTCAATCACGAACGGTCCACGAATGTACCATGTACTCGCCCCCAGGAGTCGCATAATATTAAGCTCCTCACGGCGGTTAAAAATCGCCATTCGAATAGTATTAAAAATAATCAGCATCGAGATAAACGCAAACACGATAATTCCGGCGATTCCTGCCTGTTGAATAAACACCGTTGCGCTGGTGATTTTATCGATCGCGTCTTTGCGATCGCCCGAGTACGAAGTTTGTTCGGACTGCAACGCCTTAATGTTGTCTTGTTCTAAAAACGACTTAATCGGATCGAAGTTTTCGGGGTTTTGTGGCTTAATCTGCAAACTGGCAGGCAGTGGATTATTTGTTTGCGATATGGCGACCAGCAAATCAAGATTGTCTTTGTTCTGTTCTTTGTAGCGCTCAAGAGCGTCGGCTTTCGAGATGTATTCGACCGATTTTATGTTTTCGAGCTGCTTAATCTGTGCGATCAAATCATTGCGTGCCTGTTCGTTGACATCATCTTTTAGATAGACTGATATGTCAATTTTGTCGGTAATTTGCTGAATCGTATTATTAAACGTTGCGCTGGCAATAACAGAGAATAGAACAATGGTGAGCGTAATAACCATCACGGCAATTGCCGCAACTGCAAGCCAGGCATTGCGAACAAAATTGAGCATGCCGGCCTTGAATACTCGGCCAATAGAAATGAATCGTCGTTTCATTACTTGTCGTATCCTCCGCTGGCACGGTCGCTGACAACTTTGCCACCTTCGATCGTAATGACGCGGCGTTTCAATTTATTCACCACGTCTTGGTTATGCGTCGTCAGTAGCACTGTTGTGCCATATTTGTTGATTTTTTCGAGGACTTTTATAACATCCCAAGCGTGTTTTGGGTCGAGGTTTCCGGTTGGCTCGTCGGCGATTAGGATTTTTGGTTGGCGTGCAATTGCCCGCGCAATTGCCACACGCTGGCGCTCGCCTCCGGACAATTCGCGTGGGTAACTTTTTTCTTTGCCCTGCAATCCGACAATCGATAGTACGCGCGGTACGGTGTATTTGATTTCGCTGTTGCTAGCGCCGACAATTTCGAGTGCAAACGAAACATTCTCGTACACCGTTTTGTTCTGTAGTAATTTAAAATCCTGAAACACCACACCGATTTTACGGCGAATGAGCGGAATTTTTTTATCTTTCAGATGTTCGTAGTCAATGCCGCCAACAATGATCTTGCCGCTGCTTGGGCGTTCTTCGCGCGTCAGTAACTTCAAAAATGTTGATTTGCCAGCGCCACTTTGGCCAACAATAATCACAAATTCTTTTGGTTCAACGTGCAAATTAATGCGATCAAGCGCAATATTGGTTTTGCCGTAAACCTTCGTAACTCTGTCGAGAAGTATCATCCGCCCTATTATAGCAAACTGCTTATGCGATAACAGCCTGATCGTACAATTTTACAAGTTTTAGGATTCGCTGCGAATATTTGCCTCAAGGTAAGCGTCAATAAAATCGTTAAGATCGCCGGCTAGAACTTTGTCTGGATCAGATGATTCGTGTTTGGTGCGCAAATCTTTGACTTGTTTATACGGGTGCAGGACATAGCTGCGGATTTGATTTCCCCATTCTGCGGATTGGTTTGGGCCTTTAAGTTCGCTGACTTTTTCTTTGTGCTGTTCGGCGCGCAATTGTGCAAGTTTGGAGCGCAAAATCGTCATGGCGGTTTCGCGGTTTTGAATTTGAGAACGTTCGTTTTGAATCGCCACGACGATATTTGTTGGCAAGTGCGTAATGCGCACAGCCGAGTCGGTCGTATTGACCGATTGACCGCCGTGACCGCCACTGCGATAGACATCAATTTTGAGTTCTTTTTCGTCGATATCTATCTCGCTGGGACTGTCAATTTTGGGCAAAACTTCTACTTTCGCAAAGCTCGTTTGGCGCAAATTGTCAGAGTTATATGGGCTGAGTCGGACTAGTCGATGCACACCGTGTTCGCCTTGTAATTTGCCGTATGCGAACGCGCCATCAATTTCGATCGTAGCACTTTTTATCCCCGCTTCTTCGCCAGCTGATTGGTCGACGGTTTTGACACTCATGTTCTGCGACTCGGCGAAGCGGACGTACATGCGCAGCAACATTTCGGCCCAATCTTGGGCGTCAGTTCCGCCAGCGCCTGCGTATATGCTCACAATTGCGCTACCTCTGTCGTGCGCGCCACTAAACAATAGTTGCTTTTTAAGGCTCAAAAATGCTTTTTGTACCGCTGCGAACTGTTTTTGGATCTCAACATCTAGACTAGCGTCTTTTAAATCTGCTAGTTCTTGTAGTTCATCTGCTTCTTTTTGCAAGGTTCGCCATGGCTGAATTTGTTCGTCCAACCGCGCAATTTGTTTCATGGTTGCCTGCGCTACCTCTTGATTTTGCCAGAAATCTGTCGCTTCGCTTTTTTGGGTCAGTTGGGCCTTTTTTGTTTCAAGCGCACCAACATCAACCGCCGCAACGGTCTGAGCGATTTCTTTTTGGATATCAGATATTTCGGGCATTTGTACTATTATAACAGCGTACTGGAACTTGAGTGACTTATATGACTTCTAAAATTATACGATCAACAGCGCTATAACAATCATCAGTCCAACAATAACTGCCACTGCCCCGATAATAAATGGCATTTTGTTGTGTGGTTTGTTGAGTTGGCTTGGGTCTTCGTGCATTGCCGGCAAAGCGGAATTTGATCCGGATGAATCAACCGGTGGCGATGCGATTGGCATCGATGACGGCGACGGAGTTGGCGCAACCGCCGGACCAATTGGTTCTGGTGGCGTTAGCGGATCCATCGTTGGCTCTGGAATTGTCGGCGGCGTTGGTTGTTCCTGTGGATTCATGTGAATTCTCCTTAGATTATTACCCTTAGAGTGTATACCCGCTTTCGCTTTTCGTAAACTAACGATGGCAAGCGCTACTTTTGCCAAAGACTCGCAAGGTGATCGAATGATTCCTGTGCGAAGGTTGAACCGCACGTGCCGAGCACGCCGAAACCCTTGATGTCTTCTGCGAACAGCGCTTCGGTAATTTCTGGAATTTGGTGGCGCGTGACGGCTTCGATGCGTTTTGGAATTTCATAGTAATCTTCGATTTCGTCGTCGTAAAAATACCGCGTGCTGTAGCCGTTGGCAATGCCCGAAACTGTTTGCGCACCACGCTGATGGCGGCCAAGTGCAAATTGTTTGGCGCTCAGTAAATCGCTATCGCTAATACGTCCTTCGCGCAGCCCCATAATTTCGCGTTCGATAATTGCAAATAGTTTTGGGATGTTTTCGGGACGAACTTGCGCACCAAACCACAAATTACTGGCTTCGTTCCAGCGCATGTACGACGAGCTCATGCCGTACACCAACCCCTGTTCGCGGGCTTTGCCTAAGATCCGCGAATAGAATGTTTCGGTCAGCATATTATTAGCCAGGCTAAGTGCGTCAACCTCATCGTTGCTCATCCAGCGGCGCATAAATGTGTCGATGTAAAAGTATAGGTTTTCGACGCCAGTTGCTTCGATATAGAGTGGTTTTTTGAGTGTTTTTGGGTGTTCTTCGGGCAAATTCTTGCGGCCATCACCGTATACGAGCTCGAAGGTCGAGAGCACAGACTCAATCTGTTTGGCCCGTTTGGCAGAAATATTTCCGGCGATCACAAACCGCATATTGCCCGTAGTGTGCGTGGCGGCGTAGTGTGATTTTACATCGGAGACAGACACGTTTTCCATGTGTTTTAATCGCTCTTGATCGGTCATTGCATATAATCCGTAACTTTCGCGTAAGCTCAGGCCTAGGTGCCGGAAGTGGTTATTAGACCGAGCAGTCAATTCTTCGCGAACGTTACCAAATTCTGCCTCGAATTCGCTCTCTAAAAACAGTGGTCGCGTAATCGCACTGCTCAGCAATCCTAAAATTCGATCCCATTCAAAATCTGCACACTCGGCTTCGTAAGTAATGTCGTACACCCCTGTCGAGGCGTTACTGTACGCGCCATTTTTTTCTACTTCTGCCTGAAAATCACGCGCTGTTGGATATAGTTCGTTCGCACCAAGCAAAATGTGTTCCATTAGATGAGCTGTTTCCCATTTTTTGCGATCCAGCAAATATTCACCGGCACGGAAATTAATTTCGAATGTCATGACACTGGCGTCTGGCACGTGAATCAACAGCCCGCGAGCGCCATTGTCTAATTTGAGTTCGGTGACTTTATGCTTCATTTTTTAATAATTTATTTGCGGTGACCTTTTGAACGTCCGCTGGCCCGGCGCTTGCGTTCCAGTTTTCGCTTTTGCTTCTTTTGTTTTTTCTTTGGAGCATTTTGCGAGTTAGAATTTGCGGCGATTCCTCCGCCCGGCATGTCAGAGCTTGGTGCGACCGCAAAATCTTCTTCGGTGAATTCATCGGCTTCAATAATTTTGCTGGCGTTATCGACTGATTTTCGGGCGGCTTTCGTGAGTGCCGTCTCGGCTGGACGTTCGAGTTCGTCCTCGCCAATTGGCCGTGCAGAAAACAATGTTTGCAGAACTTCTGAGCGCATCATCTCTTGCATCACCTCAAATAGTAATTGCGATTGGCGGCGATATTCCACTAACGGATCGCGCTGACCAACAGAAATCCAGTGAATTCCCTGGCGCAAATGATCCATATCCTCAAGGTGTTTCATCCACAAATTATCCAAAATCTGCAAGTAGACATCGCGCTCGACTTTTCGCATGATTTCTTCGGTAAACGCCATAACGCGGCCGTCGTATAATTCGTGCGCTTTCTGAGTGAGCGCCTTCGGGAATTGCGTCACATCCGTGTCGAATAAACCATCCAATGTCGCTTCGTCGAATGGGAAAATCTGCTTAATGTGCTCGTCAAAATCGTCGTGCGCAACAAACGGCGACGTCGCCAATGCTTGCGCTTCGTCATCAATATATTTCTTGATTCGCGGGCTAATGTCATTATGCTTCAGGATTTCGCGGCGCATAATATACGTCGCCTTGCGGTGGCGGTTCATGACGTCGTCGTACTGAACAACATTTTTACGACGATCAAAGTTAAAGCCTTCGACTTTTTTCTGTGCGCCTTCTAGGCTTCGTGAAATAAAGCGGTTTTCGATTGGCGTGTCTTCGTCAGCGCTTAGTCGCGTCATAAAACTGGCGATGCGATCGCCACCAAAAATGCGCATAAGGTCGTCTTCGCAAGATACAAAGAATTGGCTGGCACCCGGATCGCCCTGACGGCCGGTACGTCCACGTAATTGGTTGTCGATGCGACGCGATTCGTGTCGTTCACTGCCCAAAACAAACAATCCGCCGAGTTCTTTAACACCTTCACCAAGTACAATGTCAGTTCCACGACCGGCAATGTTTGTGGCCAGCGTTACAGCGCCTTTTTGGCCGGCGTTTTCTACGATCGACGCTTCACGTTCGTTGTTTTTGGCGTTCAAAACTTGATGCGGAATGGCAGCTTTTTTGAGTGCTTTGCTGAGAAGTTCGTTCTTTTCGATCGAGACCGTTCCGATCAAAACTGGCTGGCCTTTTTGGTGGAGTTCGCTCACTTCACGAATAATGGCACGGAATTTTGCGGCTTCGTCGCGGTAAATTCGGTCTGGACGATCTTCACGAATAATTTTGCGGTTGGATGGAACTTGTATCACGTCTAGTTTGTAAATCTGGTGAAATTCTTCGCTTTCGGTCTGCGCCGTTCCGGTCATTCCAGACAATTTTGCGTACAAACGGAAGTAGTTCTGAAAACTAATTGTCGCCAGTGTCATTGATTCTTCCTGAACATTGACACCTTCTTTAGCCTCAATGGCTTGGTGCAGCCCTTCGGAGTAACGGCGACCCTTTAGTAATCGACCGGTGAATTCATCGACAATAACCACGTCGCCGTCAGAAGCCACAACGTAATCTTTGTCGCGAGTGAACAATACTTGGGCGCGCAAAGCTTGCTCTAGGTGATAAATCTGGCGAATGTTTTCGGTGGCATACAAATTATCGATCGACAGCGCTTTTTCGATTTTATCAACGCCGGCGTCGGTTAATGCAACTTCGCGGCGCTTTTCATCTTTTTCGTAATCTGTCACTGGGTCTAATTTTCGCGCGATTTTAGAAAACTGCTCGTAAGCATTTGCACTGGCGGCGGCTGGCGCGCTAATAATCAGCGGTGTGCGAGCTTCGTCGATCAGAATCGAGTCTACCTCGTCGACAATCGCGTAATTTAACTCGCGTTGGCGAAGCTGTTCTTCTTCGCGAACCATGTTGTCGCGCAAATAATCAAAGCCGAATTCGTTGTTGGTGCCGTACGTAATATCCGCGGCGTAGGCTTCTTGTCGCGTGCAAGGTTTTAAGTGGCGGAATCGCTCATCGTCGTGATCTTTGTTGGTAAACTTTGGATCATAAATATACGATGCGTCCGGAATAATAATCGCTACGCTCAATCCCAAAAAATCGTACAACGGGCCATTCCAGCCAGCATCTCGCTGCGCCAAGTAATCGTTGACCGTCACCAAATGCGCGCCTTTACCGGTTAATCCGTTCAAAACTAGCGGCAACGTTGCTACCAATGTTTTTCCCTCACCGGTTTTCATTTCGGTGACATTTCCTTCGTGCAAGACCATGCCACCTATCAGCTGGACGTCGAAATGTCGCTTTTTCAAAATTCGATCAGAAGCTTCACGGGTTAACGCAAACGCATCTGGCAATATTGCATCTAGGGTTTCTTTCTCGAGTCGTTTTTTGAGTTTCGCAGTCTGTTCTTTCAACTGCTTGTCGGTCATTTTTTTGTATTTTGGCGCAAGTTTATTTACATCCAAAACACGCTTTTGCAGACGCTTCAATGTTCGCGCCTGTGGATCCCCTAAAACTTTCTTCAATACTTTGTTCATTGCTTTACCCTAAAATTCCTCAATTACCAGTCAATAATCTGGAGTACATTGTACCGCATGGGTGGCCCCTAGCGCGAACGTAATTTTGCCAACACCCGCTGATGGATGCGATTGCCGCCGTGCTTGTCTTTGTATTTTTTGAGCTGATTCTTGAGTTTTGTCTCGACAATGTCCACCGCCGCGTACATATTAATGGTGGTTTCTTGAATGCGAATTACTTCTTTAGGCAAGTGTAAAATTACCTCGCAACTGCACTGTTTTTTGTGATTAATCATTGTTTCTTTAAGCTTCACCTCGGCGTGGGCCGATTCGCGCGCGTGCTTGGGTATGTAGCGGTCCATTTGACCAATTTTTTTGTTCACATATTTTTTGAGTTTGTCGTCGATATCGAAATGAACACCATTTATTTCCATTTTAGAAATCATACTTTTCCTCCTTGCTTTAGCGAAAACTTTATTTCAGTAGCAGATTTTTTGTTTTTTGGCGCCAAAGCATATCGGTTGATATGCAGCGAAGACAAAAAACAAAAAGATGCACTGAAGAAAGTTTGCAGCAGCAAGGACGGGAAAGTTTGATTTCTACTGATCATATTTGCTTCCTTCCGCCCATGTAAGGCCGTAACACCTCTGGGATTGTTACATTTCCGTCCGCGTCCTGGAAGTTTTCAATAATTGCAACCAGCGAACGCGCCAGTGATACAGCCGTGCCGTTCAATGTATGGAGCGCTTCTACTTTGCCGTCTTTGCGGCGGACACGGATGCTGAGGTTCCGTGATTGATAGTCGGTGCAATTACTACAGCTGGTGAGTTCGCGGTATTTTTCGTCGACTGGACTCCAGTATTCAACGTCATATTTTTTGTATGCTGGCGCGCCGAGGTCGCCGCTTGCGATATTGATTACATGATACGGAATACCAATTGCTTGCCAGATTTGTTCTTCTAGCTTTAGAATCTGTTCGTGCATTTCTTGGGATTTTTCGGGCAGACAGTACGCGTACATTTCGAGTTTGTTAAACTGGTGAACACGGAATAATCCGCGGGTGTGTTTGCCGTACGTCCCGGCTTCTTTTCGGTAGCACGGGCTCATTCCGGCGTACATGAGCGGCAATGTAGATTCGTCTAGGATTTCGTCGGCGTGATAGCCAGTCAGCGGCATTTCGGCGGTTCCGATAAGCGATAAGTCTTCGTCTTCAATGTAATATTCATCACTCTGTTCGCTGGTTCGCGGCGCAAAACCCGTCCCTGTTACTACGCGCGAATTCACCATATGCGGCACTGTCATAAAGGTAAACTTATTTTTGATTACAAAGTCGAGCGCAAATTGAGTCAACGCGTTTTCAAGCAGCGCCAAATCGCCTTTTAAGAAGTAGAATTTTGCGCCAGCAACTTTGGCTCCGCGTTCAAAATCGACCCAATCTTTGGCAATAGCAAGATCTAAGTGATCCCTAATCTGATTCTTGCCGCCAGTTTTTTGATCACCAACTTTTTTGATTTCTACGGAGTCTTCCTCACCACCAATTGGCACGTCATCAGCAAAAATATTTGGAACTGCCCGCATATCTTCATCGAATTTTTTATCGAGTTGTGCGAGTTCTTCTTCGATGCCAATGAGTTTGGTTTTGATTTCTTTGCCGGTGGCAATTTGTTCGTCAGTCGGTTTGCCTTGTTTTAAACTTTCGGCGTGCTTGTTACGCCGTGCGCGCAGCTCGTCAACTTTTTGTTGCAGTTTACGGCGCTCGCTGTCCACTTCCAACAGTTTTGGGATGTCGACTTTGTAGCCTTTTTGTTTTGATTTTTCGCTAACCAACTCAGCGTTGTCGCGAATAAATTGAATATCTAACATATATCTTTCATTATACCAGGCTTCTTGGACTTTTATTTACTGAAGAAGCGCCCAAACCGCAACCAGCGCCGTGCCAACAATTATTGTCAAAAGTATTAAAAAGTAGACCATAAACCAAAAACTTTTGCGCAAGCTATGGTCTGACTCGAGATACTCGGCAATTGTCTGCTGGCTATTTTTAAGTTGTGCAACTTTAGCATTATTTGCATTATCATAACGTAACGTTTTGGCTTTATGCATCAGCTCGTCTGACAACGCAATAACCGAGCTAAAAAGCATTGGCATATATCCGGGGGTGCGCTGTTCAGAATCAAACATAAAATATGCATATCGACCAAAAATCTCAATATCTTGATGAGCATTTGAATTGATAAGTGTCTGCATAATATCTGGGGTAATGATACTCAGTGCATCAATATGTTCGCTCTTCGTATGATATAGTCGAAAATACGAATCAAAATTCCCTTCCAAACTTACGGGCGCCAACGAACTGTCTACGCCATGGATCGCAAAACTCCGCTTACTATCAAGCACCAAATGCGGAAATTTTTTTGGCAATTCCAGCCGCACAATCGTATAAAAATGATTCCTAGTGCTGCGCCCACTACCCGTTCGAAACTGGTATGCAAACATGGCATGATACTGGCCTTCGACTTCGGCCACAACTATGTCGCTAGTTCTTCGCATTCGCCCAAGATTAAGCATAGTTGGCGGAATATAACTAACATCGGCTTCATTGTTGGGGATCACCTTCCAATCATTCATTACCCCAAAGTTATGCCAAATCTTTGCCTTCTGTTTGGTTTCGTACTGCGCCAAAAAAGTTCCACCAATAACTCCAAAAATAAGCACCCCGTTGGCCAATCCATACGGCAGCCCCGAACGCGTGAAAACGTATACTACGATCATGACGACCACAAAAGCCGCAACACCGAACGACAGATTCAAAAACCGTTTTGAGCCTGGCGACCAGACTTTGTGCATTTCGTACAGCGGACCGTAGTTGATTTCGTTGAGTTTTCTCATTTTTTGCGGTTTTTGAGGGCTTTTAGGGTGAGTTCGGTGCGTTTTTTGGCATACATGCAGTGTTCGCAAGAACCCCCCATGACGGCGCGGCCAACTGGCGGCATGTCGCCTTCTAAGCATTTTTTCATTTGCGGCAAGGTTTTATCAATCCAATCGGAAGAGCCGGTGTACGGAATAATCTTGGTGCGGAACTCGACTTTGTTAAAAAATCCATCCAAATCCATCCGGCCGTTGGCGTAGACGAAATAGCCGGTGTCGCTGACTTTAAATCCGTTTTGGCGCAGCAACCATTGGTAAACCTCAAGCTGGCGTTTGTACATAATTTGCCAATCGGCGTTTATTGAAACTTCGGAATCTTTTGCAGTAGCTTTGTAATCGACCACTATTAATTCGCCGTCTGGTTTTACCCAGATATCGTCGACAGCACCAAAAATTAACAAGTTGGTTGGTTCGTGCAAGGCTTGAATGCCTATAAAGTTTTCGCGCCATTTGTCGAGGTCGTCATGCGAAAACGGCGTGGCGTCGAGCCCGAACTCTACCATCATTGGGTGCGGTTCTTTTTTTGCTCTAAATGTGTCGAATTCTTTTTTGAACAGTTCGTCGATTGCCGAGTTTATGCGAAACGGCGGACTACTCGGACGCTTAATTTTTAGCCGTTCCTCGAGCCAAAAACAGCGCTGGCACCACATAAAATTATCAATCCGCGTGCGGCTGAGTTTGTACGGGTCGGTTTGTCCAGGCTGATATGCTTCTCTACTTCTGTATGCCATGTCGCTTTAGTATACATGGTTCTTTGTGGTTATTTTTTGTCTAATTGTTGAACTGCTGCCAAAATTTCCTGTGCGTTTTTGGCCAAAAAGTCTGGCTTTGCGGCAGCTAAAATCTTTTCGCCGTTCAAACCATGCGTCGTTGCAATCACCGGAATTCCCACTTTGTGCGCGGCGTCGATATCGCGGACTTCATCGCCAACATATACACAGTTGTCTTTGCCAATTCCCTGACTTTTTAGCACTTTTTTAATCGCTTGGACTTTACTAAATAATCCGACATTGCCGTAGATGCTTTTAAAATGTTTGCGTAAACCATGGTGTTCTAAGAAAACTTGGATGTTTGTCGCGCTATTTGAGCTAATAATCATCAGGTGATAGCCTTCTTCATCGAGTTTTTTGATAATAGCTGGTAACCCTTCTATTGGATCGACTTCGTGAATATGCTCGGTAAAGATTTTGCGCGCCTTGACTACCAAACTCGGAATTTTATATAGCGGCACATTAAATCGGCGGATCAGTTTTTTGACCGGCGTGTTGCGAAGCTCCTCGAGTTCCGACGGATCAACCTCAACACCAAGCATTTTTTGCCCAATCTTTAGAATGTGCGGCAGAGTGTCGGCCACCGTACCATCAAAATCAAAGATGACGTATTTCATTTACCTTTAGTTTACACTAGTTTCCCTGAGTTGCCGGCGAAAATAACTAACCGCGAAGTGCGCCGAGGTAGATTTGCACCGCTGTAGCAGTAACGGCCACAAAACTGAGCACCAAATATGCTTTTTCGCTGTAGGCGTAGTCTGCAAAGCGACCTTTTTGGGTGATATTCATGTAAACGTTGACTATAAATAAGACGAATAATACAAACAAGCTACCGACGAGCCAATACAAATACTGCGGTAATTGCGCGCCGCCCCACAAGTAACTGGCGAGTACTGCCCAGCCGACGATTGCCCCTGGCAACATTGCCAGTTTTGCAGTTACAATTTTTTGCGCGGTTGTTGTGGTCGCAGCAGATTCGAGCAATAAGCCCGCTAAGCTTGCGATTTGTACGATTGCGAACATCGAAATAAGCGTTGCGACGTCAGTAACGCCAACAAGTAGTGATGCTGCGAACACGACGAGCCCACCAACAAGGCCGACTTCGGTCCAGCGTACGCCGTTGGCGTTTGCTTTTAAGTTCGCCTCGTAGTTTTCTCGGTAAAAAGTTGCTGCTGCGATTCGAACTGTTGCTGCAACGAACAAAAATAATGCTACGAGATACAGCAGATTTACGTCAAACAGCGCTTTGGTTGCGCCTGCAAATACTGTTTCGCCACCGTTTGATACCAACGGATCTTTGGCCGCAAACATCGTCGTGATGCTTACGTGTTGTGCTTTTGCGAACGCAATCAGCGCAAAACCTTGCACCAAATATAAAATCGCCAGCGTCTTGTTCCAGATATTCAAACCAGTTGCAGGAGTTGATTTTGCCTGAACCGCAATCGTTGCAACAGTTTTGCTCGCCGTCTTTTTCGGTGCTGTTTTTTTGGCGGCAACCTTCTTGCTAGCAGTTTTTGCCCGCGTAGTTTTTGCGGCCGAAGTAGTCGACTTTGCCGCTTTTTTGTTTGTTGTTGATTTCCTACCCTGTTTCTTCGAAGTTGTTTTGCTCATGCCAGCTACTGTACTATTTTTTAGCTCAAGTCGCAACGCTGTAACTGATCACTTGTCACTATTCTTGTATGTTTTGGTACGTGTCGCATGGATTTGGGCCAATTTTTTGGGCCAGTTCCGCTGCCGATTCAACGTGGAAGCTTTCTATTTGCTCCAGGTCTTCCAACCCCGACCCTTTTGACATCACACTAATTGTGTAGTCGTGTGCATCTGTTACGACGCCCGCAAAATCATAATCAATACTGAAACTTGCCGTAGCTGAACATTTTCCGCCGTCCAGCTCTACACCCAAGACCATTCTTTTCGGTGACCCGTTCAATTCGGGCTGCTCGGCATCAAATCCGTCATTTTTTAACTCCTGCGCTAATGATTTTGCCTGGTTTTCATTATTGCCAAGGCCGAATTCGCAACTATATATACCGACGGCGCTAGTTAGCATAAGGCCAGCAACAAGCAACAGCGGTCGACCGTGGGGGCCAATAATACTCGTCTCGCGGTATACATCGCGACGCTGGCTCAATGGCTGGTTTTCGTGTCGTACTTTCATTAAGTAAATTATACTATATTTGGGTTATAATGCAACTCGCTATCCTGTTGTGCTCGGTGCTATTGCTTCATTTTGGCAGCAAATTTAGCACGGAGTTTGGCGAGTTTTGGGTTGATTATGACTTGGCAGTAGGCTTGATTGGGGTTTTTGTTGAAATAATCGTGATGTTCTTCCTCTGCTTCGCAAAATTTTGTGAGCGTTTTAACTTCGGTGACTATAGGATTTGGCCACAATTTTTGTGCAGACTGCAGTGATTTTTCGATCACCTGCTTTTGCGCATCGTTATTGAACAAAATAATTGATCGATATTCTGGACCAATGTCGTTTCCTTGCTGATTTGGCGTCGTCGGGTCATGAATCGTCCAAAAGATTTCCAGGACGTCATCAAGCGATATTTTTTGCGTATCAAACGTAACCTGCACAACTTCGGCGTGATCATTGCCCGCCTCGTGCAAATCCCAATAGGTTGGATTATCTGTAGTTCCACCGGCATAGCCTGGAACTACCTTCTCAACACCCTCAATTAACTGATACGCAGCTTCCAGACACCAAAAACACCCACCACCTAGTACAATTGTTTCACTCATAGAATTACTCCGTTCTGAGGGCTTCGATTGGGTCGAGTTTGGCGGCTTTGCGCGATGGCAAAAGCCCAGCGATAATCGCAACCAACATAAGTAATCCAACTAATATCGCGATTTCAGGCAATCTAAAGATCAAGAACACTTCGCCTTCTTCTAATTGTAGCGCTTTGCTGATGGTTGGATTTAACAGCGTGCCAAGCCCGTATGCGCCCGCTGAGCCCATAACTCCCCCAAGGAAGCCAATCCAAGCTGCTTCAAAGCGGAACAAACGGCCAATGTCGCGTTTGTGCATGCCAAGTGCTTTCATTAACCCAATCTCGCGGGTTCGTTGCAGTACACTGATGTACATGGTGTTAATAATGCCAAACAGCGATGCAATCACAGCGATAGCGCCAAAACCAGCCACGATATAACGAAGAACATCAATAATTTGCGTCAAGAATTCCTGCGTGTCTTTGACGCTTAGCGCCACAAAACCGCGATTTACCAGTTCGTCCTGAACTGTTTTTAACTTCGCCGGATCGTTGCCATCGCTAACGCGGGCGCTGGCCGATAAATATTTGCGATAGTTGTCGGTATCTTTGGTCGCGATATCGTTCAAACGGAGCGCATCGGCGCTACCTATAAACATGTACAATTCTGTACCTGGTTGCGCAGTGCTGGCTTTTTTCATAACACCAACAACGGTGAAATTTTCTTTTTTATTCTTTTCTATTGATTTGTCTTCTTCTAGTTCCATGGTTTTTGGGTTGAATTTTAGGCTGTCTGGATCGAACGGCTTGCGGACCGCCAAGGTTATTGGCTGGTTAATTGCCTGCTCGGCGCTCGCAAAACCAAGCGGCTCCAAGAAGCCTTCGGGAATCAAAACTTGCCGATTATTGAGCGGTTTTGGCACTGATCCAGCCAGCAAATCAGGGTTTTTGGACGGATTAAACGCTTGTGCCGTGGCGACATATTTTTTACTATCATTTTTACCGCCGGGTCGAGTCACAAACTCTAGATTAATATCAAGCTCGATCCGCACGCTCTCAATACCTGGAACTTGTTTAATCTTGTTAACATCCTTCGAGGTCAAACGCTTAATCTGTACGGCTGCACCGGCACTCGAGGCAAAATCGCCAAAGCTCTCGTCATATTCTTGCGGTTTGCTGACATCGCCGCCACCAAACAATGTTTCGTCTTTTGCCACCAGTAGTTCGGTTGGGTCAAAGTTGTCGGCAATAATATTATCGACAAACGCTTGCGCGCCGTTGCTGGCCGCGAGCGTGAGCGTTAGGGCAAATGTTCCAACGGCGATTGCCAGCGCAGTTAAAATCGTTCGGGCTTTTGCTTGGCGCAGACTGCGGCCGCTGCGGCGAATAATATCGGTGATATACATTATTTTTTGCCTTTCGTGCTAGTCTTCTTGGCGGGTTTTTGCGCTGGTTTTTTGGCAGTTTTTTTGGCTTTTTTGACATTTTGAGTAAGCCCAGTCGTGCTTTCAATCTTACCGTCTTTAAGACGAATCTGGATCTGGCAACGCTCTGCCATCTCTGGGTCATGCGTCACAATCACCAGCGTACAGCCGATTTCTTTATTGAGCCCGAACAGTAGTTCAGTAATATGATCGCCCGTAACGGTGTCTAGGTTTCCGGTTGGTTCGTCAGCAAAAATTAGTTTTGGTTCGTTGACGATTGCCCGCGCAATTGCCAGGCGCTGTTTTTGCCCACCAGATAGATTGGCGGCTTTTTGGTGTATCTTATCGCTGAGTTCGACTTTTTTGAGCGCCTCGTGCACGCGATGTTTGCGGCCGCGGCGTTTCGTCTTGGCTATTTCGAGCGGCAAGGCCACGTTTTGATAACAAGTTTGGTTGGCTTCCACAAAAAATGACTGAAAAATAAAACTCATTTGATCAGCGCGGAATTTATCCATTTTGCGAGCCTTCATTTCGTGCAAAATCTCGCCATCAATCAAAATTTGCCCGCGAGTTGGATGATCTAGCCCGCTCATAATATGCATAAGTGTACTTTTGCCCGAGCCGCTACGACCAATAATCGCCACTGTTGAACCTTCAGGAATCGCAAAATCTACGTCTTTAAGCGCCGAAAATGCCGCTTCTTTTTTGCCGTATATTTTTGAAATATTTTTAACGTGAATCAATGGTTATTCCTCTACCTTTACGTCTTGCCAAAAGGCGACGTAGTTAGAAAAATCTTTTTTTACTGTATCAATTGCGCTGGCCTTTGGTTCTGGGTAACTAAATGCGCTGTCCTTCGCCCAATCCTCATTGTCGACGTCTTTTTGGCCGACGTTAAAATACTGGCAATCGCCTTTCCACGGGCAAGTGTACGGCGTGTCGCTTTTTTGCAAAAAATCTTCGTTAACGCTAGCTGGCGGAAAATACCAATTGCCCTCAATATAAATCAAGTCAGCTTTATCAGCCTCAGCAATAGTTTTTCCCTTCCAAACCGCTTTCATAGCTCTATTCTAACTCATGAATACGTTTGTGGTCGAGTCCAAAATAATGCGCCATTTCGTGCCAGACGGTTTTGCGAACTTGTTTTTTGAGCTGATCTAGGTCTTCGCTCACAAGCGCAATGGAATGTTTAAAAATCGTAATTTTATCTGGCAACAGTGGTACTTGCCCGTGGCGCGCTGGCAGCGGCACGCCTTCGTACAACCCAAATAGTAATTGGTTGCAGTGAAGTTTAAGTTTTTCACGCTGCTCTTGGGACGGCTCGTCTGCGTAAATAATCGCTACGTTGCCTTTCATGAGCCGATCAACGTACTCTTTTGGCAGTGTGTCGAGCGCTTCGGAAATAATCGTATCGAATTCTGCATCGGTTGGAACCCGCATGTTAATACTCCAGATTTTTTATGTCACCGTCCAGCTGAACGGCGTCAACACCGAGGATTTCCTCGTATAGATTGTGCGCCTTGTCGATGGTATTGAGTACAAAAATGGGTTTTTGCAACAAATACGCTAGCGTGATTTCCATCAAAACGTTTCCGCCAATGTAGCCGGGGATGCCGTGCTTCTCGTCGTTAACCACCAAAATTACATCACCTGCTCGGATTTCATCAAAATGACCGTCCATCAGTTCGCGTTTTTTAGCAATCTTGCTCGGGTCGTCAATCCAAGTTTTGTAGTGCGTTACGTCAAAGTCGTTGCGATTGCGCATAATTCGGGCGGTTTTTGGAATCACAACTTTGTAACCCTGGGTCTCAAGCTGTTGAACCAAATCATTCACATGGCGATAGAACGCCGCGCTCGAACACACAACAATTGTTTTAGCTTGCAAGAGTAAGCCTTTTAATAAGCCAATCTCGCGGTAACATGCTCAAAAACCAGCCTGCACGTGGACCGGCATTTTTACCAATTAGCAACTGATAGAGCGTTTGAAACAGCTGTTTTGGCTCCATGTCGGCGCTGTCTTTAAGCTCGTAGACTGCTTTGTGAAACCATTCGCCGTCAGCGTCCGCTGGTGCTTGCTCGATTTTGCGTGCGAGTTCGGACAAAAACTTTTTTTGAGCGTCGCTTAAATCGCCGGCAACATCCTGCCGCAACTCAAACTTCACATCTTCTGGCGCGAATTTGTTCAGCCATGCATCAATAAACTTTAGTTCGTGCTTAATTATTTCTTCTTGGGTTTGAGCACTTTCGATATGTTCGGTTCGCTTAATAATTTCTAGGGTTTTTGCAGGATCTTTAAGCGCTGATTGGTAGCTCGCAACCAAATGTGAAAATGGTACGTTGCTAACAGTAATCGTCTTAACTCCATCGGTACACAGCGCAATAAGCTGTGCTTCGTCTGGAGTTTTATTGGGCTTAGCAAGAAGCTCTGCAAACTCATCGATCAAGCGGACGACACCGCCTTCTGGATCAAAAAAAAGCAATTTTGCAGGTGCGACGCCCAAAATAAAATACCGAACCACCTCTGGCGGCAAGACGCGAACTACTTCTTTCATTAAAATACCATTCCCTTTGCTGGCGCTCATTTTTTTTGTGTCGCCAGCACGATTCACGAAGTCGTACGGAATCGGATACGGTGCAGCTGTCTCAAAAACTTCCTTCATGAGGCCCGCACCAGTGTCATAACTACCACCTTTTGTGGCATGGTCGCGGCCAAACGGCTCGGCGTCAACACCAACCAACCACCAACGCGCAGGCCAATCAACGCGCCAATTAAGCTTTATGTCCCCTTTGGCGTAGTTTGCTTTTTGTTCCTTCCCATCCTTGCCCTCGTACGTCACCTGTTTGGTACTCGTATCAATACTCAAAAACTTACGAGTCTTAAGATAGCCTTCCTCCATTACCTGGATTGGCGTCCAGTCAGCTGGGATCTCACGGCCAGAAATTTCGCTAAGAACTTTTTTGGTGGCATCGATGCTTGTTAGCGTTTTTTCAATTGCTGGCACGAAAAACCCTTCGCGATATTTCTTGTGCGAACGCCAAACGTCCATTTCGATTCCCAAAACCTCGGCACTGTCTAAAAAGTCTTGTAAAGCAAAGTCGGCATATGTCCGCTTTGACCCGTCGGGCGCTGGCATGTCACAAACAGGCATACCAAGATATTTACTGTACTCTTCGGGCATATTTGCTGGCACCTTACGGAACCCATCAAAATCATCTACGAAATGAATGTGTCGCGCCTGACGACCGCGTCGTTTTAATTCGCGAACGATCGCATCAGTTGTGATCAGCTCGCGCAAATAGCCCATGTGGTACGCGCCAGACGGAGCGATACCACTTTCGGCGATAATCTCGCCTTCTGGCTTTTGCTTGATCAGCTCATCTACAATTTTATTTAACCACTGCATAAGCCTGTATTATCCGTTACTTTGCTCGCCTGAGCAAGCACCTGAAGGTAAACGCCACAGTGCAATACAAGCAATTTCTATATCACCAAAGCAGAAAACATAGCTTCCGACTTCGTGATGTGCAGCTGTTACTCGCCAGGCTTGCGCTCCCACAATGCCGGCACTGGATCTTCACCCCTTGCTGTTAGTACACGACTCACGACAATATGTCCCTCTGCCACTCTTCTTTCGTGATCCTGACGGGCTGCATCCACATCCGCAGCAATAGCAGCTGCTCCGTGCGCTTGCTCCAAAAACTCGTTTCTAGTAAATTGTTCTGAACTCATGAATGTCTCTCTTCTCTTGGCTAAAATAAAAAATGCTTGCTAGGGTATTACGACCGAAGCTTCTTCTTTATAACTAGTGTTGTGATGCGTTGCATAATAAAACCTATCTTAGCTGATTTCGACGACTTTGTAAGTGTTGGTTTCGGCAGGAGTTTTGATTTCTACTTCGTCGCCAACATTTTTGCCCAGCAATGCTTGGCCGATTGGTGATTCGTCAGAAATTTTACCACTAAGCGGATCGGCTTCAACGGTTCCAACAACTTGAAACAGTTTTTCTTTGCCGCTGCCTTTTAGTTTTACTTTTGAGCCCAACTGCACTTTGCTGTCGCCGCGTGGTTTTTTGATAACCTCGACGTTTTGCAGCACGTTTTCGATCTCGGAAATGCGAGTTTCGGCGCGTTCTTGTTCTTCGCGAGCAGAGATATACTCGGCGTTTTCGGCCAAATCGCCAAATTCACGAGCCGACTTGATGCGCTCAGCTACCGCGCCACGCTGCGAGACCAAGCCTGCGTGCTCTTGCTCTAAATCTGTTATGCCTTCTTTGGTTAAGTGAAATTGTTTTTTCATAATATTACTTCCTATGCTTGGCTACTGCCTTACGTTCATATCCCTTTTAACTGTCTGCCCCTCTTTAGTTGCCGTATTATAGCAACGTTATTGTCAGGATGCCAGGACTTTTACAAGTTCGTCTTTGCTGAGCATTTGTACGTCGTTACTTGTGCGCTTTTTGTACTCAAATTTTCCCTGTTCGAGTGTTTTAGCGCTCACGACTACTCGGTGTGGAACACCAATTAAATCGGCGTCGGCGAACTTTTCACCCGGCCGCACACTGCGGTCATCATACAATACTTCTATGCCCGCTTGCTGTAATGTTTGATACAAATCATCTGCCGATTTGGTCACACTTTCATCGTCGCCCAAACGAGCGAGATATACGAGTGCTGGTGCAATATTTTCTGGCCATACCAGCCCTTTGTCGTCGGCAAAATGCTCAGCGATCACACCCATCAAGCGAGTAACTCCAAGACCGTACGAGCCAAGATAAATCGAAGCTTTATTGCCTTGCTCGTCAGTAGCAAACACACCCATATCGTCACATTTTTGCGTGCCGAAGTTAAAAATATTACCTACTTCAGCAGCTTTTACTTTCTCAAGATCTTCTTTCTTGAGCCCTAGTTTTTCAAGCGACTCGTCATCCAACACCTCTTCGTTGATTGCTACATTTTTTTTGCGATCCAGGTAAATAATGTCCTCGCCCGCATCGGTAATTGTCTGAAATTCGTGACTATATTTCGTAAAAGCACCGCCAGCAGCAAAAGTAATATACGTTATGTCGCCCAATCCAACTCTTTTGTAGACATTCATATAGGCATCTTTGCTTTTTTCGTAGAAATCCAGGTGTTTTTTCTCGTCAACGTTATAGCTGTACATGTCATTCATGACAAATTCACGCCCACGCATAATGCCACTTTTGGATCGTAGTTCATTACGAAGCTTTGTCTGGAACTGATGGACGATTGCCGGGAAATCTTTGTAACTTGTAAGATGATTTTTCATCATAGCAGTAATTGGTTCTTCGTGAGACCATCCAAAACCTACCTCTGTTCCATTCTTGAGTTGTGACTTAAACCAGACATCCACAACTTTGTCGTCCCAGCGTTTGGTCGTCTCCCAAATTTCTTTATTCTGCAGTGCGGTCATGATGATTTCTTGTGCGCCGATTGCACTCATTTCTTCGCGAACAATCTGTTTGATCTTTTCAAGCACAATCAGCCCGAGCGGCAAATACGCGTACACGCCTGCCATTTCTTTGTGAATAAATCCTGCCTGAATCAGCAATTGAGCATTTTTAGCGGTTTCGTCTGCAGGAACGTCTTTGCGAGTTTTGGTAAAGTTTTGCGATAATTTCATAAGCTTATCCTACCATAACCCTGTTTGTGAGCTGTATATTTTACCTGCATGGTCACGCGTTTACTCGATGTCTTAACGGCGCTGAGTGCGGTTCGGCCGGAGTGATGCATGATGCGACGAGCGGTACGCTCGACACGCTCCTCGCCAGTGGTAATATCACTGCCATAGCGTTTGACCGCCTCTACATCAAGGGCGCTCGCGTATTGAACGCCGTGCCGCAAATCTGCAACTGCAATGTGTCCGCATATGACGGCGCGAGTCAAGTGCGCAGCCTCTTCCTCGACAATATCATGCGTTTCCCAACCTAAATTTACTACGCCTTCGGCAGCTTCACGCCAACGCTCATATTGCACGGCGACTTCTGTTAAGTGCTCGTTATCGTTCATTTGTTTTCTCCTTTAAAAATAAAAATCCGCTCTGTTTGTGTGAGCGGGGTTTGTCTTGTTTAAAATTTTAGTATTCTTACGAAAATTCAAGCATTACACCCGCGAGGGGTGGTGTCGGTACTGAGGCTGAATATCTACGGTAATTCATTTCAAAATATATTATACCCTATCTTACGCCAATGACGAATAACAGTGTGAACGCGAGGCCGTTTTTGAGCATGTGCAGCAGGATTGGCGCGCCCAAACTACCGGTTTTTTCGCGCAAATAGACTAACACCAGCGATAACACGAATGTATCTATCGCGGCCACCCACAAAAGCGGTGCGCCCTGTCTCTTATACACATCTCCGAGCCCACGAGACTAAGGCGAATCTCGTATGCCGTCTTCTGCTTGAAAA